>Ga0114999_10002354_pt1 | contig 25010 bp, 27 predicted proteins | sample ArcticOcean_MG_C_3_FD_89820 | JGI IMG/M metagenome (GOLD analysis project Ga0114999, IMG submission 89820) | Marine microbial communities from western Arctic Ocean - ArcticOcean_MG_CB8_126 | ecosystem: Environmental > Aquatic > Marine > Oceanic | place: Arctic Ocean: Canada Basin | collected...
GAACCTGGAACACAGCTTCATTGCCGAGTACGCTCACAGCGATCAATCCTGAGGCGTTGGGCCCACTCGCTACCTGCTGCGTGTTGGCAAGCCAACTTTCTAGCTGGTAATCCTCTTTCATCGCCACGTATGTCAGCCAACTCTGATCGCGCAGTGCTTGCCTGAGCGCATCATTGACCGTTGCCAGTTCGGAAACCATCTCCTCCTGATGAACGACCATTTCATTGGTCGCTCCGAACTCATCCTCCATGATCGTCATTTCGTCTTTAATGGAAGCGACTTTGGTTTCCGAGTCGGTCATGGTCGTCGACAACTCAGCACGAAGGTTCGCTATTGAAACAGACTCTGCCGAGAGGTCAGCACGAAGTTCAGCGACTTCATTTCCCAGTTGATTGTTTTGATATCCGAGACTTGCCGCTACGACCAATACGAGGATCGCTGCTATTGCGGACGATGCGTAACCCGAGCGGAATGCGTTAGCCCACCATGAAGTTGAAGGCGTCGCCAATACCGGAACCGCCTGCTCTTGGACAAGAACCGTCTCTTCGGATGCCAGAGCGAGGATCGTCGTCTTCAGGTGTGCAGGGGGAGTGGTGGAGGGAACAGCGACCGCCAGATGCCCGGCGGCTTCAGCCAGTTCGAGATATTCGGCGTGTGCTTCGGGATCGGTTTCGATGAGTGTCTCGACAGCCGCGCGTTCGCTTTCATCATCGAGCGCATCGAGGACGTACGCTGCGATATTTTCGAAGCGCGGGCTCATCTCGCCGAATTCGGTTTCATCTTCTGGGTTATTTGGCATTTCGTTCGAATCGGTCATACTTGCGCGCCCATTTCGGCACTTAGTGTTTTGCGCAATTTCTTAAGCGCCAACCGCATTCGTGTTTTGACCGTGCCGAGCGGTTGGCCTGTTTTTTCTGCGATTTCAGTTTGGGTTAACCCTTTGAAGTACGAGAGTTCAACCACGTTTTTCTGTTCTTCCGGTAACTTTTCCAGTGCTGCCCTGATTTTGGCGTACTCGGACTGAGCGACCGCTGCATCCGCAGGAGAAGTATCGTCCGATTTGATGTTCAAATGATCGTCGATATCGTCGTTCTGTCGACTTCGATCACGCCTTCTTTTTCTCAGCTCATCGATCGTTCGGTTGTGTGCAATTGAGAACAACCATGTCGTGAACTTTCCCTTTTTCGATGTGTAAGTAGCTCCGCGCCGCCACACACTCATGAATACGTCTTGAGTCACCTCTTCAGAGCTAACCGGGTCGTTGAGAACCCGTACGGCAAGCGCGAGCACCCGCCTGCCGTACCTGTCGTACAGCGATGCGAGAGCCTCTCGGTCTTTGTTCCCGATATGCGCAAGTAGTTCCAGATCTTCTAGATCCTGGTAATTCAAGCGGTACACCTCGTCCATTCAGGACCCGACCGACCGTGCATGCTTTCGCCGTGCGCGAAAACTTCTAGTCGTTCAGGTAACCATTAGAGAATACGCCAGACATCTGGCAACGGATTCCGTTATTCCTGTGAATCTTCAGTGCCGCGGGCGGTTAGCGCTTTGAGTTTGCGGAGAGCGCTCTCTGCCTGCTCGGTGTTTGATCCGACGGGCGCACGTTCGAGGAACTGGGTGAGGGATTGGACTGCATCGTTGAAATTGCCGACTTTCGTCTGCAGGTGAGCCAATTCGCTAAGGTTTCTGAGGTTAGCCGGGTCGAGGAGCTGGATTCGCTCCGACGCCGAGAGCGCTAGTTCGTACTGTTTGTGCTTCTCGTGGGCTACTTTGAGGTTGCTGAGTAGCCTGCGCAACATCGCTCGTTTTTTGGCTGGGTTGAGGAACTTGCGTTCCAGATCGTCAAAATCACCGTTCTTAACACGGTCTTTGCCAAGAATATTGGTTACGCACTCTTTTCGTGAAAGCAATCCGCCCTTGTGGAACGGGTCGACGTAGATGCGCTCTTCGCCTGATCCAACTGCGACGACGAAGTGCTTGCGAAGCGATATACCGTCTACGACGACTCCTGCGACTCTTGCTACCTCGATGTAGAGGATTGAGAGCGCTACTGGATTGCCCTTGAGTCGGTCGATAACCTCGTTGAGGTGGCTGTTGTTCGGGTCGAAATAGTTCTTCCGATCCCCGGTAAACCCGGATTGCTCGAACAGCACTTCATGCATGGCACCAACGAAATCGTAGTTCGAATAGTGCGTCGCCAGGCGGGATTTAACTCGATCACCAAGCTGGGCAATTCGACCCTGATAGGCGATTACGTCGAGATCGGGGAATTCACTGGAGGCTGCATAAAGGCTGGCCGCGCCAAGATTTATTTCGTCATCCGGGCATCGAATCGCCCGGGCGAAATTCTCTTTTGGTGTCAGCGAGCTAGTTCCCAATGTGAGTGGCTATTCCCTGTGTTCCGGTGTTCTAACAGCTACGTCTGTATTGGCGTGTGCTATCCAGACAGCCGCATTCTAGCTGTGTGGTGGTGAAGCCGCAAACGCAAGACGATGAGGATTACTGGGACGATTTGACATAAGCCCAAGTCGTTGTAAAACTTACACGTGTCGAAGCAAGACTTCGGCAGTGTTGCATGCAACACACGGGGAGCTCGGGATAGCCGGGCTGAGAGGGCAGACCTAGAACTCTGCCAACCCTTGAACCTGATCTGGGTAATGCCAGCGTAGGAAATCGGCCCGAGTGCCACCTCCAAGCGTTAGTAACCCAGAACGAAAAGTTATCTGGGAATACGCAGAGCGATGAACTCGAGTCCTCAACAATCAGCAGTTGATAGCGATGTAAAAATCGGTGACCGAGACGCGCTCGTCGCTGTTTCGGATGTCAGCTTCGACTACGAAGAATCTCGGATACTCGAACAGGTTTCGCTAACCGTAGGTCGTGGCGAGTTCGTCGCACTGGTTGGGCCATCGGGTTGCGGTAAGAGCACCATTTTGAACTTGATTTCAGGTGTTCTCGCTCCCGAAAGCGGGAGTATAAGCGCCGACGGCCTGACTCATCACAACGATCGACTTGGCAGCGTTTCGTACATGCAACAGAAAGATTTGCTGTTGCCGTGGAGGACCGTTGCTGAGAACGGTCGGTTGGGTTTGGAACTGCGGGGTGTTCCAAAATCCGAATCGACCGATCGAGTCAGAGAACTTGCCACATCGTTTGGGATTGAAGATGTGCTCGACTCGATGCCCAACGAACTCTCTGGGGGAATGCGGCAACGAGTCGCGCTGCTGAGAGCTGTACTGCCTGACAACTCAGTAATTCTTCTCGACGAACCGTTCGGTGCCCTCGACGCAATCACCCGCAGCTCGCTTCAACGGTGGTTGTCTGAAGTGCTCGACCGCTCAGACAAGGCAGTGCTGCTTGTTACTCACGATGTTGAAGAAGCGATCCTGCTCGCCGATCGAGTGTTAGTCATGGCTCCGAATCCGGGTCGAATCGTCGCTGAAGAAAAGCTGGACATCGACCAGTCAATCGGTTCCGACGCAATGCTCACAGGTGAGTTCATCGGACTAAAGCGACACATACTCGACCTGTTGAACGATCAGGAAATGGGATTTGGAGCATCGCTATGACACTCCTTTTCGCCACCCGAGGAAGAGTCATTGAGTGGCTCCCGGCAATCGCCACCACTGTGGCGTTAGTCGTGCTCTGGGAAGTCCTCGTTGCAGTGCTCGATGTCCAGCGCTGGTTACTACCGGCTCCCAGTGTCATATTTACCGAACTGTTCGACTCGTTCGCATTTCTCATGGGCCACGCCGGGACGACGCTCGCTGAAATTCTGATTGGGTTCGCCGTATCGATTGTTCTTGCAGTGACGATCGCATCGGGAATTATCTGGTCACGATCCGTTGAACGATCCATCTATCCAATGATCATCGCCTCGCAAACGATACCGATCATCACGCTCGCTCCGCTGCTGATCATCTGGGTTGGCACAGACATCACGTCGAAAGTAATCGTGATCGTGCTGTTCACCTTCTTCCCGATCGTCATCAGCCTTGTTTCGGGGCTCAGGTCGGTCGATCAGGAGATGGTCGACATGTTTCGCACCCTCGGAGCGTCGCCGTGGCAAATATTTTCGAAGCTGATGATTCCATCTTCTCTACCGAGTTTTTTTGCTGGCTTGAAAGTCGCCGCTGTGGTTTCGGTAATTGGCGGAGTTATCGGTGAATGGTTCGGTTCTAGTTCGGGACTCGGCTGGCTGATGAAAATCGCTGGCGGTCAATTTCAAACGGCGAGAGTTTTCGCCGCAATCGTTGTGCTCTCAATTTTGGCGATGGCGCTGTTTGCAGCAGTCGTCGCCGTGGAAAGGTGGTCACTCAGAAAGTACCCACCAACTGCGAATAGAGTTATTCGCTTAGGAGATTCATGAAAAAGTTAGTGCTATTACTGGCAGTGTTTGCATCGGTGATCGTGGTCGCCTGTAGCGAAAGCGAGCCGGAAGACATCGTGGTCACTCTCGACTGGTTCCAGAACGCCAACCACGTTGGTGTTTACGAAGCGGTCGACAAGGGTTACTTCTCAGACGAAAACCTGAACGTAACGGTCGAGCCACCCGCCGACCCGGCTGCGATATTGGGTCTCGTTGCTAGCGGTGAGAGCGATTTCGCCTTTTACTACCAGCCCGACCTGCTTCAGGCTCGCCAGGAAGGCATCCCCGTGGTTGCGGTGGCCGGCATCGTTCAACGTCCGTTGAATTCGATCATGGCGCTGAAGTCTTCAGGAATCACGCGACCAAGCGATCTTGTCGGAAAGAAGATCGGAACCCCCGGACTTCCGTGGAACGAAGCAATGCTCACCACCAAGCTCGAAGCCGACGGCGTGTCGCGTGATGACGTTGAGGTGATCGACGTTGGCTGGACTGTCAGCCAGTCACTGATGGCCGGAACGGTCGATGCCATTATTGGTGTCTACTGGACTTACGAGTCGATCATCATGGAGAACGAAGGCCACGAGTCGAACGTTCTTATGCCCGACGACTGGGGCGTTCCGAGCTACTACGAGCTGGTTCTCGTAACTTCGGAAGACAACGTGAAGAACAATTCTGGAATGGTTGAAAAGTTCGTGAAGGCTTTCAACAAGGGCTACGCTCAGGCCGCTGACGATCCACAGGGATCGATCGACACGATGATCAGCCTCAACCCCGATGCCGAGATCGATGAAGCCACCGACCGCGAGGGCGTCGAGCTTCTCGCTCCTTTGTGGAAATCCGCAGACGCTCCAGTTGGTTCGTTCGACGGCGCACGTTGGGAGTTACTGGTTACATGGATGAAGACTCAGGAACTACTTGGCGATTCTCTAGTAGCAACCGACGCCTACGACGCCAGCTTCAGCAAGTAGGTGGCGCCGACGGCACATTTTCTTCAGCTGGATCGGTATCGATATAGTCGAAGGATCCATCTGGAGGAGGTCGGTGCAAATTCTCCCTCCCAGACTGGGAGGGAGTTAGAGGGTGGGTCGGTGTGCGTTGAAGTGGTGCGGGTCAGTGCAACTACCTCCTCTCCATGGGGAGAGGATTGAGGTGAGGGAGAAATCTTCTATCTCATACTTCCCAGACGACCGGCAACACCCACACCCCAACCCTCTCCCTCGCAGGGAGAGGGAGCGACTACCGCAGCGGCACGATCGCTCTGGCGATCGTGCCGCTGCGAGTGAGTTTCGTGATCGTCTCGATGCCGTGTTCGAGCAGATAATCTCGGCCGGCGTCGATTCCCGCTCCCACTTGCGCAACTGAGTGGCTATCGTCGCCAAAGCAAAACGGCACACCCATCTCTCGTGCAAGCTGAACGATCCACGGCGCGGGGTAGGGCGTAGCGAGGTCTTTCGAAAGCGCTCCGACGTTGAGATCGAGAATGCATCCGGTGGATTTTGCGCTTTCTAATACGGTGTAAACCGCTTTCATTACCGGGTCAGATTCCAGCTCGGTTGCGCCTTCAGAGAACAGTCGGGGAAGATCGAGGTGCCCGATTATCTCAGGCTTTACCTGTTCGATCATCTCGCCCACGAGCTCGTAGTACCGGAGAAGGAACGGCTCAAGTCCACCTCGACTTGCGACCGCTTTGTCGAAGTCCTGCTGGCTCGTGTCGAACGGCATCTCGTCGACCCAGTGGACGGACCCAACAAGATAGTCGAGCTTGTACTCACTTCTTAGCGCAGTGGCGTTCTCGGCGAATGAAGATTCAGGGACGATTTCGACTTCTGCCCCTCGCAGAATTTCGATCCGACCGCTGTATTCATCGGCTAAATCTGAACAGGTCGCTGAATAATCACGAAATTTCTTCGCAAGATCATCCACGATAAACCCAGCTTCTACCTCTTCGTCGTAAAGAAATTTCGGGCTGGCAGCAGGGGAGTGCGCCGTTACGCCAAACGTTGCGTAACCAGCCGTAATCGCCGCGTCGATCATCTGACGCAGAGTGTCGTGACCATGCGCACAGAAATCGCCACTGTGTCCGCCGTGAAGCGAGACCTTCCAGATTTCAATCATCTATTCAGGGTACGTTGCGGGTGGGGTGTAATGCTTTGTTTTCAGCAACGCGTCCCGAACGGAGTCATCGGAGTCGAGGGATCTGGTGCGGGGACGCTCTCGACGATCCATGGAACTGAATCTCCAATCCCGTCATCCTGAACTAGATTCAGGATCTCGCTCGTTTGTTCGTGCTCCGTCGTCGAACACAGCGCGGGAGCGATTGATACTGAAAATGAATTCAGCATGACAATGCTCGAATTAGCCTTAGTCGCAGACACCCAGTAAAGGTGCCGTCGGCACTAGAACTTGCGCTGTGGATACGCCAAGTGGCCGGTGTGGCCGACGTCGTCGACCTGGTACACCTCGCCGCCCATGAACGTTACGAACAGCGTGCCCAGTGACGATCCGCCGAACGTGCAGTTGGTCGGGCTGTCGGCCGGTGCCGGGTGAGTTTTTACGACCCGTCCCGACGCTTCAAACTCGTAGATCATCGGTCCGGGCCCGCTTGAAGACGATCCGGCTGTGGCGAGAATCGTTCCAGCCGAAGTCAGCGTCATACCGTCGATGCTTCGTCCTAACCCGAAATCGTGCAGCACCTGATGGTCGCCGAGCGTGCCATCATCGTTGACGGGGTAGGCAAGCAAGCGGCGCAGCTCGGCCGGGTCGTGGGGAGTATCAGCGACGAACAACGTCTTCTGATCGATTGAAAACAGCACACCGTTGGGCTTGAACGTGTCGAACGTAACCCGGCTCGTGTTCCAGTTTCCACCGAACGTGTGCTCGGACATGTAGACCGCTTCGTGCTCGAGATTATTAGGATATTTCGAGTAGTTCGGATCGGAAAAATAGACTCGACCCTGCTGATCGACCGCAAGATCGTTTGGCCAGTTCAACGTTTCTCCACCGAACGCATCGCTGATGACTACGGGGTCGGCGTTCGGGTGGGTTGGGTCGATCTTGGTAACCCTGTGCGCACCGCCCTCACAGGCGAATAGTTGACCCTGCCGGTCAAATGTCATGCCGTTCGTCTCGCCAGTGTTCTCACGCCAAACGCTGCTTTCGCCCGTCTTGGGATCCCACCTGAACGTCGTGTTAGCGGCGACCTCGTTGTATAGCAAACCAGAGCCGTCCCACACCGGCCCCTCGGTCAGCGTGTCGTGGTTTGCGATCTCGGTCCATTTCCAATCGGACATTTTTGTTACTTTCGGTTGCGAGCTGTGATGAGAATAGTTGGCGTGAAGATTAGTTCGGCCATAGCAGGTGACCCGTCATGCCCGTATTGCGGGCGACGAGGCAGTGGCCTTCGATTGACGAAACGTAGAGATCTTCGCCAACGAACGTGCAGTTGGTGGGGCGCTCGGCTGTCGTCGGGTGGGTCTCGATGATTCGGCCTTTGGGATCGAAGACGGTCACGTTGCCGCCCGGTCCTGAAATCTCCCAGCCGGTGCAGGCAACAATGTTGCCCTCGCTCGATAGCGTCATGCCGTCGATCCCGCGGTGTGGACCAAAATCGTGAAGCACCTCATACTCGCCCAGCGAGCCATCGTCGTTCACCGGGTACGCACGAAGCTCACGCTTCTCGTCGGCCCGATAATCGCTCTGCGCAACGTAGAGAATCTTGTAGTCGTTCGAGAAAATCAGGCCGTTCGGCATCGATGAATCGAACGTGCGACGCACGGTTTTGTAGGTGCCGTCCTCTTGCGGTTCAGCGGAAATAATCGCTGAGAACGTAATGCCTACTTCGGGAGTTGTGTCGCCGACCCGGTCGGAGAAGTAGATCGACCCCGAAGGCGTTATTGCTAGATCGTTTGGGCTGTTGATTCGTCGACCATCGAGTCGATCAGCAATCGTCACCATTGCCCCGTTAGGGTCAAATCGAACTATCTTGCGTCCGTTCCCTGAGCAACCAAACAACCGACCCTCGCTATCGAAGTTCAGCCCGTTGGTGCCTTCCGTGTCTTCACGGAATATCTCCACCAGTCCGGATACCGGGTCTAGCGAAAGTATCCGGTTCATGGCGATGTTGGAGTAAAGCAATCGCTTGCCGTCCCAGGCGTTGCCCTCGGTGATCGAGCCGATTACCGGCGCCGCATTCTCGAAATTCCAGCTCATTGTTTTTCTTTCAAATGGAGAGGTTGATTGCTGTAATGATTGTTCGTTCTAGATCGATGGTCACTAACTAACCGCAGCCAAGCTGATCAGCGAGATCGTTGAAATCTTTGGCGAAAAAATCGAAGTCGGGATCGGGTTCGAGATCGGGTGGCTTCGCACCGCCATATTCGTAGGGTCGTGTCACAAGCGCTGCTTTAAGCCCTGTTTTCATAGCAGCCCGCAGGTCGCCACTGTGCGCGGCGACCAGCATTACCTCGCCATACTCAAGTCCAAGTAATTCAGCGGTTTTCTGGTACGCACGAGGATGAGGCTTGTACTTGCCAGCGAGTTCAGCCGACAACACGGCGTCCCACGGCAAGTTTGCGTGCTTTGCCATGTTGGTGAGAAGTGCGACGTTGCCGTTTGATAGCGATGCGATGATGAACTTCGACTTGAGCCGGGTGAGTCCGCCAGTCGAATCGGGCCAGCCGTCCAGTCGATGCCACGACTTGTTGAACTCAACGAGATCAGTCTCGTTTATTTTTGGAAATTTGTACTGCTCCAGCAGCACGTCGAGCCGTTCACGGTGGATCTGGTCGACGATCTTCCATTCGACCTCGCCAGAGTTCACCTTCGCCATGCCCGCTCCGTACCCGGCGCGCCAGTCGTCAGCGAACTGATCCCAGTCGGCTGAAACGCCGTGCTTAGCGCCGAATTCACCCGCCTGTCGAGATATCGACGTGCGCCAGTCAACCACCGTGCCAAAGACGTCAAACACGAGCGCTTTTATTTCACCATCGCTCATTTAAATTCTCCAGATGCCTGAATTGCTACAAAAACGGTAGATCAGCTTCAAATACAGTTGCTGACCAATCACCACACCGCCAACGGCGGTATTCTAGTGCCCCGAAACCGTCTGTCCAGTTCAGTCTTGATGACGAAACGCCGATTTACCGGAAAACGAGAAGATACCCGATGCCAAAACGACTTTATTTGACCGAAGCCGATGTGAACGAGATGCTCGATATGGATCTGACGCTCGATGTGCTCGATGAGGCGTTCAAGGCGCGTTCAGCGGGTGAAGTTCGCAACGAGCCACGTCACAGGCTTTCAGCTGGCGAGGGCAAAATGTCGCTCAACTTCATGGCGGCGACTTGGCCCGCACGCGGATGGGCAGGGCACAAGTCGTACGCAGCTGGAGATTTCAGAGTGATGCTGTTTGGTACGAACGGTGAAGGTCTGCTGGCCGTTTTGGGTGCTGGACGAATGGGACAGGTTCGAACCGGGGCGGCATCGGGAATCGCAACGAAGTACATGGCTCGTGAGAACTCTTCGTCGGTTGGGATCATCGGATCTGGCTATCAGGCTGAGACACAACTCGAAGCGGTGTGTGCGGTTCGAGATATCAAAGACGTGAAAGTGTTTTCTCGTACTGCTGAAAAGAGAGAAAAATTCGCTTCGACCATGAGCGAGCGATTGGACGTGAACGTGGTGGCGGTCGACTCGAAAGAGGATGCAGCCGAGGGCATGGACGTGCTGGTGGCCGTGACGAGCTCGGTGGAGCCGGTTATCACCGGAGACATGGTCGAGCCCGGCATGCACATTAACGCCGCTGGAAATAACTCGTGGATGAAACGGGAGCTCGATGCGAAGGCGATTGCGAAGGCCGATCTGGTTGCATGCGACGATATCGATCAGACCAAGATAGAGTGTGGTGAGTTAATGCGGGCGGTCGAAACGGGTCACTTCGCATGGGAGTCGCTGGTACGGCTCGATCGTATCGTGGCAGGACTGCGAACTGGTCGTTACAACGACAGCGATATCACGCTCTTCGAATCGCAGGGCGTGGCGTTCGAGGATTTGGCGGTCTGTGGCCGGCTATACGAACTGGCGTTAGAGCGCGGCGTGGGGCTGGAACTGCCGGATTAGTTTGGCTCGCAGACTAGCCGCACAATAGATTTCCCGATCGCAGCGAAGCGAAGTAGAGGGACCTCGATGGATACACCGATCATCACTGGCAGCGACACGCGCGACCACGCACCAGATCTCTCGACTTCTAGGACTTCGCTCGGGACGCGTGAATTACAAAAGTAAAAGACCGGAGCAGCGATTGCTCCGGTCTTTTCAGTGTGCGCACCGTGCTAGCGACCCTTCGACGGGGCTCAGGATGATGAATCGCGAGCCCTGTGCGACATCGTCAGTCCTATAGCTTGCCGCCCATGCTGACTACTTCGTGGACGTCTCCGTTGCTCATTGGCACGCCCTTTGAGGTGTGCGAACTCACTACGGAGTCAACGTTGGGCGCATCGGTGATGCAAAACGCGGAGCCGTCGGTACCGGCAAGTACATCCAGAGCAACAGCGTCGAACTCGTCCTTCGCACCGCTAGAAATCCGATCCTGAATCTGCTGAACCATCTCGGCGGGCATTTCGGGCATTTCTCGGTGTATGTCTATGAATCGTGGCATGTTTATCCCTCTTCTTCTTCACTTCCCAGCAACCAAAACAGCCCCGGGTTCGTTCGTAATAAAGCCTGATTAGGCGTCGGCAGGTGGGTTCGCTACAGGGTCTGGACCCGCATCGCCGCCGGTGGCAGCAATCGCAAGTCTCGACAGGTAGTGGTCCCAGCCTCCACCGTGTTCTTCGACTGCTCCGGCAAGTTCCGAGTGCGTAAGCACAACAAGCGTCGAACCGTCGTTTTCCTCGAGAGTGATCTCAACCCGTGATGACCCGACCGCCACCGGGTTTTCGCCACCCTCCCAGCCGAACGTGTAAACGATCTTGCTGTCTTGAACGACCTCAACGACCTTGCCTCCGGCGACAATGGTTTCGTTGATTTCGCATCGATATTCGCCGCCTTCGAATGGCTCGAAGATGCAGGCCTGGCCCATCCACTGGCACATCAAATCCGGGTCTACCAGGTACTTGAACACTGTTGCCACCGGGGCATCGATGCTCACCTGTCGCACAAGGCTTGTCGTATCAGTTCTGGGCGTTGTCATCGCAGGATTCCTTTTGTTCGATATCTGCTTCAACAGCAGCCTTTAGCCGATCGAGTCGTACGTCCCAGAACATCTCCAGAAACGCTTTTAGTTCCGCCATGCCCTCCACCCTTGTTCGATACAGGCGCTTCACGCCCGACCGTCGCTCATCGATTAGCCCCGCTGATTTGAGCACTGTTAGGTGCTGTGAGATTGCGGGTCTGCTAATCGAAAAGTTCGACGCTATTTCGCCAGCCGGCTTTTCCTCGGTCTGTACAAGACGAAGAATTTCGCGCCGGGTTGGGTCGGACATTGCTTTGAGTGCGGCTTCCATGCCATATATGTAAGCATATACTTACGTAAGTGTCAACTTACTAATAGATTTGAGAAGAAAATGCACCTCGGCCCGTCATCCAGAACTAGATTCAGGATCTCTCGCGGAGGGGGAGCGTGGGCGGTGTCATTGCGAGAAGGAACGACGTGGCAATCAGCGAGCCAGTGAACGTAATATTCGATCTAGGTAGCGGTGCGGCCCACGGAACCGTGATTGCCACGTCGTTCCTCCTCGTAATGACAGATGAAAATGGGTTTCACGACTGCCAGTAGAACGTCCACCGGACAGATACTGAATCAAGTTCAGCATGACGGCGTGAGCGAGCCCAGCCGTTCGACATCTGTCGTACACTCGCCGCCGGAATACTCGTCAAATGCCGACGGGTCGATATCAGCCAGCCAGCCAATCAGAAAGACACTTCCGTGGTACTCGACTACTTGAAACTGAACGATTCGAACTCGATTCGCATCCCCGCTGGAGACCTGCTCCTACAGGTGTCGGCGATTCTGCAGGGTGTGGGCACGCCCGAGGAACACGCCAATAAAACCGCCATAATTCTCGTTTCATCGAGCCTTCGGGGCGTCGAAACTCACGGAGTCGGCAACGCCGTTCGCTACTCGCAATCTATCGAGAGTGGCGAGTACACCGTGCCCCAGACCGTCGAAACTATTTCTGAAACTGACACGACCGCTCTGCTGAGCTGTGGTAACGGTCTCGGATTCGTCGCCGCACATCAGGGTATGGAAATGTCGATCGCCAAGGCGAAAGAGTTCGGGATCGGAATGACCACGATCAAGGACGGCCACCATATCGGCATGGTCGGCTACTACCCGATGATGGCTGTGGCGGAAGACATGATCGGCATGACGATGACCAACGCCAGTCAATCGGTGCGACCTGCGCTTGGGGCTCGCCCGCGCGTCGGCACGAATCCGATTGCTTTCGGCGCTCCTGCGGGCGAAGAGCGAGACTTCATCTTGGATATGGCAACTAGCACCGTTGCCAGTGGGAAGATCGGCCTTGCAAAGCGACTTGGTGTACAGATGCCGGTTGGATGGGCTGTTTCGGCAGAAGGCGAGCCGATTACTGAGCCACGTGGAGATAGGGGAGAAGACTGGGCGATGAATCCGCTTGGGGGAACCCGAGAACAGGGATCGCATAAGGGTTACGGTCTTGGTCTGGTGGTCGACATATTGTGCGGAGTTCTCTCGGGTGGCGGCTTCGGTGCACAGCTTTCTGGAGGCGAGAACATGAGCTGGACAATGGCGATTGATATCGCAAAATTCCGTCCGGTTGAAGATTTCAAAGCCATGATGGACGACATGATTCGCGAGCTTCACGCCACTCCGCCGCTGCCCGGCGAGGATCGAGTGCTTGTCGCTGGCGATCCCGAGGCCGATTTCGAAGACGACCGCACGGCCAACGGTGTGCCTGTCGAAAACGGCCAGTATGACGAGCTGAGACAACGAGCCGCACAACTGGGCGTCGAGGTGTTCATTTAGATGCAAGCTGCACACAAGTTCCTTCTCCCTGGGGGAGAAGGTTAGGTTGAGGGGGAACGAAGACGATTATTCCTTTTGTAAAAACTCCCCAGCGCCAAACCCGACATTCACCCTCACCTAAATCCTCCCCCTCATGGAGAGGACTTCAACGCCCAAAAAACGAAAGTGAAAACTCCGATCTATGGTCAGCAAAGTAAAGCTCAACGACTCCAACTCGACTCGAGTGCCTGCCGAGGCATTGCAGAAGCAGTTGTCTTCGATCTTTCAGGCAGTCGGTACGAGTGAGCGCCACTCAGAAATTGCGGCGAAGATCCTTGTATCTGGCAGTGTTCGAGGAGTCGACACGCACGGGGTGGCGAACGTTGTCGGCTACTCACAAAACGTGGAAGACGGCGTCTATACCAGCCCACAGCAGACGACCGTGGTTACAGAATCCGAGACCACTGCATTGGTGAGCGGAGGAAACGGCATCGGGCTCGTCTCTGCCTACGAGGCAATGGAACTGGCGATCGAGAAGGCCAAAAAGCACGGCCTGGGCATGGTCAGCATCCGAGACGGGCACCATGTCGGTATGGTCGCCTATTACGCAATGATGGCGCTCGATCACGACATGATCGGTATGTCGATGACAACTGCTGCACCCGCCGTTCGACCCGCTCTTGGCGCTAAGAAGATGGTGGGAACTAATCCGATTGGATTTGCTGCCCCTGCAGGCGAAGAGCGAGATTTTGTGCTGGATATGGCGACGAGCACTGTTGCCAGCGGAAAAGTCGGACTGGCGAGTCGGTTAGGTGTGCCGATCCCGGCGGGCTGGGCCGTGACCACAGAAGGTGATGAAATCGTCGAGCCTCCCGCAGGTGAGAACGATCACTGGGCGCTGAACCCGCTCGGAAATACCCGTGAGCAGGGTTCGCACAAGGGCTACGGACTCGGCGTGATGGTGGATATTCTCTGCGGCGTGCTCTCGGGTGGAGGATTCAGCGCGCAGCTCAAACGAGGCGAAAACATGAGCTGGGTCATGGCAATCGATATCGCACAGTTCCGTGGTATCGACGATTTCAAAGCGATGATGGACGACATGATCCAGGAACTCCACGCCACGCCGCCGCTGCCGGGTGAAGATCGGGTATTGGTAGCCGGCGATCCAGAAATGGACGCCACAGACGATCGTCTTGCCAACGGCGTCCCCGTAGAAAACGGCCAGTACGCCGGGATAAAGAAGCGAGCCGCCGAAGTTGGTGTTGAGGTGGTTATTTAGCGCGGCATCTATCGGCTCCTTCTCCTTGGGGAGAAGGTTGGATTGAGGGAGATATCGAGCGATTGCCACTATTGGTCAATTCCACCCTCACCTAAATCCTCTCCACCGGGAGAGGACCTAATCCGCACCTGCGGGCTACCCCGTCTCGATCTGCACGATCTCGATCTGGCGATCCCCGGTGATCTCGGGGCCATCTTCGCCCAAATAGACGTCCATTTCCGATCGCACACCGAACTCGGGAAGGTAAATGCCCGGTTCGATGGTCACCCCAACTCCGTTGATAACGGTTCGAGTATCGTGCGTCTCCCAGTCATCAAGATTCACACCGTTTGAATGGACCTCGTAGCCGAGCGAATGACCCAGCCTGTGAACGAAGTACTCGCCATATCCGGCTTTTTCAATCACATCTCGAGCAGCACGATCAAGCTCCCAGCCCTGTGGGTTATCGCCTTCGAGAACTCTGGTTTCCAGCAGATTAAACGCTGCGTCTCGAGCGCCGGTGACTGCGTCGAACACTTCCTGATGCTTAGTGCTCGGAGGATCGCCAAGTTTGGCGGTCCACGTGATATCGGCCGAGATATTACGATCACTTGGTGAATCAGACTTTTTGCGTGCCCAGAGGTCGATCAGCAGCCAGCCTTCACGCCTGATTACCGCCGACTCGCCCGGCTGCGGATCGTAGTGCGGATCTGACGAGTGCTCGTTAAACGCCACCACTGGCCCGTCATCGAAATCCAGTCCGGCACGATCGAACTTGCCTCGAATGTGCTCCGCTATGTCATGCTCGGTCAGTGCCCACCGGATGTTCTCGCCGACATACTCGAACGTCTGCTTGACGATCCGGTCCAGAGCATCGACCGCGAAGAAGTGAGATTGCAACTGCTCGGGCGTCCACCGCTCGGTGGCGTACTGGATTACATCTCCCGACGAAACAACCTCAGATCCGAGCGAACGCACCAACTCGATCGTCCCGGCATCGACTCTGGCCACTCGTGGCAGTTCGTACATAGGCGAATATTCCATCGCCACAGTGGCTGCGCCGTTTAGTAGCGATTTCAGACCACCAACCATCTGATCACGACTTCCGTACCCAGTAATCGAGGGCGAGCCCTCTGGGAAGCGCCCCGTGTCGACTTCGTGAGCGAGCAACTGCGGTTCGCCATCGGCGGGAATCCAAAGCCAAACGGGGCGTGTGAGGTGCCCGACTCGTGCGCCGAGGGCAGCTTCGAATACGGGATTGGTGTATCGGTAGTCTCGGGTCAGCCAGCCAGCGATGCCTGTGGACTGAAGAAAATGTCGAGCATCGTCGAGCGGATTGCCTGAAGGAATGAGGTCGCTATTACTCATAGAGACTTTTTATCAGGTATTTGTTCGGTATTCACCGGCTCGGACTGGCCAGTTCAGCGTACGCTGCCAGCGCGTTTTCGTAGGCTTCCGGGGTGTTGATATCGAGCCGGACTATTGCCGAGTCGAATTCAACCCTGTGGTGATTGATATCGGGCCTTTTGAAGATGGCTCGCACGCCTTCGTCTTCTTCTGTGATGGCAGCGAGATCGGCCCGAAGTGTCGAATCGAACACCAGTGGGTGGCCGCCGTGCCCATCGAATCCGGGCGAAGTAACTTCGGCACCGAAATCAGTGTGAAGCTTCAGAACATGCTCGATCACCCAGGCAGGTCGAGGTTGGTCGACTGCCAGCAGGACGATCGAATGAACCCCATCTGGTATCTCCCATATTCCCGCTTTGATCGAGGTCGTTTTACCGTCGAGGAAATTCGGGTTGTAGGCCCTGATGATCTTCGGTCGATCCTTGAGCAAAGGTGCCATCTCGACATCGTATTTGCCCGTAACGACAACTACGCTGTCGCAGCCGCCTTGCAGCAACGAGTTCATCTGGTACTCGACCAACGTTGTGCCTCGCCATGGCAGGAGTGCCTTTGGACGACCCATACGACTCGATTCGCCCGCGGCGAGGAGCACGCCTACAGCGTTGTAAGACACGCTAGTTCATTCTCACTGGGGTTGTCGGATCCACCGGTTCTACTGATTCGGCGTTCTTAGCAGCTTTCTCCGCAGCCTTGTCTATCAGGCGCTGATCGAGCTTGAGAGTTCCACCGTCACCGCCGAGTCGGAACCCGACAATCTCCGACATGATCGAAAGTGCGATCTCTTCGGGCGTTCTTGCCGAGATATTTAAACCAATCGGCGAACGTACACTCTGGACCTCTTCCATCGTGAAGCCCTGTGCAAACAGTTCTTCGTAAATGAGTATCGTCTTGCGCTTCGAACCCAGCAGGCCAACGTAACTTGCCGGAGTGCGCATGGCCGCAGCAGTTGCCGACGCATCGTAGCGGTGTCCACGAGTGGCGATTACTACGAACGAGTTTGTTCCAATTGGCAGTTTTTCAAATGCCGATCCATAGTCGGAAACAACGGTCTGCTCTGCTTCTGGAAACCGATCGGGGTTGGAGAACTCTTCACGATCGTCGATGATGAAGATTCTGAACCCAAGCGTTGTTGCGATGTTGGAAAGTGCCTTCGAAACGTGGCCACCGCCCGCCACCACGAGTGTCGGGGGAGTGGTGTACGCCTCGATGTAGTACTCGGCGCCAGACTCGGCGACAATGTAGTCGTTCTTGCCCATCGCCATGAGTTTTCGAGCTTCGTTTACTGCTCCGGCATCGAGCTTTTCGTCGCCGAGCGAACTTGAAGTTGAGCCGTTTTCTCGAACAAGCAATTTTGAGCCGACGATCAACGCCGATCCCTCGGGGGCCTGCATCAGACTGGCGACCGCAACAGGAGCACCGCCTTCGTAGGCCGCAATAACTTCGTCGTTGAAATCCTGAGGTTCGGTTTCCTTGTTCTCATTACGCACCGGGTCGAGCAGGAAGTACATCGTCCCGCCGCAAACTAGGCCGTCTTGTGCGGCAAGATCTTCGTTTAGTTCGTAGTCGCGCATTTCAGCGGGACCGCCGCTCTTTAGCAGCTGTGACGCAGCGAACCAGATATCGCCTTCAACACAGCCGCCACCCAGAGTGCCAACACCCGATCCGTCGGCGCGTACAAGTAGCTTGGCGCCGGACTTCTGTGGCGTCGATCCTGAGGTCTTGACGACCGTGGCGATAACCATGTCGTGACCGGCTGTTACTTCGTCGGATGCAGCTCGAAAAACCTGTTCCATGTATTACTCAAGTACTCGTGAAATTATTGTGGAGGTTCGATGCGGGCAATCCTGAATTCGGCGCGTGAAACGCCAGAGTACGATCAGCCCTACCAAATATGACTTCAGATTAGCATATTGATAGCGCAGAACTGTGAATTTCGACCGAGCGCGTTGCGGGGCTGTGTATCGAATATGAACCTGATGCAAGCGACCTTCGTGGGGTAGCTTCCGGCTTGCGTATTCGAGGTATTACCTGAGTATTATCAGGGAATTCCCGGAATTAGTGAGGTTTGGCACCCGAGCCGAAATCGCCACGGGAGGTGCGCATATCATCCGGACGGGACGATTGCTTGATGGCACCTTCCCAAATTGCGATGTTGTCTGGCGAGTCGACTTGTTCCTGTGTATATCCGTGATGAACCAGCGCGTGGCCCTGCACCGATTTCAGCAGTTCTGACAGCGAATCTCCGGCGACCGTGGCACCACAGTCGTAACCCATATCCACTCAAGCAATGTTAATAAGCAAATCGGAGCCTCCGGGCGCAGACTAGCACATCCGTATCAGAGTCCATCCGTGATGAATTCGTGTGGTATCGTCCTGAAAAATCATCTAAATACGCCATAAACGAACTCAAGAGCAAAGGATTATCGATGCCGAAGTATGAAGGCCTGCTCGCCGAGACTGTGACAATTTCCGGTGACGGAGGCGATGTCATAAACGCCTACATGGCAAGGCCTCTGGGGTCGGGCTCGTATCCCGGCGTGATAGTGATCCATCACATGCCGGGTTGGGACGAGGCTACGAAAGAGATAACCCGTCGCTTTGCGCATCACGGGTATATCGCCGTAATGCCGAATCTCCACTACCGGGAAGCACCGGACGCCGCTCCTGACGATGCTGCTGCCATATCTCGTGCAGCCGGTGGAGTACCCGACGATAGGTTCATCGGCGATGCTGAAGGCGCTGCGACCTACCTGAGCCGACTGCCTTATCACTCTGGCAAGACAGGAATTATTGGATTTTGCTCGGGGGGCCGCCAAACGTATCTGGCGGCCGGGCGTATGGACACCCTCGACGCCGCGGTCGACTGCTGGGGCGGTCGGGTCATCGCAAAGCCCGAAGAGCTAACCGAAAATCATCCGGTCGCACCGATCGACTACACCGGAGATATCACGATTCCACTTCTTGGAATATTCGGTCAGGACGACAGTTCACCCAGCCCGGAGCAGGTCGATGCGACGGAAGTAGAGCTGAAGAAGCAGGGCGTCGACTACGAGTTTCATCGATACGAAGGTGCGGGGCACGGATTCTTTGCTACCGATCGTCCGAGCTTTCGACCGATTCAGGCCAAGGAGGCGTGGGGAGAAGTATGGGACTTCTACGGCCGGCACCTGATGGACTAAGAGCGGGCAAGCGTTTAGTGGGGTTTGACGTCCCGATCGCTTTCGTCACGAGGCGTGCGGGTGTCGCCGGGTCGGGCTGATTGCCGGATGGCACCCTTCCAGGATTCGATGACTTGAGGATCATTTACTTCATCTTCGGAGTAGTCATGAAATTCTAGAGAGTGGTGCCTGACCCCGCTTATGATCTGATCCATGGATTCGCCTGAGACTCCGAAACCACAGCTGTAACCCATAGCTTCGCAAGTGATTGTCATTGCCACTGCAAACATCTCCTCTGTTTTGTCGTGCTCGAATGAGCCCGATCAAAATTGACTTATTTGAATGTTCTGGATGATACCGGTGGTGACAACAAATTGTCGCTGCCGAACGAGTGATGAACCGGTGTCGGTATTGAAATTGTGATCAAGAGATTTGACCATCGGGCAAATCAGTTGGGCCGGAATGTCAGACCAGTTTCAAACCAGCATGGAATAAGATGCAACCGAGATGCAAATGATTCGGTTGCGACGAGATTTATAGAGTAATGTCGTACGAATTACCGATCAGGAGATATAGCTCATGTGCACGTGGATAATCGAGAAGGCGGAGATGGAGGGTTTAGCCAAAGGACCCGACGGTTGGTTCAAACTGGCACAGGCGAACGTCTACTACGACCACCCCTACGACGCTCCGCTGGATCACGCACTCGTGATTGATTTTGTGAAGAACCCCGACAAGCCAGAGGGCCGAGTTGCAGTCGAGATCAGCGCCGAGTCGGCAAAACGTCTGATCGAAAGCATCCAGACCGCTCTCGATACAGGCGAACGCGAGCACGCACTGGGGTAGGTGTTCGATTCCCTCTCCCTGCGAGGGAGAGGGCTAGGGTGTGGGTCGCGATTCGCCCAACGCTCCGCCATACCTAGACAACACCCACCCGCCTACGGTTTCTCGTAAACGGTGAACCCGGTGAACTGGGTCGATTCGCCGTTGAAGTCGTCCTCAGGGAACAGACCCGACATCACCGTCACGTCGCCCGGAGCCGATGCACCTGAGTAGGACAGATCAAACACGGCTACATCCTCGCCGTTGATCTGGAAAATACCCTCCGTCGCGCCGTTCATCACGCCAAACCAGACGGTGATCCTGTTTTGACCGCCTGTAGTCCGATCAAAGCTGTAAGTGCCGAGTGCGATGGTGATCTGGCTTGCGAGCGACCCACCACGTGCGAAGTGACCCCACTCGCCATCGCTATTGATAAACACAGCGTGGAAAATCTCTTCTCCCGCGTTCCTGAACGAGATGCCATGGCTCCACTTCCCTGACACATTCGGATTCTCAAAAACGACATCAGCGACACCGGCATCGAGATTCAACCCGGGTTCGAACTCTGGAATGTCGATAGCAGTAGGCATCAGAGCAAGACTGCCGTCTACGGGTCCGTAGATCGGATCGCCTAGAACGACTGGCGTTGGCGTGGGGATCGCTGTGGGAGTGGGTGGCACCGGAGTCGGCTTCCCAAAGTCACCCGCAAAGTCGCCTGTGAATGATGAAGCGATGAGTGCGACACGTTCTTCAGTGGCGAAACTCGAAGTGAACCCACCGCCCGAGAAGCTCGCCGAGAAGTTGTAGGCGTAGCCAAATGGTCCGACACCGGGTCGGTAATATTCGTTTTGCGTATAGTCGAATTTTTCTTCACTCGGGCACAGTATTCGACCGTCAAACGTTGAACATTCGCCTCCACTATCGGCAGATCTAACAAAATCCCACGGACCCGGTTCGACGCCGTCCCACGTTGCGAATTCATGACTGCCTGAAAGCTGACCGGGGAACGCCTGAACAAGTACATCGTCGGAGAATCGTCCCGAGAAGAAACTACTTCCCGGCCACACGCCGGTTTGAGCGTCGAACAGCGTCACAAGTTTGGAACTGGTTGTTTTTGACACCACGATGCGACTACCGCTGATCCCGATATAGCTCCATTCGGGTGCGAACGAGTGCGTGATGTTGCCGTCGATGTATTCCGATTCGCCTACGCTGATCACTTCGAACATGGCAACACCGTCTACCACGGTCGATTTACCCAGTGATACCTGGAACACACCGTCGTCCACGCTCGTCCGGCAACCGGATTCCTGCGAGCAGCTGCGGTCGGTCCATTCCCAGCGGAATCGCCAGAAATCACCTGTTTCAAGATCGAGATCGTAGCCGGGAATTAGCGGTTCCTCAATCGCAACTATTGGCGTTATTGAAGGAATTGCGGTTGGGGTTGGAGTGGGTGATGGACTGGGTACCGCCGACGTCGCGTCGGCTGTGGCACTGGGCGCTGGCGTTGCTTCGATGGCGATGGGCGCAACAGTGGTGGCCACAGGCGTGACTGTACTGGCTGAATCGCTAGAGACCGATGTAGCACTACTAGGCGCAACTGTGGCCGAGCCTGAATTGCCCGAGTCGGTATTCGAACTCGTAGGGGAAGCAGATGAGCCGGTATCGACGGAGTTGGGGGTCGGGTCGTTATTCGCGTCGCTCACGGCGCAACTCGCCAGAGCGATAGTCAGCGCAGCGAGCATCATCATCGGGACGGTTAACGTCACCAACCGGGAACTCGATAATCGATTTGTCCATGAACTCAAAGTAAGCAAACCACCAAGCATCACCCAACCCGCGCTGATGCAGTACTCGTTCTTACTTTAAATTTTGCCTCATGCGCTGGTTCGACACATTGGTGGCTTCACCAGTCCGGGGTCGGAGTGATGTCGCGTGGGCTTCTTCCCACTGGCGGAATTCAGCTTATGGGCTGCCGAAAGGCTCGGTTTTATTTCCCGAGTGCCGCCGAGGGACCTCAATGGAATCAATCGCCATAGTCGACCGCTACGATTGCACCTGATGATGATTACTGATCGCCTTGAGGTCCCTCCTTTGTCGGGAAATCGAGTGCGTCTCAGTAATCGTGCCGATTACGCCTTGCTCAAGCGCTCCGCTGCATCTTGAACTGATCGAACGATCTTGTCGTAGCCCGTGCAGCGACAGAGATTGCCAGCAAGCTTCAGGCGAATTTCGTTCTCAGTTGGGTGCGGATTATCGTTCAGTAGGGCAGTGGTGGCGATCATGAATCCCGGAGTGCAAAAACCGCACTGCAGGCCAGAATTTTCGACGAACGCATCCTGAATCGGCGTCAGATGACCGTGATCCGAAAGTCCCTCAACTGTTGTGATCTCACGACCGTTGGCCTCGGGTGCGAGTACCAGACAAGAGCACGACGACTTGCCGTCGACCATGACCGTGCACGCACCACAGTTACCGTTCGAGCAACCCTCTTTAGTGCCCGTGAGTTTCAAATGATCACGAAGCGTTTCGAGCAGCGTCCACGTCGAGTCAACGAGGATCTCGTGCTCAACACCGTTCACCGTTGTTTTGATCTGTTTCTTGCTCATTTAGGCGAGTCGCTCCAGGCAAATGTTCAGGGTTCGTTTGGTCAGAACCTTGATCAGTTCTTTTCGATATTCGGCTGATCCACGCACGTCGGTGATCGGAACCGCGGCTCCGACCGCCAAATCGGCAGTCTTGTCGATAGCAGCTTCGTCGATCACCGTTCCCTCAAGGAACTCCTCCGCTGCGTACGCCCGAACTGGGGTCGGTGCTACAGAAGCCAGTGCGATGCGAGCTTTGGTCACGACTTTGGACGAAGGGTCGACTTCGATAAGCGAGCCAACTCCCGCAACGGCGATATCCATTTCGTTTCGTGGAATGAATCGCAAATATGCCGACGCCGTGTTCGCTGACGGCGCAGGAAGCTGAAGCTCTTTGAGGATTTCGCCCTTCTCAAGCACCGTCTGACCGGGACCAGCGAAGAAGTCGATTAGTGGAATCTCCCGTCCGCCGGAAGCACTCGCAGTGTGAGCCACGGCTTCGTGAATGAGCAGCGACGGAATTGTGTCGGCTGAAGGCGCAGCGTTGCAGACGTTGCCGCCAACGCTAGCTCGGTTCTGTATGTGAATTGAACCGACCAATTCAGACGACTCAGAAAGAGCGTCAAACCCACCGTTTTTCGCAGTGAAATTGTGCACTTCGGTGCAGGAAACGGCTGATCCTATCCGCAGACCCGATCCATTCGAATCCAGAGCAAGCAACTCAGGTACTCGTTTTAGATCGACAACAAGATCGGCATTTCGCCGGTTGTTCTTCAATTGGTCGATGATGTCCGTGCCTCCGGCTAAAGGGCGAATTTCGCCGGGGCGAGATAACAGTTCAAGCGCATCGGCCAGCGAGGTCGGTGCTTCGTAATCAAAATTCGGCATTCGTTCGTGCTTCTCCTATTGCGCCACACGGGCGCGGTTCACGAGGTCAGACGGCGAGAGTATATGCCCCTAACCGACTCGATACGGCTCTAGCGTGTCCCATTTCGGCACGAGTCCGAGTCCGGGCAACTCAGGCGCGTACACATATCCGTCCTTGATAGTCAGTTCATGCTCCCAGACCTTGCCGTGCATCGGGTTCACGGATTCACGGTAGTACTCGAGGATCAGACCGTTTGGAATCGCAGCCACAAGGTGAATGTGAACTTCTTGCGCTCCGTGAGGCGCTACATCGAGATCGTTGGCCTGTGCTAGAGCGGCGACTTTCATGAACTCAGTAATACCGCCCAAAATGAGAGCGTCGGGTTGGAGAATGTCCACGGCGCGGGCATTGATCATGTCCCTGAATCCGTAGCGGGTGTACTCGTTTTCTCCTGCTGCGATCGGCACCGAAGTCGCTCGGGTGATCTCGGCCTGCCCGATGTAGTCGTCCGGCTCGACCGGCTCTTCAAACCAGAACAGGTCGTACTTTTCGGCTTTTCTTGCGAACTCGATTGCCTGATAGTGGCGATACGCACTGTTGGCGTCGACCATCAAACGAACGTCAGGTCCGATCGCATCGCGACAAACCCTTACGCGCTCGATATCTTCGTTGATCGATACTGCGCCGACCTTGATCTTCACTGCGCGTGCGCCGAGATTTACGTTGTCTTCCATCTCCTGCGCAAGCTCTTTTAGGCCTTTACCTTCTTCGTAATATCCGCCCGCAATGTAGGTGTCGACCTTGTTCGTGAAGCCGCCCAGCAACTTGTAGACAGGCATGTTGGCGAGCTTGCCCTTGATGTCCCACAGGGCGATATCGATGCCGGAGATGATTCGGGTTGAAATACCGCGCCGACCAACGAGTTTGGGTCGCCACATGGCGTGCCACAGCGCTTCGTTGTTGAGCGGATCTTGGCCAATGAGACCCTTCTTGAAGTGTTCGACGAACGCTGCACCGACTTCGGGAGTCGATTCCATGCCTCCGGCGAGCCCAATTCCCTGAATATCGGGATCATCGGTGTCGATAACCACGATGTTCAGCAGGTTGTGTGTGTAGGTGTACAGCCCGTTGGTGATCGGGACAGCTCGTGCCCACTTGAACATTTCCAGTCGCACATCTGTGATCTTCATCGAAGCGTTGCCTTTCGGGCTGGTCGTTAGCGGTTCGGTGGGCTGGAGGGAAGCCACTGAACTCAAGAATCGAGCGGAGTGTAGCAGTGGAACGCCTCTCGCACGTGGGGCAGGGCATGGTCGTTGGTCATTGACGGCTGTCCAAGTGGCACTATTTGGCTGATAAATCCGGGAGCCTGCATAAAATGCGCATGTGGTTCTATCTGGTCTGTTGCTATGACCTGAACTCGTGAGAGAATCAATATCGCTTCGATGCGCCTGCCTCACCATGTTGACGGCGCGCACAGCACACGTGGGCCCGTAGCTCAGCTGGTTAGAGCAGTTGACTCATAATCAATTGGTCGGGGGTTCAAGTCCCTCCGGGCCCACC
>Ga0114999_10002356_pt1 | contig 24996 bp, 22 predicted proteins | sample ArcticOcean_MG_C_3_FD_89820 | JGI IMG/M metagenome (GOLD analysis project Ga0114999, IMG submission 89820) | Marine microbial communities from western Arctic Ocean - ArcticOcean_MG_CB8_126 | ecosystem: Environmental > Aquatic > Marine > Oceanic | place: Arctic Ocean: Canada Basin | collected...
TATAAACGGACTGAGGTATGGGGTTATTATAAAGTGGAAACGAAACAGGACGTTAAACACGTGAAATATTTAAACCATGAATTATATTTTAAACTTAAAAAAACAAAAATAGAAGACTAACTTAAAAATATAAACAATATAAATAATAATGAACAAATCCTACAACAATGAAAATAAAACACAGTGCGATATACGTGTGGGATGTGGGAAATTTAAGTTTTCCTCGGAATTCACTAAACGTCAACTCCGTGCTTCTGGGATACGTTCTTCAACACGCCCGAAACGTTGCCGTGAATGTATACAGCGGGAATTAATCTGTCGTGAAACCATTGCACAAACAAAACGTCTAAAAAAAATGGCTGGGTGCAATGCTATGCGCGATTGTCCTGGACCTAGTGGCAGTGTGAACCGACGTCGTTGTCTGGTATGCACACAATATTATAATATCATGCGTTCACCAGCTGACACCAAGGCAGATATTATAAAAACAAATAATTATATTAAGTATATAACAAATGAAGCTAGTATTATTCATACAACATTTACTATTCGGCAACCCATTTGTTTAGGCTTACGAACAGTGGCATTTTTGTTTAAAATGCCAACACCAACACAACTTGACAGCGAACAATATAAGAATGAATTTGGACGAATTTTTATAAATGATGACTCTTGTGATGATATGATAAGACTTCGTCAAATATGTGATTATACTGAGACATACGACACCTTATGTACAAAGATCGCCGGGGATTTTGCAACAAATGGTGACAGAGAATGTAATACTTGCCGTGAGCGCGCAGCCTTTTTGGGTTTGCTTATTGGACGTCCCAGCAATGACAATCCAACAGGGTTGGTCTTTTGCACCAGTACTATAAATCGCAATTATAATCAGAGATTTGCACGTAATGCTGTAAAAAAAATGTTGTATATTTTAACTGAACTAAATGTTCCTCTTGGTATCCATATTATTAGCAATTGCGATCCCTGTATTTTGGCACGAATACATAGCGGCAACGAACCTAGGCAGTTGTGTAAGGAATGGATTCATTACAGCGCACAGTGTGACCGCAAGTCAGATGTAGGAATTGATGGTCCCCTTTATCAAGCTGCATATTCTCAATATATGTGGCAAGCATTGGAAATGCTTAATGGTTTCTCACACCAGTATAACAATTGGCGTGAACCATTACAGCTTATTAAGAATCTTATTCGCGGAAGATGTGATAATTTACCACCATCATTTTGTGAACCGATACCATATGCAAATAAATATATTCCTTGCATTGATTGGATGCTTGAACTTGTCAATGACTGGGAGGCGGTGGGAGACTATTCGTCATTTAACGAACAATATTTAAAGGAACAAATAGTAATTGCCAGCGCTATTATTAGAACAGATGTTTGTACCCAAGCAGGACAAACAATCATGTCCAACTTCACTGAACGACATACGATTATTGGCTGGTTAAATAACGTCAGGAGTGCTGCAGAAATGCGATCAATAATAGTATGTCATGTTAATCCTATTAATCATATATTTCCAACTAATACTCTTGGGACAAAACAAATTTCACAAGCAATAAATATGCTAGGTAATTTTCACATGCGAATGATGTTGGTTGAAGAGGCAATGAAGTTGGGTGCATCAAAACTTATAGGTGAGGGGGCTAATATGCAAAATATAAACTATTCGTCAAGCAATGCTATGCGAGACTTAATGGACAACGCACGACATAAAAATAATCTAGCTAGTTTTGCGAATCGTATGAACTCCTCAAGCCATGAATGGAAAACCAATTACGAAGCAAATCTCACTATGATTATGTTGCACCAACAAATTAAAAAAGGAATCATTTGGAAGTTGGAGGTAAACACGAGCGATAACACGGTAGCTTATGCAGCAACCACCAATTTGGATTCTTGTAACTTATGTGTTCCCCATCCATGGGCATTTATAAATAATGATAGAACATCGCCCTTTCGGTTTAACCAATATAAACCGAAAGGATATATTAATAGGTTAGACCAGACCAGCCCGAACAGTGCTTGGGGTGAGGTTTCTCATGTTTATCATATCCCAACAACCGACGACAAATATTATATTAATATATTTATTTTAGTAGATGGTCGTGAAGTGCTCAAGCATGGTGCTGTTGCAGGTAGAAAAATTCCTAATTGTTGTATCCCTTCCTTTTTAACTGCTGCTTGCAGACGAACTTGTGGTTCTACCTTTGAAGCATTAAATGACACAATGGATGTTATTATTCCTGACGGACCTCTAGCAATCGGTATTGGTGTTAATAATATTGACAATACTGGTATGCTCGCACAATTTGTGCAAATAAAGATAAATAATGAGAATCGTTGGCGTTCTATTACTCATTCCTTTTAGATTTTATGGAAAAAGCGAATCAAGGTTTCCTAAAAAATTGAAAAAAAATGTTATATTATTTTTATCAATAAATGGCATTGTGGGAAGAAGAGGGACCAGATGCTAACTATGTCCGAGATTATATGTATAAAAAAACTCACAATCAATATTCTGTATTACCCGACCTTTATATCAAACGAGTCCTCCTAACACACATACCCGATACTTTACAGACGCTCACGGTAAGAAACTGTTATTTTGGTTCGTGGAGAGGCTGGGCAACCTTTGGAATGCCGACACATATTGGAAAAGCAATTGTGGTTGATTTGGACAAGGGTTTGCAAGCATTAAATAAATTAGAACAATTATTCTATTGTCATTTACAACATTATTTATATAAACCAGGCAGCATCCGGATGCAAAACATACAAAGAGTGAGTCTTATAGGAAAACCCCAGGTATAATACAACCATTACACATATTCTAGAATCGTATTAGTTTGTCCTTTGCCTTTTTAAAATATTCAATATGCTCTGCATGCAATGGGTCAAAATAACCGCTTACACAAACCCAAATAGCCATTATATATATATATAATGGTTAAAAATAAGTTATTAAAGATACCTAAAATCTAATAAGTATAAAATGAGTCATACAAAACTACCCATTAATAGGTCACCCGATGATGGTCGTGACTGGTGTTATAACGAAGAACTTTCTTTGTCTGATGTTATTCCAATTGCATTAGATTTGCGTGATAAACTAATGCCTATTCGTAATCAAGGCTCTCAGGGCACGTGTGCTGCACACACTGCTGCCTGCATGAAAGAATATCAGGAATTATTAGACAATGGATTGAATGCTTACATGTCTCCACAATTTATATACAATCACCGCATTTATTGGAATAACGGAATTCAGGATGGTGATGATGTCAACGAAGATTACGGGATGACCTGCAGAGATATTATGAACATTATGAAAAATGTTGGGGTTTGTCCCGAGGATACATATCCATGTGGTCATAAAGAATATTCTAAAGAAATCCCACAGTTTATTTTAAATGTCGCTAAAAAATATAAAATAAAGGGATATTCCAGAATTTATAACATCGAGGAACTAAAGCATGCAGTATACAATAATGGTCCCTGCATGGCTGCTTTTCCTATTTATCATTTTGGAAAAGACATGTGGACACCTACTATTAAAAATCAGTTGGAAATAGGAGGTCACGCAATGACCATTGTGGGCTATGATGATGAGGGATTTATTATTCGTAATACATGGGGTGAATCATGGGGCGATGATGGTTATTGTATATATCCATATGCGCAATGGGGATGTCATTGGGAATTATGGACTATGGTTGACGATAAAACTAACAGGGAGGTAAAAGAGGAGACATTGGAAGAAAAAAAAGAGGAATTTATAAACGAATATGACCCCGAAATAGGTTCAATTGTCACAGACAAGGACGACAAATGTTGTTCGTGTTGTAAAACGTGCTAATCGGTTTATTTAGAGCGTAATTCTCTTACATATTTTCCTGTAACCCAAATTTCTTGATCCTCAATTTCATCAAGTTCCTTATCCAACCGCTCACGGTAATTTGGGTCAGAATTGGACTCAATCACGGTGCGTGCTTCATCGCCTCGCTCGACACTCTCATAACATTCTGCAATTGCAGGTTTAATAACATCATAATAACGTTTAGACCAATCAATAGCACCTCTTTGTGCTGTTGTAGAACAATCTCTAAACATTTGTGGCATTCCATTTTTATCAATCAAACGATAAAGACAATTTGTCGCTTCCTCCACTGTTTCATTGTAAGATTCCATAGGACTATGTCCTTTCTGTCTGAGTAAATCGTATTGTGCTTTAAATGCACCTTGAATCATTCCCATAAGAACAGACCGTTCACCAGTTAGATCACTGTAGACTTCTTTTTTAAAAGTTGTCTCAAAAAGATATTTAGAACCAATGCCATAAGAGAGTGATAGTACTTTATCCATTGCTGTACCTGTATGGTCTTGATAAATAGCATAAGACGCATTAATGCCTTTATTTCCTAAGAGAAAATTTTCACGAACAAGTGTTCCTGGACCTTTAGGAGCAACCATAATAACATCAACATTATGGGGAGGTATAATTTTAGTTTGGTCATTATACACAACACCAAATCCATGTGAGAAGTATAGAGTTTTACCAGGTTTTAAATATCTTTTCACGAGATTCCACTGTTTAATTTGTCCTGCATCAGAAAGTAGATATTTATAGATGGTGCCTTTTTGCAAGGCTGTTTCAATATCAAACAGATTTTCGTTCGGGTCCCAACCATCACGAATGGCATGTTCCCAGCTTGCTCCATTTTTCCTGAGCCCTAAAATAACCGGGTAATTTTGATCCCTAAGATTGAGTGATTGTCCTCTGCCCTGGGAACCATAACCTAGCACAGAAATTTTTTCGTTTTCAACCACCTCGCGGGCATCGCCCAACTTAATAGTTGTAAGGTTGAGAACATTTTCAATAGTTCCTTTAATATTATAGGTTTGGATTTTTGGATTAAGTGTCATTAAAGAATGAAATTTCATTAAAGAGTTCATATATCATAAGTCGTAATAAATCTTTATATAATATTCAAAACTGTAAAAAAGTTTTGAATATTCAAGGAAGTAATATTAAATCGGGCATATTTATAAACCCTTTCGCTAATTTAGCAAGCGTAGATTCGTAATTTTCTAGTATATGATATTCGACAAATATTATCAATGCTGTAATTAACAATCCTAAAATGGCAACCATATTATCATCGTTAATATGTGCATTTATCTTTGTCATAAAATAATTAACCACTCTTGCTGGGGTAAGATAGGTCAAGAATAACATAACAGCACCCATCCCCCATCCTATAAAAAAATCCTTGTGCTTTACTGATTTACCTATTATTATAAATGTTATACCCAATAACGACATGTAGTTAATAAATATTTGTGTAAACAAACTTGGCATGGTTACAGGGTTTTGGAGGTACAGATGTTTGAAAATGTCCCATGGTCCTTGCCACCATGTAAGAACATTTGCAATAAGGTCTATATTTGGTATATATGCCAGAAATAATGTATAAAATTTTTTTTTATATAAAAAAATTGGTATGGCTACAACAATAATGGCAAAATATATTACAAATCCTGCTATGAAGGAGTAATAGTATTTTTCATCAGATATTTTCGATATTCCCGACCTTCTCGTTATTCCAGATATCCCATATGTTTTTTCTTTTTTTATATCATTCATAATATAATAAATTAAAAAAAATATGGACCAGCAATTTTTGTTTCTAAAGACGATAAAATATCTTTCTCAAAAAATCGTCCAATTTCCCAATCCAATATTACATATGTTGGGGTTGGAATATTTGTGATATCTCCCGAGTATACATTATTATTTTTGAACGTAATGTCTATCTGATTATCTGGTTTTATGCGTAAATCTAGTCTTCTTTTACAAACACCATCGTCGTCCAGCTCTGTTGTTGTAATAAAGGGAAGCTTCCTAATATTTATAAAAAAGGTAGAAATAGCCTCATCAGGATTAAGTATTTCAGTTAAAAAATACATCCAGGTTTCGTCTTCTTCAATACATTTACAAACAACTGTGTTCTTGGCTATGGTTTGATATTTGTTTAATACCATTTTTTTTGACAATTTATATGAGCTTGAGAATATTTCTGTTGTCTTTCCTGAATAAATTTTGCTTTTTAAAATAGGACTGTTTTTGTGAGGCAAATTGGATAAATTAATATCAATTGGTCCTAAAAAATAAAAAGCTGGGTCAACAATAAATACTCCCGTTTTAGAATATGGAATGGCTAAGGCGACATGAGATATATCTAAATATCCTTCAAAAGATATACTGTTAGGAATTGTGGCAGGAATTAGATATGATATTACCTTCTTTTCCTTTTTTAAATATTTTTGAATGGTCATTGCTAAAGAAACACAATTTCCACAATTGTATTTTAATGACTGTTTTGAATTTTTATGGTCAATCAAGTAAGGAAATGTTGAGAATGCTGACGTCGAATATATTAGTTGCAAATAATAAATTAAATCGTCCTCTGTTATTGTCTGTTTTTTTAATAGTTTAGAAAAAGAACGGGTTTTTAATTTTTTATAATACATTATATACTTTTTAGAAAATTAGTTTTAGAAAATTATAATTCTTCTATAATATTTGTAAGTCAGCCAGCTTCCAATATTCAGAACCCCCATTCGGAAGTGGACGACGAATGATAAAAGGGATTAATTTTGCATTTAACTCCATTTCAGCAATAATATATCCATCAATAATATTTCTGACATTATCAATAAAGGGTCGCGCTCCAGAATTAATCTGTTTTGCTCGTTGACCAAGAACCCTGGTTCTTTCATACTTTGATAAGAAAGGCATTGTTGTGTGTAATGGGTCCTTTATATTATTATCCCTATCCCTCACAATGTATGTAAGTGTGCTAATTTCTTCATAATTATGCGCTCGGACTTCGGGATGATGTTTTTCAATTAAATTATTTCTAACACTTCCATTCAGTTTTTTTAAATAGTCCTCGTCTTCCGAATCATCGTCTAAGTCTTCCTCAAGAGTATTGTTAATATTTAAGATTTCATTAACATTTTTTTCAACAATGCTGACATCTTCATCTTCCTTAATTTTTTCCTTTTTAACTTCCTCTTTATCCTCTTCGCCAACACCAGACCCGTTATCATCATCATCATCATCCGAATCATCTCCAACATCAGATCCACTGTCGTCATCAATATCATCCGCTTCTTCCTCATGTTCTAAATCATTGCTTTTAATTTCATCATCAGACTCGTTGTTTCCAAATTCGGTTTCTTCTAAATTATTTAAAGCTTTACCTTGAATAGTCGATTCGTGAGTTTCTTGCTTAATGTAATTTTCCATTATATATTATTATTTTAATAATATATAAGATTCAATTTATAAATTAATTATGTTCAGAGGTTTTCCATGTAGTATCGCAAACTGTACATAAATAAACATATTTCATGTTACTATCGTCATACCGAATATATATAATATCTGGATTTTTTGTGGTTTCTAAAGACTTACTCACGCATTGACTATTTGGACATGGAATATTATTAATCCGTGGTAGAGTTGGGTCCAGTTTTGTGTAAGGATTAATAATTCTTGAATATTTTTGTTCATTTTTTTGGATCTGTGTTTTGGAAACACAGATATTTTCAGCTGTTAAAATACTGTCTTCGTTTCCGCAATTTCTACAATAATATACTAACTTATTGCCGTCGTCATTGTTTAATTTAATATAGTACATATTCGAACAGTTATCGCAAAAATGCATGGTTATATATTATATTCTACATTTATTTAATTCAATTTCTTCTATTATTTAATAAGACTTTGATATAAAATTTCCATATTTTCTAATACATCACTATAATTAATATAAGCCGACATTCCATAAATACCAACAGAAACCACATTGACCTGATTCATCTCTTCATATTTTGTCTCCTCACTACCACTGTCTGTCTTATTCGCTTCCTCCATTATGGACACAATATTCTCTACATATTTGGGATAATTTTGCAAGTAAATAGCAACCATTTTATCGTGAAACATATAAAAAATTTCTGGCAAGTATTGTTTATTTAACATGCGAACTAGGGCGACCTCATAATTTTTAAATCGTATAATATCATTGTAATTTTTAAAATCTCTATGTGCTTCTTTTATACCAGGCTCATTTAAAAGGGGCTTTTCATTTAATATTGAACTAAGTGTCAACAATATTGACGATATTGTTTGGCAACCAGTCCAACCTTCACCACGCCATGTATTTAAAATAGATAAACAAACCTTACCCGACTTGTATAAATTTGGATTAAATCTAGTATTACCATCATTCGTATAATAAGTCACCTTTGGAGGACTGTGTGGATAATTATGCGGAAATTTAAATTTAAAAAAATAAAAACCCCCATAATAAGGTGTGTCTTCTGGACCAACAATCATCGCATACCCCTGGAGAATATTCTCCTCATCGTGTTCGTAATATATGTTATTAATATGCAAAGGATTCTTTATAATATCGCTAATATCAGAAACCAGGCGATTTATCGTTTTTTTTTGAATAACAACATTTCCATCTGCCATATCCAATTCATCTTTAGATATATTTATGTTTCATTTTTATAGTATTAATTAAGGTCTTAATTAAGGTGTTAATCGCGTAACCGATTTTTTTTTGGTTATAATTTTAAAAAAATTGAGATAAAAATATCTAGTCATATTATATTCAATAATGCCCAAGCCTACGTTTCAATCATATTTAAGTTCACACCATATACAGAAAGGTCAGGCGTTTACGCACACCAGAATAGGAGCGAAAAATCCTAAAATTGTTGGAGGAACATATGAGTTCACCAATTTGCCCACATTTTGGTCAAACTATTATCATCATATATTTGTTGACGGTAACATGGAGTACCTGACTGAAAAACAACTGATTGAAAATGGACCAATTGTTGTCGACATTGACCTACGCTATGAAACAAGTATAACAACACGACAACATACAAAAGACCATATACAAGATATGATTTGGATGTATATGGAAAAAATTAGCGCGACTCACAAAATTACTGATGGTGCGAAGGTCCCTATTTATATTTTAGAAAAACCAAATGTTAATCGATTAGAAGAGAAAACCAAGGATGGTATTCATATGATTATTGGAATTAAAATGCACAGAGCTCTTCAAATGATATTGCGTGAACATGCTGTAGCAGAGTTATCTAACACCTGGGAAGATTTACCAATTACAAACACCTGGGATAATGTATTGGATGAGGGTGTAACTAAAGCACACACAAATTGGCAATTGTTTGGCTCTAGAAAGCCTCAAAATGAAGCCTATGCTTTAAAATATTATTTTACAGCCGAATACAATACTGATGGTGACGAATGGGAGCTAACCGAAGAAAAAGTTGCTGGATTTTTAAAACCAACAACCTTTCCCTTGTTGAGCGCACAATATACTGAACATCAAGGGTTTGAGATGAAGGACAATATCAAAGAGAAATTTGAAATAAACAAAAAGAGCTTAACCGCCAAAAAACGAAAAATTATACTGAAACAGGGTCAGGACAGTGTTCCGTATGACCAAATTAAAAATAATACTATGTTAGATGCGGAGCTGGCTCGTTTATTTGAGGATATTGCTCCAACAGATTATATATTACAGGAAGTTCACAATTATACAATGACTTTACCAAAACAATTTTGGGGTGAGGGTTCATATGATAAGTGGATTCGAGTGGGGTGGGCTCTTGCAAATACTGACAAACGATTATTTCTTACTTGGGTTAAATTTAGTTCCCAATCAAAGGATTTTTCTTGGGAAAATATCGGAGAGTTTTATAAAGAGTGGCGAACGCTTGCACCAAACGGTTCTGGTGCATTAACCAATCGTTCCATTATGTATTGGTCCCGTGAAGAGGTCCCAGATAAATATAGGAAAATTCATTTTGAAACGGTTGATTATTTTATAGAACAAACAATTAAAACAGACAATCCGACAGAAGTTGACTTAGCAAATGTCTTATATCAATTATATAAGGACGAATTTGTGTGTATTAGCATTAAGAATAATGTGTGGTATGAATTTAAGGGTCATCGTTGGTTCGAGATTGATTCTGGAACCACACTTCGATGGCTTATATCTAAAACCATGCATGATATTTATGTCAAGAAGATTCAACAACAAATGGAAACAATACAGGTTATAGACCAAGCAGATAAAAATTACGAACTTATTCGTAAAAGAGGTCACAAATTAACTATTATTGGAGAGGTTTTAAAGAAAACCACCTGGAAAAACAATATTATGAGAGAAGCACGAGAATTATTCTATGACAAAGATTTCGTACAAAACCTGGACAATAACCCATATTTATTATGTTGTAATAATTGTGTTATCGATATTAAAAACAAGGAGTCGAGGCGTGGAAGACCAGATGATTATATTTCAAAAAGTACATTAATTGATTTCAAACCATTTTCACAGGAAAAATACGGCGACACAATGCGTGAAATTATAGATTTCATGGAACAATTATTTCCTGTCGAAGAGTTAAGAAATTATATGTGGGAACACTTGGCTTCCTGCCTTGTTGGGACCTGTGACAATCAGACATTTACAATTTATACTGGTGATGGACGCAATGGAAAATCTAAACTAGTCGACCTAATGGGCAAGGTGCTTGGGGAATACAAGGGAACTGTCCCAATTACTTTAGTAACACAGAAACGAACCAGTATTGGTGGAACGTCTTCAGAAATCGTCCAATTAATGGGCTGTCGCATGGCTGTAATGCAAGAGCCCACCAAGGGAATGAAGCTAAATGAAGGTATTATGAAAGAAATTACTGCTGGAGATCCCTTACAAGGTCGTGCATTATTCAGAGATACGGTTACCTTTGTTCCGCAATTTAAACTTGTTGTGTGTACCAATGTTCTTTTTGATATTAACAGCAATGATGATGGCACATGGCGCCGTATTAGAAAGGTAGATTATATGGCCAAATTTCTTGAAAAACCTTATGAGGAAGAAGTGCAATTTCCAAAGACCGAATATCCGTACCAATTTAAGGTTGATAAAAAGCTTGATTATAAATTTGACCGATGGGCACCTGTTATGCTTGCTTTACTCGTGGAGAAAGCCTATGTATGTCAGGGAATTGTTACAGATTGTCCGATGGTTATGTCGAGCAGCGATGAATATCGGGACAGCCAAGATTACTTGGCAGAATTTGTCAAAGAAAATATTGAACGCAAGACGGGTGGGAGAATTAAAAAGATGGAACTCATGACACACTTTAGTGATTGGTATCGGTCTAATTATGGTCGTGGTGCTCCTAAAGGCAAGGAAATATATAATTTCATTGATAAAAAGTTTGGACTCATTCGTGCAGATGGTTGGCGTAATATAGCAATTATTTACAGTGGAAACAGTGATGATGAGGGCGATGATGATGATGGCGAATGTTAATTTAAATGTCTATTTGTGTGTGCGGCAGTAACAAATTAATAGTTTTTTACTATTAATTTATTAAACATGGGTTGTATCGGGTTTTGCAAGATTAAGATAGATATCTTTTGGACCTTTTTTATTATAATAATCTACAATAGATTGGGACAACACAAACAATTGCACTGTAAGCCAGTGTAATGCAAATGGAAATAATATATATGCTAGAATCACCAACCATATTTTCCAATTTTTATATTCTTCACGGTCAATATATCCGCCAAATATAATGTAGACAACTAACATTATAAAGTATATAACCCTCAATATCGGGGTATATTTTTTTGTTTTATCAGCCTGTTGGTCTGTATACCATGTTTTTCTGTCACTTGTAACACTTTTTCCACGCTGTCCGTCAATTTTATCTTTGAGCTCACGATTTTCGTCATTTAATTTTTTAAACAAATCGGTCATGCGTTTTGTATATATCGTTATAGCTGTATAATCAGTGCTTAATGTGCTGAGTTCTCTCATAAATTCATTGTGGGCTTTAATTGAACGCGCCTTAATTTGAGCTGCTGAAGCTTTATAGCGTTGTAATCTTAAATTCTTATAACCATCTTCACCATCTTTAAAAACGTAAAAATTTCTTTCCGCGCTTTCAAGATCAGCAGGTGCAGTATCAAACACATTAATGGCAGTAGTTAATTTAACACCTAATCCCTTTAATGTATCGTCGCGTTCCTTAGCAACTGTATCCTTATCTTCGGTAATGCTTTTTACATATTTTACCGCTTTAACAACCGTATCCTGTAAGCTGTCCACTTGTTTAATTGCCTTATCAACATTTGTGTTAACGGCGTCCAAATCAGATTGTTTAATGTCGTCACAATAGTCGTCAACATTTACCATAATTATATATTTGCGATATTTTAAACGGGAGGAATTATTCGCTAAAATGAGTACGCCGTGGCCGCTAGGTCACTACCAAAAGATGGTCTGACAGCAGAACCACTACGAAAACTTTCAATACCACTTGATGAATCCACCACACAATCTGACCCATTCCAATAAGTGCCTGTAGCACAGCAGCTGGAACCGATGCAACCAAAATCATCAATAGACATACTGGTTAACTCGTTATAATCATCTTCTATCGTAGCCTTCACACCCTCTAATTGTTCTTTGTCGTATTCCCACACGGTTGGTGAATTTGCTTCCGGGTCATTTCCCCAATCAAGGAAATTATATTCGTCATAATTCATGTTATCGCGCCGCGATAAATCATATACATTGATACTAACTATAATTATACCAATTGCTATAATAACTCCGCTTAATGTTTTTGCTAAATCCCCGCCAATTTTATCCTTTTTACTTAAAACAGCCAACAATAAAAGAGGAACGCATATTATAATGATTATTTTCATTAATTTGGTATGTGCCTGATAACGTTTTCCGTAATAGGTATTTATTTCAACCATGCGCAACTTGTTATTTTTAACAGTAATAAGAGAATTCATGTTTTGCTTGGCGTTATTTAACTCCGTTTCCATAACTCCTGTAACCGTCATTTCATCAACAAGATCCCCACGAGTTTCTGCAACTTGAGAATGAAGGATTTGGGTTAATGAGAGCAGCAATCTTTGAATACCACGTCGAGCATCGGTCATGGTGTTTATTTCATTAATTGTTTCTTGCATTGTGGCTTGTGACTCGCCTGTGCTGCTTTGAGATTGTAATTTAAGCAAAAGTACTTTTTCACGCGACGCTAATTCTGATTGTAATGCTAATTGTTCCTGGGCCTGGGCTTTTATTTCGTTTAATTTCGTCTTGGATAAATTTTCTGAAATAATTTCTGAAACGGATGATGTTGAAGACATATATATATATTATCTTATAAGATAATATTTATTATTTTCTAGATAATTTTATGCCCGCAATTACAAAAACAATTGCTAAAATGCTCCATAAAATATATTTATAATTATCTGATATTAATAAAACATCGGTATCTTCCTCTAAAGCAGAAACATTAGTAATTGTATCTTGAACATTTCCTAAATTAGCGCGAATATATTCATAATCTTCAAATCCTTTGCGCCTCTTTTTTACCTGGTTTTGCATTTCACCAGTTAGAGATAATCCTGTATCTGTTAATGAACTTAATTTATCTTGAACATTATGAACAGCCTGGTTCAATTTCTTGTTCGCTGTATTATAATGCTTCTGCTCATTTTTTGTATTATGCGCTAAATCACACTTATAATCATGTGTCATATTGTCTAAAATATCATAAGAATCCCAGAGATTACTTGGACCTCCTTGCACAACTTTATTACATGACAAATTATTTTTTACTGAAATATTTCTAATATACATATCCGTCCCCGCTGTAGGAATTCTTGTTACATCACTTGATGGATACATTTTACTATAATATTTATTGTTTGAAGACCCCGCATTATCTGAATATGTATACCCAACACATCTATCACCCAGTGCTATGCAATTACTTGCCATGTCATCTGGACTGCTTGTTGCCTGTGACGATGATAAACCCGACGAGTTTAATTCTGTATATTTGCCCGCCATCATATAAGCAGGCGATTTAGTAAATGTATTACCTGCTTTGGTTATCATATTATTGGGGTATTCTTTAAGTTTGCCATCATCGGTTATATAGGCAGCTTTATTTAAATTGTTATTATTTGGAGTATCAAAAGTATAATATGCACTTGTCAGAGGATCAGTCAAGGCTGGATCGGGATGATAATATTCAGGACAAACGTCGTCGGCATCACAATTTTCAGAATACTTAATACACGCTTTAACCGCCATGTTTAAATCCAGCGTGCCTGTTGGTTGTAATATTAATTGAAACACATTGTTTGAATCGGTTAAAAACTCCCCCCCAAACAGAACATCTTGTTGTGATATTGAATACCCCTCGGTATTTTCACCCCACATAGAATTTGCTATGACTTCTCCTTTCCAATCATCATTATCTTGTTTAAAAAATGAAAATGCCTTAGTCTCGTCGCTATTGCGCACTAATTCTAACGAACCCGTGTCTGTTAACATTAACTCATAAGAACCACAAAGAGAGCTTTCTTTGTCACAATCTAACTTAACAATATCACCTTTTTGTGCACCATCTCCATCAGAACCTATTTTAAAAGTGTCACCATCAGCCCAACCACATTTATAAAATGATGTAAAATTCTTGCTAGTATCTGGGCATGGACTTGTGTATTCCCATGAACCACACTTAGAAGAATGTGAACCAATGGATATTCCTGCAGTAGCAGTCGCTTTGGCACCTAGATCACATTCTGCTTCCCATTCAGCTAGAGCAATCCCCTGTTTGGCTAGTTTTGATACTTGATACCATTTAGCTGTGACCTTTGGTTTACTTTTTTTTTTCCATGTTTTTAGATTTTCTACTGTCGTGGACAGTTGTGAACGACCATCAGCTTGTGATGACAATATGTTAGTATAATTCCCACTCTCTTGGTCACAATTTGCACCCCATGTTGCCGTTACAGAATTTACACCACCACCATATGTTGTGTCACATGACCACCAGTCCAGACCTTCGCTATTTTCCGTTAACCATTTTTGCCATACACCCAAGTCCTCAAAAACCGTTGCACCTCCCCCCACTGTTTTTAGAAAATCAAAAACAGAAAATGATGGTGTTATATCTTCCAATTCATTCATAAGGTCGACATAAGCAGCACGGTATTTATTCCCAACGTCAAGATAATCAGTGCGGTTAGCTGATGACATATCTGAACTTTTAAATGCTCTCACCTTTTGTGCCTTTTTCATAACACTACTGCCTACCATCCAAATTTGAAACATCCCATTTTTTAACATTACCATCAATGGAGAACCACCGGATATTTTTGGCGTATCTTCGTCATCATTCCAGCGCATCAAACGTTTTATTCCTGTATTTAAATCATCTGTAGGTAATTTATCCCAAATAAAACATTGGTCTGTTCCTATGGAACCCTTCTGTATACTAAATATGTTTTTATTACTATCGGCTGCTCGCTGAGCACAGTTCGCCACTGTGACATTTGTTCCCAATTCTGTTTGTTCTGCCGACGCGTCGTCAGTTGCATTATAACAGTTATTATATACCAAGTTTTCGGGGACTGCTGTCTGATTTATATAAAGGTTTTTACCTTCATTACCACAGCCCTGCCCATCCGCCATATGAGTTCCTCGGGTTAAAGCAGTTTCATCTAGGTCAACCTCGTCTGTCTCTATCTGTGTTGGACAACAGCCCTGAGCATTGCTGGATAATAAGCAAGAACTTTTACTACTAATCTTGTCAAACTGCTTTGTAGATGTATATGGTTTATAAAATCCCTTATCTGTTACATATGCAAGACCAACATTTTTAATGTTGACATTTTTTCCTAAATAGGGGTTTGATTTTGATTCCGCTTTAATAAAATGCTCCTCCTTTTGATTCAAGGATTTTCTCGCTGTTCCAAAATCCTTAGCGGCACTGTTATACATATACGATAAACTGCTCATCTCATGATTATCCTCATTTGCAACAACATTTGCCCGTGTGTTACTCAGCATATATTTACTTTTATTAAGGTTACCAAAATTTTCTATTGTTATATTTGGAGTGGCATTTTCTTCCTTCTTTTTATAAGTGCTCTTATATAGTTCACCTTGCTTAAGTTGAAACCCCATATTATATAACATATTGTCAGGTGGATTTTCCATTTTATCTAATAATATAACCAGATAAAAAAGTTAAATAAATCCCTCATTTATGTTATTTTCTCAACTCCATTTAAAAAGTTGCTCCACCAAATAGGCACATTTTCTTTCAAATAACTAAAGAAACGAAGGACAATTATCAAACAGAAAAATGCTAATATTACCCATTCATATATGGAGGTTTCTGATTTTACTAGCGAGACAATTGTTGTTATAATTATTATTAGTGTTAATATAATAAAGACATAATATTGAAAATTATAGGTTTTTACACTTAAATCAGAATCATCTTTTTCACCATTAATAGCTCCTATATCACGCTGAATTTTCTGTAAATCTCTGCTTTGCACACCTGACCTCTTAATGACATTATCTAAAAGCTTATTCTTATTATTCACCAGTGTTTGATTATGCATGCCTTTTGTGGCATAAATATCTTGAATGTTGCTATTTATAGTTCCCCATGTGGCTTCTATATTGCTATCAATATCGGCAAGCTGGGCAGTTACATTAGTTGCGTCGCTATAATCATTTGTGCCACTGGATGAAACATCTAAAAAATCTTTTATAGTTTGTGAACGCTTTGTTAATAAAGAACTTATGATGGCCTCGTTATTTTGATAATCCAGTGTACTAGGCAAATGTTCCTCTATTTCATTTTTGTTAGGTAAATATATGGACATTATAATATATTCTTTTAAAAAAAAATGTTATATACTTTTAAAAAATTTTGTTATATACTTTATTATATATCCATTTCGCAAATATAAAAAGGAGCAATAATGCTATAACTAATATTACGAAATTAGCAATCCTAGACTCACTGCTAAGACTCATTGCCCTAAAAGTAATAGAAACAATAGTAATTAATAAAAGGATATAAACTAAATATTGAAAACCATAAGCCTTGACACTCATGTTTGTATCCTGCTCCTCTGCGTTAAGAGTTATTAAACGAGCATTTAAATTATTACCTTTTGTGGTGTTTTCTTGGTAACTTATTGTATGATTTGTCTGTTTATTATCTTCTGCAGATATTCCGTCATTTAAATTGTTAGAAATAGTTAAATCATCGGTTGCATCACTTACCAGGGTTCTTGTGTTAGATAATACAGCAGCGGCTTTTGACTGGTGCAAGCTCCTAGCCTGCGCCAAATCTTGTTTATAAATAACAGCTTCGCTTGATGTCAACTCACTTTGGTTAATTTGTAAAGTATCCATAAGATCCCCTAAAGATTGATCGGAAGCATTTAAAGCATCATTAACCTCGAGCAAACCTAATCCCTCTATAATTGATCCTGAATTATCTCCGGCGGATACGCCCATCCCGGAATTTTTTATGCTAGACTGATTTGTGGTAAAAATTGAACCCTGACCTAAACTTGGTGAAATATTATTGTACATTTTCTATACAATAGAAATAGAAAATGTATTTATTTTTTTAAATTATAAAATCCTATGGATAGACCTATTATAACTAAAAATAAAACTATATTGGCTGTTAAATCTTCGTTGTGTAAATATTGAGTATCCTGCAGTAATTGTTCTGCCGCTTGTCCACTATTTTTTATGCGTGCTAACTCGTCTGTTAATCTAACGTTGTTTCGTTCAGCAACCGTTATTTTTGTATTCATAGACACAATTTGTTTCTCTAAATCTTCGCTGTCTTTCTCAATGTTGTTTTTTAATAAAAAAAGTTCTTCTTGAAGATCTAAAAATGTTTCCTTGTCTGATGTATACTCTTTTAATATATTCTGAACATTTGGATTAACTTTGTATTGGGGATACAACTTAATTAATCCATCTAAAACATGATAATAATGCTGTCCCAATTCCATGATTTTATCCTCATATTCTTTTGGCGCTTTCATTAGTATATATTAAGAACAAATTCTATAATATTTTGCTGTTATTGCTGTTTTGCTTGGTCTCACTATCTCACATATTTGTCCAGGACGTAATCCTATCGCTTGTGCTATTAAACTAAATCTTGAAATATCGGGCATATTACTATCCTCCTCTATATTATACTTTTTTCTAATAACTTGATCCTCCTCTTCACTTAATACACGGTGAGGAGGAACTAACTCATGTTCTGTAATGTTAAATAATAACTTATTAATGTGAAAGACAGAAATAAATATATTCTCCTGTTGCCAAACATCATTCAGTAATTTTAATAATGTTTCGTTCGGTTTATCCTTCATAATAATCATTAAATCGTCCTTTGGCGTTAAAACAACATCTAAAGTATACAAATCCTCTATTAACTCATAAATATTGGTTTGTCGCAAGGTTTTTGCTAAATGATACTTAACATAAATTTTTTTATTGCTTGAATTCTGTGTGACTAACATATCTAACTGTTTATTAGTTTGCATTGTGCTTATTTCACCAACTGTAAAATAACTATAATCATCAACATTAAAGTCTCTTGCTTTTAAAATATCTAATAAAATCTTGCGCGATTTATAAATATCATAGACATTCGTTGTTTGATCCATTAATATATTAAATGTTAATTTTATTTTTAATATCAATTTTTAATTGTAATAATTTTTTTGTCCCCGCCACTCATATCATTATTGTCATCATTGTCCTTTGTGTCGTCCTTTTGAATATCAAATAAGCTTGAACTTTCGCCCTCCTTAACCACATGCACCACATCGGGTATCGTTTCGGGAAGGGGAGGGATGTGTATATTACCTAACGCGGAAGGAGCCACTCTGACCGTAACTTCAACTCCTGAATTGGTAGGCGTCTCTTGTCCACCTAATTGGTCTGGAGGTGTCTGTGTGTTTGCTTGCTGTGGTTCAGTCGGGCTATTTGAGGGGTGAGGATTATAAACAGGGCTCGTTGGTGCATAAGTCGGGCTATTAGAGGGGTGAGGATTATAAACAGGGCTATTAGGAGTATAAGTCGGGCTATTAGAGGGGTGAGGATTATAAACAGGGCTATTAGGAGTATAAGTCGGGCTATTAGAGGGGTGAGGATTATAAGGTGGGCTCGTTATAACTTGAAGCTCGGGGGTTGTGGGAAGTGTCCAAGCCCCGGTTTCATCTGTTTTTTCCTGTTCTGTATTGATTTCCATTTTACCTGGAGTTTTATGCAAGGCAGCCGGTTCCGCGTCATCAAATTTGTGCCATGTCCCTAATCTCTTATTTTTTGCAATCTGCTCTATTGTGTATTCACCCTTTTCTGCATGCATCAACAACTCAATATTGTTTGAAAAGGACATATTAGTAAATTGGTCAATGTTATCCTCTGTGATAATTCGCATCTGCACATTCATGGTTTGTAACTCTTGCATCAAGAGCTTAAAAGCATAGGGCACACGAACGATACTAAAATCACGCCCATGCTTGCTAATATTATCTATGTTTAATGAATCGTCTATATTTTTTATAAAACGAATCGGACCATCCGCAAAAGGACTCAGGAATAAATTTTGTGCCTCATTATAAATGGCCAATCCACCCGTTTTATTACAAATTGCTATCTTATAATCATCTCCACGAACCAACATTGATTCTTGTAAAAAATTTGTTGCTCCATAACTAATTATACAATCACGCTCCATCTCGCCAATACGTAATCCTCCGTCATTTGCACGACCTCCAACCGTCTGTCGTGTTAATACCGTCCGAGGACCCAATGCACGGAAATTAATCTTGTCCTTGACCATGTGTTTTAAGCGCATATAATAAGTCGGACCCAGATATATTTCACTGTACAATTGTTCGCCTGTTTGTCCATTATATAATATTTCATTACCACTGGAATGATAGCCTTCATTTACCAGCATTTCACCAAGCTTGACGTGTTTGGAACCTTTGTTGTTAAAAGCAGTGCAATCACCAAAAGATCCATACAATGCTCCTACTTTTCCTAATAATGATTCAACCAATTGCCCGATTGTCATGCGCGAGGGAAGTGCGTGAGGATTTACAATTAAATCGGGTCTCAATCCATCTTTGGTAAATGGCATATCTTCTTCTGGAATAACCAAACCTATAGTACCTTTTTGTCCACAACGACTGCAAAATTTGTCCCCAATAGCTGGTATCCGTTCCTCGCGAATGCGCACCTTTGCTATCCGCTGACCCGTTTCACCTTCTGTTATAAAGATTTTATCTACATATCCTAATTGACCTTTTTTGGGTTTCACTGAGGAATCAATAACTGTATCTGGATCCTCTATATTACTTGTAACTTTTCCAATTAATATTTTTTTGTCATCTAATAAGGTATTTATTTTTATTAAACCATGCTCGTCAAGATTGGAGTAGTCAAATCCGGGACTTTGTCCAGTAACATTTTCAGTTTCAACATTTGCAAAACGAGAATCAGTAACCGACTTGCCTATTTTGGAACTTTCTTCATATGCTTCATAGGAGTTAAGGTAGGTTGTTCTGAAAAGACCCCGTTTTAACGAAGCTTCATTAAATAAAATTGAATCTTCAACATTATAACCACCATAGACCATGATTGCAACTATCGCATTTTCACCATATGGGTGTTCTTCATTGCTGATGTATTTCATATATCTGCTTTTAACCAACGGTATTTGACCATTGTTAAGAACAACTCCCGTTTTATCAATGCGAACAGTATAATTTGAATGATAAAGAGAAACCGCCTGCTTACCTTGACCACATGCAAATAAATCACGGGGCAGCGGATTGTTCTCAGGAAAAACAATTTGGTTTCCCATCACACCATATATTAGAGAAGGATGGATTTCCACATGAGTGTATGGATGAGTAGATAAGTTATCATCGTCCATGGCTATTAATGCCATAGACGATTCACCTGCATCAATATATTCAATGGGTGCTTGGGTCGCTTTTAAATCAGACAAGGTGCCTGAATTATATAAATCCCTTATATTTCCATAAATGGTTTGGTTTCTAAAATTAAAACCGTCGTCTTTTTTTTTAGCAAACCCAGTGACTAATTCTTCCCACGAAAAGGAACCTGCTTCTAACTTTTCTTGAAGACCATCACGCAAATAACTGGGAATGCCCGTTTCATTATCAATATAAAATATTGGACGACATATTCTTCCTGCATCTGTATTTATAAAAATAATATTTGTATCTATTCTCCAATACATTCCTGTGTAAATCGGTAATATTGCATTTCTACGATAACTTTTTAATGTGGCTATCACAATTTCTGGATCCGTAACTGCACCAATCCACGCCCCATTTATAAAAATTTTCGTGGTTTCACTTAAATATTCGGGGGTGCATTCTTCCAACCACTGAATATTAAATTCAGACCTCATAAACTCTATCAATGGGCGCCCTGAAACACTGCTCGTTATATGTGCCGCAATTGATAAATGTTTATGTAATCCAATATTTCCTCCATCAGGAGTATCTACTGGATCTATAATACCCCATGCGGAGCTATGAAGCAACCGAGGACCGACTATTTTTGCGCTGGCATCAAAGGGTAGGTTTAATTTACGAAGATGAGATAAATATGAGTTAAAGGATAACCGATTTAATCCTTGCAATACACCCAGTCGTTTAGTATGTGCTGCTGCACCCCAGTTTCCTTTGAACGCAGTTTTAAACCCGTTTTCTACTATTCTCTCGTTAAAAAAATCTTTGTAATTGTTTTCTATTAATCCTGTAAAGTTATTTTGATACAGTCCTTTCTTAAAATAATACTCCTTGTCTATCTTCTGGAAAATATTACGCTGTTGCAATGTATAATATTCGCGAAATAAATCGTATATTAAAGCTCCAGTTAATTCAATGCGCTTGAATTCAAAATTATCACGGTCGGTGGGGAGTTCATCCTTGGTAAACACTTTTAACATTTGCAACACCATATATCCCAAAAAATATGCCTTGTTTTTAAAGTTTAATTCACCAATGTGTGGAAGCAGATAATTCATTAATATTTCTAATACATGCTCTTTTGTTTTCCCTTTCGTAAAAGTACTAATATATATAATAGCAATATCTTGTGTGAAAATTCTACCTGTGTCATGAATACTGGGAATGAACAAATCAATGTAAGACTCATAATTTTCCAAATCTAATAAACAGGTTTTTATTATTTCTTTATCTGAAATAATTCCTAATGCTCGCATCACAATAAATAAAGGAATTGGTTTTCTTACATTGGGAATGTTTACCACTATTTGATTATTTGTTTTTAGAGAAGTGGGAGTAACCATCCTAATGGATAAAGTTCTAATTGGTTTGGAGGAATCCTCGGAAACGGATCGAATATCGACCGAATGACTATATAAATCATTAAACTTGTCACGAACATAAATTGTATTATCAGCAAATTTTTCTTGGGGCACAATTACCTTTTCCTTGCCATCGATAAGGAAATATCCTCCGACATCATTTTTACATTCTCCCATATTAAAGCGGACTTGTGGTGCCATATTTTTTAAAATACATAAATCGGACTGTAACATAATTGGAAAACGACCTAAATATATTTTTTCCAATGTCGTTTCAACAGTTTCAAAGCCTTGTCCATAATTTATTGAAAATTCTACGTCTACATCATAATGTATTGTAATTCCATAGGTCATATTTCGTAGTCGGGCTTCGTTTGGATACATAAAATGTTCGCGATGTTCATCAAAAATTATTGGTTTCCCATAATAAAGCTTGTCTCCGTTTCTTCCTCCCAGATATAAATTACATTTAAATTGGAATTCTTTGGTATTTGGGTCCTGATTTTTTTGAATCTTTATGGGATTTTTTTCTTTAAAAATTCGGTTTATTCCACCAAAGAAAAAATCATTGTATGATTTCAGATGATGTTCTGCTAAAATATTTGGGTTATCCCCAAAATATTTATCAATTATTAACCATGGCAGCTCAAATTTCATTATATATACATACTTGAGTATATTTAAACTTTAATAAAAACTTGATATCTTGTTTTTATTAAACATTTTGTAAGACAGAAAATCCAATTAATACAAAAAATAACAAAAAGGGCAGTAATACTAATACCCACGAAATCGTGGTGTGACCTTTACGACACACCCAGTTCAACACATAGGTCCAAAACGCGATGTATAAAATCTTACCCAAAAATAACAGAACTAAATTGTCTGCAGCACACGAAAAATTACCAATCGAATATTCACCTGAATTTCCTAAATTTTGTACCCCTAATAGAACCAAGGCGATTACTGAAATAACTAAATATAAATAGGCTGGTGTGCATAATTGTTTTATATTTTTTGCTAGTTTCATTATACTTTATTTAAAGAAAAAAAATTATATATTTGCTGCTGCTTGTCCCGCCTGTAAATGAATTAATGGAACGTTCGGCACATCGGCCACAATAGGAACCTGGGTCTGGTCTATTGGTTGATATTGTGGCAATGGATTTGTATTCGTTCTTTGTCCAACATAACTATTGTATGCATTTCCTAAATTGGTTGTAAATAATCTTGGGATATTTACTGCTTCATTCGGCAATATTTTAGTAAGCCAAAGCGGAGCACCACCGGATTGGACTGGATAAACATTATTTGTCGAAATTGGTGGATGTATGGCGCCAGCAGAGATACCATTCGGGCTGAGCGGGTAATAGTTAGCCATACTCATACCATTGGTATTACCTCCTAAAATACTTGAATAAACTCCTGGCCAAGTTCCGACATCAGCTCCATTATACGCGTAGCCTACTGTATTTGCGCCTGGACCATAGCCTCCTCGCATCATATGTATATGTTGTCTATTTTTTCTGCTTCGTTTGCTTCTTCTGCTTCTTCTGCTTCTTCTTTTGTGTTTTCCATGCCTGGTTCCTTTGTGTTTTCCTCCACGATGTTTTAACATTTTTGTTGCTTTTTCTCCGCGGCGTCCGCGGACACTAACTCTCGTTTTTGACATATATATATAGTAAAGAAATTAATCAATATCTACATGAGTTAAAATATGTCTTCTACAACACAATCTATTTAGTCCTAAACTGTCTAAAACTTCGCCTTCTGGAGTTTTATCAATATAATCTGTAGTTAAATATATTACCTCTCCTACCTGCATGTTCTTAGATATTTTCTTCTTCCGCACTTCTTTCAAATAATATTGGTATTTATCAGCTAAAACCTTACCGCATGTAAAGCATTTAATGGGGATGATCATTCTAATTATATATTATTGAGAATTTTATAAATCAATTTTATTTAATATTTATAAAAATGTGTACTATTTAATTCCAAAAAACAAAGAAAATGAGATTCCGTTAGTTTTTCTGACTACGATGAGTCCATTTGTCTATGATAATTTTTTGATCAGCATCATTTGTATGATATCCTAAACCACGATCGTCGCCAGCCACGCATAATCCATCACTAGACCCCTTTTCTAGTAACCATCCACAGCAACTTGTTAATAAACAATTTTTCTTTGTTAATTGACGACATTTTTCTTCGCGTTCATGTAATAAATATCCATGGTCACATATTGCGGTTGAGCTTTTAGGAATAGGAATATCATTAGTATCTATGTCATTAATGTCCATATCATCCGTGGTTGTTCCAAAATTTTCCACTGTTACAATCTTTTCGATGTGTGTGTTATGTTTTGGGTTCATATTTATGCCTAAAATAGACACCAATACTAATAATGATATTATGATAACAACTCCAGTTATTACATCGGCTCCATGTTGTTCAAAAAATTGTTTTATTCCATTTGTACCATTTATGCTATTATTCATCTTAATATATATACTTTTTATTAAAAAGTATTTTAAAAAACTTTTTAAAATACTTTACAAAACAAAATCAAATTTTCAA
>Ga0114999_10002357_pt1 | contig 24985 bp, 23 predicted proteins | sample ArcticOcean_MG_C_3_FD_89820 | JGI IMG/M metagenome (GOLD analysis project Ga0114999, IMG submission 89820) | Marine microbial communities from western Arctic Ocean - ArcticOcean_MG_CB8_126 | ecosystem: Environmental > Aquatic > Marine > Oceanic | place: Arctic Ocean: Canada Basin | collected...
CGGAACACATTTTCATCGGGTGATCGGCGAGGCTGACGGATATGCCGCGGGCCAGGATATCCGCCGTGTGGTGCTGTGCAGCGGCAAGGTCTATTACGATTTGCTTCAACGCCGCGACGAACAGAACATCGCCGATGTGGCGCTTCTCCGCATGGAGCAGGTCGCGCCGTTTCCAAGCCGCAGCCTGACCGTGGAGTTGGCCAAATACGGACAAGCGGAAATTATTTGGTGCCAGGAAGAGCCGCAAAACCAGGGCGCCTGGACCTATACCGCGCTGCGTATCGATGCGGTGTTGGAAGGCCTCGGCGATACGCCGCGCAGGCTGCGCTATGTCGGCCGGCCGGAAGCGGCGTCGCCGGCCAGCGGCTCATTTAAAATCCATCTCAGCGAACAGAAATTGCTGATCGACGAAGCGCTCGCCGCGCCGGATGCGGACGCAGGCGCGAAGGGAGCACGGTGATGACGCTTGATATTACGGTACCGGAACTGGGCGAATCTGTGACCGAAGCCACGGTCGCCAAATGGTTCAAGGCGCCGGGCGAAGCGGTGGCGCTGGACGAACCGTTGGTAGAGCTCGAAACCGACAAGATAGCGCTCGAAGTGAACGCCGCCAGCGCTGGTGTGCTCGCCGATATCATCGTTGCTGAAGGCGAGGACGTCGCGGTCGGCGCGGTGCTCGGCCATCTCGCCGAAGGCACCGGCGCGGTGAAGGCAGCGCCAGCGGAGGCCAAGGCTGCGGCGCCGAACGCCACGCCGGTGGCCGCGCCGACGGATTCGCCCGTTCTCTCGCCGGCGGTGCGCAAGCTGATCGAGGAACACAGTCTCGATGCCAACGCCATCCGGGGCAGCGGCAAGGACGGACGGATTTTGAAAGGCGATGTGCTCAAGCTGATGGCAGCGCCGAGCGCGCCTGTTGCGCCACCAACTACCGAGCCTGCCGAGCCCGCAGCGACCGTCACCGCGGCGGCAGGGTCGCCGCGTGAGGAACGCGTGCCGATGTCGCGCCTGCGCCAACGTGTGGCCGAGCGGCTGAAAGAAGCACAAAACACCGCTGCCATGCTGACCACGTTCAACGAAGCGGATATGAGCCAGGTCATGGCGGCGCGCACCGAATACCGCGATGCGTTTGAGAAGAAACACGGCGTGCGCCTCGGCTTCATGTCGTTTTTCGTCAAGGCGGCGACTGCCGCGCTCAAGGATATTCCGGCGGTTAATGCGGAGATCGATGGCGGCGATATCGTCTACAAAAAATATTATCATATCGGCGTTGCGGTCAGCGCGCCGCAAGGCCTGGTGGTGCCGGTGTTGCGCGATGCCGATCAGCTGGGCTTTGCCGAGATCGAAAAGCGCATCGCCGCGCTTGGCGCCAAGGCGCGCGACGGCAAACTTTCCATGGAGGATCTGTCGGGCGGCACCTTTACCATCTCCAACGGCGGCGTGTTCGGCTCGCTGATGTCGACGCCGATCCTCAATCCGCCACAATCCGGCATCCTCGGCATGCACAAGATTCAGGAGCGGCCGATCGCCATCGACGGCGAGATGTATATCCGCCCGATGATGTATCTCGCGCTCAGCTACGATCACCGCCTGATAGACGGCAGCGAGGCGGTCACGTTCCTGGTGCGTATCAAGGAGTGCATCGAGGCGCCGGAGCGGCTATTGCTCGATCTCTAGCGGATCACACTGAACCTCAAGGGCAGACAAACATGAGCGAGAATAGATTCGATGTCGTGGTCATTGGCTCGGGACCGGGCGGCTATGTTGCCGCCATCCGCGCGGCGCAGCTCGGCCTGAAAACCGCCTGCGTGGAGAAGGACCCGGCGCTCGGCGGCACCTGCCTCAATGTCGGCTGCATTCCCTCCAAGGCGCTGTTGCAGGTGTCGGAGGAATACGCCCATGCCGGCAAGGTGCTGGCGCGCCACGGCGTGATGATCGAGGGCCTGAGCTTGGACCTCGACGTGATGATGGGCCACAAGGACAAGGTGGTCGGCGATCTCACCAAGGGCATCGCGCATCTTTTTAAAAATAGCGAGATCACCTCCTTTGCGGGCACCGGCGCGCTCGGCGCAAAGGGCGAGGTCATCGTTAGCGCCGACGACGGCAGCGAAACCAAGCTGGTGGCCGGCGCCACCATCATCGCCACCGGCAGCGCGGCGGCCAGCCTGCCGGGCATCGAAATCGACGAAAAACGCATTGTCAGCTCGACCGGGGCGCTGACGCTGGATGCGGTGCCGGGTCACCTCGCGGTGATCGGCGCGGGGTATATCGGCTTGGAAATGGCCTCTGTTTGGGGCCGCCTCGGCGCCAAGATCACGGTGATCGAATTTCTCGACCGCATCGTGCCCGGCATGGACGGCGAGCTGGCAGGGCAGTTTCAGAAAATGCTGCGGCGCCAGAAAATGAAATTTAAACTCTCGACCAAAGTGACCGCCGCAGAAGTGAGCGACGCAGGCGTGACCCTCACCATGAAGCCGGTCACCGGCGGCACTGCGGAAACGCTCGACGCCGATGTGGTGCTAGTGGCGGTTGGACGCCGGCCCTACACCGAAGGGCTCGGCCTCGAGCAGGCCGGTGTGGCGCTCGACGAAGCCGGGCGCATCGAGGTTGGTGACAATTACGAGACCAATATCGCCGGCGTCTATGCGATCGGCGATGTGATCAAGGGCCCGATGCTGGCGCACAAGGCCGAGGACGAGGGTGTCGCCGTGGCGGAAATCATCGCCGGCCAGAAAAGCCATGTGAATTACGCTGCCATCCCGGGGGTGGTCTATACCCAGCCCGAGCTCGCCTCGGTTGGACAAACGGAAGAGCAGTTAGAGGAAGCCGGCATCGACTTTAATTCCGGCAGCTTTCCGTTCATCGCCAACGGCCGGGCGCGCGCCATGTCGGCGACCGACGGCTTCGTGAAAATACTGGCCGATGCTGTGAGCGACCGCATTCTCGGCGTCCACATCATGGGCGCCGACGCCGGCACATTGATTGCCGAAGCGGTGCTGGCGATTGAGCTTGGCGCCTCAGCCGAGGATCTGGCGCGCACCTGTCACGCCCACCCGACACTCAGCGAAGCCGTCAAGGAAGCCGCGCTGGACGTCGCCGAACGCGCGATACACGTTTGACGCAAACCCGGCGTGAACAGCCATGAACTGAAATCGGTCTGGTCGCTCATCGATGTTGTGCTCAGACCCACCGTTGCACCGCTTCGGCCAAGTCGGTTGGGCCCGTGTTAAAGCAGATCTTCGCATTCGGCGCGTGCTGATGGACAACATTGATCAGCTTTTCAAACAGTAAGAATTCCTCCGGATCAATCCTGACGCCGGCTCCGATGAGAACGCAATCGAAAGAACTGCCGGCCAATTTCTGCTCGACGATTGTTGCGACGGTCTCGCGGTCGTCCAAATAACACATGGTTGCATCATATCCGGCCCCAATGAGTTGCTTCTCGCCCGCCTGTAATCCCGCCTCGAGCTTTTCGGCGGTCATGCCTGGCCAGCGGCTAAAATCAACCGCCGCCGGGCTTAAACCCATCAAAAGTATTTTCTTTTTATCGCTCAATTTATTTTCCTCCCCTGCTCTGTTAATTCTCGAATGTGACGCGGCTGAATTTTAGCGGGTGCTTTCACCTAACCGAAATGGCATGGCAGCGGTCACATCATTTCGCGTGGCAGGCGCATTCGCACTGGGCAGCTCAATTGTGGGCCTGGTCCCGCCCGGCACGCTCAAGAGAGCTTAATCGAAGCCGTTAAGGAAGCCCATTTCGACGTCAATGACCGCGCGGCGCGCTCTCAAATCGCGCGGGCCATCACAGAGTAAGAGCGCTTGCGCGCTTGGTTTTCCCCTGCTCCCCAACCCCTCATCCCCCCGGGGATGAGGGGCTTGATCTAATGGCGAGCTCTGGGATGCGCTGCGTTGTAGGCGGCCATTAGGCTCGCTTCGTCGACTTCGGTGTAGCGTTGGGTGGTGGTGAGGCTGGCGTGACCGAGCAGTTCCTGGATGCTTCGGAGATCGCCGCCATCGGACAAAAGATGGGTGGCGAAACTGTGGCGCAGCGCATGCGGCGTGGCGCTCGGCGGTAGGCCGAGCGCGCCGCGCAGGCGTGCCATGCCAGACTGGATGACGCGCGCGCCCAAGCGCCCGCCGCGCGCACCCAAAAAGAGCGGGCCGCCGGCTTCGAGCGTAAGCGGACAGGCGGCGCGGTAATCGGCGATTGCCTGGTTGACCACGGGCAGCACCGGCACGCCGCGCTCCTTGCCACCTTTGCCGCGCACCAGCAGCACATCGGCGCCGGTGGCATCGCGGCCGTTGAGGCCAAGCGCCTCGCCAATTCGCAAGCCGCAGCCATAGAGCAGCAGCAGCACCGCCGCGTCGCGCTTGGCGATCCAGGGCTGCGTATTGGCGCTGGCCGCGCCGCCCGCCGCCGCCGCCACAACCGCGCCGGCCTGGCCGGTGGTTAACGGGCGCGGCACGGCATGCGGCAGACGCGGGCTCCTGAGCGAGGCCACGGCGCCGTTGAAGGCCAATTTCTCGCGCTCGAGATGGCGAAAAAAGCCGCGCAAAACGGAAACAGCGCGGGCAGTCGAGGTCTTGGCGCGGTTCTCGGCAGCGCGGCGTGCGAGATAGCTGCGGAAATCGGCGGCGCGCAGACCCTCCAGCCCGGCGAAACTGACTGGGCCGCCCAAATGCACCATGAGAAATGCGAAAAACGTTGAGAGATCGCGCATATAGGCGCTTACTGTATGGATTGATGAGCGCCGCTCATCGGCTAGCCAGCGGCGCCATGATTCCACCGCATCGATCACCGCAGCATCGGCGACAAAGGTTACGCCACCGATCTCGGTACCCGGCGTCGACAGGTCTGGAGCCTCGGCGGCGATGGCGGCACTCCTCTCAGGAACTATGTGAGAATCGACTGTCCGGTCTTTTCCCAATCGGCGAGGAAAGCGGCCAGACCCTTGTCGGTCAGCGGATGCTGCACCAGTTTGCGCAGCACGCCGGGCGGCACAGTGGCGACATCGGCGCCGATCTTTGCCGCCTCGATCAAATGGATAGGATCGCGAATCGAGGCGACCAGCACTTCAGTGTGCAGGGTCGTGGGATAATTGTTGTAGATGGTGACGATCTCCTCGATCAGCACCATGCCGTCCTGACCTATATCGTCGAGCCGCCCGACAAAGGGCGAGATGAAGGTCGCGCCGGCTTTTGCCGCCAGCAACGCTTGAGCGGCTGAGAAGCAGAGCGTCACATTGACCATCGTGCCCCCCTGGCTGAGCGTGCGGCAGGCTTTGAGGCCATCCCAGGTGAGCGGCACCTTGACGGCGATATTGGGCGCGATTCCGGCGAGGCGCTTGCCCTCCTCAACCATCGAGTCGGCCTCTGTCGCGGTCACTTCGGCACTAACCGGGCCATCGACGATCTGACAAATGCGGGTGACCGTCTCGATAAAATCGCCGCCCGATTTATGGATCAGCGATGGATTGGTGGTCACGCCGTCGAGCAGCCCGGTGGCCGCCAAATCCTCGATCTCTGCGATTTCCGCCGTATCGACGAAGAATTTCATGCCCTGCCATCCTTTGTTGAATGCTCTCCCCGCGCCCAATTCCCGCAACCGAGTGAGCCCCAGCGCAGGACGCTGAAAACGCCCGGCTTGAGGCGGCGGCGAGTCGTTGGCACATTTTATCGGATGGCTGAGAGCGATGCCACTTTAACCCCGCCCGAAACCGGCGACGATGCAACCCGTATCGTCGTGCTGCTGCCGCTCGGGCTCGATACCGCCTATGACTATCTGGTCCCCGCTGGCGAAAGCGCGCCCGTGGGCGCGTTTGTGCGTGTGCCGCTCGGCAGCCGCGAGGTTACCGGCGTGGTTTGGCGAACCGTCGAGGTGGATGACGACGCCGGCCTAACGCGCGACCGCCTCAAGTATATCAGCGCCGTTTTGCCGGTGCCGGCGCTGCCCGAAAGCGTGCGTAAGCTGGTCGATTGGGTGGCGGAATACACCTTGGCGAAACGCGGCGCGGTGTTGCGTATGGCGATGAGCGTGCCGGCGGCGCTGGAGCCGGCCAAGATGCGCCTCGCCTATCTCGCCGGCGAGGATTTGCCCGAGCGCCTGACGCCGGCCCGGAAACGCGTGTTGGACCTGCTGGCCGACGGTATGCCGCGCGGTGCCATGGAGGTGGCGCGCGAAGCCGCCGTCAGCGCCGGCGTGGTGCGTGGGCTCGCCGACAGCGGCGCCCTTAGGCAAGTGTCGCTACCTGCCTGGCAAGCGCCTGAACGGCCGGATTGGCGCCTGCCCCGCGCCACGTTATCGGCGGATCAGCGGGTGGCAGCGGATAGCCTTGTGGCGCGCGTCCGCGAGAGCGAATTCAGCGTCACCCTGCTAGACGGGGTGACCGGATCGGGCAAGACGGAGGTTTATTTCGAGGCTGTGGCGGCGGTGTTGGAAGCGGAGCGCCAGGCGCTGGTGATGCTGCCGGAGATCTCCCTCGGCACGCAATGGCTGGAACGCTTCCGCGCGCGCTTCGGCACTGCGCCGGCGGTGTGGCATTCGGAACTCGGCCAGCGCGCGCGCCGCGAAACGTGGCGCGCCGTGGCGGCAGGCACCGTACGTGTCGTCGTCGGCGCGCGCTCGGCGCTGTGGCTACCGTTCGCCGAACTTGGCCTGATGGTGGTGGACGAGGAGCATGATAGCGCCTTCAAACAAGAAGACGGTGTGATCTACCATGCTCGCGATATGGCGGTGATGCGCGCCCGTCTGGCGGCCTGCCCTTTGGTGCTCAGTTCGGCCACGCCGTCGCTCGAGACGCTCGGCAATGTGCTCAGCGGGCGCTATCAAAGCCTTATCCTGCCGGACCGCCATGGCGGCGCCCAACTGCCGCACATTGAAACCGTCGACATGCGCGCCACGCCGCCGCCCCGCGGCGCTTGGATTTCGCCGCCACTGCGCGAAGCGATGGCGGAGAGCTTTGCCGCCGGGCAACAAGCGGTATTGTTCCTAAACCGGCGCGGCTATGCGCCGTTGACGCTGTGCCGCGCCTGCGGCCATCGGCTTGAATGCCCCAATTGCAGCGCCTGGCTGGTCGCCCATCGCTTTTCCGACACCCTCAATTGCCATCATTGCGGCTATCGCCGGCGCCAACCCGAAGCGTGTCCGGAATGCGAGACCGAGGGGCGCATGGCGGCCTGCGGGCCGGGCGTGGAACGGGTCGCCGAAGAAGCGGTGGCGCTGTTCCCCGAGGTGCGGAGCGAAATCGTCACCAGCGACACCATCGCCGGGCCGGGCGAGGCGGCGGATTTTATCGCCCGCATCGAGAAGCGCGAAATCGACCTTTTGATCGGCACCCAGATCATCGCCAAGGGCCATCATTTTCCGCTGCTCACGTTGGTCGGCGTGATCGATGCCGATCTTGGCCTTGCCGGCGGCGATTTGCGCGCCGCCGAGCGCACCTATCAATTGCTGCATCAGGTCGCCGGGCGGGCCGGGCGCGCGCGCCATCCGGGGCGGGTGCTGCTGCAAACCTATATGCCGGAACACCCGGTCATGGCGGCGCTGGCGACCGGCGGGCGCGAAGCCTTCCTGGCGCGCGAAGCGGAGGCGCGCGAACAGCATGGCCAGCCACCGGCCGGACGGCTCGCCGCGATCATATTGTCGGGACGAAACGAAGCGAGCGTCGCCGCGACTGCGCGCGCTCTTGCCCGTATCGCCCGCGGCGCTTTGCCGGCGGATGGCGGGATCGAGGTCCTGGGACCGGCGCCGGCCGCCATGACGCTGTTGCGCGGACGCTATCGCTATCGCCTGTTGATCAAATGCGCGCGCGCGGTGTTGCCGCAACCATGGCTGCGCCATTGGCTCGCCACCCTCGACGCGCCTTCCCGCGTGACGCTGCGGGTGGACGTCGATCCGTACAGCTTTTTATAGAACTAAGATATTGAATTAATTATATTAATATCGCTTTCCGGAGTCAGTTGCGTGACCATATACAGTATGTTACTTATCGCCTGCTTTTCGGGCGGGGTGACTGCTCGGAAGAGCTAATTTACGGCCAATTCAGCTTAGAAATTCAGCTAAAAAAATATCAAAAACCGCTGATTAAGCCGCGGCGGCAGAGTTGAGGGGATGAAGTTCGGTGGCAGCCCAATCCACAGGTCAGAGCGATCTCGCCAAGCGTTATGCGACGGCGTTTTTTGATCTTGCGCTGGAGCAGGATCAGCTCGATCAACTGGCCGGAGAGCTTAATGATTTGAGCGGCCTAATGGATGACAGCGCCGATCTGGCGCGTCTCGTGAGCAGCCCAATTGTCTCGCGCAGCGAACAGGGCGCCGCCATGGCAGCCATTGTCTCACGCGCCGGCATGTCGAGTTTCATCGGAAATTTAGTCGGCCTGATGGCCAAGAACCGCAGGCTATTTGCCTTAAAGGGCACGATTGCCGCGTTCCAGACGCTGGTGGCCGAACATCGCGGCGAAGTATCCGCGGAAGTTACCTCGGCCAGCGAACTAAAACCCGTACATTTGAGCGTCGTAAAAGAGGCGCTTAAGGAAATTGTCGGCCGCGACGTCACTTTGGAAACCACGGTCGACCCGAGTTTGATTGGCGGACTGATCGTCAAGGTCGGCTCGCGCATGATCGACAATTCACTACGGACGAAGCTCGAAAATCTTGAGCTCGCCATGAAAGGGATTTGAGAATGGACATCGGCGCCGCTGAAGTATCGGCAATCCTCAAAGAGCAAATCGCCAATTTTGGCACCGAGGCGGATGTCGCCGAGGTCGGACAAGTGCTCTCCGTGGGGGACGGTGTCGCCCGCGTATATGGCCTCGATAACGTCCAGGCCGGCGAGATGGTCGAATTTCCCGGCAATATCCGCGGCATGGCGCTCAATCTCGAGACCGACAATGTCGGCGTCGTGATTTTTGGCGAAGACCGGGCGATCAAGGAAGGCGATACGGTCAAGCGCACCGGCGCCATCGTTGAAGTCCCGGTCGGCAAGGGCCTGTTGGGCCGCGTCGTGGACCCGCTCGGCAATCCGATCGACGGCAAAGGCCCGATCGAATCCGCCGAGATGAAGCGCATCGAAGTTAAAGCGCCCGGCATCATCCCGCGCCAATCCGTGCACGAGCCGGTGCAGACCGGCCTCAAGGCGCTCGACGCGCTGGTGCCCGTCGGACGTGGCCAACGCGAACTGATCATTGGCGACCGTCAGACCGGCAAGACCGCCGTGGCGATCGATACCATCATCAATCAAAAGGGCGTGAACGCCAGCGGCGACGAAAGCAAAAAACTCTATTGCATCTATGTGGCGATCGGGCAGAAACGCTCGACCGTGGCCCAGGTGATGAAGACGCTGGAAGAAAACGGCGCCCTGGAATACACCATCATCGTCTCCGCCACCGCCTCTGAAGCGGCGCCGTTGCAGTTTCTTGCACCCTATTCGGGCTGCACCATGGGTGAGTATTTCCGCGACAACGGCATGCATGCGGTGATCATCTATGACGATCTCTCGAAGCAGGCCGTGGCCTATCGCCAGATGTCGCTCCTCCTCCGCCGCCCGCCGGGCCGCGAGGCTTATCCGGGCGACGTGTTTTATCTCCACTCCCGCCTGTTGGAGCGCGCGGCCAAAATGAACGCCGATCATGGCGGCGGGTCGCTGACGGCGCTACCGGTGATCGAAACCCAGGCCGGTGACGTGTCGGCCTATATTCCGACCAATGTGATCTCGATTACCGATGGTCAGATTTTCTTGGAGACCACGCTGTTTTATCAGGGCATCCGCCCGGCCATTAACGTCGGTCTCTCGGTCAGCCGGGTGGGCTCGGCGGCGCAGATCAAGGCGATGAAGCAGGTTGCCGGACGCATTAAGCTGGAGCTTGCGCAGTACCGCGAAATGGCGGCGTTCGCGCAGTTCGGCTCGGATTTGGATGCCTCCACCCAGCGCCTGCTGGCGCGCGGCGCGCGGCTCACCGAACTGCTCAAGCAGGGCCAATATTCGCCGCTGGCGATCGAGGAGCAGGTGGTGGTCATTTTTGCCGGCGTGCGCGGCTATCTCGATGGCGTTGAGGTCGAGCAGATCGGCCGTTTCGAGCAGGAATTTCTCAGTGAGATCCGCGCTGGTGGCAGCGATATTCTCAACGCCATCCGCAGCACAGGCGAGATGAGCGAAGACACTGAAAAGAAGCTCGCCGGAATGCTCGACGATTTCACTAAGAAATTCGCCTGAGCTCGGCAGGTAAGACGGAGCATAACGCGAGATGGCCACTCTCAAGGACCTGCGCACCCGCATCGACAGCGTGACGCAGACCCAAAAGATCACCTCGGCTATGAAGATGGTCGCAGCAAGCAAGCTGCGCCGTGCGCAGGAGGCCGCCGAAGCGGCGCGGCCTTATGCCGAACGCATGGAGCGCATGGTCGGCAGCCTGGCCGAAATCATGCGCGAGCGCGACGACGCGCCGGCGATGCTGCGCGGCGGTGGCGCCGACAACACCCATTTGATTATCGTCGCGTCATCGAACCGCGGTCTGTGCGGCGGCTTCAATTCCACGATTACCCGCGCCGTGCGTCTCCGGATCATGGAACTGCGCAACGACGGCAAGACGGTTAAAATATACTGCGTTGGGCGCAAGGGGCGCGAGCAATTGCAGCGCGAATTCGGTTCGCTGATCATCGGCAGCGCCGAGGAAACGTCGAAACGCGGCCCGGGCTACGATGAAGCCGACGTGATCGGGCAAAAAATCACGTCCATGTTCGAAGCCGGCGAATTCGATGTCTGCACCATCGTCTACAATCATTTTAAATCGGTGATGACCCAGATCGTCACCTTCCAGCAGATTATTCCGTTCGCCGATTCGGCGCATGGGGCGGAAGGCGATGACGCCGAGGAGCAGATCGACCGGGGCGGCGCGATTTACGAATTCGAGCCCGAAGAGGCCGAAATTCTGGAGCAATTGCTGCCGTATAATTTATCGATTCAAGTGTTCCGCTCGCTGTTGGAAAACGCCGCAAGCGAACAGGGCGCGCGCATGACGGCGATGGACAGCGCCACGCGCAACGCCGGCGAGATGATCGACAAGCTGACCCTTAACTACAACCGCACCCGCCAAGCCAAGATCACCGGAGAATTGATTGAAATCATCTCCGGCGCCGAGGCCACCTAGTGGGTAGACGGCAGATAAAATAAAACGCAACACGATAACTGAATTCAAGCGTGACGGGAGCCAGGCCATGGCCACTACAGACACAAACGGCACCATTTCCCAGATTATGGGTGCGGTCGTCGATGTTCATTTCGACGGCGACTTGCCGGCGATTTTAAATGCGTTGGAGACCGACAATCACGGCAACCGGCTGGTGCTCGAAGTGGCGCAGCATCTCGGTGAAAGCACCGTACGCTGCATCGCCATGGACACCACTGAAGGCTTGGTGCGCGGCCAGGGCGTGAGCGACACGGGCGCCGGCATCATGGTGCCGGTCGGGCCGGAAATGCTCGGCCGCATCATCAATGTGATCGGCGAGCCGATCGATGAGCGCGGGCCGGTGACCACGACCAAGACCATGCCGATCCATGCCCCGGCCCCGGATTTCGTCGATCAGTCGACGGAAGCGGAAATTCTCGAGACCGGCATCAAGGTCGTCGATTTGCTGGCGCCTTATGCCAAGGGCGGAAAGATCGGCCTGTTCGGCGGCGCCGGTGTTGGCAAGACCGTGATCATCATGGAATTGATCAACAATATCGCTAAGGCGCATGGCGGATATTCAGTGTTTGCCGGCGTCGGCGAACGCACCCGCGAAGGCAACGATCTCTATCACGAGATGATCGAATCCGGCATTATCGATCTGGAAGGCGCGAACTCGAAAGTGGCGCTGGTCTACGGCCAGATGAACGAGCCGCCCGGCGCACGTGCGCGGGTTGGTCTCACGGGCCTCGCTCAGGCGGAATATTTCCGCGATGAAGAAGGCCAGGACGTGCTCTTGTTTATCGACAACATCTTCCGCTTCACTCAGGCGGGCTCGGAAGTGTCCGCTCTGTTGGGCCGCATGCCGTCGGCGGTGGGCTATCAGCCGACCCTGGCTACTGAGATGGGCAATCTGCAGGAGCGCATCACCACCACCCAGAAGGGCTCGATCACCTCGGTGCAAGCGATTTACGTTCCGGCCGACGATCTTACCGATCCGGCACCAGCGACGTCGTTCGCGCATCTCGACGCCACCACCGTGCTGTCGCGCCAGATCGCCGAGCTCGGCATTTACCCGGCGGTCGATCCCCTCGATTCGACTTCGCGCATGCTCGATCCGCGCATCATCGGCGAAGAGCATTACGCTGTTGCGCGTGAGGTGCAGCGGGTACTGCAAACTTATAAATCGCTGCAGGACATCATCGCCATTCTCGGCATGGACGAGCTATCGGAAGAAGACAAGCTCACCGTCGCCCGGGCGCGCAAAATTCAGCGCTTCCTGTCGCAGCCCTTCTTCGTCGCCGAAGTGTTTACCGGTGCGCCGGGCAAGTTGGTCGACCTCAAGGACACCATCTCGAGCTTCAAGGCGATCTGCGCCGGCGAATATGACGATCTGCCGGAAGCCGCCTTTTACATGGTGGGTGCGATCGAGGAAGCCGTCGACAAAGCCAAACAGATGGCCGCCGAAGCGGCTTAAGAGATAGGCGAATATTGTGGCAGATACCTTTCAGTTCGAGCTCGTTGCGCCGGAAAAACTGATTTATTCCGACGATATCGAGTTTGTCGTCGTGCCGGGTGCGGAAGGCGATTTCGGTGTCTTGCCGGGTCATGCCCTGTTGTTGTCAACGGTGCGGCCGGGAATTATCGAAATCTTTGAGAACGACAAGCCGAAGGAACGCTTTTTCGTCGGCGGCGGCTTCGCTGAGGTGACGCCGGAGCGCTGCACGATTCTATCGACAGAATCGGTCAATCTCGACGACATCGACGAAAGTGCGGCGCGGCAGCGGCTGGATACAGCCGAGCGCGACCTGAACGACGCGGCCTCAGATGCAGAGCGCGAAAAATGCGAAAAATCGCTTGAAGTGGCGCAAGCCCTCCTCGCCGCCTGTTCCTGAACATCATAAACACTGAGTAGGACGCTCCGCGGGGGAATCTGTGAGGCGCACAGCAGGCTTGCCCGGTTCGCTGACCTGCTTATAATTCTAGAAAATGACCTCAGCCGGAATACGGTCAAGGGCAGGCAGTTATGGGACATTGGACACTCGACGATATTCCTTGGGACAGTTTCGAGCCCGGTAAGCTCGATCCTGAACTCCTCAAGCTGGTGAAGGCGGCGTGCATGGTCGAGCACCATAGCGGCGCTTATGGCGAATATCTGTGCGCCATTTTTGGCGACGAGCCGAAGATCTGTGAAGACGCGATAAACTGGTCGAAGGAAGAAGTCCAGCACGGCCACGCGTTGCGCCGGTATGCCGAGCTCGCCGATCCGAATTTTGATTTCGACGACGCGTTTGCGCGCTTCTCCAAAGGCCATCCGATAGACGTCAGCGCTGAACAATCCATCCGTGGTTCGCGGTGCGGCGAAATGGTGGCGCGCTGCGCCGTCGAGGTCGGCACTTCATCCTATTACAGCGCGCTCCGCGATTCGATTGACGAGCCGGTGCTGCGCGAAATCTGCCGCAACATCGCGGCCGACGAATTCCGCCATTTCAAGCTGTTCTACCGCTACGCCAAGCATTTTCAGAAGATCGAAAGCCTCAGCCGCTGGACGCGCTTCAGGATCGTGCTGGGGCGCTTTTTCGAAACCGGCGACGATGAGTTGAGCTACGCCTATTATTGCGGATCGGGCGACACCGAGCCCTATGTCCGCAAACAGGCGAATATCGCCTGTATGTCGCGCACGCTGCCGCTCTATCGCTTCGATCATGTTCGGCTCGGCGTCGGCATGACGCTGAAATCAGCCGGCATTAAGCCGCAGGGCGTTCTCGGCAAATGCATCACCCGCGTGATTTGGATCGCCTTCAGGCTTTATACCAGACATCTGCAACGCGCGGCAGGTTACGCCTAATGGATGATCGGCCAAAGCCTCCGGCCGGCGCCGGCGCCAAGCCCGAACAGGACAAGTTACATCAAATAAATCTCGGTTTTTTGCCCGAGGAAGACCGCCTGTTGCTGCGCATCAACACCACGGGGAAAACCGAATATCGCCTGTGGCTGACCCGGCGCTATGTGAAGCTGCTGTGGAAGCTGTTGACGAAATCGGTGGAAAGCCTGCCCGACATCAAGGCGCAGTCGGCGCCGGAAACCCGCGCGGCGGTCAAATCCTTCCAACGCCAGGAGGCGCGCCGGGCCGCGGACTATTCCAAGAATTATGAAGATGGCGAGGCCAAGCGCCCGCTCGGCGAGGGCGCGGCGCTCCTGGTCGGCGTGCGCGCCGGGCCGGAAAAGAATGGCACCCAGCTCACACTGCAAACCAAAGACGGCCGCGCGATCAATCTCAGCCTGGAGCGCAAACTGCTCTATTCGCTGTTGGACCTGTTGATCTCAAGCACCAAACAGGCCGAATGGAACCTCGATCTGAAGGCCGAAGACGCGGCGGCTGCGGCCGCCGCAGCGCCGGATCCGGAAGCGCCGGTTCACTAAGTCTCTGTGAACCTCGGCAAGTCTCACTGAGTTTCGGCATTCCGGCACCGCACTAAAGAAAAGCTGAAAATTCTTCGGTCAGAGCGGTGTAGAGCGGGCGCTTGAAGTCGACGATATGGCGCGTCAGGTCCGCCGCCGAAGACCAGCGCCATTCTGAAAATTCCGGCTCCGCCGTGGCGATATTGATATCGCTGTCATGGCCATGAAAGCGCATGACATACCATATTTGGCGCTGTCCCTTGTATCGGCCGCCCCAAGCTAATTTTTTCATCTCCGGTGGCACGTCGTACTGGTGCCAGCCGCGTGAGACGGCAATTATTTCGACGAGATCGGGGGTGACGCCGGTTTCTTCCGTCAGTTCGCGTAACGCCGCAGCTTCTGCCGTCTCGCCGGCGTCGATGCCACCTTGCGGCATCTGCCAAGCCTCCGCGGTGGTGCCAAAGCGCCGCCCCACCCAGACAAGCTGAACTGAATTGAGCAAAATAATACCGACCGCCGGTCGATACTCTAATGCTGCGCCCGATGCTGCTTCGGGAGGGGAGTTGGCCTGCGGAACGCGTGATGCGTCGTTCATCGATTTGCCTGTTTGTCGGCGAGCGCGGTTACGGGCACAATTTCAATGCCGTGCGCTTCGAGCATCGGCAGCCACGCCGCCATGCGCTCAAGAGTGACCGGGAACGGGCGCGCTACAACCAGGGCGACGCCCCGCGCGCGCGCATCGCCCTCGGCCGCGGCAAATGACTGATCGATCGCGCCGCGCGTCGGTTCGTGATCAAGGAAGCGGTCGTTGAAGGCACGCGGCAACTGCATTTGCCCGGCCAGGCCGCCGGCAATGCTCTTGCTGGTCGAGCGGCTGTCGACAAACATCAGCCCACGCTCTTTGAGAGCGCGCAGGATCGGGCGGAGCGGATCGGGCGACGCGGTAAAGCGCGAGCCCATATGATTGATCACACCGACATAGCCTTTGAAACGGCCGAGCAGCCAATCGAGGCGGGCGATATTATCACTCGGATTGAGCGAGGTGAGGAGCGTGTGCGGACCCGGATCATCGGCGGGATAGGAGATCGGTTCCATCGGCAAATCCAGCAGCACCTCATGGCCGGCCTCGCGTGCGGCCGCCACGTCGGCTTCTAAATCGGCACCATAAGGGGTGAAGGACAGCGTCACCTCTTTCGGCAAACGGATGGCGCGCTGAGTGGCTTCGGCGGAAAGCCCGAGGCCGGAAACAACGATAGCCATGCGCGGCAAGCCGCTGGCCGGCCCAACAGGGCGGCCATAGACGCGCCACGGCTCGCGCCCATCGGGCCCGATAATGGGGAGGGCGCCTCGACTGGTTTCCTGGAGCAGTGCGGGATCCGGCAGTGCCAGTGCGATGGTCTGTTGGACGGACTTAGGCGGCGTGGCGATGGCGACATCGACCGAAGGCGCCCCGTCGCGCGCCGGCCTGTCGCCGGCGGCATCTTCCGAAGCTGCCGTTTCTGTCGCGCTGTCATCGATGGCCGACTCCCGCACGGCGGCGGATTTTGTCTCTTCGTCTGCTGTCGCTCCTGTCTCCCCGCTGTCTTTCGGCACATCGGGCACGTCGGGTTCAGATGGCGGCGCGGCCGCCACTTCAGGTTTTTCGCCTTCGAGGTCAACGGTCATTGTTGCGTTCACATCGCCGCCGGGGGGCTCGGAGGATTTGTCCGCGCTCAAAGCCAGCCAAGCCAACACGCCGCCAACAACCAAGACTAGCAACACCGCCGCGAATGCCGGCGGGCTCACAGATGGCTTTTTCGGGCGCGCGGATGTCGGGCGGTCTTCTCCGCGCGCCTCGGGAGGCTGTTCAGACGGATCGCTCAAAGCGGCGAGACCACCCTCCTCGGCCGGTTACACGATCAATTGACCATCGTGTTCGACAAAAGTTGCAGGCCGCGCAATAGATCTAGCGCCCGGGCCAGTTGATAATCACTGGGCGCTCCGGACTCAGCGTCGGCGCTATTTTCTGTATCGTTCTCGTGACCCTCGACGCCCTCAGGCGCGCCGGACGCATCGTCCGCGTCATTATCCTGCTCGTTGCTCAAGCTACCGCGCAGATCGGCCTCACTGCGCTGCGGCGCGCGGGTAAGCTGTTCGACCTTGGCCTGCTCGACGAGAATATCAGGGTGAATGCCGCGCGCCTGAATGGAGGTACCGGACGGCGTGTAATAGCGCGCCGTGGTCAAGCGCATGGCGCCGTGCCCGCCAAGTGGGATAACCGTCTGGACCGATGCCTTGCCGAACGAACGGGTGCCTAAAACGATGGCGCGGCGGTGATCCTGAAGCGCACCGGCGACGATTTCGGAGGCCGAAGCGGAGCCGCCATTGATCAATACGATCATCGGCATGCCATCGATCAGATCGCCGGATTTGGCGTTGAAGCGTTGGATTGAATCTGGCCGGCGACCGCGCGTCGATACGATCTCACCCTGGACCAAAAACGAATCGGAGACCGAGACAGCCTGGTCTAAGAGACCGCCAGGATTGTTGCGCAGATCAAGTACCAGGCCCTTCAGCGTCTCGGCATATTCAGTGCGCATTTTGTCGATCTCGCGCTCCAAATCCCGCGTGGTCTTTTCGGAGAATGAGGAAATGCGCACATAGGCGACATCATCGTCCTCCATGCGGGTGCGGACTGAGCGGATGGTGATAACGGCGCGGATGATTTCAACATCGAAGGGCGCCTCGGCGCCGGGCCGCTGAATGGTCAATACGATGCCCGAATCGATTGGCCCGCGCATCTTCTCGACCGCTTCGCCCAGGTTCAGCCCGAGGATCGATTCGCCGTCTAGATGGGTGACAAAATCGCCCGATTCCAAACCGGCACGCTGCGCCGGGGTATCGTCGATCGGCGTGATGACTTTGACGAAGCCGTTTTCATCCATCGTCACTTCGATGCCGAGACCGCCGAACTCGCCGCGTGTCTGGGTCTGCATATCCACGAAACTTTTGGCGTTCAGATAGCGTGAATGGGGATCAAGCGAGCTCAACATGCCGTTTATCGCCGCTTCAATCAGCTCGCTGTCGCTGACCTCTTCAACATAATCAGCGCGCACCCGTTCGAACACATCGCCGAACAGGTTCAATTGCCGGTATGTGTCATCACTCGCCGCTTGCACCGTGAGCGGCAGAATAAACAGTGCCAAGCCAGCCATGCTAGCCAAAAATCTAATACGCATATCAACCACTTACTTTGATAGTTTCTGCCGCCAGCCAAGGCAGCGGGTTAATCGGGTGACCGTCGCTGCGGAATTCCACATAGAGACGCGGCTTCGCTTCGGCAATAGACTCCATCACCCCAACCGGCTCGCCCGCCAACACACGCTGATCCAACAACACTTCTATCCGTCCCATGCCGGCGAGCAGCGTATGATATCCCTCGCCATGGTCTATGATCAAGAGTAGGCCATACTCACGGAAACGCCCAGCGAAAGCGACCCGGCCGTCATAGGGTGCGACGATCTGGGCGCTCGCCCGAGTTTCGATGATAATTCCCTTGGTCGTGAGGCCAGGGGTCGTGGTTTCGTTAAACCGGCTGACCAATTGTCCGCGCGCCGGCATCGAAAATGCACCGCGCGCCTCGCTGGCCGGGGGGCGCACCGGCACCAGCGCGACAATTTGCTCAGCCTGACCGCCACCTTGGATATTTTCACCATCCGCCGGTCGCGCCGCGTCAAGCGAAACTACCAGGCCCGACGCACCCTCGGCCGCGCCGTCAGCGGGTGGCGCGGTCTCCGCCGACGGGCGGTCGCCGGGCGCGCTTTCCACCAGCCCGGCCGGATTCGGCTCGGCTGGAGCGGGTTGTTCGAGTTGCCGTGCGAGTTGCTGCTCGAGATTCCGGCGGCGCGCGTCTTCATTCACCAGCCGATCCAGCAATTCTTGCAATGTGCTCGCCTCGGCCGCAAGACGGGCCAGCGTTGCTTCGGCCTCTATCTGCTGTGCCTCTGTCCGGTTGTAGATCTGGGTTTTGCGCGCCAATAGGACGCCGAGATGCGAGCGTTGGGCTTCCAGGCGCTCGGCCTCGATGTCGATCAAATCGCGTTGCGCGGATATTTCATCACCGATACGGCTCAACCCCCGCAGCTCATCGCCAAGCAAATCCGCGCGGGCATCGAGTTGGCCAGCCACGGCGCCGAGCAACAATCGGGCGTGGGAAATTTCCTGAATTGAAGCCGGCATGAAAATCAGCAGGTCGGGCGGCGTGCGACCGATGCGCTGCAGGGCGCCGAGGGTCCTGGTTAATTCATCCCGGCGCCGCGCGAGCGCCAATTGTTTTTCGCCGCGCTCAATTTCAAGCGCGCTCAAATTGTTTTCGAGGGCGCTGATATGGGCCTCCAAATCCTGCGCTGTGGCGGCGGCATCGACCAGCTCGCGCCGCACGCGGAGAACTTCCAGTTTGATCTCGGAGACCTGTGCATCGAGTTCGGCTTTGGCGCGCCGGCCGGCAACCAATGCGTCTTCCGTCTGGCTCAACGCCTGACCGGTTACTTCGATATTCTGGGTGGCCAAGTCTGGGGTGGCCAAGTCTGGGGTGACCGAATCCTCGGCCAAGCCCGGCACGGCAAAAGACAGCGCAAACGCCGCCGAGAGAGACAGAATACGGCAGCTGCGGCGCACCGGCCAGGGAAGCCTAAGCCGGCGCTGCACGGCGCTCGCGCCCGCCATGCGCATCGAGAAGCGGGCGTCCGGTCATTTGCGGTGGAATGTCGAGCGCCATCATATCGAGCAGCGTGGGCGCCACATCCGCCAGCAGCCCGTCGCGCAACTCCGCGCCAATTGCCGCTTCGGCGATCAATATGGCCGGCACGCGGTTGGAGGTGTGCGCCGTGTGGGCGTCATCGCCGGCCGAATTCAGCATGCGTTCGGCGTTGCCGTGATCAGCGGTAATCAGCGCCGCGCCGCCCACTTGCGCCAGCGCCGCCGTCATTCGGCCAAGGCAGCCATCCACCGTTTCGACCGCTTTGACTGCAGCCGGCACGATCCCGGTATGGCCGACCATGTCGGTGTTGGCGTAATTCACCACGATCAAATCGAAGCGTTCACTGAGTATGGCCTCGACCAAGCGGTCGGTGACTTCGCGCGCCGACATCTCCGGCTGCAAATCATAGGTCGCAACTTTCGGCGAGGGCACCAATATGCGCTCTTCGCCGGCAAACACACGCTCTTCGCCGCCGTTCAGAAAAAACGTGACATGGGCGTATTTCTCCGTCTCGGCGAGGCGCAATTGCGTCCGCCCGGCGGCGGAAACCACCTCTCCCAACACATTTTTGAGCGCGCCTCGGGGAAACAGGCAGGCCATGAATTCATTCAAGTCACGCGAATATTCGACCAGCCCGAGTGCCGCGACGAAGTTGACCCTGCGCGGCCGGGCGAAGCCATCAAAAGCCGGGTCGAGGAATGCGCCCAGCAATTGGCGCGCCCGGTCGGCACGAAAATTGGCCATCAGCAAGGCATCGCCGTCGGCCATGCCGGGGTAGGCGGCGATCACTGCCGGCGCGATGAATTCGTCGCTCTCGTCGGCGGCATAGGCGGCCGCGACTGCCGCCTCGGCATTCGGCGCCATGGTTCCCACCGCGTCGGATATCGCGAGATGGGCGCGCGCGACGCGCTCCCAGCGTTGATCGCGATCCATCGCCCAGTAGCGTCCGCACACGGTGCCGATGGAGAAATGCCGCGCCGCCGCGACGCCCACTTCGAATTGGCGAATGTACTCAGCGGCTGAGGTCGGCGGCGTATCGCGCCCGTCGAGAAAGGCGTGCAGGGTCACCGGCACGCCGGCGCTGTCGAGAATGTTGACCAGGGCGCCAATATGATCCTGATGCGCATGCACGCCGCCCGGCGACAACAGGCCCATCAGATGGCAGCGCCCGCCACTGCGGCGAAGATTTTCGATGAAATCGGTTAGCGCCGGCAAGTTGGCCAACGAGCCATCGGCCAGGGCCGCATCGACGCGCGGTAAATCCTGTAATACGGCGCGCCCGGCGCCCAAATTCATGTGCCCGACTTCGGAGTTCCCCATTTGCCCAAGCGGCAGACCGACATCAAGACCTGAACATTGCAGCAAGCCATGCGGATATTTTGCCAACAAGGCATCCCACACAGGGGTGCGCGCCGTAGTGATGGCGTTGTCGGCGCTGGCGGGCGCCTCGCCCCAACCATCGAGCACGCACAACACCGAGGGGCGGGGAACCCTACTCATCTCCATGCCTCTTCGCGTCACTCGCCATGCGTCTCTATTTCCTATGCCGGGCGGGCCATTTCAAGTCCGATGATAGAATGGTCAAGTCCGATGATAGAATGGTTAAGCCCGATGATAGAATGGTCAAGCACGATGATAGGGATGACCGCTCAAGATGCTGGCGGCGCGCCACAACTGCTCGGCCAACATCGCGCGCACCAGCAGATGCGGCCACACCATGGGGCCGAAGGAGAGCGCGAGATCAGCGCGCTTCAGCACTGCTGCGCCGTGGCCGTCGGCGCCGCCGATGAGAAACGCCAGACAAGGCACGCCGTCGTCCCGCCAGGCGCCAATGCGACGCGCAAACTCCTCGCTCGACAACGCCTTTCCGGCGCCGTCGAGGGCGACCGCCACTGCGCCCCCGGGAATCGCGCCGAGCAACAGATCGGCCTCACGCTGTTTGCGTTTTTCTGCCTTGAGGGGGCGGTTTTCCTGTAATTCCCTCAGCTCATGTGGCCACGGCAGGCGCGCCATATAATCATCGAATATGTGGGTTGTCGGATCTTCACGCGCCCGGCCGATGGCAAGTACGGCTATTCGCACATGGCGAGCGGTGTTAGACCGCCTGTGGCGAATGGCGCTATAGCGCGCCCTCCGAGACGTCGTCTGCCGGGTCGAGCGGCAGATCCGCCAGCCACATTTTCTCGAGATTATAGAATTCGCGCACTTCGGGCCGGAAGATATGGACGATCACATCGCCGGTATCGATCAGCACCCAATCGCAAGCCGGCACGCCCTCGACGGCGACCGCTCTGCCAGACAATGCCTTGGCCGCCTTGCGCACGCGTTCAGCGGCGGCACCGACCTGGCGTTGCGAGCGGCCGGTCGCGACGATCATATAATCAGCAATTTCGGATTTTCCGTTCAAACCGATGGTTACAATTTCTTCGGCCTTAACGTCTTCGAGTTCCTTGATGACGGCGCGGCGCATGTTCTCAGCGGCGACGCTATCCGTCGAAACGGACTTCTTTTTCGGCTTTGTTATCGACCGTCTCCTCTTTCGTTACCAAGGCCAGCCGCGCTGGTGCGAATAGCGCTTGCCGATGCTGCGTGCAGCCGGCCATGAAAATATGTCCAAACTGGCGGCTGCTGTACTGCAAGCAAGCGCGCCGCCCGCTCCGGCAACCGATGACGGCCAAAACGCCTGAGCGGCTTACTCGCGGAAGCCAATTGAACATAGGTCCGGCGATCGAATATCGCAATGGGAAGGGCTTGGAAGATGTCCTGCCAGCGGCGCCAGCGCTCGAAATCGACCAGATTATCGGCGCCCATGACCCAGACAAAGCGATGGCGCGGATGGCAGCGGCGGAGACGCTTGATGGTGTCGGCGGTGTACTGGCTCTGCCAACGCTGTTCGCAATCGCTCACCCGAATCGCCGGATGGCGCGCGAGGCGCCGCGCTGCGGCCAAACGCTGTTCGAACGGCGCCATGCCGCGCTTCGATTTAAGCGGGTTCTGCAGTGACACCAGCCACCAGAGTTCATCCAGACCGAGCCGCTTGATAGCCTCGAGGCTGACATGAAGGTGGCCTTCATGTGCCGGATTGAACGAGCCGCCGAACAACCCGACGCGCAGACCGCCGGCAGGCGCGACCATCATCACCGGCACCGGGTGGGCACGCGATGCCGGGCGCTTTAGTGGTTTCAGCGGAATCAGGGGCGCACCTGGCCGGCGCCATGGACTTTGTATTTATAGGTCGTCAACTGTTCGACACCGACCGGTCCGCGGGCATGCAGCTTGCCGTTGGATATGCCGATTTCCGCGCCCATGCCGAACTCGCCGCCATCGGCGAACTGGGTTGAAGCGTTGTGCAGCACGATGGCGCTATCGACTTCGTCCAGGAAGCGCGCGGCAGAGGCTTGATCTTCGCTGATGATGGCGTCGGTATGGTGCGAGCCATGCAGATTGACGTGGCGGATGGCGTCTTCCAACGACGCGACCACGGCGACGGAAATGATGGCATCGAGATACTCGGTATCCCAATCCACCGCGCTGGCGGCACTGGCGGCGGGATCGATGGCGCATACCTCCGCATCGCCACGCACCTCGCAGCCGGCTGCATGGAGCGGCGCCAGTATCGCCGGTAGCATGGCCAGCGCAGCACGGTCGATCAGCAGGGTCTCGGCAGCGCCGCAGATGCCGGTGCGGCGCATTTTGGCGTTGAATGTCACGTCGCGCGCCTTGTCCGCATCCGCCGACGCATGAACATAAACATGGCAAATGCCATCGAGATGGGCCAGCACTGGGATGCGGCTCTCTTCCTTGACGCGCTCAATCAGCGAGCGCCCGCCGCGCGGCACGATGATGTCGACATCCTCATCCATCGTCAACAGGATGCCGACCGCAGCGCGGTCCTTGGTCGGCACCAGTTGAACGCAATCTTCCGGCAGGCCGGCGGTGCTCAGGCCGCGCCGCAGGCAAGCCGCGATGGCATTCGAGCTTAAAAAACTCTCCGAGCCTGCGCGCAGGATGGCGGCGTTGCCCGACATCAGGCATAGCGCGCCGGCATCGGCGGTCACATTGGGCCGCGATTCGTAAATAATGGCGATCACGCCAATCGGCACCGAGACGCGCTCGATGCGCAAACCGTTCGGTCGCGACCAGTCACCCAATGCCCGGCCCACCGGATCATCAAGCGCCGCGACCTCGCGCATGCCGGTGACCATGGCATCGACACGCGCGCCATCGAGGGCCAAGCGGTCGAGCATGGCGTCGTTCAATTTGGCGGCCCGCGCGCGGGTCATATCATCTGCGTTGGCTTGGAGTATGTCGTCACGTCCCACAGCCAGGGCATCCGCCGCCGCTTCGATGGCGGCGCGCTTGACCGCCGTGGGGGTGACCGCGAGCACACGCGAGGCAGAGCGGGCATTGGCGCCGAGCGCTGCCATCTGCGCTTCCAAGGCGTTCGATTCGATCAATTTTCGGCGCTCATATTACGCGCTTTCTTCCAGCACCAGATCGTCCCGGTGGATGATGGCATCACGGCCACGGTATCCGAGTATGCGCTCTATTTCACCCGTTTTATGGCCTATGATGCGGCGGGCATCAGCTGCCGAATAGGCGCTTAAACCGCGCCCTACCAGGCTGCCGGCGGTGCCTTTGACGGTGACCGCTTCGCCGCGCTCGAAATCGCCCTCGACCGCGCCGACGCCGGCCGGCAATAGGCTGCGCCCAGCCGCCAGCGCCGCTTCCGCGCCGGCATCGATGGTGAGTGTGCCGCGCGGCTGCAGGCTGGCGGCGATCCATTGCTTGCGTGCCGCGCGCGGCGTCGCCTTGGAGACGAACCAGGTGCAGCGCGCGCCAGCTTTGAGCGCAGCAACCGGGCGGTCGACATCGCCGCGGGCAATGACCATGTGGCAACCGGCGGCCATCGCGATGCGCGCCGCCGCGAGCTTGGTCAACATGCCACCGGACGCATCGGCCGAACCGGCGGCGCCCGCCGCCGCCTCGATCTCCGGCGTGATGGCATCGACGCGGGGAATCCATTCGGCCGCGCTATCGCGCGACGGATCGGCGCTGTACATGCCATCGATGGTGGACAGCAGCAGCAGGGTATCGGCGCTCATCATGGCGGCCACCCGCGCCGCCAGGCGGTCATTGTCGCCGAAACGAATCTCCGCGGTCGCCACGGTGTCGTTTTCATTGATGATCGGCACTGCGCTGGCGGTCAACAATGTGTTGATGGTGTTGCGCGCATTGAGATAGCGGCGGCGCTCTTCGGTATCGTCGATGGTCAGCAGGATTTGCGCCGCCGTCACCTGGTGCGCGGCGAGGGCCTCCTGATAGGCGTGGGCGAGGCGGACCTGGCCGCACGCTGCCGCCGCCTGCTTCTCTTCGAGCTTGAGCGGCCCTGCAGGAAAACCGAGATGCCGCCGCCCGACGGCGATGGCGCCTGAAGTGACGATCATCACCTCGACGCCGGCGCTGCGCAGTTGGACGACATCCTCGGCGAGCCCGGCCAGGCGGGCGTGTTGAATGGCACCTGCCGTTTCGTCAACCAACAGGGCAGAGCCCATCTTGATCACCAGGCGGCGTGCCTGTTCCAGGCCGGGGGTCAGGACGGGCATCAGGACAGGCGTCATGAGTAGCCGGCCAGCGGATCGTAAACCCGCTTTTTTGGTTCCGCGCCATCGGCGGCGGCGGCGGC
>Ga0114999_10002358_pt1 | contig 24978 bp, 24 predicted proteins | sample ArcticOcean_MG_C_3_FD_89820 | JGI IMG/M metagenome (GOLD analysis project Ga0114999, IMG submission 89820) | Marine microbial communities from western Arctic Ocean - ArcticOcean_MG_CB8_126 | ecosystem: Environmental > Aquatic > Marine > Oceanic | place: Arctic Ocean: Canada Basin | collected...
GAGAAACGATCAGCTATTCAAATTGTTCCCACTTACAGCGCTCATTCTATTACCTCGGGTGGACACCTCGCAGGTGATGATTTTAAGCGTATTGCCAGAGAATTTTTAGAGAGCATTAAAGCGGCGCCACCAGTTGACGCGGCTTATTTTTCACTCCATGGATCCATGGTATCTGAAGGCGAAGAAGATCCGGAAGGATTTCTCCTGCAAGAGTCACGCAAAATTCTGGGTGAAACTATTCCCATAGTAACTTCGCTCGATATGCATGGTATACTCACTGATCGCATGGTCAAACACAGCGACGCAATCGTCGTTTTCCACACTTATCCTCATGTCGATTTTTATGAGACGGGAGAAAGGGCAGCTAAACTTTTATTAAAAATACTGGATGACGGGGTGAAACCGGTAACGGCAAAAGTTGAAATTCCCGCCCTCGTGCGCGGCGATGAATTAAAAACTGAAACAGGATTATTCGGTCAGTTTATTCGAAAAGCTCAAGCTATTGAAAATAGCCCCGGTGGACTCTCCGCTGGAATGTTCATAGGAAATCCTTTTACCGATGTTCCGGCCCTGCGCTCATACAGTCTCGTCGTAACCGATAATGATAGTGAGCTGGCAGAGTCGGAAGCGCTGAATTTAGCATGCGGTTTCTGGGAAGTGCGGGAAAAGTTACAAGCGCCTTTGGATAGCATGGAGGATGCAGTACGCATCGCAAAGGAAACAACGGGAACAGTTATTTTATTTGATGCCGCTGACGCAACGAGTTCTGGAGCTTCGGGTGACAGCAATGCTATTATGCGCGCGTTGATCGACGCCTCTTATAAGGGAAGGTTACTGCTGCCCATCGTTGATCCTCCGGCGGTAACTGCGGCTTTTGAAAATGGGGTAGGGAGCATTATTGAGACTCAGGTAGGTGGTTTTTTGGATGCGAAGAGATTTTCTCCACTCTCAGTTAAAGCTCGGGTGAGACTCCTCTCTGATGGCATGTTTATTAACGAATCCTATCAAAGAATGTGGAATTCAGGTCTCACTGCAGTCTTGGAAGCTGATAATTATACTATCGTTGTCTCAAGCCGCCCGGTTGATCTTTATGATCGTTCACTTTTTCTCGCTATGGGACAGGATCCAAAAAACTTTGACCTCGTGGTCGTAAAATCACCCCATTGCCAATATCAATTCTATGAAGAATGGGCCGCTTGCCATGTAAACGTGGACGCACCGGGTTCGACGAGCGCGAATTTAAAAAGTTTAGGTCATACACGTTGCGCCCGTCCAGTTTTTCCCTTGGATGATGATGTGACTTTTAACCCTCAAGTTAAAATTTTCAGACGATCCGCGTAAATTGTTACTCATAAAAATGATAAAAACTAGCTATCGAATTTAGAGAGGCCACTTCGGAAATTGATCGATGACTAACGTACCGATGAATAACGTCGAGCCGTTCGATGATTGCAGCGATGTCTTGCAGGATCAGGATCGGCTTCTGTCGCGCGCCACTGACAATGGCTACCTCTACTTTCCACGCCTCCTCCCAGCCGACGAGATAATGCGGTTGCGCCATGAGTTGCTGCTGATCCACGAGCGGCACGACTTGCTCAAAGAGGGCACCGATCCGGATGCGGCTATTCACCGGGATGGAGTCTACGTCGACGTCGAATATGTGAAGAAACCCACTCCTGAAGTTAGAACTTTTTACAACGAAGTTCTCGGTTTGCGCAGTTTCAATGCATTCTTTCATCACCCGAAAGTCCTCAACGTGCTGAAGGTTCTGCTCGGCGAAGAAATTTTGGTTCATCCGCGCGTTATCTGACATATCGTTTTTCCACGCTGTTTAGAGCACACGGTTGAGCCGCATCAGGATTTGGCTCCCGTGCGTGGCACGCAGAATACCTGGTCGGTCTGGATTCCACTCGGTGATTGCGTAGCCGTCGCCAGCGGCTCCAAGCAACTCGGTTTTCTCGACGCGAGTGGACTCGCTAGCGGCGAGCTGTTGGACGAGAAAACGGTGTGGAACTGGAACCCCTTTTCGTGCGGCGACGTGCTCATGTTTCACAGCCTGGCCGTCCACCAGGGACGTGACAACGTGACCGCCAATACCATTCGGCTCGCGACCAGCGCCCGCTATCAACCTGTTTCTGAACCGGTGGACGAGCATGCCCTTGGGCCGCAGAGAAGTTGGGCCGAGTGGGACGAGCTTTACGCCAACTGGGCCCCTGACGATCCACTAAATTACTATTGGCAGTCGCTGCCCCTCGATGTGCGAAACTATTGAGAGTGTTATTCTCGAACGCTTCCTTTTGGCTTTTACTGAAGCTTTCTCTGGAAAGCCGTCTGTAATACTACGGATATTTTTTCCATCATAAATGAAGAAATTCCCATATCACGCTTGGAATAAGGAACACGAGTTAAGAAATTGTGTATTTACCAGTTGTCCAGATTGACAACATTATCTTACTACTTGAATATACAGAACTTTAGAATAACTTGTTGGGCAATGCAAGGGCACACAGGAACGACTGGCGACTGCTTCTTCGATCGCGAGATACTCTATCGGATTTAACTATGGACAAGGCGCAGGATGTGACGATCGAGAATGGACAGATGAGGCTGGTCATTTCCAGCGACGGCCTGGCCAGGAGTCTGGTATACAAGCCGACCGATACCGAATGTCTGGTACAGGGGAAGAGAGTCCCGATCAGTACCATAACCGAGCCGCGTCCATACCAGAATGAAGTGAAGCTGGCATACCCCAACAAGAAGACCACGTTCAAATCCAACGCGGTCCGGATGGAGGGGGACAGGCTGATTATCGGCTATGAACTCATCCCGTGGGAAGCCACTGTCCGGGTGACGATCGCCGAGGACTACATAGCATTCTCATTGGAGGCATTCGACCTCACCGAGGAGTACGGCATCGCGATGACCGAACCGCCGATATCCGAGATGTGGTTCCTCCGATTGCCCGTCCGCGAACGGGGGCATTGGGGCGACTGGCTGAACGTGATATGGGATGATGAAGTGGCGGTCAATGTGCTTGCGACAGAGCCCTGCGCGAATGCCGATTCGGAGGAAGCCGAGGGATACCGAATCCTGCAGGCGGGTACGGATGGGGACGTGCAGCTCACGGGGGTCACTGCCGCTCTGATCGTCTGCGCCAAGGACGAGTTGCTGGACAGGATCGCCATCGTTGAGGAGGACTTCGGCCTGCCTCACGGCGTGGCCAGTCGCAGGCATGATCTCTATACCGCGTCCTACTACTGGACAAGCACCGTGAATCCGACCAATGTGGATGAGCATATCAAGTATGCCAAGATGGGCGGATTCAGACTCATGAGCATCTACTATCCGGCCTTCCTCGAGAGTAGAGGCTACAGACTTATCGGGAACTACGATGTCTACGGACAGGAGTACCCGAATGGCAAAGATGATCTGAGAGCGATGCTGACCAGGATCAAGGAAGCGGGCCTGACTCCAGGATGTCATGTCCTCCACAGCCACATTGGCCGAGACAGCAAGTACGTTACGCCCATTCCCGACCACCGGCTGAACCTCTTGAGGATCTTCACGCTGGCCAGGCCCCTGGGAGAGACGGATACCACGATCCATGTCGAGCAGAACCCCATACACTCAACGATGACGCCGAACAGAATGGTGCTGAAAATCGGGACGGAGCTGATCTCATACGAGGGCTACACCACGACGCCTCCCTATACGTTCCACGGTTGTGTGCGCGGAATAGACAGGACAACGGTCAACGCCCAACCCAAAGGCTATATGTTCGGATTGCTGGATGTCAGTGAGTTCGGCGCGACAAGCGTGTACCTCGATCAGTACTCAGACCTGCAGGATGAGGTGGCGGACGGTATCGCAGAACTCTGGGACGCAGGATTCGAGTTCATCTATTTCGACGGGTCCGAAGGTGTCAATCCCCCATTCTGGTATCACGTAGCCGGCGCTCAGTACAGGGTGTTCACCAAACTCAAACCCGAACCCATATTCGCGGAGGGGGCGGCCAAGACCCATTTCAGCTGGCACATGCTGACAGGCGGGAATGCGTTTGACGTTTTCCGCCCTGAAAAGCTGAAAGAAGAGACCATTCGGCATCCGTTCACGGAAGCGCCCAGAATGCAGAACAACTTCACCCGTCTGAATTTCGGGTGGTTGGGTTACTGGCTTCCCGGCGAGGAGACCGTCGGCACACAGCCCGACCAACTGGAGTTCGTCACCAGCAAGGCAGCGGCGTGGGATTGTCCGATCTCCATTCATGCCGATCCGGAAAAGCTGGCGCAGCACCCGAGAACGGCGGACAATTTCGAGGTCATGAGGCGCTGGGAGGAAGTCAGAGCAAAGAAGTGGCTGAACGAGGACCAGAAGCAGATGCTGCGCAATGCCGAGCAGGAGTTTATCCTTCTGCTGGACGAACGGGATGATCTCGAACTCGTTCCCTACGACCGGATCACGGATGTTGCCGGCGGAAGCAGGGACGTGATCGCCTATACGTTCGAGAGGAAGGATGCGTTGTACGCGGTCTACTGGCACATATCCGCCGACAAGAAGCTGGCACTTCCGCTGAAGCCGAATGACCTCGTGGCACTCGAGAGCCTGGGTAAAAAGATCGGCGTCGGTGCCGGTGAACGGGAAGACACAAGCGTGGTGCCGCTCGGGAACCGTCGGTATCTTAGGACGAGTAGATCGAAGAAGGACGAGCTGATCGCGGCATTCAGAAATGCGCGGATCCTGGACGCGTGAAACCGTCTTCTGTAGTATGCTGACATGGCAAGACGGTACGGCTGAAGCCGTGGGAACTGACCTGTCTGGCCGAGGCGAAGGAACTGACCCCGAAGGCTTTTCGCGATCGTTACTGCGACTATGGTGGCATCCAATTACGTTTCGACGGGGCACCCGGTTGGAGGCAGCAGCCGGCGTGCAGTCAGTACGTACCTGGCTTTGGGTGCAGCGTACATCCGGGGCGCCCGTTGGTCTGCCGGCTATATCCACTTGGTCGCCTGAGGCAGGGCGAGGAACTGCGCTACATGCACCAGGGCACCGATTATCCCTGCTTGGTGGGGTGTCCCGAGGTCCTGGAATTGCCTCGACTGAGTGTCGCAGCCTACATTGAAGGACAAGCCACGAAATGCTCCGAGATCGCTCAGGATGCGTATCTCGAGCTGATGCAGAATCTGGCCGACAGCGCTTTCACCCTTCTGCTGGAGAGCGGTCTGGCCGAATCTGGTGATCGACAGACATTGCGCCTCTGGCGAGAGATGGGTGGAGAAGAGCCCGAGCAGTTGCGGGAACGGCTGGGGCTCGAGTGGATCGACCTGCTTATGCTCCCTGAAATTTTAAAAGGGGTCAAACGTAGAATTTAAATGTTATAATTCGATTAACGTTTATTTATCCCTATTATCTCAACCAATGAGATCGATAACGATTCCGATTTCGATGAAACAATATTTCAACCAGACCGTGGAGAGCTAGTAAAAGGGGTAGTCCCTTTTTTTGCTTTTAGTTGTTAACTTTGATTACAATTTACCCATACGTGAATCTACAGAACTTTAGAATCATTTGTTCGATGGATTATAAGAGATTTAAACAGGAACACGCAGAGGAAAGAGTGATCGCTAATAGCTAAGTACCGTGCATTAATTATTGGACCCGGTGGGGCCCATAGTGAGTATTTCGAATATGTTACAGATTGATCTTACCAACAAGGTAGCTGTTGTCACCGGCGGCAGCGGCGAGCTGGGCCGGGTCATGGCCAGGACACTGGCGGGCTGTGGCCCCTCGATGTGAGAACGTATTGAGCGTATTTCTCTCTAGCGAACTTTTTTAATTATCTCTCACCACCTATTTTTGTTTGTCTTGCTATTTTTGGTATCAAAAATATTTTAAATGAACTATTGTGTGCAATCATTATAAGTAATTCCTTACCTTCATTGGGCGATCTTGGCAGTATACCGATGCGAAGATTCGAATCCATTATTTTGGAAAAAACAACCATGAGCAAAGAGAGAAAAAGCAATAAAGAAAATAAGAAGAAACCGGCGTTAAGCTCGAAAGAAAAGAAGGCAGCCAAGAGAAACAAGAAAGATGCAAGGAGCAGTTCCAAAGGACTTTTGAACTAACCCAATGTATAAAAATAAAATGTACTTTTGAAGTCGCGATTAAGCGGTTCGAAGCTTGTACGGACCCCATTAAGTTACGAGCACCCTCAGTGAGTATTTCGAAAATGTTACAGCTTGATCTTAGCAACAAGGTGGCGGTTGTAACCGGCGGCAGTGGCGAGCTGGGCCGGGTCATGGCCAAGACACTGGTGGGTTGTGGCGCGGCAGTGGCGGTGCATTACCTGCACGGCCAGGATCGTGCCGAGGCCGTGTGCCGGGACATCGTTAACACCGGCGGTAAAGCAATTACGGTACAGGCCGATGTGAGCGATCTAAACTCGGTCCATGCCATGCGCGACGCGGTGGCCGAGAAGCTTGGTCACACCGACATCATCGTGAACAATGCCGTGCAACAGTACGACTGGACCTCGGTGCTCGAACAGGATGCGGCGGATTACGAAAGCCAGTTCCGCACTTGCGTCCTGCAGAATGTATTCATGGCGAAGGCCTTCGTTCCGCACATGATCGAGCGTCAGTGGGGGCGGGTCATCGGGATCAACACCGAGTGCACCATGCTGAGCTCGCCGAGTCAGTCGGCCTACATCGCAGGCAAGGCCGGACAGGATCGTGTCTTGCGGGTACTGGCCAAGGAGGTGGGGGAGCACGGTATCACAGTCAACCAGGTGGCGCCGGGCTGGACGATCAGCGACAAGTATCGCGAAACGCCGGCGGAGGACAAAGGTTACGGAGACCGCGTACCCCTGGGGCGTCGCGGTGAGGACCAGGAGATCGCCAACGCCGTCGCCTTCCTGGCTTCCGATCTGGCAGCATTCATCACCGGGCTGTACCTGCCCGTCTGCGGCGGCAACGTCATGCCCGGGATCTAAGAGATATTTATTCGATGCAACAGCTGAACCAGGAGCAACTCGATCATTTTGAAAGTGAAGGCTATTTCATCCTTCCCGGTTTCTTCGGTGAGGCTGAAGTGCAGGAGCTCCTCGAGGCGATGAAAAGAATCCTGCCAACAATCAAACGTGGGACGCTGGGGACAGCCCATGATCCCTGGACTCAAGAACCGGGTGATGACTTGAATCCGTTGAGAGTCAGCTATCTCAACGACCTGTTCGAATATGACCAGAGACTTGACGACCATATGAGGAGTGAGCGCCTGGTTGGTGTTATGATGGATCTTTTCGGTCCGTACATTACAGCCTTCCAATCCGCCACCGTGATTAAAACCCCTCAACTCAATTTTGACTACCATGGCTGGCATCAGGACATGTATGATTATCAGCCCCTATCAAATTTCAAGAATGCAAATGCAATGACTTATCTAGGGGATATGGGACCGGGCACCGGCAGTACTTCACTTGTCCCCGGAAGCCATCTTGTCGGAATCCTTCAGCCGGCGTGGGACGATGTTGAGGGCTGGCCAAAAAAACAGAGACGGCTTGAAGGTTTCGAAAAATACGAGGCGGACGTTGTTACGCCTCACTTCCATCCCGGTGACGTTCTCATTTTTGATTCCAGACTGATGCATCGGGCCAACTCAAACGCTGACGACGCGACAAAAATCGGACTGATAAACGTATTTCAATCAGCGGATTGTATCGACATAGATGGAAAGAACGATTTCCACGTCGCGAATCTACCGATTGCCAGTCATGGTAAAGTCCTCACAAGCCAAGAGAGCAAGAAGATGGTGGAAGAGAGGCAAGCTGTTAGATAGTTACCGAACAGTTTGGCGACGACGAGGAGGATGTGGAAAGGGGGCACCACAGTAAAACAATCCAAATCGAAATCGGGATCGAAATCGAAGTAAAATGACATTGGGACACGAGAAACTGGACGGACGGGGTTATTCTGTTGATGAAGAGCGCGCAATCTACAGAACCAATGAGATCGATCCCGATACAATATTTATTCTAAAATTTAGAATTATTTGATGTAAGTAAAACAATCCAAATCGTAATCGTAATCCAAATCGAAATCGATCCCGATAGCGATTTCGATCCCGATGAATGAAAGTCCCAACCAGACAGTGGAGGCAACGCCTAATAGTGTGCCTCACTTTATGTTGGCCAAACTAATGTCAGTCGAAAGGATCAAAAGATGGATAAGAAAATCGAATGCACGATACCTGTTCTGCCAGTCAAGAGCATGGAAGAAAGTATCCAATATTATGTCGACACCCTTGGGTTCAGCGTGGACTGGAAAGGGCAAGTCGTCGGATCAGTATCACGGGATGGCTGGAGCATCATGCTTAGCGAATCGACGGGAGGATCAGATCCAGGATGGGTTTGGATCGGCCTGGAGGATGCAACCCTATTCGATGAATTCAAAGAGAAAGGCGTTAAGGTAAATTAGGAACCACAGAATCATTTTTGGGGTTACGAGATGAAGTTTGAAGACCTCGATGGGAATATTCTCTGGCTGGCTACAGGACCCAGAAAAGACATGCCGGAAATATAGTAGGGGTCAGGTCGATTTTTTTGACTTTGAGTAGCGATTATTTCTCTTCAGCGGAAGCGGTAAACTCACAGAGGCAGTTGGAGAATCTAACTTTACGGGATTAAGAAAGCTGTCATGCTGGATTGAGAAAGCGATGAAGCGCCCACACTACAATAAAGATCTGGAGGTCCGCCTAGTGGGAGCGGAGGATTTACCGCAAGCCCGCCAAGTGGCCGGACGCGCTTATGGCAAGCACTGCGAAGATTGGTATGGGACGGAGGCAACGCTGGGCGGATTCGATAAGGATGGGTCGCTGGTTTGTGTCCTCGGTTACCAACCGGAATCGCTATGGTGGGGTCACGCTCAGATTCCTGCCGCGGCTATCGAGTGTGTGGCTACCGATCCCAAGCACCAGGGGTGCGGTCACGCCGGAGGGCTCATGGTGCAGGCGATCCACAATTTACGCGAGCGGGGATGTTATATCTGTCCACTATGGCCTTCTTCCTACCGGTGGTACGGTAAATTTGGCTGGGCCAGCCCCGCACCCGTCTTAGAGTTGAAAGTGTGGCCAGATTTGGTGCGCCAGACCAAACCAGCACCGGGGACAGTACGCCAGGCCACGTCCGATGATGTGATGGCCGTTCAACGGTTATACACGGAAGGGGCACGGTTGCGCAACGGACAATCCGTGCGCTCAGAGGATTTCTGGCTAAAGGAGGAAATGTTGTCTCAGCTTTGGGTGCTGGAGGGGGAGAGCAGCGGCTTGGACTGCTGCGCCCTAGTCAAACGTGAGGATATTCGGTTCGCCCAGGGAAAAAAGGTCACCGTGCGGGAATTGCATGGGGCTACCTTTGCTTCCCAACTGCGCTTGGTCCGGTCTCTGGCTGAGTTGGACCGAGTCGTCGCGCTGAATCTCGAGCTGCCGGCTGGCAGTCTGTTTCTTCAGGCCTTTCCCGAACGTTTTGATATTGCCGTCAAACTGACCATGGGACTGAGGGTGCTGGATGTGGAACAAGCTTTGGCGCATCTCAAACCTCCCGATGATTTGCGGGCAGAGGTTTCCTTCGAAGTGTACGATTGGGTGATCGATGCGGACAAGCCATTGGCAGTGACAGCGCACGCGGAAGAAGGACATGTGGAGGTGAGCGAAAGGGCGGGTAAGGATGCGCTACGTTGCGATGTAAATACCTTCACTCAATTATTCGCAGGTGGCTTGACGGCGGCCGATGCCCGGGAGTTGGGACGCTTGGAGGGCGACAATCCATCGGTGTTTGCAGCCTGTGATGCCTTGCTGGCCGGGCGCGTGCCGTATCGCTCATGGATCGAAGCCGGTTAGAGTAATCCTGGCTATGACCCCCATTGCCACCCCCAAAAACATTTCTTGATTATCCCATTCGAAAATTATTGCCTTGTACTACTCGGTACACCTTTCAAAACCTTACGGAGAATGTGAAATGGAACAAGAACTACAATCAACCAAATTTTTCCAAAAGACAGTCGGCTCGTTGGTAGGAGGTTTAATAGGAGATGCCATTGGCACGCCCACTGAAAATATGCGCTACCCTGAAATTGAAGAGAAGTTCGGCTGGGTAGCGGATTTTGATTCTGATGGAACCGATGACACAATAATGAAATACCTCCTGGCAGAAGCGCTCATCCGCACCGAGGGCTACGCCACCTATGACGATTGGGCGCAAGTCTGGCTCGACCGGTGGGATGATATATTTGGCGACAAGGTAAACAAATTTTTCCAGTCAGTGCTCCATACGGCAGTTAAACTGCGTCATCACATTATCCCCAGAATGACGGCACTCGGTAATATGCCTAGTTCTAGTTCGGCGATGTGTATCGCACCGGTGGGGGATCATCAATGCCTGCAACCCTCGGCAAGCAGCAGAGCAAGCCTATAATGTGGCAAGTCTCATCCACATCCACGAGATGGCATTTTGCCAAGATGGTGCCGCCGCGATTGCGGCAGCCGTAGCCGCCGCATTTAATCCTGTGGCTACAGTCGACTCGATACTGGATGCCGCCCTCAATGTTGTGGTTCCGGTCAGTGGCCAGGAGATGTTGAGTCTCATTACCCATGCACTGACGGTAGCTAATGAGACGTAGGATTACAAAAAATTTCGACAAACTATTTACTCCCCTGAAGGGAACATCTTACGTCGAATTCCCTGTGATTCGCGGGAGACGATCCCCATCACGTTAGCCCTATTCCGCCTTGCCGAGGGTGATGTGGAAAAAATGGTAACCTATGGTGCTAACTTTGGGCGCGATGCAGACACAATTGCCACCATGGGCGGGGCAATTGCCGGGGCCTATCAAGGCATCACAGGGATTCGCGCCGACTGGGTAGAAAAAGCCCGGCAACTTACCAGTGTCGATCAAGATGATCTGGCCGAACGTCTCATCCTCACCTCCCGGGCTAAGTTCGACTCACAAGAGTTGGCACGACGGGACTTTTCCGCGATTGGGTGAGGTTCGTGTCGATCCTTCTTTGCGAGACCTGCCCCCTTTTTCCACCTTGACGACATTTTCCTCCATACGCGAATATAGAGACCTTAGGAATCATATGTTAGCTGCAAGGAGGCTTCTCGGGTCCTACGAAGAGGTCAACTTATGAGAAATGTTGCAATCAATACTGTGCACAAATCCGTCGTCCGCGTTGCGCTCGCGACGGCGTTCATATTACTGTTACCCTTGTTGGCGATGCAGTTCACCGATGAGGTGGTCTGGGACCTGGCCGATTTCGCCGTAGCCGGCGCTCTCCTGATTGGCGCGGGTCTCACTTACGAGCTGGCAGCAAGAAAGGCTGGCAATATCGCGTATCGAGCCGCCATAGGCGTTGCTTTAATGGCCGCACTCCTCCTCTTCTGGGTGAACGGTGCCGTTGGGATCATCGGGGATGCACGCAACGACGCCAACATGCTGTATTTGGGGGTGCTCGTCGTCGGAATTATTGGCGGCTTTATCCCGCGTTTTCAACCCCGCGGGATGGCAATTGCGCTGTTCGCGACAGCGGCCGCTCAAGTATTGGTCGCGGTGATTGCACTGATTGCCGATTTGGGCACCTCGGGGCCGATCTGGCCGCGGGATATCATGCTTGCGACCGGGTTCTTCACCGCGCTCTGGATCGGATCAGCTTGGCTATTTAGACATGCTGCTCATGGGCTGGAGCCATAGAGTTCCATTTTGAGTCCAATGATAGGTTATTCATATTTTCGTTTGAATTGCTAATCTTATTGTGCTTTGTAATTTCCTTTCAGTTACTATCATGATTGTGAATAAAAATGAGCACTGATCAGTCATCGACCCAGTCTTACCGCGCTCCTGACTTTGCCGACTCCAAGCCTGAGCTTGCGGCGCCCGGCGCCACGCCGGAGCGGCTGGCCCATCTGGAGGAGCATGGCTTCGTCATCATCACCGACTTTGTCAACAACCCGTGGATCCCCATTCTCCGCGAGGCAGGGCGCCGAGTTACCGTGGCCTGCCAGCCCGAACAGGTGTACAGCAAGATCAACTGTTCAAAGGGTTATGTGCACAGGACGGAACACAAAGAGCCGTGGGCAATCCGCGGCATCATCCATCCCGCTTTCGGGGAACCATGCTTTGCTGATTTCCAAGGTTCTAAAGATTATCTGGACTTCATCCATTCCTGGTGTCAAGGGCTCAGACCTGAAGATATGGTGTTGGGTGACATGTTGCTCTGGTGCAATCCGCTGCAGCACGAGAATGGTCCCAGCTGGCACCGGGACGCGACTTGGTGGGGCGACGGGAAGCCCTACTTTTCGCAGGAGGCAGAAGGGAGATATACCCCCGAGGATTACGGGGAGGAGATCGAAAAAGACCGCTGGGAAGAAATCCGCGCCAAAAATAAAGAATCAATTGCAGAGCGCAACAACGTGTTCATATTCCTAGCACTGGTCGACGACGAGTGCCACGAACTCATACCAGGCAGCCACAATCGCTGGCGCACCCCATTTGAGCACGATGTGCTTCTGCCAAAAACGATGAAGGATCAGGGTGTACCGCACACGCCCAGCTGGGACGGAGTCTCACCACTGCCCAAGCAGGTGGCAATCCGGCTCAAGGCCGGGGAGGCGCTCATTCGTATTGGGTCGACGATCCACACCGGGCACACCGTGCCCGATCGCGAGCGCAACAGCTTGTTAATCGGCTGGAACAAGTGGTCGGGCCCGACGAATGATAAGCCACCTGTGATCGATGCGCGCAAGGCATGGCAGCTGGATCCTGCGGTGCGGGAAGCGCTGCCCCACGTGTGGATGCAGACCGCGTGGGACCGCTGGGCCGAGACATGGAAGTTGGGGAATACGCTCGAGGACCGCTATGCGGAGTATGATATCGAGCGCATCAAAGCCGGTGAGGTAGTGGGGTGGTGTAGTGAGTTGGAGCGACAGGCCGCGGCCGCCGGTGAAAATTGGAAGCCGTTCCAAACGCTGAAATGAGGTGTAGACATACACAGCCAGACCTCTATTAACTTCCCTTTTTAACGATACGAGAATATACAGAACTTTAGAATCACTTTTTAGCGGGACCCAGATTAATGCTCAAATATGTGCAGATTGACCTTACCAAAATGGTATCACAATAAGTGCGGATACAACGATTTTGATAGAGACACTCTTTAATGAAATAATTCAGAAACTTAAAAATTACCAAAACCAAACTGAGAAAGAATTGCAATGACCATGAATACGGAAACTTTATTATCAGCTGTTGAGCCTCTAACGGTTGCTTATGATCGTGAACGATTAGAGGACATCGGTTACTTGACTTGTATGACGATGGTGCTGATGGGTAATTATTCTCAGACGGGCCATTTTGGCGGGCCGTTAGCATACACGCCTTACAATGTTGCGATCCATTTAGCCGGTCCCGAGCTCGGAGGTCTACGTTACGACTACCGCAGGCCAAAGCATCCGTTCTGCGACAAATTCATGCTTGCCGGTGGGCACAACATTCCTACCGCTTATGCTCTGTGGATGATTATGGGCGAGACCCTGGCGCGCAAGCAATTGGCTACAGGTGATTCGCGTTACCATGTTGCACCGGAAGTTGCCTTTTTACCTATCGACGCGTTGGGCTTTCGACGCGGCGCAGGTCCTCTAAAGACCTTGTTGAAAGAGCAGGGCCTTGAAGACCATCCACTCTTTGCACAAGCAAAATTGCGCGGTATCCGTTCTTTAGCAGGTCATGCTGAATCAACGGATATGACTAACGATGTCAACGGCGGGCCATCGGGCCTTGGTATTGCTTCCTCCGCGGGAAAAGCGACATTCTGGGATATTTTTGGTGCCCCCGATTCACTTAAAGTGATCGCTTTTGAAGGTGAATTTGCTATGACCGAGGGACATGCCCAGGAGTTAAAAACCCAGGCTTTGGCGACCCAGGTAGGCAAACGCCTGCGTCTTCTGCTTTCCTATAATAATGCAGGCATCGATGATACACTGATTGGTGGCGTGGTTGATACAAAGTATGACCGTTACAAGATTGAGGATCAATGGTCTTCCTATGGATGGAATGTCTTTGCTCTGGAGAATGGCAATGATTATGATCAGGTTATTGCCGTCCTCAAAACAATGGAGGACTGGGATCCAAACGACCGCCGCCCGATGATCGTGATCGGTAACACGGTAAAGGGCTATTGGCCCACCGCTGTCGATGGAAAAATTCCTGGTTACGGTGATCAGGTGATCAGCTACCCAAGTCATCCCTATGCATTAAAAATGAACTCGGAGTATTTTGTCGCCCTCGCAGAGACATTTGAGAAGCATTATGGCATAGAATTCGAAGGTATTCGTCAGGGAGCGGTGACTGATACACGTGAATGTCTAATACAGTTTAAAACGAACATCGACATCGTCATGTCGCTTCTCGAACGAAACGGACTTGGGGATTGGCTGGCCGGCCGTCTTTTGGAAATCGGCGATTCTCTCCAGGACGATCCACCGTTGAAGATGGACGTAACGCGCGATCCCTTCCTGGATGACCGCCTTCTGGTGAAGAATCTCCCGATCGAACCGCAAACGCCTACTATTAAGAATCCGGTATCTGGCGAAGAAAAGGAAGTTAACATCACTCTTTTCAAGAAGGCGGGAGAAATGGCCGGGACACGCCAGTGTATTTCAGAAATTATCAAATGGATGAATTATGTGACTGATAACAGGTTTTTTACCTATGCGGCTGATCTTTCGGGTTCCATTAACGTTGAAAAAGGCAGCTTGTGGGGCCATTATAATCCGATTGACAATCCGGCCGGTACGCGGGTCAAAGCGGCTATCCAAGAAGCGGGAAACGCATCGAGCGCCATTGGGCTAATAAGTCAGAGCGCGTCGTTAGATCCAGAAAAATTCGCCGGGGTTTGGGCTATGAGTGGTACTTATGGCGCTTTTACCCCACTAATGTACACGCCTGCCCGGGTTTGGGCGCAGCAGAGTCAGGACAGTTGTTTCCGGATGGGCGTCCTGCATATTCTGGCTGGCCATTCGGGGCCGGAAACCGCGGCCGATGCCCGTACTCACTTTGGTATCTTTGCACCCCAGGTATGGAAACTATTTCCGCGCGGTCAAGCGATTCATCTCAGTTTCTGGGATTACAACGATGTTGCGCCCGGCTATTTCGCTGCTGCAGAAGTCGCTGCAAGAGATCCCAAGGTTAACATTATTATTATCGAAGTGGCACGTCCTGATTTTCCGGTGGCGGATCGCAGCACATTTGCCGATCCTGATCTCAAAGCCGCAGCCAAAGGGTTATATGTCATTCGTGATTTCGAACCGGGCAAACCCAAACACGGCTATGTGGTCGTGCAGGGGTCAAACTCCACAGTTAACCTTGTTAGCGTTTTGCAACGCCTGGAGAACGATGGGATCAACGTGAAAATCATTGCTGCAATAAGTGAGGATCTTTTCGACTTGCAATCCAGTGACTACCGCAACGCAGTGTTTCCGCTTGAAGCGCGATACGACATGATGGTGGTGAGCACAGGAACGCGACGAATGTGGCCGGTGCGTAACGTCGGTCCGTTAACGGACGAATATTCGCTGACCTCGGACTGGGACGACCAGTGGCTTACTGGTGGCACCGAAGCAGACGTGATCGCCGAGGCCCATCTGGATGCCGATTCGATCTTTGCCGGGATTAAACTTTTCGCCAAAGATCGCGACGACCGTCTGGCACGTCAGCGCGATGTCCTGACAGTTTAGACCTGTTGCAGCGGATTAACTTAAAGGGGTCAGGCTGTATGTTTATAGTTTGTCAGGATTCGTATAAGAGAAGGAAGGTAGATGAAAATGATATTTATATTATGAGTATTCACATACATGATTGAGACGTAATCTAAGTTAAAATCTATATATACACAGCCTGATCCCTTTTGGTTTCCCTATAACGTTGGAAGATTTAAATAGTATTATCGATTGACAGTATTATCGTAACGCGGTATTGTTTTATAATGATTCAAGGTTTTGCATGTAAGGAAACCGAAAAGATATATAATGGAACGCATTCGAGGAAACTACCAAACGATATACAAAGGGTTGCCAGACGAAAACTAATCTATCTAGACGAAGCTGACAATATTGAAGATTTGAGGGTGCCACCTGCTAATTATCTGGAAAAGCTAAAAAGAGATAGAAAAGGACAGTGGAGCATAAGAATAAATGATAAATGGAGGATATGTTTTAATTGGAAGGGCATAAATGCATCAAATGTGGAAATCGTAGATTATCATTAAGGAGAGAAAAATATGAAAAGTTTATTATGCATACATCCAGGTGAAATCCTTCTCGAGGACTTCATGAAGCCCCATGATCTCTCTCAGTATCGTTTAGCAAAGGACATTGGAGTAACTCCCATTCGCATAAATGAGATTGTAAAAGGAAAGCGATCTATTACTGCAGATACAGCGCTACGCCTTAGTCGTTATTTTGGTAATACTGCCCAAATCTGGCTAAGGTTACAAGCACGCTACGACTTGGAGAAAGCAGAAAAAGAATTTGGAAATAAAATATATAGTGAAATCAAAAAAATTAAAGAAGCGGTATAGCACTGCTGGCTTCCAACAAGCCGGTGCATAGAAACTTGACTTGTGTTGCATATGTGATACAAGTGATTCATGAATAAATCAGCAGTTGTACATGCTCGTTTGGAGCCACAGATTAAGAAGCGTGCGGAAGGAATATTTGCTAAGTTGGGTCTGTCTTCAACAGAAGCGATTCGTTTGTTTTATGCCCAGGTTTCTTTGCATAAGGGGCTTCCTTTTTCTGTTAAGATTCCGAATGCGAAGACCCAAAAGGTTTTGAAGGAGAGTCAAGCAGGTAAGAATATAGAGGAATTTGATTCTCTAGATGATATGTACGCTAGTTGGGATAAATGAGGCGATTGCAGCAGACAAAGCAATTCTCCAATGAAGTTAAGAAGGCTAAGAAGAGAGGCAAAGATTTAGAGAGGTTGAAGGCAATAGTCTCTAGTTTGATTGCGGATAAGAGGTTAAATGAGAAGCATCGTGATCATGCTTTGATTGGACATTGGAAGGGTTCAAGAGAATGTCATATTGAGCCTGATTGGCTTTTAATATACACTTTGGAAGAAGATCTTTTACGCTTAGAGCGAACCGGAACGCACAGTGACCTTTTTGATCAATAGATGCTTCAACAAGCCGATGAAGCAAACGAAATTGCAAAAGATAGAAATTGCGAATCCCAACCCCTTTTGGCTTCCATTGAGAATTTATGAAATACGAAGCAATAAATTTAATAAACAAGCTCTCGAAATTTGATGAGCATTGGTCTCCTCGAGTTATTGCGGAGATGAACGACTATCAGTTCAAACTAGCCAAAGGAGAAGGTGAGTTTATTTGGCATGACCATCCAGATACTGATGAAGTATTCATAGTCATTGAGGGTGTATTCGAAATTGAGTTTAGAGATGGTAAGGTCACGCTAAATGAAGGCGAGATGTTCGTTGTTCCTAAAGGTGTTGAGCACAAGCCTTTCGCGAAAGGGCTATGCCAGGTTTTAGTAGTCGAACCCAAGGGCGTTACAAATACAGGTAGTGCCGGCGGTGACCTTACAGCAGAAAATGACATCTGGGTGTAAATCGGCTGACAAGCAGCAGCAATCCGATTGCCGCCAATTAGCATCTTTTAGAGAGTAAGCATTCACCATGATTCCGATTCAGCTAAGCAATGGAAAAACAAAAGACGAGCTTCGGTCTGTCATGGATTTCGATCTTCCCTATGCCTATCATGGACTTCATCGTGAGAAGCTGGGCGAAGTATACTCGACATGGAAGACTTCCTTATGGGTGAACTTCTTCATGGGTGGCCTCGCGATTGCAATTGGATGCGGAATTTGGATCGCTTATCAATACGAGCCCTTTGAACAGCAGTCCTCATTCGTAGCGAAGCTCGTCCTCGGACTGGTCGGTGCTTTGTTCTTCTGCGTGTCCGTGTTTCTCGGGTTATTCTCGCTGACTCGAGGCAGGTTAGTGCTCAACCTGAATTCACGAGAGCTGTCCTTCTATCGGTTCTGGTTTTCGTTTCGCCCGCATCGACGTATCCGTCTCGATGATATTAAAAACCTATTGCGGCGCGAAGTCATTTCGGTCGGCTCCGCCGATGATCCTGGTCATACCTATGATATCCTGGTAGCCGAACTTCGGGACGGGCGTCTTGCCTCGATAGCTATTGACTCTCCGTTCAGCATCGAAACTAAACTCAATCAAGCAATTGGAAGTATTAAATGATTACTGGGGGTAAGCGCCCAACTGGGTCCCTCAGTCCCATAAATAACCGTGCCGATTTATCGAAGATAAACTGGTGTTTAAAGTAAAAAAAACATGTCCCAATTGTGGGTTGCCTTATTTGCCATTGTACAAGGCTCTTTTCGGAACAATCATTTTCTTTGGCTGTGGTCTTATAGGCACAGGAGTAATGGGAGCAATTTCACACCTACTTAAAGAGAGTGAAAATGCCACATGGATAAGCATGTTGATAGGATTACTATGCGGTGGAATCGTGGGAATGATAATAGTGAATAAGAAACTGATAAATCCACCAGGTATAGATTACTGCCAATGTACAGATGGGGTTTAATATCGAGAACGCATGGACTAGTTGAAAGGGTCAGTCCCTGCATGCTGACATTTATGATCATCTATCAAGAGTTGTTTCTGTAAACCAACTATTGATAACTCTCAATTTGGAATTATAAGGTTGTTTGATCAGAATCTTTTTAAAATTTATATGACCGATACATTTTTTGTTGTTCTTGGAATGTTTAAGATTCCACGGAACAGGAAATAGAGTATGTATTATCCTTTATTTATTATATTAAAAAAATATGCCAAAAGAGGTAAAAATTGTTATTTTAATGGGGGTCTGTGGTTGCGGTAAAACTGAAGTTGGAAAATTTTTAGCTAAAAATATTGGTGGGACATTTATTGAAGGCGACGAATTTCACTCGCCTTCCAATATACAAAAAATGAGTCAGAGTATTCCTCTCAATGATATCGATAGAGAAGTGTGGCTTAAGACCTTGAGGAAACTTATCGACAAGCAGCTGGAGCAACCGGGATATAGCGTGTTAGCCTGTTCAGCCTTAAAAACCAATTACCGTAATTTATTACGGTGTGATGACCCACGAATAAAATTGGTTTACCTTAAAGGGGCACAGTCATTAATAAAGAAACGCATGGAAAAAAGAAAGGGGCACTATATGAAACAAACATTATTAGAAAGTCAGTTTGATGCCCTTGAGGAACCTCAAAATGCATTGGTGGTTGATATTACAGCATCACCTGGAGCGATCGCCTCATTAATTGTGAAAGAGTTAAAGGATTCTGACACCGATTAGAATATTTTAATTAGGCATTGTGAAGAAATGACTAGCGAATGATCATAATGACGGTTTCGCAATGAATGATTGTAGAGCGTTTTCATCTATCTCTATTCCTAAACCAGGTTTGTCGGTTGCGGTAAATTCTCCATTTTCCGCTTCAAAAGGGTGGGACAAGTATTGAGACTTCATTTTATTGCCCTGCTCAGAGTGTTCCATGATAAGGAAATTTGGAGTCGCTATTGAAAATTGTACTGTAGCAGCGACTGATAATATTCCTCCCCCTCCAACATGGGGAGCAACAGGAATATTATACAAGTCAGCTATCGAAGCGATTTGTTTTGCTCCCGTTAAACCTGTTCGGGCTATGTCAGGCATAGAGATATCATAGGCCCTCTTCTCAAAAATTTCGCGCATCTCAAATTTTGTTCTCGTCCATTCCCCGTTCGCGATAGGAATATCTAAAGCCTGACAAATTTTTATTTGTCCCGGTATGTCATTGGGATCTGAAGGGGCTTCCAACCAATAAACATTAAATTTCTCAAGTTGTCTGCCCAACCTGATTGCCTCGTGCGTGTTAAACATCATATGTACATCAAGCATCAAATCGATATCATCCCCGATTGCTTTTCTTACTTCGGAAACAATTTCAATGGTACCTTCCATGTTTTCCCTCAGATGAAGTTTTACAGCTTTGTAACCCTTGGCGATTGAAGACAGTGCCATATCTGCAACCTTCTTTGGGTCTCTCCCTCCAATTCCGTTGTAAAGTTTAATCGAATCCCGGTGTCTGCCTCCCAATAATTTATGGGTGGGCAATTTGAGGGTCTTTCCAATGGCGTCCCAAATAGCTATATCTACCCCGGAGATGGCATCAATATAGAATCCTGTATAATGACCTCGCTCTTTCATCGCCGTAAAATTTTTATTCCAAATTGCTTCTACATCGAAGATGTCAGCATTAATGGTCAGTGGATTTACGAGATCTTTTATAATTGTCGCGGTTGTATTTGGAGATACTGGCGATTGAGATTCTCCCCAACCAATAATTCCGTCTGAAGTTTCAACCTTTACCACCGTGGTCTGATGAAATTTAGAATAGATAGATGTATAGTTAGTTTTGTCTATGTAATGATCACCTAAATCTTTTATTGGCGGGCGATCTGATTCACCACCGAAGCTTTGATCAGAATCCTGCTCTTTTCCTTTATCGGAAGAAGATGATTCGCTCGGATTATTTTCTATTCGGATAGGGTAAGCTTTTACGTCTACAATTTTCATAATTTTATTATAATTTAAAAGTCTACTTTATGTCTCTTGTGGCCAGTGACAAACTCATAAGACGCTTCTCCCATGATGTTATCCCGATCTTCCTCTCTGCAGAATGACAGGTTACGGTAGTAATCAACCACCGACTCGTAGTCACTCCGGGTGGAGCAGTTCGCGCCGCTACCGTGGTAAGGCCAGTCAATGAGCATCCATCTTATAAGAAATATTTAGAAGTTTTGTCCCATTTTTCCGTTTTGCAAAAAAATCACTTTATCGAGCTTATACAATTGTTTTCCCAATGCCTGTTGATCTGTCAAATCAACAATATTACCATTTAAGCTCTCATATCTTTCGTTCGTTTCTCTTTTGTGTTCAATTTCAACTTCAGGACAAAACGCCGTTTTTACTTTACCTCTAAGTTTGTAAAAAAATGCCCAGTGCTCTTGAACCTTCAATTCATTATCCCAAGCTCCTGCTTGTTTAATCCGCTCGGTGTCCGCCATAAAAAAATTGGGGACAAAATCACAGGTGTAATAATTCGGAAGCTTATCTATATATTCTTTTCTCGTTATATACAAGGTCCCTCCCTCTTGTCTCATAACGCCGATACCCGATAATCCCCGTAATTTCAGGTTCTCCATAATATTCCCAGCCAACAAATCGATATCATTATGCTCTAAAATGTTTAACAGCGTGTTGAGATCTGTCTTTTCCGTAAAAATGAAGTCGTCATCTAAGAGTAGAAAATATTTTGTTTTAACTTTATCTATTAGAAAGTTTCGACCGTAACTTATGCCCGAATTAAAAGGGAGTTTATGATAATCAACGGAATCAATTTCACCTGGATTACGGCTATCATCCGCGACAATAATCATCATCTTGGGATAATAATGAAAGATAGAATCAATAATTCGATTTATACAATAGGGTCTTTCAAATGTTTTAATGACAATGGTTAGCATTGAATTTAGTTTTGCATTCATAATCTAGACCCTACAATGATTCTATAATTCTGTATATACGAGTAAGGGGAAAATGTTGTCAACTTTCCCTTACTTAATAAACAATCGCTAGTTATTTGATTAGAAGAGTGTCTACCCCGTGAGAAGCTATCAGTTGGTGAGTTTAGGATAGTTAACCCCGGAGGGGTGTGATGTACGTAGCCCATAGCGCAAGCTATGGGATAATTATAAAAGTAAGAAAAGCCCCAGCGGGGCCCCAGCGGGGCGACGGCTGAATAGGGGGCGAGCTTCAATTTTGACATTTTAAAAACTCTTGTCTTGTGACACGAGTAAAGATCGTTTGATAATTTTTAAAACGATGATTAATGAACATTATACCTAATTTGATATTACTTTAAAGGAGTAGACTATGCACATCACTGACGCGCAACTCGCCACTTACAAAAAGCAGGGTTTCGTCATCATCGAAAACTTCCTGACTGAAGATGAGCGGGAAGCTGCGCTCCATGGATTCTTTACTTTATTCGCCCCGCCCTTCGACGAATACGAATCTCAAAAACAACAGAACAACACGCCGAAACATCGACTCTTCCCCTGGGACCACTCCGGTCTCAATCACGTCACCGTCCATCCGGATCTGGTCGATGCGGCCGAGCGCGTTCTCGGCACCCGCGAAATCCGACTCTGCGAAGGACATCTGGGAATGAAATACGCTGGCGATGAATACAACACGAAATTTCATATCGACTACATTAATAATACACTGGGACCAATCATCGAGCCCGATGACTATATGCACCTGGACTTTTTCTATTGCTTCGATGATGTGGAGCAGGATTTGGCACCGATCCGTATGGTGCCCAATGGCCGACCCGACGAGGAAGCGGTACCGATGATCGTACCTGGCGGCTCAGTCTGTCTCTACAGTATATTCACTCGGCACGCTGCTTCCGAATTCACCGCACTTCGAGGACATCGACCAGCCATGCATGTTTGCTATTCCCGCAAAGACCGGCCCTGGGACGGGGGTCGCACCTTCACTTATAAAAGTGGCGCCAGCAACGAAGCGATGTGCCGCTTTATGGTTGAGGCTACACCGCGCCAACGAGAACTGTTGGGGTTCCCGCCGCCGGGTGACCCGTTGTGGACCAAGCAATTTGTCGAGGGAATGGCAAAGAGATATCCCGGATTTGACCCAGCGCCGTATTACCAGTTTCGAGTTCCACAATCGCGGAACGACATCTTCCAATCCGGATAGCCGAATAGCCGGAAGGCCTGAAAACCGGAGGAGCGCTAAAGCGGAAAATGTTGGATGTATGGATGGTTGGAATTACGGCACGATCAATTCGCACCTCCACAGAAACCAAAAGGGGTTAGGCTTCGCAATCTAGCAAAAGTAATAAAAATTCTAAGATGCGAGGCCTGACCCCTTTTGCAATTTTTAGCCTTTATTTCGTACTCTTCAAAGTGACTACTCGCATTCGATCCCACGATGTGCCATTAAAGAGACACAGTTTCTATACCACCGTTTCGATTAGTTCCTCAAACTCCTCCCAGCTTCCAATTGTGGCATTTGGCTCTATGCGCCCACTCTCGTTCTTATCGGGATTGTACCACACGGAGAATAGGCCTGCCTTGTTCGCTCCGGCGATATCAATCTCCAAATTGTCGCCGACAAACCAAGTCGTTGAGCTCTCGATTCCGAGTTTCGCGACTGCGGTTTCAAAGATGAGAGGATGGGGCTTCCATCAGGAAATTCAATGACAAATACCCAATTATTCAGTGGGTCGTCATTAATGACAATTGCTGAAATACCCGGCCATTTTTTGTCGTCAGCGCGAGTTTTATTAAGCTTTGTTGGGTCACAATGTTTTTCCACCAGTTCTTTAGGGTCCAAGCCATTATCCCACAAAAAGTTAACCTCCTTTATTAGCCTCTCGGGAAAGCACTTCTCTTGCACACGCAAGACCTTAATTCGACCACGCTCCCCCCTTATTGGTAACCCCTGTATGGCTTCTTCATATGCTGAGTGGTCATACCAGCTGAAGTCGCTTTCACAGGTTACTGGACCAGAGTTAGTTGCAATCGTCATGGGGGTAATTCAATACAAGTTTACTATAGCACAATTCGATAATTAGCACAGGTATAATTATCATTAAACTACGTTAATCGTCATTTGACCAAATTTCTAATATTATGCTTGGTCACAGACATACAAATGGATTACATCGCTCTTTTATTATCAATTGCACATTTTTATTAATCATTATAGCACTATATATAACGTCATAAACTAAGTAAATTGTAGGAGTTTAAAATATCGTTTTTAAAGAAAATGAATCAAAGAAATTACATGAAATAGCTATATGCGAAATACCAGGGTAACAAAGAAATGATTGTTAAAGAATACGCTGAAGCTGAAAAAAATGGAATTGTTTCGAGGAAAAGCAATGCTCGTAACATTACTCCAGAAGATTATGCAGAAAGGTTATTTTTAGACGGTATTGCAAAAGGGTGGTTGCCTTAAATAAATTTAAGCGTTCTTTAAGGGATAATTTACGATCGTCCAAACAACAGAGTATTGTAAGATAGATAAATTGAAAAAAGAAAAAGTATTTCAATTGGGCGAACTATATTGCGGGCCTGGGGGCCTGGGGCTCGGTGCCTGCGGATTAAATATCAAGAGTAATGGAAGGCACTACAGAATTGAACATGCATGGGCAAATGATAATGACCCATGGGCATGTGAAACCTATGCAAAGAATCTTCCCATAAAAAAGAACCACGTTTATTGTGAAGATGTATATGATTTTGCTAAGAGATTTAAAACACTTAAGAAAATATCCTGTCTTACTTTTGGTTTTCCATGCAATGATTTCAGTATAGTAGGGAAAAAAAAGGGACTGGATGGCGAATACGGCTCACTCTACAGCTACGGGTGCAAGGCATTGGACTATTTTCAGCCAGATTGGTTTCTTGCAGAAAACGTTGGAGGAATTCGCAGTGCAAATGAGGGAAAAACTTTTGCGCTTATTTTAAAGAAGCTGAAGTCAGCAGGACCGGGATACACTCTATCATCAGGCCTTATTAAATTTGAGGATTATGGTATTCCACAGCGTCGCCACCGCGTAATTATAGTTGGCATTAATAACAATTTAGAGAAAAAATTTAAATTCCCTGCTCCCACACACATTGGCAATTGGCAGACATGCCGCGAAGCAATAGAAATGCCAAGCATTATTGGGCTGCCTAACAATGAACTAACCAAGCAATCTGAAAAGGTAGTTGAACGTTTGAAATTTATTCAGCCTGGTGAAAATGCTTGGAATTCTA
>Ga0114999_10002359_pt1 | contig 24978 bp, 21 predicted proteins | sample ArcticOcean_MG_C_3_FD_89820 | JGI IMG/M metagenome (GOLD analysis project Ga0114999, IMG submission 89820) | Marine microbial communities from western Arctic Ocean - ArcticOcean_MG_CB8_126 | ecosystem: Environmental > Aquatic > Marine > Oceanic | place: Arctic Ocean: Canada Basin | collected...
AAGCTAAACGTCGCGCGATAATACCTGCTTAGCCACCTCTGAACAATGCAGTAATGTCGCAGCGGGTCCTGCGAGCCGTCGACAACGTCGTAAAGCCAGTCTAGCGCTTTTATTGGCGGTAACAGCGGCTGTCTTTTACAATGTAGTCAATCGAACATAGGTGAAGGAGTCTTCATGAAATCACGCGCAGCTGTTGCTTTCAGCGCTGGCCAGCCGTTGGAAATTGTCGAAGTGGATCTGCAGGGACCACAAGCCGGCGAAGTGTTAGTAGAGATCAAAGCCACCGGCATATGTCATACCGACGCCTTCACTCTTTCCGGTGATGATCCGGAAGGCGCGTTTCCAGCGATCCTGGGCCATGAGGGTGCCGGCATTGTAGTGGAAATTGGTGCCGGCGTTACTTCAGTTGCGGTCGGCGATACGGTAATACCTCTTTACACCCCGGAATGTCGGCAATGTGACTTCTGCCTGCACCCCAAGACCAACCTCTGCCAGTCCATCAGAACCACCCAGGGCCAGGGTCTCATGCCCGATGGCAGCAGCCGATTCTCACTGGATGGAAAACCTATTCTGCACTACATGGGCTGTTCCACGTTCTCTAATTTCACGGTCTTGCCTGAAATTGCGGTAGCCAAAATTCGAGCCGATGCGCCCTTCGACAAGGTTTGCTACATTGGTTGCGGCGTCACCACTGGGGTCGGCGTGGTGGCATTTGACGCCAAAGTGGAGGCCGGTAGCAACGTGGCTGTGTTTGGTCTGGGTGGCATCGGTTTAAATGTAGTGCAAGGCGCGAGGATGGTAGGGGCGGATCGCATAATTGGTATCGATATCAATACCGACAAAGTCGATCTGGCCGAATCATTCGGTATGACAGACTTCATCAATCCGGCCGCAGTAGAGGACGTAACAGAGGCGATCATCGAGCTTACCGACGGCGGGGTAGATTACTCGTTCGAGTGCATTGGTAACGTCAACACCATGCGTCAGGCGCTGGAGTGTTGCCACAAGGGTTGGGGGCAGTCCTACATCATCGGCGTCGCTGGCGCCGGCCAGGAAATTTCCACGCGGCCCTTTCAACTGGTCACGGGTCGGGTCTGGAGAGGCACTGCATTTGGTGGTGCCAGGGGACGTACCGATGTTCCCAGGATTGTTGACTGGTATATGAATGGTAAGATACAAATCGATCCATTAATCACTCATACCATGCCCTTGGAAGACATTAACAAGGCCTTCGATCTCATGCATGACGGTAAAAGCATTCGTTCGGTTGTTATTTTTTAATTATTCACTACACAGGTAACATAAACAAACTATGAAATATCTTCACACCATGATCAGAGTGAGCAATCTGGAAGAGTCTCTGGATTTCTATTGCAACAAGCTGGGTTTAAAACAGTGCGACCGTCGAGATTTTGAAGACGGCCGGTTTTCACTAATCTTTCTCGCCGCGGAAGGCGATGAAGACGCGCAGGTCGAACTCACCTACAACTGGGATCCGCAGGAATATGATGAAGGCAGAAATTTTGGTCACCTGGCGTACGCCGTCACCAACATTTACGCAACCTGCCAACAGCTAATGGATGCTGGCGTGACCATAAACCGCCCGCCCCGCGACGGGCGCATGGCTTTCGTCAGATCTCCAGACAACATCTCTGTCGAACTACTCCAAAGTGGCGAAGCCCTGGCACCGCAGGAACCCTGGGCGAGCATGGAAAACATCGGCAAATGGTAGTCAAAACACTGCCTGTGACTTGAGCTGTCCAGGCGCCTCGTTTATCATGGCGGGAGAACCTCTGGTTAATGATCCCCTGGCCTTCGGACTTACACTCTCTGCACTCGAAATACGTTCACAAACACCGCCTGAATTTTGAGTCACACACATTGGAAACCCACAACATGCAACTACTTGACGGTACGTCTTGCTCTCAACAAATTCGTCAGGAGATCGCGCAAAAAGTTGATGCAATCAAGACTACCGGGGCGCGAGTGCCACACCTGGTTGCAGTCCTGGTGGGCAGCGATGGCGCCAGCGAAAACTACGTGGCGTTCAAGGTAAAGGACTGTGCGGAAGTAGGCTTCGACTCCACGGTTATCCGCAAGCCAGACAGCGTTAGTGAACAGGAATTGCTGGACACGATTGAGCAGCTCAATAAAGACGGCGGCGTCGATGGTTTCATCGTGCAACTGCCACTGCCCAAGCACATCGACGAAAACAAGGTCATACTGGCCATCGATCCACGCAAAGACGTCGATGGCTTCGGTCCTGAAAATGTCGGCAATATGACTCTGGGCCTGCCCGCCTTCATTTCTGCCACACCCAATGGCATCATGGAACTCCTGCGACGTTACCAGATCGAGACCGAAGGCAAGCACTGCGTCATGCTCGGTCGCAGCAATATCGTTGGCACGCCAATGGCAATACTCATGTCACGCAACGCCAATCCAGGCAATGCGACGGTAACCATCGCTCACAGCCGCACCAGAAATCTGGCCGAGCTATGCCACAGCGCTGACATCCTCATCGTCGCGATTGGCAAGACAGAATTTGTCACCGCCGATATGGTTAAAACCGGCGCCGTTGTTATCGATGTTGGCCAAACTCGAGTGCCGGACAGCAACAAGAAATCGGGATTCAGGAATGTCGGCGATGTAGATTTCGACAATGTCAAAGACAAGTGCTCCTATATTAGCTACACCAATGGAGGGGTTGGGCCCATGACCCGCGCGTCGCTGTTACAAAACACCCTCAAAGCCCACCAGAGAAGATAGAGAACCCATTATGTTTCAATCACTCCAAGCCCTGCCCGCCGATCCCATTCTTGGGCTTATGGCCGCCTACAGAGCGGACAGCAATCCGCGAAAAATTGATCTCGGTATTGGCATCTACAAGGACGAAAATGGCAACACCCCGGTGGTTGCCGCAGTGAAGAAGGCCGAAGCGATTATGCTTAAGGCTCAAACCACGAAAAGCTATGTCGGTCCTACCGGTGCCACCGACTACAACGAATCGGTCGCGCAATTGTTGCTGGGTAAAACCTTGATGGACAGCTTGGGCAAGCGCCGCGTCACTGTGCAATCTCCCGGTGGTTGTGGCGGCCTGCGTTTGGCTGCCGAATTTATCAAGAGCGCCAACCCCGAGGCAACGGTTTGGGTGAGCAACCCTACCTGGGCCAACCACATGCCGCTGCTAGGCTCGGCTGGCCTCAAAATAGAGCAATATCCCTACTATGACTACACCACTCATAGCGTTCGCTTTGAGGAAATGCTGGCCTGTCTCAGCAACATCGGTGCTGGCGACGTGGTAATGCTGCATGGCTGTTGTCACAACCCCTGTGGTGCAGATCTTTCGCAGGAACAGTGGCGACAAATCAAGGACATAGCTCTGCAACAGGGGTTTACTGTCTTCATCGACCTGGCGTATCAGGGGCTGGGTGACGGCCTGGAGGAGGATGTATACGGTACGCGTTTGCTCGCTGAAGCCTTGCCGGAATTAATCGTAGTCACCTCTTGCTCGAAGAATTTTGGCCTCTACCGCGAGCGCACCGGTGCCATGACGCTCATAGCCGACAGCGATGTTGCCGCCGCGGTCGCCACCACTCAGATTGCTGCCGCTGCCAGAGCTATGTACTCGATGCCACCCGATCACGGCGCCGCGGTCGTACAACTGATTCTTAACGATCCAGCCTTGCACAGTGAGTGGGATGAAGAATTGACATTGATGCGTAATCGTATAAATGCTTTACGTGCACAACTGGTCACACAAATTCAAGCAGCAGGCATCGTTGAGGATTACAGTTTTATCGAGCGCGAGAAAGGCATGTTCTCCTTCCTCGGCATAAACGTCGATCAAGTCCAGAGCCTGATCAAGGACTACAGCATTTACCTGGTGGACTCCAGCCGCATCAATGTCGCGGGGGTCAACGCCAACAACATTGACTACCTAGCATCGAGTCTTGCCACTGTACTGGCTGCTTAAAATAGCTCATCAAACGATGAGATGCCGGATCCATCTGCATCAGCGATAAAAGCGTAGCGCGCCGACACTAGGCTATCCGTGTGTTGTCATATGTGCTTCGGTTCTGAAAAAGCAATGCCTGTAGTCAGACTTTGACCGCTATTACGTCTGAAGTCCTGCCCTGAATCACGCAGTTGGTGGTACTGCCGGGCAGTTGCAACCAGTCGTTGCCCTTGACGTGACTTCCCACTATCACCAGGTCGGCATCGATTTCCCGCGCCAGCTTTTTAATTTCGAAGGAGGGTTCGCCAGAGGTCAGATAGATTTTATCGCTGGCAACTTTCAATCCATTGCGGTACAGAAGTTCGCGCAAGCGCAACCTAGTATGATCGATTATGCGTTGACTACGAGCAGGCGCAACAGAATCACCATCATGCAGGCCGCGTTTGATGACATGCACTACATGCAGCTGATCTACATCCTCCTGGTACATTTGGGCCACACGATTAATCAGGGAATCTGATTCCGGGCTCAAGTCAATTGCCAGCAAGAGTTTTCTAAAGCGCGCCAAAGTCTCGTCTCCTAAGCACAGGCAGAATTACCGAAGTGATTCTGCAATGAATCATTCGCCATGGGATGTGAGGGAAAATCATAGACAAAAGCCGCGGGGTAGCGGTTGATCTATGTCAAGCCGATCTGGATTCGAGCGCCGGAGCGACAGCTGCGGCAAACTTTCTAAGCAGAATCTCAGTGGTATTCCAGTCAACACAAGCATCGGTGACAGACACACCGTATTTAATTTCAGCCAGATCGTCAGGAATCGGCTGATTTCCTGCTTCGAGATTACTTTCTAACATGACACCAATTATCGAAGTATTACCTTCTATTATCTGCGTAGAAACGTCATCGAGTACCAGCGCCTGCCTGGCCGCATCTTTACGGGAATTGCCGTGACTACAATCAATCATGATGTTTTCAAGCAAGCCGGCTTTGCGTAAATCTCGCTCGCAAGAGAGCACACTTTCTTTGTCGTAATTGGGAGACTTGCCACCTCGTAATATTACGTGACAGTGTGGATTACCTTCAGTCCGGAAAACTGCGACCTTGCCTTGCTCGGTCACACTGATGAAACTGTTGCTAGCTGAAGCCGACCGAATGGCATTGACCGCGACAGCCAGGATGCCATCGATATTATTCTTGAAGCCCACGGCGGAAGAAATTCCGCTAGCCAGTTTACGATGCGTAGGAGATTCGGTAGTGCGCGCACCTATCGCTGTCCAACTCACTAAATCCTGCAGGTACTGCGGTGAAATAAGGTCCAGTGCTTCGATGGCAATTGGCAAACCGATGTCAATTATATCGAGCATCAATTTTCGACCTATACGGATACCGTGATCGATTCTATGACTGCCATCGAGGTGCGGATCGTAGATCAAGCCTTCCCAGCCAATCGAGGTGCGCGGCTTCTCGAAGTAGACTCGCATCAATATCACCAGCTCATTCGCCAGTTCATCTGCCAGCGGCTTAAGGCGCCGGGCATACTCAAGCGCCTCTTCCGGGTTGTGAATTGAACAAGGTCCAACCACAGCAATAATTCGTTGATCCTTTCTATCCAGTATTCCTTTGACGTCTCGATGCCCAGCTTTCACTGTTTCCAGCGAAGAACCACGCAAACCCAGCTCATCTTTCAAAGCCCCCGGCTCGGGTAATTCTTCGTACCCGGTGATATGAAGGTTATCGATTTCCTTTATGCGATGGGGCATGAAACAGTTCTCTGGTTTTTCGGATGGGAGATTATGTTGGAATTGGCGGAGTAACTCAAAGCCTAATATTGGAATTGTGGAAGAAGTTCTTTGACTGGATTGGCACTTCAATGAAGGCGCGCTGAGCCATCACTTGAATAAGTCGGCCTGAAATCAAGCCATTGCTTAGTTTCTGGCGGTTTACTACGACCTGCATTTCGGGTAAATTTCTGCTCCCTACCGCAATCAACATTTGTGACTTCCCCATCGAAAAGGAGTGCTCCGTGCCAAAAGCCAGTGAACTAAAGAAAGGCATGATTATAGATATCGAGGGGGTGCCTCACATTGTCAAACAGTTTGAGAGCAAGAGCCCTTCGTCACGGGGAGCGGCGACCTTATACAAAATTCGTTTCAATAACCTGCAGACTCGCCAAAAGCTGGATGCGGCATTCAAGGGTGATGACTTTCTGAAAGAAGCTGACTGCATTCGGGTGGGCGTTCAGTACTCCTACCTCGATGGCGACACCTATTACTTCATGAATATGGAGGACTTCAACCAGTACGGCATCAATTCGGAGCAACTGGAAGGCCAGACCCACTACCTGGTTGAAGGACAGGAAGGAATAGTTGCATTGATCATGGATGACAATCTCGTAGGAATCGAATTGCCCCAGTCCGTAGTCCTGACAATTACGGATACACCACCAGCCGTTACCGGTTCCTCCGCCACCAATCGCACCAAGACCGCCCTGCTTTCAACCGGCTTGGAGATCCAGGTGCCAGAGTATCTGGAGCCGGGGGAAGCAATCAAAATCAACACGGTCACCGCGAAATTTATGTCCAGAGCGTAGTCGGCAAAACAACGGCGGAATTGGGGTCAGCCCGCTTCGCCGACGGCTGTTCTTGCATGCTGGCAATTCCAGCACAGGTCGAAATTACCGCCGTTTTCTTCTCCACAGGCACCGCAAACCCACTCTTTCTCCTCGGCTTTTGGGGAAGATTCCAATTCTCTTAAGATGCGCTCGGCACGGCTGTAATCCAGGTCGTTTTTTACCCAGACTTCAGGCAAACACTCATTAACCGGCACTTCTCCGGCGACGGAATAGAGTCGATCATTCTTTATCAACGCCTCGATGCCGTATTGCTCCAGCACGTTGCTGATGTGCCACGCCATAGGCACACTGTCGGCCACATAAACTCGTTTCATGGTAAATTCTTCGATCAATTTATGCCTGCTCCGCAGGCCAGAGGTATAGAATCACTAGTCAGTAGCTCCCTAGCAGGCCGCTAGCGATTAATGTGTCTTAGTTTTAATCCGCTCGCGAACAGTACAGCGACGTACAATGCCATGCCACCGAATACCAGCAAAGCCATCTGACTGACTCTACTCATTAGCCCCCAATCCAGCCAGTCCTGCCAATTCCCGGTAAAGCTGACAAGAAAAAAGGCCAGCACTACATTTGCTGCCAGCAAGCGCAGCAGCAACAGCAACCATCCCGCCTGAAACGCAAAAACCTGCTCTTTTTTCAGACCTCGAAACAGCAGGGCTGCATTGAGGAATGCAGCCAGACTGGTCGCCAGCGCCAGACCAACGTGGGCCATTCCATTCAGATAGAAAACTATATTCAGGACCATGTTGGTACAGAGGGCGATAACGCCGATCTTCACCGGAGTGCGTGTATTTTGCCGTGCGTAATAACCAGGTGCGAAGATTTTTATCGACATGAATGCCAGTATGCCCACACTGTAAGCACGCAGACTACCGGCCGCCTGCGTTACATCAACCGCAGTAAAATTGTCATTCTGAAATAATGTCACTAATAACGGTTCGGCGAGGATAAGCAGCGCCAGGGTAGCGGGCAACGAAACCAGGAAGATCAAGCGCAACGCCCAATCCAGGGTTTCTGCAAATTCCTGCATCGACGCTTGCGCATGCTTGCGCGACAGATTCGGTAGCACCGCAATAGCTACTGCTATACCGAAGGTGCCCACGGGCAGTTCCATTAAGCGATCGGAAAAATACAACCATGAAATACTGCCGGTAACCAACAGCGACGCGATCATCGCGTCGAGTAATAAATTAATCTGACTCACCGATACGCCGAACAATGCCGGCACCATGAGCTTCTTGATTCTCTCCACTCCTTCGTGGAATTTCCCTACCTTCGGCCTGGGCAGCAACTGCATACGTGCAAGCAGGGGCAGTTGGAATAATAATTGGGCCACGCCGGCGATAAGTACACCCCAGGCCAGAGCCAACTCAGGCACACGCAGATGTGGCGCCAATAGAAATGCACAGGCGATCAGGGAAATATTCAGCAGCGCAGGCGTAATCGCAGGTACAGCAAAACGGCCATAGCTGTTGAGGATGGCACTGCAGAACGCCGTCATGGAAATGAGTAGCAAATACGGAAACGTGATGCGGAGCATATCGACGAACAAGTCGAATTTTTCCGGCTCATCGGTAAAACCATAGCCTATAGGCACCGCGATGAGAGGTGCTGCCACCATCATAAAAACAGTCAAGCCGAGAAGAGATCCACCCAGGCTGCCAGCCACGGCATTAATCAATTTTTGTACGTCCGCTAAGGACCTGGTGCTGCGGTACTCGGACAAAACTGGCACAAAGGCCTGATTGAATGCCCCCTCGGCAAACAGTCGGCGCATGAAGTTCGGTATCTTGTTGGCGAGAAAAAAAACATCCGCTCCCACGGTGGCGCCAAAAAGCCGCGCTATAACCACATCTCTGGCCAGCCCCAGGAAGCGCGACAGCATAGTCATCGAACCTGTAATACCGCTGGCTTTTAGCAGGGCAGCATTGCCTGAATCATTTTTTTCGGAGTGTGGCACTTCAGTTTGAGGGTCTGACATGACTTTGTAATTGGTTTTAAATCCCTGTTGCAGGATTATGACAGCTCTGGAGCAAAAAAGGGGTCGCAGCTGTGCAGGTTTCCTGATAGCACCCTGCGTCTCTCTGCGCGCTCCTGGTTTTATCGGGGAGCCCGGGAATAAGCTGAGTATTTTTAGGCACTTAGCAGAATTTTACCAGCAGTCTCTAAAGCCGGGTATAGCCAGGGGTGCTATTGACATCAGTAGGTGAAAACGGCATAGTGTCGCGTCTTAAATTCGATGGGGAGCTGCACTGTACAATCCCCCTGATTTACTCCCTCGATTTGCCACAAAAATCGAACAAATGAAACAGTATTGAATAAGGTTTAAAGGAGCTCCAATTGGCCAATTCTGCACAAGCTCGCAAGCGCGCACGACAGGGTGAGGTTCGCCGTCGTCACAACGCTTCATTCAGATCCATGGTTCGCACCTGCATAAAGAAAGTAGATACGGAGATAACAGAGGGCGATCACGCCGCCGCCACTGCAGCATATAATTCTGCAGTGCCCACTATCGATCGAATGGCAGACAAGGGCATTATTCACAAGAATAAGGCTGCGCGTCATAAGAGCCGACTGAACACGGCAGTGAAAGCGCTAAAGTAAGTCGCTTATTGTCACGAAAAAACCGGCTGTAGCCGGTTTTTTTTTGCCAAAGTTCAGCAAATTCAGTTTAGGACGACTTACTCACTCGCAGCCAGGTCGCTAATTACCAGGTTATCGCGATGTATAACCTCTTCCTCGCCGACGTAACCGAGCAATTGCTCAATCCTGTCGCTACTCTGACCTTTTAATTTTTCTATTTCCGCGGCACCATAATTAACCAATCCCCGGGCTATTTCTCGACCCGAACCATCGACACAGGCGACAACGTCGCCGCGGAAAAACTGGCCTTGGGACGCTTGAATGCCCACCGCCAACAAGCTTCTCCCGGAGTTTTGCAGCACCTGCACGGCGCCAGCATCGAGGGTCAACTCGCCTTTTAAAGTAAGCTGCCCTACCAACCATTGCTTACGGGCCGTTACCGGCTCGCAGTCTGCTTCCAATAAGGTTCCCAGCATTTCTCCCTGCAACAGACGCAACAACACCTGCTGCTGCCTGCCGTTCGCTATCAGCGTGCTGGTACCCGAGCGGGCAGCGAGGCGCGCCGCGGACAACTTGGTTAACATACCACCACGCCCAAGACTTGCCCCCTTACCAGCCATGTCCATCAGACTGGCATCGGTGGCCGAAGCAAGCGGGATGAATTTTGCGCCTTTGTTGCTACGCGGGTCTGAGTCATACAGACCATCCTGATCCGTTAGCACCACCATTACATCGGCATTAATCAGATTCGCGACCAGCGCCGCCAGCGTGTCGTTGTCACCAAAGCAGAGCTCGGCAATGGCGACAGTATCGTTTTCATTAACCACCGGCACCACACCCATATCAAGCAAGGTAATCAGCGTGCTACGGGCATTCAGATAACCCGTGCGATTGGACAAATCTTCATGGCTCAGCAAGATCTGCGCGGCATGCACTCCCTGACGCATGAAACAGCTCTCATAGGCCTGTATCAGTCCCATTTGCCCGACAGCGGCCGCTGCTTGTTGCAGATGCACTTGCTTAGGCCGGCTTTTCAGCCCCAATCTAGCCACACCCTCAGCCACCGCACCGGACGAAACCAACACCAGTTGGATCCCCAGTTTTTGCATCGCCACCAACTGTCCGGCCCAATCGGCGATAGCATCCACATCGAGACCCAGGCCATCGTTGGTAAGCAGGGAGCTGCCCACTTTGACTACCCAGCGTTTCCCTTGTTTGATTTTGTCTCGCATACTCTGAACTCGTTAATCCCAATCTTCGCTTATGCCTTCAGCGTCATCGGTACTGCCGGTTTTACTACTTTCTATGCTGCGTCGAATTTCAAAGGCCATAGCCACCTCCTGTTGTTCCTGCTTCTGTATGTACTCTTCATCCTCAGCCAGCAGTAGACGATGCTCTTCTATGGATTGCATAAGGGCTTCGCACAATTCGTCGCAACCTGAATTATTAAGTGCAGAAATTTCATAAATCTCTCCCTTCCAGTGCAGGGTGTTACGTAATTTCTGCTTCAAGGCGGCCACCGCTTCCGCGTCTATCAGATCCACCTTATTCAACACCAACCAGCGATCTTTTGTAGCTAGAGTTGGACTGAACTTTTCCAATTCTCCTACTATTTTTTGGGCATTTTCCACTGGATCACCGCCATCTACAGGCAGCACATCAATAAGATGCAACAGCAGACGAGTCCTCGACAGGTGTTTTAAAAATCGAAATCCCAACCCGGCTCCGTCCGATGCTCCTTCTATTAGGCCGGGAATATCAGCCATGACAAAACTACGCTCCATGCCTCGGCTTACCACCCCAAGATTGGGCACCAGGGTGGTAAATGGGTAATCTGCCACTTTCGGCGTTGCCGCCGACACCGTCCGAATCAGAGTTGACTTGCCCGCGTTGGGCAGCCCAAGCAGACCCACATCTGCGACCAGTCGTAGTTGTAGCTGTAATACCCGGGCTTCGCCCACTGTGCCCTTGGTGATTTTACGAGGTGCACGATTGGTGCTGGATTTGAAGCGGGTATTGCCCAGTCCGTGGAAACCACCCTTGGCCACCATAATCACCTGCTCCGTGTTATTCAGATCGGCAATCAGCTCCTCCGTATCAACGTCGATAACACTGGTACCCAACGGCACCTTTATCAACAGGTCTTCACCACCCCTGCCGGTACAATTGCGGCCCTGTCCGGAGCGGCCTGCCTGCGCCCGGTAATGCGGCTGAAAGCGGAAATCAACCAGGGTATTCAATGACGCATCCGCTTGCATGAAAATACTGCCACCGTCGCCGCCATCACCACCATCGGGGCCGCCCCTCTCAACATATTTTTCCCGACGAAAACTGAGGCAACCGCTGCCACCGTTGCCTGCATCTACCCTGATTTCTGCCTCATCTACGAATTTCATCTGACCCTGTGTAACAATTATGGAAAAATAGAGAGACAGTATACTGATGCCATCTATTCGAGTATTGGCCAATACTGCTGCAACAACGAACAAGCATTCTGTCCGCTTCCTTCCTGGAATTGATTAAACTGCTGCAGCGCAAACAAAAAAGCCCCGTCGAATGACGAGGCTTCACAGTGAACTCTGAATGCTTCAGCCCGTCTCGACGCTCACATATTTGCGACTATTCGGCCCTTTGACGGCAAATTTAACGACACCGTCTGACTTCGCAAACAAGGTGTGATCCTTACCACAGCCCACGTTCTCGCCCGGGTGGAAGTGAGTTCCACGCTGACGCACGATAATATTCCCGGCGCTGGCGGCTTGCCCGCCGAATAATTTAACCCCAAGTCGTTTCGACTGGGAATCGCGGCCATTATTGGTACTACCGCCTGCTTTTTTATGTGCCATAAATGCCTCTGCTACTCTATAGAGCTTGTTTAGCCCTTAATACCCACTATCTTTACTTCAGTAAACCACTGTCGGTGGCCCTGCTGCTTACGAAAGTGCTTGCGTCGATTAAATTTAATGATGTGAATCTTCTTGCCACGCCCTTGTTTCAGGACTTCGGCAGTAACCTGGCCGCCTTCGATATAAGGCGCGCCTATTTTTACCGACTCGCCTTCGCCAACCATTAAAACCTTATCAAATTGCACTTTATCACCGGTGGCAGCTTCCAGTTTTTCTAACTGCAGGATCTCGCCTTCTTTAACCCTGTGCTGCTTACCACCACTTTCAATAACCGCGTACATAATCCTCTCCAGAACCTCTTGTCGAATGGCAACCTAGCCCATTCCTATTGGGGCGGGCATTCTACGGGAACACAGGGGTGTAGGCAAGTATAAAAAGCCTGCAAGTGCTATAAATATTGGCCTGATCCGGGTAGCCGACAGGACCGCTATTTGGCTTTTCAGGAGATTTGCCAACATCAGTCTTAGCCGTTCCTGCAATTCAGTCCTGCCTCCAGTCATTACGCGGCTTGACAGCATCTGACTGTCTCCCTAGCATGCACACTCGAGTTGAATCCAATCCGACAATCCATACACCCAAAACAGTTTAATTAGCCGTCAAATGCAACCACAGACATACCAGCAAATTCGATCAGTGGTCGAGTCCGATTTTCTTGCAGTGGACCGCTACATCATTGAGCAACTGCACTCTGATGTGCCGTTGGTGGAAAATATTGGACATTACATCGTGGAAGCCGGTGGCAAGCGCCTGCGGCCGATTCTGGTGCTGCTGGCCGCCAGAGCCTGCGGGATAGAAGCTGGGAAACAAATAGCACTGGCAGCTGTAATCGAATTCATTCACACGGCGACCTTGCTGCATGACGATGTAGTGGATATGTCTTCATTACGACGCGGCCGCCCCACCGTTAATGCAGAATGGAATAATCCTTCTAGCGTGCTTGTCGGCGATTTTATTTATTCCCGCGCTTTTCAGATTCTGGTAGAGATTGGCGATATGCGCATCATGCAAATTATGGCTGACACCACCAATAAAATCGCCGAAGGCGAGGTATTGCAACTAATCACCAAAAACAATCCACAATCATCAGAGCAGAATTACATGCAGGTGATTCGGGATAAGACTGCCATCTTGTTTCAGGCTGCGGCCCAGTGCGGGGCTATATTGGCCGAGTCTGACGACAAGGTAGAAGACTCCCTGAAGCAATACGGCATGCATCTTGGCATCGCCTTCCAGTTAATTGATGATGTTCTCGATTACGACGGCGACACCGCAGCACTTGGCAAGAATATTGGAGACGATCTGGCAGAGGGTAAGCCCACTCTCCCTCTCATCTATGCCATGCAACACGGATCACAGCAAGAAGCGGCGCTGATCAGACAATGTATAAGCGAAGCCTCTGTATCCGAACAAAACTTTGCTACCGTCATCAAACTCGTAACCGCCAGCGGCGCCCTGGAATACACCCGCCAACTCGCCGCAGAACAAGCCCAATTGGCGCTGCAATCCTTAGCGGTTCTGAGCGCCTCAGAATATCGGGATAGTCTTGAGGCACTGGTGAAATTTTCAATCAACAGACAAACCTGAGTCGCTTTCTATTCCTGCTTCGCCGTTCTCCATTCTATAGCCGCCTTACAGCTAACGTGGTATAACGCGACATGGGCGTCGGCAATTCCAGGCGCGAATTTTGTCTCGATATTTCGTCCTGACATTTACAATTTATGGGGACCGTTGGTGCTCGATTTTTCCAAAATCCCTACTCCCGAACCTGTCATGGAAACTATTGAGGCTGTAGAAAAATTCGAGAAAACGCCCCAGACAGAGCAATTTTCCTACACCGACAGTTACAATCTAATATGCCAAAGTGCGGCCAGATTCGGTGATGCTATTGCGCTGGAATTTATACTTCAGGGTTTGCGAGACGAACCGAGCCAGTCAACCAGCTTTACCGAGCTCAGTCAGCAGATTACCCGCACAGCCAATTGCCTGCACCAGCTCGGCATCAGCCCCGAGGACGCTGTTTCGATCGTCCTGCCTATTTTGCCGCAAACGCATTTTGCCACCTGGGGAGCGCAAGCCGCCGGCATAGCCAATCCAATTAACCCGATGCTGGATGCCGAACACCTCGGTGAGATTATGGCAGCTGCCGGCTCCAGCGTGGTAATTTGCCTGGGGCCATCTCCCCACAGTGACATTTGGGACAAGGTCCTGCGTGCCGCTGAAAAGTCTAATGATATTCAAACAATTCTACGTGTAAACGTCCCGGGCTTGTGCCATGAAGCAGTAGCGAGCGAGCCTGTCGACGGCCTGGCTATCCTGGATTTCGATAGCAGTATCAGTGCACACAATGGCGCCTCTCTCGATAGCGATCGACAATTCGATGCCGATCAAATTGCCGCCTATTTTCATACCGGTGGCACCACTGGTCGCCCGAAACTCGCACAGCTGACCCACGGAAATATGGCCTTTCTAGGACAATTGATGCAGGTCTATACCGCTCACATGGAGCGTCACACCGTGCTTTGCGGCCTGCCGCTATTCCACATCTATGGTTGCATTATCCAGGGAGTCGCCGCCTTCAGCGTTGGTTATCGCATTGTGCTGATGACCCCTTCGGGTTTTCGCTCACCCGAGGCCATGAAGAATTTCTGGCATCACATCGCTCGCTTTAGAGTTAAAAGCTTTTCGGCGGTGCCTACGGTGCTAATGGCACTGGCGGATATACCCGTTGGCGATGCCGATATAAGCTGTTTGACTGATATAAACTCTGGCGCCGCCCCCCTATCTCATGCATTTGAGCTGGAATTCGAAAAAAAGTATGACGTGCAAATTGGCAATGGCTATGGCATGACAGAAACCACGGCCCTCATATCCAGAGCCCCGCTGGAGCAGCCGCCGGGTAGCGTCGGCATGCGTATCCCCTACTCACAGATCCGTATTGTTCATCTGCAAGGCCAACAGATAACGAAAGACTGTGCGTTGGGTGAGAGCGGCGTCATCCTGGTGCAGGGCCCACAGGTTTTCAGTGGCTATAAGAGCGCCACCGACAACGCCAACGCCTGGATCGAAGGTGAATGGTTTAACACCGGAGATCTGGGCTACCTCGACGCTGATGGCTACCTTTATCTTTCCGGGCGGGCCAAGGATCTCATTATTCGCGGCGGTCACAATATCGACCCAGAGACAATCGAGGAGCCTCTAAATACCCACCCCGAAGTCGCAGTCTCGATTGCCGTCGGACTGCCGGACCCATACACTGGCGAACTTCCCATGGCTTATGTGGTAACAATACCCAACAGTCAGGTCACAGAAGCCGAATTACTGGAGCACTGCAAACAGAAGGTATCAGAGAGAGCGGCGATACCGAAACGTATTATCTTTATAGATACTATGCCGCTTACTGCGATCGGAAAAGTATTTAAACCCTTGCTGCGGCAAATGATTTCTGAGACTGTGGTCACAGAACATCTGGACAGGGAATCCATAACCGCCCTGGTTTCCAGTGAAATTCAAAAACAACACGGCCTGGTTATCAAGGTTGTCGTCGACGACAAAGGTGGAATCGAGACGGCCAATAAATTGCTCAGTGGTTATACCTTTACTGTAGAAATAAGCTGAAATACCGATGCATTGTAGAAGGCTCGGCTGAGAGTTAACCACGTTATTCAGAAAGGACCTGGAGAAATACTATGAGAGAATCCAAATGAGAACACTGAAAACAGCCTTAAGCTTCGCCCTCTTGCTGACACTGGCATCCTGTACTATATCCGGCTTTCGCAGCGGCACACCCGATGAGAGGCGCCAGGCAATTCGTCCATGCGCCAGGAAGTCCTCACCGAACTGTACTCGGCAAAACCTGACATCCAGGCGCAGATAAACAGCGCCTCCGGTTATGCCGTTTTTTCCAACGCCAATATTAATCTGATCTTTGCCAGCTTCGGTGGTGGCGTAGGTGTTATTCATGACAACGGCACCAGCACAGATACTTATATGCGAATGGGAGAGATAGGAGTTGGCATCGGCGCCGGCGTTAAAGATTTTCGAGTCATCTTCGTTTTTCATGACAAAGCAGCACTGGAGCATTTCCTCGACGTGGGAATATCCGTAGGTGGTCAGGCCGATGCTACCGCCAAAGCCGGTGACTTAGGTGCTGCAGTCGGTGGTGAGGCAATCATTGACAATGTCTCTGTCTATCAACTCACCCAAAGTGGTCTGGCACTACAGGCGACGGTTAAGGGAACCTACTACTGGAAAGATTTCGATCTGAATTCCTGAGCTTGGCTTAACGACGGGAATTGATTCAACGCTGCCCTGGGGCCAGCAGAATGCTGAAACCGGGACTGTGACTGCGAAGAATACTGTCAAGAATACTGTCTTTGTCGATTATGCGCACCTTCTGGCTGCTGGGCTGATAGATCTCCGCATTTTGCGCAATCAATCCCTGCGCAGACGCATACAATTCTGCAGCTCGATCTACTTCACCCATTGCCTGATAAACCGCTGCCAGAGCGATCGAAAAATCCGGCTCCACTTGCTTTAATCTGATCGCTCTGCGAAAAGAGGTTTCGGCAGTTTCCATGTCATTGTTGCTAAAGGCGATATTACCCTGGGCAAAATGGTAATAGGGGTTGCGATTATTGAACCGCTCTGCCGCCTTTTTATACTGCGACACCAGGCTGTCATTGCCTGCTCGTCGGTAAAACTTGACCAGGTTATTAATCGCGGTGACATTGGTGTTGTCGTTGTTGAAGGCGTGCTGATAACTGTATTCAGCGAACTGCTTATTACCCATTCTACTGTAAGTAGCGCCAACATTGTTCCAGATGATCGACTCCTTGGAATCCAGGAACAGGGCATTTTTGAAATAAAGTAGGGCTTGTTCAAAATCGTTATCGATCATCGCCTCGACAGCCAGATTATTAAAATACAAAGCCCTCGCTTGCTGATCTGAAATAATGGAAGAGGTAAGCTTTTGCAGCTCTATCTCAGGAGTAAAATCCACGACGTAGTACCGTCTGCCGCCGCCGCTAACCCGGCCGGTTGCATTGATGTGCTGACTCAACACCAGCAAATTGCCGTGAAGATCCCAGTTCGGCTGCACGGCGACGGTCTGAAAATTTGCCCGCAACCCGGCGTATCGCGCCATCGCCACATAAAGATTCATTACCGAGAGACAGTTACCTTCTCGGGCCTCAAACGCTTCGATAGCAGTGTGAGTCTTGGCGGCTGAATACTGCATGGCGAAATAATTATCGCTGTACAGAATATCCTGTAGCTTTTCCAGCCGTTGCATAACTGAATCCCGGGGGCTTAGATAACTATCGATCAGGGCAGTGATTTCCGGGGAAAGTTTTAACGGCTCAATCTCGCTATATAGATCGGTGGTCTGATCGATAATTTGGCTAATTATTTCGGGGTTTTCGACAAACTCCAGCTCCACATCTAAAGCCAGGCAGCTCACCAGCGCGCTGATGCACAAGAGCAACGCTGGAAGTCTTACTAGATGTAGTTTACTTGCATGCATAATAGTAAATCACTGTGTGAGCGAGCCCATGCTCGTGGTATTTAGCCAAGGCCCCGCTAAGAGCTACGCCGCGTTATTCAAAGGTGCCCTAATAGTGGGACGGTGTATTCCGGCCGGTCTTGTCTATCTTCATGAATTCATAGCGGCCCCGCACAAAAGGAACCTCGTCATCTCGCAGCTTTCTGAACAAGGCAATCCAACCAGCATATTTTGCGACCCCAGCAACGCTACCTCCGAGACCGAAATAATCAAGATTGTCACTCAATCGACCTACATAGCTGCCCCAGGAATCCTGAAAAGATGCTGTCTCGGAAGCGGATTCATACTCGTACTGCAAGGCTGCTCTTGTCTGCGCGATTCTGACATTGTTTGCCGAAAGAAATCTAATTTCATATCCAGTCTCGAAATCAAGAGAATTTCCTGAGTCTGCCACCAACCAATCCACTGCAATATCTATTACCAGACTCTTGGTAACGGGCAAGTTGGGCACGAACTCGAACGGCTGCGTATCAGCGCGCATAATCTCGTAGCCCACATCGGTATCGCGTAAAGCTGATGATATTCTAACACGTCCATTGCCATCGATATCGACGATGGCATCAGATTTAATCGAGCGAGCACGTTCGGTGAAGTCGAATAGTGCTTTCAGAGCCTTAGAGTCCAATGTCGGCAGTTGCCAGCTGTCGCCATCAGCATCGATAAGGCGCATGGCGCCCGCCGCATAAATCATCGCCGCAACGTCTATTGACAGCGTCGCCGTCTCTCCCAGCGCCACCCCCCCTGGTACAATAATCTCCCGGATGGTTGAGCTATTGAACTCGTCACCCAGTGTTTGCTTCAAAAATACGGCAGGCTCATTTCGAGCCAGGTTGCGATCACCATTATTACCATCGTCCCTGAACAATGAATTGCTGTTGCGACGCACTCGTTTGCCCAGGTATTTCAACTCCGTCACAGCGCTGCGATATCTTCGCGCTGCACGTGAGTCTATCCCCAGTCGCTGAGCGGCAGTCGCATAGAGTTGTGCAGCAGGGCTAACATCGCCGCCAAAAAAGCTTCGAACGTGATAGTTGTAGGCGCCGGCAACAGTCTGAATTTTTTCTGCCCAGTCTCTATCTTCAATATAGAGAGAAACGAATATTCGAGCTTCAGCAGGGGCAGACAACCATGCTTCCAGATAATCATCAGGACTGCGTAAATCGCCAACTTGTGCAGTGGAAAGTATGGCGACACCAGCAATCTGGGACTCGGCATACTCGGTCTCCCACTGCCTGATTTCTTCGCTGCGGGGCAGCACGCCAGAGGGCAGGTCAGGAAAGCGACCAAACCGCGGTTGACGTATGCGTTGGCGAACGAGATCTCGGGCATTGAGATTGGCAACTACGTCCAGGTCATAAGCACGCAAAGCCACAGCTACAGTCTGCAAAAATGGATCCTCGAATTCTGGCGTATCGGCAGGTGCGGGAGCTGTAGCTTGCGCCATAACCGACGCTGCCAGCAGCATGCTCAACCCTGCAATAACAGCTCGCGTCACATACGACCTGGTTACTTGCCTAATCATTTGCGCAAACATTATAAGCCTCATTTCGCCTTTTTTTTAACAGGCGCTCACGTAAATCTGTGACATACGCAGGTTCACCCCAGGCATGTATCGGTTGCGCTATCTTGGTAATTAAGCGTTCCGCTTCGTCGTAGTTATCGGCAGCGATGGCATATTTAGCCGCCTGTTCCATTATAAATGTATCTGCCGGCAATAGTGTAAAAGCCATGCGCTGAAAATCACTGCCGCTCTGCCAGTTTTCTCCGGCAAGCAGATAGAGCTGACCCATAGCCAAGTTGGCTTCCGGACTTTCCGGCGCCAGCGTCATGGCTTTCTCAAAATGCTGCCTGATATTCGCAACGATATCCGTGCGCTTGTTAGCTGGCCAATCTTTCGTGCAGTCACCCAATTCCGATTCCCAGTACTCCCCATAATCCAGCACAATATCCAACTGATTTGGCGCCAGGGCAATAGCCTCTTCAAAATAGGCTGCGATTATCTGGTCTGAAATTTCCAATTCCTGAAAACGTAGAGCATCTGCTAACCCGGATAAACTTCGAGCGGCAGTCACGTCCAATTCCATTGCTGCCTCGAAAAACACTTGCGCAGTTTTCAGTTGCCCGGAATTCAGTGCCAGTTCTCCTAACAAAATAGCCAGCACACTGTCTTCGATTCGACGGCTCTGGTATTGAGGGTTTTCAGACAACTGGCCATACTCGATCACACCGCGAGGTCGACTGCCATTGAGCAGGTAATTGTGCAGCTCTGTGTCTAATTGTGCGGTGGTAACATCGAACGCCCGGTCAAAAGCATAACGGGCATTGCGCCCTTCAAGTAGAAATTGCAGGTAGCGTTCCAAATTACCTCGCCGGTCGAGAAAGCCCTCTTCTTCATGGCCATGTTTCAGGTAGTGCAGAAGCGTCGAGGACTTCAGGTTTGCTATCTGAATTACGCGCGGGGATGCCAGTGCGTCGTCCCGGTACAGAAGCCGGTCCATGGAAAAGGATTCGCTAAGGGGAACTATTGACTCATTCTCGCGCTGACTGAAGCGCTCAAACTGCGCCTGCCCCCGCTCAATTTGCATTCGCCCCAGGTAGCCTGCAAGTCCCTCTTCATACCAACGCGGCAGTCGCAAATCAGAGAAATTTCTCAGTAAAAAGTGAACATAGTGGTGATAGGCATCTGCTTTGGCTGCATCGTCGCTGGCGAGCACGGCCATGAAATTCGATCGTGCCGAAGGATTAAAAAATGCTCTCTCCTGCCCCAATGAAAAATATTGGAAACTTTCCACATCATCAATCAAATAAATATAGTTTGGAATTGGAGCCTTTGGGAAGGGCGAGTAGCCTTGAATAACGTAGGCGGTAATCTGCCGCCAGGTTTCCAATTCGTCGGCGAAGCGTGCAGTTTGCCGTGCCGACAGCTGACTAACAAAGGTAAAATGCTCAGTTTCCAGCGTCAGCCAGCGCTGCTGCAATAAGTCCAACTGCGCCGCAGCCGGAGCAGACACGGTGGCCAGCAAAGTGAAAACAGCTAAGTAATTGAATAATCTATAGAATATCCGCATCACGCAACCTGAACAGCTCGCTAACATAGAACTATCAGTCTACTGTACCATGCAATTTACAGTGGATTAAAGGACATCAGGGTGATTTTTACCAGCCCTCTCCCGCTAACATTTCTGCTGTAGTACACCGCCATCTCTAAAACCGCAGAGAACGCTGTCACCAACACGGCCTGGCTGGTAATTATAAACTACATCGCCGGATAATTCGGCCCGCCACCGCCCTCCGGCACCACCCAGTGAATATTTTGTGCCGGGTCTTTAATATCACAAGTTTTGCAATGCACACAGTTTTGAGAATTGATTTGAAATTTTTTCGTCCCATCTTCGGCTTCGATTATTTCGTACACTCCTGCCGGGCAATATCGCTGTGCCGGCTCATCATACAGTGGCAAGTTGGATGCAAGTGGTAGTGAGGCATCGGCAAGCTGCAGATGGCAGGGTTGGTCTTCGGCGTGATTGGTATTGGACAGGAACACCGAAGATAACTTGTCAAAGCTAATCTTGCCATCGGGCCGGGCGTACTCGATTTTAGGACACTGCGCTGCGGGCTTGAGCTGACTGTAATCCCGGGATCTATCGTGGAACGTGAGAGGAAATTTTCCAAAGAAAATGTTTTGCTCGATGAAGGCCATCGCACTCCCAATCCAAAAGCCGAATTTGTGAAAAGTCGGACTAAAATTTCGCGTCCTGTGCAATTCGTCACGCAGGTCCGAACTGTTGAAACGTGTCGTGTAATCGCTAAGTTCAGATTCGGAAGACTCTTGCGAAAGCGCCATGAACAGAGTCTCAGCTGCAAGCATTCCAGATTTCATGGCGCAGTGACTGCCCTTGATTTTGGCAGCATTCAGGGTCCCTGCATCACAACCTATCAACAAACCACCAGGGAAGGTCATTTTCGGCAGTGAATTCAATCCACCTTTAACGAGAGCCCTGGCACCATAGTTGATGCGCTTACCACCCTCGATGTATTGCTTGAATACCGGGTGCTGTTTTAATTTCTGAAACTCATCAAAGGGGCTGATGTGGGGATTCTGATAGGCAAGATCAACGATCAATCCCAGCGCGACTTGATTGCCTTCAACGTGGTACAGGAAACCGCCACTGGTTGCGGCGTAACTGGCCCCGGTCATTGGATAACCAGCCGTATGCACAACCAGGCCCTCTTTATGCTGCGCTGGGGGAATCTCCCAAATTTCTTTAATGCCAATACCGTAGTGCTGGGGATCACAGTCCTTGTCCAGCTCGAATTTACCGATAACCTCCTTACCCAGATGACCTCGACATCCCTCGGCGAGAATCGTGTAGCGGGCGTGAAATTCGAACCCGGGCTCGAAGGATGGCTTCTGCTCACCACCGGCATTGATTCCCATATCACCAGTGGCCACCCCCTTCACGCTGCCATCTTCATGATAAAGAATTTCGGCCGCTGCAAAACCGGGAAATATCTCGGCACCCAATTCCAGCGCCTGTTCTGCTAACCAGCGGCACAGATTGCCAAGTGAAATGATAAAGTTGCCATCGTTATGCATAGTACGTGGCAGCAATACGCCAGGAAACCGAAACAAAGACTCGGCGCCTGCCAGAAAATAGACATCATCACCGGTTACCGCTGTATTTAACGGCGCACCTTTCGCCTTCCAGTCAGGAAACAGCTCATCCAAAGCGGAAGGTTCGAATACCGCCCCGGAGAGGATATGTGCACCGACTTCAGAACCTTTCTCCAATACGCACACCGACAATTCCTTGTTGGCTTCCCTGGCCATCTGTAACAGTCGACAGGCTGTCGAAAGACCTGCCGGGCCTCCCCCAACGATGACTACATCGACTTCCATGGATTCGCGCTGCATAAAAGATCCTCTGAACAAAAACTGATTCTCGAACAATGCCAGGAGCAGCCAAACTGTAGCGAACTCTGGCATTCGGCTCACATCTGGACTAACTGAAGTATTGGCCCATTATCCTCAATTCAAGGATTAAGCGCAAAAGTGAGCCAGGTCCCGGCATTACAAAATGTCACAAACAATAGCGAATCTGTCACGCTTTATCCGGTCCTATCTGTGCATACTTACGCCGTTTTTAAAACGCCAGCTCGTTTGCCAAACGGCAAGCCGGCTCATACTCAGTGTCGTAGTTGTTGGAGACCCATGCTTGGCCCGCCTACAGCCAGTATCAAGAAGTTTGTTAGTCACTGTTTTCCTAGCCAGCGGTATACTTTCAGCACAGCTATTGGCGCAGGACCAACCGCTTGTCGATAAAAATTCAACGGTTACCTACCCGGCGACCTACTTCGACCAATATGAGCCCTTTTCAGTCAGCGATATGCTGGACCGGATTCCCGGCATCAGTGTCGCCCGCCAGGGTGGTGGCAATGGCCGCCCCGGCAGCTCCGGCGGTTCCGGGCGGCGCGGACTGGGTCTGGGCGGTGATCAGATACTGATCAACGGTCGTCGCATCACCGGTAAGGAAAATGAAGGCAATAGCCAGCTTTCCCGTATTCCGGCAAATCAGGTGCAATACATTGAGATCATCCGGGGCACTTCCGGCGATTTAGATCTGCGCGGCGGCAATCAGGTCATCAACGTGGTATTGCTAGAGGCAGAATCCCGCTCCTCCGTGGCTTATGAGATTAACAGTGACCACTATCATGACGGTGAGTTCAAACCTGGTGGAAAGATTTCATTGACCGGCCAAAGAGGTGCATTTGACTACCTGCTGAGTGCAGAGACGGAACCACGCTGGGAGTACCGGGTCGGCTTCGAGGAAAGTATTTTTGCCTATGGCTCTGCCAACGACACAGTCAGGAGGCTCGCCACCAGAGACTCTCAGCCTCTAACACTGAGCTCCAACCTGGGTTATCAGTTCGGAGAGAATGATCTGGCTCACTTAAACGCCCAGTTTAATGATAGTGATGCTCCAAGCACGGAAGATCGAAGCATCATCGACCAGTTCTCGACACCTACAACCATCACCAAAGAATTCGATGACACCGATAACAGCAGTGATTTCTGGGAAATAGGTGGTGACTATGAACACACTTTCAACAACGGCGCGCGCTGGAAAACCCTGTTTATTGTCAACGAGAAGGAAGATGACAGTACCCGGGAACGGTTTGACATAGAGGATGATGGGCGCAACAAAGATTTATTTCTGCATAATTTTAATCGCTACCAGGAACGTATCGCACGCACATCCTATGCCTTCTCATTGGGCGCGTCACAGGGCCTTGAGCTGGGTATCGAAAGAGCGGAAACCACACTGGACTCGTCCCTGCAACTAGGCTTGCTGCCGACCATAGCCACTGTAGCTGATGGCTTCGGAGGCCTCACCGGCATCACCGACTCCAATGCCACGGTCGAAGAAATTCGCTATGAAACCTTTGCCGTGCATAACTGGCAAATCAATAATCGTATGTCGCTGGAAAGCACCCTCATAATAGAAACGTCGGAGATCACGCAAAGCGGGGACATCAACAAGAAAAGGGATTTCGATTTTATCCGACCCAAACTTGATTTTCGTTTTGACATTACACCATCGCTACAGTTCAGAGCCAGCGTCGAAAAAGATGTTTCACAATTAAGTTTTAACGATTTTACAGCTAATGTTAGTAGCAGCGATGATGATCAGGATGCAGTTGCCGGCAACCTTGACCTCAAACAAGAACAGTCCTGGCGCTATGACATCAACCTGGAATATAGATTCAATAATGACAACGGCGTCCTCAGTACAAATTTTTTCTATCACGACCTCGAAGACGTCATCGACAAGGTGGATGTCTCCACCGCTACGTCCATCCTGTCCGCGAATGGCAACATAGGCGATGGTGAACGCTACGGGGTTAATGTGAATGCGAGCATGCGCCTGGGCTTTATCGATTTACCCGACATCCTGGTCACAGCAGGCGTGAATGCTGAAGAATCCAGCGTCACCGATCCATTCCTGGGGATAGACCGACGCATCAGGCGGCAGGGACGAGGCAACACCAGTTTTAGTTTTCGCCATGATCTACCAGCACAAAATTTTAACTACGGCATTACTTATCGCAAAGAAATTCCCGGAGATCGCAAAGTCTTTGATATCGACAAGATTGAAGACTTTACGCAGGATGCGTTTGTCATCCTGTTTCTGGAAACCCAGGGCTGGGCCGGGCTAACCTACCGCTTCGAAGCCACCAATGCGCATGAGAGTGAACGCTGCCGTGTTCGATCTCGCTTTGTTGACGGCACCATCGCTACCGGCATCCTCAGTGAAATCGAAAATTCTTGTAGCCACAACGG
>Ga0114999_10002360_pt1 | contig 24948 bp, 28 predicted proteins | sample ArcticOcean_MG_C_3_FD_89820 | JGI IMG/M metagenome (GOLD analysis project Ga0114999, IMG submission 89820) | Marine microbial communities from western Arctic Ocean - ArcticOcean_MG_CB8_126 | ecosystem: Environmental > Aquatic > Marine > Oceanic | place: Arctic Ocean: Canada Basin | collected...
TTAGATCTAACCCGGAACTCCGGTTTCTCGCTGACGCCCCCGAGGACCCGTCGGTAAATTGAGAGACCTGTGCGTTTATGTGTTGAAGCGATTAAGCGTAGATGAGGGATTGCAAAGAGTTTCATGCATCCTGCTTCTTTTATCCTCTATTATTCCGCTTATTCTCGTTTACGCATTCGCGGCTCATCACATATTGCATTGACATAAGGGGGAGAATGAGATCTTTTATCCGGTTTTAATTAATAAAGCTCATGAAAGTCGTATCTTCACTGAAATCATTGAAAAACAGACATCCGGACTGCAAAGTAGTGCGCCGGCGTGGCCGCGTCTATGTAATTTGCAAAACGAATCCTCGTTTTAAAGCAAAACAGGCGTAAAGTAAGCATTTAATTTATCGTGAAAAAAGAAATTCATCCTGAATTAAATCCAGTCTGTTTCATCGATGTATCGAGTGGGAAGAAATTCCTTACCCGGTCGACCTTAAAATCGAAGAAGACAGAAATGATTGATGGGGTTGAATACCAGGTTGTCTTGCGTGAGGTGACGGCCGATTCTCATCCCGCCTACACGGGTGAAAAACGTTTTGTAGACACCGCGGGTCGCGTAGAGAAATTCCAGACTAAATTCCGCCGCCGCTCCGATCAGAAGGAATAAAAATCGCCGCGTGCGATTTTTGTTTTAGCCGCCGTCGCTCTGCTATGGCGTGCCAAGTGTTTTAAGTTTTAAGCGAGAGCTTTTGGTGATAGTCCAAAGCCAATAGAGAGAATAAATTCAATTTTTGCTTAAAACTTAAAACCTAACACTTAATACTTAAGCTACGAGTAGCTTAAAAAGTATGAATAAACAAACCGGAGCGGAGCTTGGGTTCGAACCAGGTACTTTTGGGCGGCATTAGTTTTCCCTTATCGGCGATAGCCATGAGCTGATCGACAGCCACCGGGAGGAGGGAAAACGCGACGGCGGCGTCTCCTTCATCAACTCTTCTTTCAAGTTCAGCCGTTCCACGGATACCGCCGACAAAATCAATCCGCGGGTTTGTGCGGGGATCATCAATACCGAGCAAGGGCTCAAGTATAGATTCTTGAAGCATACTCACTTCGAGACTGTCTACCGGATCATCCGAAGGTTCTGGGTTCAAAGAAAGGCCGTACCACATCCCATTGAGATACATGCAGACATTTCCGGGCCCGGCGGGAACTGCGTCCACATTTTTTGTGAGGGGACAGATTTCCGCTATGCGTTCAAGGAATAGGGAACTGCTGAGTCCATTTAAATCTCTAATGACCCGGTTGTAAGGTAGAATATTCATGTGTGAAGCCGGGTAGAGAACACATAAAAACCAGTTATAATCTTCATCTCCCCGATGATTCGGATTTGCGGAACGCTGCAGTCGAGCCACTCGCGTGGCGCTGGCGCTTCGGTGATGTCCGTCAGCGACATAGAAATGGGGAACCGATTTAAAGGCATCACGAATGGCTTCATATTCATTTATTCGCCACACGGTGTGCCGAATATTATCATCGGTCTTAAAATCAAACAGGGGCGCACTTGAGATTATTTCTTCCATGCGTTTATTAATTTCGCTTGAATCGCGATAGGTAAGAAAAACCGGTCCCGGGTTGGCACAAAGCGTTTGCGTTAGTCGCGTGCGATCATCTTCCTTTAACGGTTGGGTATTCTCATGTTTTTTTATGAGATTTTTATCGTAATCATCCACATGGCATAGAGCGGCGATACCCCGTTGGCGGTGATCTCCCATCTCCTGTTGATAAAGGTAAATACAGGATTCAGTTTCTCGTAAGAGATTCCCCTCGCGTTGTAGCTGTTGAAAGTTTTCAAGAGCTTTTGCATAGACTTCATCGGCATAAGGGTCAGTTCCTTCTGGAAGATCTGCCTCCGCGCGTACTACATGCAACATACTAAGAGGATTATCTCTGGTCAGCGATATCGCTTCCTCGGAGGTTACCACATCGTAGGGTAGGGATGCCACCTTTTCGACAACGTTGGCGGCAGGACATAGCCCCTGAAATACTCCTATACGCATAGCACGGTGATAGCTACATATCTTGTTAATGAAATCAAGTAATATACAATTATTTTAATTTGCGCATGGTTTCAGTTCAATTGCGATAAGGCTATAAGTTTTTTTCTTGCTCTCGCTTAACTGTATTGTTTGATCGTATTAATGCCAAACGGTAATGGAGGCGTCTCGAAACACGGGTTTAATTTATTTATTACTTTGTTTATTGTTTGGCTGCTATGGTCCGGCCACTATAGTGTTTTACTCATTATATTTGGGGCCATTTCTTGTCTGATCGTACTCGCGATCACGATAAAGATGAAAATTGCGGATCCTGAAGGACAACCTATGCATCTCATGGGGGGCGCTTTCTTCTACTGGCCCTGGATTTTATGGGAAATTTTTAAAGCTAATATTGGTGTTACCCGAATCATTTTAAATCCCAAACTCCCCATCAGTCCTAATCTGATACAGGTCAAGGCGAGTCAAAAGACTGCATTGGGAAAAGTGATTTATGCTAATTCCATCACACTGACCCCGGGAACGGTATCGGTTGATGTGACCGATGACACGATAACCGTCCACGCACTGAGTCATGGACATGCCGAGGAACTGCTCACCGGCGAGATGGATCGGCGCGTAACAAAAATGGAAGGAGAGATCTGATGTTTGTCACGGCGATGGTTGCGATTATCATCACCATGGTGATGGCCCTGGCACGCGCATTTTTTGGACCGACGGTCTATGATCGTATTTTAGCCGTCAATATGTTCGGCACTAAAACCGTTCTATTGATTGCGGTAATCGGTTTTCTGCGCGGTCAACCGGACTTTATCGACCTTGCGCTCATTTACGTCCCCATCAATTTTATAGGGACGATAGCCATACTCAAATACGTCGAGTTCGGAAACTTCGCCACCTCGGGTGATGAAAAAGAAAGGGCTGAAGCACCATGACATTAGCGGTTGATATCGCCGGATGGGTGTTTCTTCTCCTCGGTTCTTTTTTTTGCGTAGTCGGTGGAGTGGGAATATTACGACTCCCTGATTTTTATAGCCGACTGCATGGTGCGGGAATAACCGATACCCTGGGGGCTGGTCTAATCTTCATCGGGTTAATGATACAAGCGGGGATTAGCCTGGTGACGGTAAAATTAATTATGATCGTTTTCTTTCTCTATTTAACGAGTCCCACGGCAACGCATGCCATAGCAAAAGCGGCTCGTATCTCTGGACTGAAACCGCAGCTCGAAGATAAAGACACTGAGATATGATACACCTGCTAGATATTATATTGTTAACCTTCATGGTGATCATTGCCTTTACCGTGGTCCGGCTGCACAACCTGTTTGCGGCCATAGTTCTGACCGGGATCTACAGCCTTCTCTCGGCCTCAGTCTTTACCATTCTCGATGCGGTTGATGTTGCCTTTACAGAAGCAGCGGTCGGAGCAGGTATCGCTACCATTCTCATGCTGGGAACACTAGCGTTGACTTCCGCAGAAGAAAAAGTGCAGCAAGGCAAAATTATATTCCCCTTAATGGTAGTTATTCTTACCGGGGCGGTGCTCATCTATGGAACGCTCGATATGCCACAATACGGAGATCCCAAGGCTCACATCCATCAGCATGTGGCGCCGCGTTATATAATCGAATCACCCGAGGAAATCGGATTACCCAACATGGTGACTTCAGTCCTCGCCAGTTACCGCGGCTATGATACCCTGGGAGAGGTGACGGTTATTTTCACCGCGGGGATCGGCGTGGTGCTTTTACTTGGAAGGTCGCGACGCAATAAAAGCAAAGAGAAGGATGAGCGATGAAAGATCAAATTGTCCTGAGAGTAATTGCCAAACTATTCATCCCCTTTATTTTACTTTTTGCTCTCTATGTACAATTTCACGGGGATTATCGCCCGGGTGGCGGTTTCCAGGCAGGGGTGATTTTCGCAGCAGCATTTGTCCTCTATACGTTGATCTTTGGTCTTGAAGCGGCAAAAAAAGTCGCGAAGCCCAACCTGGTTCAAGTCCTGGTTGCGGTAGGTGTCCTGCTCTATGTCGGTACCGGGATCATGGGTATTTTACTGGGTGGCAATTTTCTCGATTACAATGTCTTGGATCACCACGATCCCGTACACGGCCAGCATCTCGGCATCTTATTAATTGAATTGGGTGTAGGAATAACGGTGGCTTCGGTAATGATCACGATCTTTTTCTCCTTCGCGGGTAGAGGACAGTCATAATGCAATATCTCGGTCTATATAATTACTGGATAGCCGTCATTCTCATGATGACTGGATTTTATATCGTTATTTCTTCCGGCAACCTTATTAAGAAAATAATCGGCCTTAATATTTTTCAGGTGTCCGTTTTCCTGTTTTATATAAGCATGGGTAAAATTACCGGGGGTACGGCACCGATAAAAACGGATGCAGCCTCAATCTATTCCAACCCATTGCCTCACGTTCTCATCCTCACAGCTATTGTCGTCGGGGTAGCAACGACGGCTCTTGGATTATCATTAGTGGTGCGCATAAAAGAAGCGTATGGAACGGTTGAAGAGGACGAGATTCACAGTCAGGACGAAGCGTGGTAATCGAATCTCATTTACCGATTTTGCAAATTGTTGTTCCGCTCGCCGCGGCGCCTCTTTGTGTCCTTCTACGCCAGAAAACAGTGGTTTGGGTGTTTGCATTGATCGTCAGTTGGACAACGCTGGCGATAGCGATTACTATTTTAATGCGCGTGCTGGATCAAGGGACCCTTAGTTATGCGCTGGGCAGTTGGCCAGCTCCGTGGGGTATTGAAATTCGGATCGACGCCGTTAATGCTTACATTTTATTGCTGGTTTCGATAATTGGAGCAGTTGTTCTTCTTTATGCGCCTTCCAGTGTAACGGAAGAAATCCCCGCGGACAGCCACCATTTGTTTTACTCTGCCTATCTCCTGTGTCTGACAGGCTTGCTCGGTATAACCGCAACGGGCGACGCTTTTAATCTCTTTGTATTTCTCGAAATATCCTCACTCTCGTCCTACGCTTTGATCAGTTTGGGGAAAGACAGGCGCGCCTTAACGGCTGCTTATCAATATTTAGTTCTGGGGACGATCGGCGCTACCTTCATCCTTATTGGAATAGGGTTTATGTATATGATGACCGGCACACTCAACATGGCCGACTTGGCTGTTCAATTGGAATCGGTTAAAAATACCCGCACGGTGATTACCGCTTTTGCTTTTTTTAGTGTCGGTGTAAGTTTGAAACTCGCCCTTTTCCCGCTTCATCTGTGGCTTCCCAATGCCTATGCGTTTGCGCCTTCCGTCGTCACTGCTTTTCTCGCGGCTACAGCGACCAAAGTATCTATTTATGTCCTGTTAAGGTTTATTTTTACCGTATTTGGAACAGATTTTGCCTTTGAGACTATGATGCTTGATGCTGTACTTCTACCCTTGGCGCTGATTGGGATATTAGTCGGATCAACCGTCGCGGTGTTTCAAAATAATATCAAGCGGATGCTTGCTTATTCAAGTGTGGCCCAGATCGGCTATATGATACTGGGCATCAGTTTTTTCTCACTGACCGGGCTTACCGGAGGGATCGTCCATCTTTTTAATCATGCCTTGATGAAAGGCGCTTTGTTCCTCGTCATGGGTGGCGTCGCGATGCGCATAGGTTCGGTAAATCTCAATGATATGCGTGGACTTGGCAAGCGCATGCCGGTCACGATGGCGGCCTTTGTTATCGGTGGGCTCAGTCTTATTGGTGTTCCACTAACGGTTGGGTTCATCAGTAAATGGTATCTTGTCCTTGCGGCCATAGAGCAGGGAATGTGGCCAGTTGCGGTTCTCATTCTCTTAGGTTCATTGATCGCCGTTATCTATATCTGGCGTGTAATTGAAGTCGCCTATTTCCAGGAAGTTCAGCCAGGGGATGAGCGCGAAATAAAAGAATTACCCTTAACCATGCAGATTGCGATTTGGCTATTAATCGGTGGGACTATTATTTTCGGAATTTTTACACCCTTGACTTTGGGTGTCGCTAAGAAAGCTGCTGCTCTATTATTGGGAGTATTACCATGAATCCATCATACACTACCCTGGCGGCGGTTTTAATACCCCTTATGGGCTCACCGTTTATTATTCTTCTCAATAAGCGGCCAAATTATCGTGAAGCTGCAACCTTGGTAACGGGAGTGATCCTATTTCTCGTTGTGCTCTCCCTGGTCCCCATTGTTTTAGACGGAGGCAGACCGGGTATAGAGTTAATAAAAATTATGCCCGGGCTCTCGCTGGCTTTTGAGGTGGAACCCCTCGGGATGATTTTTGCCCTTATTGCCTCGGGGTTGTGGATCGTCACCTCCGTCTATGCCATTGGCTATATGCGGGGCCATCACGAAGAGAATCAAACACGCTTTTATTTCTTTTTCGCGGTGGCGATAACAGCAGCGATCGGAGTGGCTTTTTCCGCCAATTTATTAACCTTGTTTATATTCTATGAAGTGCTGACCTTATCAACTTTTCCCTTAGTCACCCATCATGGGACTGAAGCGGCCATGCGCGGTGGGCGCGTCTACCTGGGAACTTTAATAAGCACTTCCATCGTATTTCTCCTACTGGCCATTGTCTGGACCTGGAACCTGACAGGGACTCTCGATTTTACTCCAGGAGGTATCTTAACGGGTCACGCGAGTAACGGAGTGATCCTTACCTTGCTCGTACTCTACGCATTTGGAACGGGAAAAGCGGCGCTCATGCCCTTTCATCGTTGGCTACCCGCGGCCATGGTTGCGCCGACTCCGGTGAGCGCTTTATTGCACGGGGTTGCGGTAGTAAAAGCGGGTGTCTTTACGATAATGAAGGTCGTTGTTTATATTTTCGGCATTGACCTGCTCGCAGACACAGATCTCAGCGTGTGGTTAATCTATGTGGCCGCGGCCACGATACTTATTGCGTCACTTGTCGCTTTAACGAAAGACAATCTCAAGGCTCGCCTCGCATACTCCACGATCAGCCAGTTGTCGTATATCGTACTCGGAGCCGCTCTCGCTAACAGTTGGGGAGTAATAGGCGGCAGCATGCATATGGTGACCCATGCTTTTGGGAAAATAACCCTGTTTTTTTGTGCGGGAGCGATTCTCGTCGCCTCTCATAAAACTGAAATCAGTGATATGAAAGGGATAGGGCGACAGATGCCTTTTACGATGTTTGCTTTTTTAATTGGATCTTTAAGCATAATCGGACTCCCCCCCTTTGCGGGGACTTGGAGTAAGTGGTACCTTGTTCTCGGGACCCTGGAGGGGGGGCATTATGTAGTCGTCGTGGTACTCATATTAAGTTCGCTGCTAAACATAGCCTATTTATTGCCGATTGTCGTGAATGCATTTTTCATTCCTGAAGAGAACGGGGAACCCTCAGTCGGATTTAAAGAGGCGCCACTAAGCTGTATCATTCCCTTACTTTTTACCGCGGCTGGGTGTGTCATCCTCTTTATCTATTCCGAACCTCTACTGGAGTTAACACTTAAAATCGGAGGTTATTAATATGGAACCGCCAATGGAAAATCATTCTCCCGATGAAGGTAATCAATCTTCGAAAGAGGAAAAACACATATTTGATAATCCTAAAAATGTTAAAAGACTGATAAGGATTTTATTCTCCATCTGTTTTGTCTTATTCATCATGGATTTCATTATTCATCGACATCTCAGTTTTGAGGAAGGGGAACTCTCAGTCGAAGCGTGGCCTGGATTTTATGCGGTCTACGGTTTTGTCGCCTGTGTGGTACTAGTTTTAGTCGGGAAGCAGATGCAAAAGCTGCTTATGCGAAGAGAGGATTACTATGAGCATTAATCTGCATCCCGCACTTTTTTTAATCCTCGGAGGTTTAATCTTGCCCTTGTTTCGCGGGAAAGTTCGCCAGGCTTTGTTAATTATTTTCCCCCTCTTAGGGTTTATTAATTTATTAGGTTACGAGAGTGGTGATTTTTGGAGTTTATATTTTGGCGGTTATGACCTCGAGGTCTTACGCGTTGATAAATTGAGCTTAATCTTTGGTTACCTCTTTCACCTCGCGGCTTTTCTAGCCGCGATATATTCTCTGCATCTGAAAGACGGGCTCCAGCATATGACTGGATTGATGTACGCGGGAAGTGCTGTGGGTGCGGTTTTTGCTGGAGACTTGCTAACCTTATTTATCTTCTGGGAGCTGCTGGCGATAACTTCAGTCTTTCAAATCTGGGCGCGCCGCACTTCTCGCTCTCGCGCATCAGGGCTTCGCTACTTGCTGATTCACGTGACCTCGGGACTCATCTTATTAACAGGGGCAGCACTGCAGTACCAGAATACGGGTTCACTCTCCTTTAAGCATATGGAGCTCGCGAGTGTGTCATCGTACCTCATCTTTATCGCTTTTGGTATTAAATGCGCGTTTCCCCTGCTGCACACCTGGGTAGTAGATAGTTATCCGGAAGCTACACCTACAGGTACGGTTTTTCTTTGCTCCTTCACGACTAAGACCGCGGTCTATGCTCTCGCACGTGGCTTTGAAGGAACAGAGCAGCTGATTTGGATTGGCGCCATTATGTCAATGTTTCCCATTTTTTACGCCGTGATCGAGAATGACATGCGACGCGTATTGAGTTACAGCATGATCAATCAGATTGGATTTATGGTAGTAGGAATAGGGCTCGGCGCAGGCATGGGAGTTAACGGCGCTGTTGCTCATGCCTTCAGTCATATTATTTACAAAGGCTTACTCTTTATGTCGATGGGCGCAGTACTGTTTCGGACCGGGCGTATTAACTGCTCCGACCTCGGTGGACTCTACAAGTCAATGCCCTTTACGACCGGCTTTTGTATTGTCGGCGCTTCATCTATATCCGCTTTTCCACTCTTTAGTGGCTTTATCAGCAAGTCGATGGTGATGCAGGCCGCGGCAGATCAGGGGCACCTGTTTATCTGGCTGGCGCTTCTGTTTGCTTCCGCCGGGGTATTTCACCATGCGGGAATCAAAGTTCCCTACTTTGCCTTTTTCTCTCAAGACTCGGGCATACGCTGTAAAGAAGCGCCGTTAAATATGCTTATTGCGATGTGGGGGGGTGCATTCCTCTGTATTTTTATCGGCTGCTACCCATGGCCACTATACAGTATGTTGCCTTACCCTGTCGACTATCTGCCCTATACGGCAACGCATGTGCTATTACAATTACAAGTGCTCTTTTTCTCCGCCTTAGCATTTGCCTATTTAAAATTATCGGGGGCTTACCCGCCTGAATTAAAATCAGTTAGTATCGACATCGACTGGACTTATCGGCGACTGTTACCACGCTTTATAAGCGCGGTGGTGCGTGTGGGTGCTCCGTTGAGGGATAAAATTAGCCATGCCTGCAGAAGTCTTATCGAGAGGGGAATCGGATTGATTCAACGCCATCACGGTCCTGAGGGTATATTTGAGCGGACCTGGCTGACCGGCAGTATAGTAATGATGGTCACCATTGCCCTCGCGGCCTATCTGATCTATTATTTTTAAGCAAAAGGTCGAAAGGCTAAAGTCGAATGAGGGGATAAATTCAATCTATTACAGAACATCTATAGATTTTCCTGCTTTTGACTTGGGACCTTTATCTCTTTTAAAATTGAGTCTGAATCCAGGTGACAACTTGTTCCACCATCAAGGGAGCATTTTCATCGGCAAAAACATGATTGGAACCCTCGAGCTTAACTAATGCTTTAGGTTCGTTGGCTTTTGCAAAAATGTCCAATGAGTCTTGAATAGGAACGACATCATCTTCGGTGCCATGAACCAATAGCCAGGGCACCTTTATCTGGGAGGCAAGATTTATAACGCTGTCGGTCTTAGCCATATCGTCCATATAAATTTGTGAAAGAGGGCAGTCGGGTTCATCCCACATAAAACCGTCGTCAGGCGTGACATCGCCAAACTCCCGATCGGCGAATCCTTTCGTGTCCACCATACCTGCAAGGGAAATAAGATATTTTATTCTCTCATCGGTGCTCGCTCGAATCACTCCCACGGCGCCACCCATGCTATGACCAGCGTAACATAGGGTGTAATCGTTTAGACGATCGAGGATGCAACCCAGATCTGAAACTTCCTTGCTGATCGTCGAGTCGGTAAATTTCCCCTCTGAATAACCATTCCCGGAAAAAGAAAAGCGCAAGACTGGAATGCCGGCTTGCGCGAGACCTTGTACCAGGGCTACGACAAAGGGCCGGTCTTTATTTCCCGTTACACCATGCCCGATAACTACGATATGTCCCGGATACTTATCTCCCTCATGGAAACTGTAATCCAGCTTTTCGTCCGAACTGTTTCTTATTTCACCAAACATAATTACTAATTATTTTTCTTCCAATTATTAAGGGCACGTTTCCAGGATTTATCGAGCTCCTTGTGGCAGACTTTTGCCTGTTCCCAACTGCTGGGGAAATTACTGAGATTGTAACCGCTAATGTTAGAGCCAACCTCCGGCACGACCCAGATCTGACCATCGGGTTGCGGGCCCTCCAGCCACATGGCAAACATGTCATCGGTGAATTTTATCCAATCTTTAAATTCAGGAGTCAACCGCCCATTATGATCGATTACCGGCACCTGACAATGATGGCCGTTAAAGGGGCGACAGTGAAAAAGACTGGAGCGTTGAAGAAGCTTGGGATGATCGAGAAGTCGCGATGAGTATTCATTCGGTCGCAAATGCTTGATAATGGCGGGATGTGAGTGATCCCAGGTAATGGGCATAAGTTTACCCGTTGCCTTTTTGTATCCACTGGCGATCGCATATAATTTTTCCGGTGTCTCCGTAGAGGTATCGCGATGAATTTCAATGTGGGCTCCCATTCCCAGGCGATCGGACTCTTGAATCATACGAACTGCGAGCTTGGTAGCGATATTGCTCGGGGTATCATGATCAGCTAACTGCACATTTACATAATGGGCACCCGTTGATTTTAGTTTTTCTAATTTACCCTTAAATTCAGAGGGGTTCAAAGCATCGGTCGCGCCAAATAATTTTAGATCATATTTTTTAATTAACTTTTTCAACTCGCCGCTCGGACGCCACATCACACCTTCAAAGCCCGCGTCCTTAACTGCCCTGATTTTACGGTCGAGAGACCACTCTCGACTATGCGAGGGGTGGTCGACCATCGACCACAGGGTGGCGCAATGAACGATTATTGGATCGGGTTTTTTACGCTTATTTGCTTTTGCTGCTACCATGATTTTATACTTATGTTTTATCGTTTAGCTTTTTTCTTCGCGGACTTTTTCTTTTTTCCAAAATACCTGCCTTTAAAGGTGAGTTCAGCTACCCCCGATTTATCGAGATCGCCCAACCCCACATTGACCATAAGCTTATATTGATTGACCGTTGCATCGTTGAGGGGAAGCTTAATTTTTACATCTCTCGCGAGGGAGGCGGCAATACCGGAGTCTTTCGCCGCGTGTTCACATGAGAAGTAACATTCATGATCACGATTTTGCATGTCTTCGCCATCCGTCTCGAGGACGCGTGAATTAGCCCCGGTTTGGGAAAAAACTTCCTGCAGCATACTTAAGTCGTGTTTCAGCGCGGCACCTAAACCCAGGCCTTCTGCCAGGGCCGCGGTGTTAATATTCATTACCATATTGACCAGCGCTTTCACTTCAGCGGCCTTTCCGGCTCCACCTATATAGCGCAAGTTACTGCTCATTTTACTAAGCATTGCTTTTACCCGTTGAAAGGTTTCTTTTTTACCCCCTACCATCAAATAGAGGTTACCCTGGCGCGCTTGGGGAATACTGGAGGCCATACAAGCCTCCAAACTAAACGCCTTAACCCGTCGTGTGGCGCGATCAATTTCGACGTGAACTTTAGGTGTCAATGTCGCGCAATTGATGAAGGTTTTACCGCGCGCGCTGGTGAGCAAGTTGTCATTTTTACTGAAAAAGATTCTGCGCATTGCAGCGTCATTAGTCACAACGGTAATTATTATGTCTGAGGATGCGGTGACATCTGCAAGCTTCCGGCTGTGTTTAGCGCCCAATTCCTTTGCGACGGCTTCAGCTGTATTCCTGTTGACATCATAAACCGAGGCGATTTTGTAACCGCAGTCATTCAGTCGGCGAGCCATGTTGGCGCCCATTCGTCCTACTCCAACGAATCCAATTTTTTTAGCCATAGTGATTTCTCCTTAAGGTTGATGAGTGGTGTTTTTATTTACTTAAATTCAGGGAAAAAAGGATTGTGCGCTTTTTCTTCACCGACCGTGGACATCGGGCCATGTCCAGGACAGATCACCGTATCGTCGGAAAGGGTGAGGATTTTTTTACGATTATTATCCAAAGCTTCATTGTAGCGAGAGGATGCACCGCCAATCGATCCGGCAAAGAGGGAATCACCGGTAATAGCGACCGGGGAATCAAGACCGGTTATGAGATAAGTGGTTCCTCCCGGAGAGTGACCGTTAGTTAAGAAGGCGCTGATCTTCAGATTCCCCACCGTAGTTGCCCACCCTTCGTCAATGGAATCTACTCCTTTTGTTGACTCCAGTCGATTGATATAGGTGGGTGGATTTCCCGTTTCCGTTTTCAAGCGCTTGAGATCGGCAATGTGATCGCCATGGGCATGAGTAAGCAATATCACTTTAATCGAAAGATTGAGTTGAGAAATCTTATCTAAGATAGCCGACGCGTCAGCACCGGAATCAAAGATTGCGGCTTCGTTAGAATTAGCGTCCCAAACACTATAAGCATTGACGGTCATTTCACTGTAACTAGGCACCGGGTAGGGTGAATTAAAGCATGCCAGGCCCTCGACAGTGACAGGCTGGGGATACCACGCCTTTTTCCCCGAGACAACCAGCGTATCGGCATCAAGGTTGAGACAGGGGGCTATTTTGCGAAGCGCGGGTTCATTAAATTCTCCCGATTTCAATGCGTCGAGCGATTGATGGTCAATTTCACTTTTCTCACATAATTCTCTATTGCTCAGACCCAGACCAGCCTGAGATTTACCGAGAATATCCTCGCACAAATCTTCAATCGGAATACTCATAGGCCCATATAATGAGTTCGAACATGGTTTAAGAGGGGTAACTTTTTATACTATTGCATCTTTGACAAGGATATTTCATTCCGGGTGGATAAAAGATTTTTATGCGCCTGATTAGCTTTACGCTTGAAAGATAAAGATTGTATTAGTTGAGATTAATCTTGAAAACACTGATCGATTCTGGGAATTAGAAACGGTTGTCCCCCTGATTCCCGCTGAATAAATCTATTTAATGAGATAATATAAATGATTGAAAATATATATTTCTTTATCGCGCCACTTGCAGCGGTAATAAGTCTTATCTTTGCGGGTTACTTTTACCGGCAGATGAAGGGTGAAGATGAAGGCAATGAGAAGATGATCAAAATTGCCTCGCATGTGACAGCTGGAGCGCACGCTTATCTGAGACAACAATATAAAATTGTATTTTATGCTTTTCTCGTCCTGGTCCTTATATTTGTTTTTCTGGCTTTTGGTTTAAAAGTGCAAAGTCCCTGGTCGCCGTTAGCCTTCCTTACTGGCGGATTATTTTCCGGGTTGGCGGGGTTTTTTGGAATGAAGACGGCGACCGCGGCGGCGAGCAGAACGACCGCGGCGGCACGTAACTCACTTGACCACGGCTTGAGGGTCGCATTTCGCAGCGGAGCGGTCATGGGCTTATCCGTTGTCGGCCTTGGCCTCTTAGGTGTCACGCTCTGGTTTATACTGCTTACGCTAATTCATCCCTTGAGTGAAGAGAACGGCAGCCGGCATCTTCTTGTCATAACGACGACCATGCTCGCTTATGGAATGGGGGCGTCATTACAGGCATTATTTGCACGCGTAGGTGGAGGTATCTATACCAAAGCCGCGGATGTGGGAGCGGACCTCGTGGGAAAAGTCGAAGCGGGAATTCCGGAAGATGATGCACGAAATCCCGCGGTGATCGCCGACAATGTAGGCGACTTTGTGGGCGATGTCGCCGGCATGGGTGCAGACCTGTTTGAATCTTATTGTGGTTCTATTCTTGCGACGATGGCGTTGGGTGCCGCGGCTTTTATGGGTGATCTGGATATGCAGATCAAAGCTGTAATCGCACCGATGGTCGTAGCTGGAACTGGAGCAATACTCTCTGTCCTCGGGGTCTTTTTCGTGCGCGTAAGATCAGGTGCCGGACAGAAAGAGTTATTACACGCACTTGATCGCGGTATTAATATCAGCGCCGTGTTGGTAGTGATACTCTCTCTCGTTATTATTAGAGCGATTGGACTGGAAAATCCGTGGGGCATTTGGGGTGCGGTTGTCGTCGGTCTCGTTACAGGTATTATAATTGGAAAAGCGACAGAGTACTACACTTCACACGCATACAAGCCGACACAGGAAATTGCGATGAGTGGGACGACCGGTCCTGCTACGGTTATAATTTCAGGAATCGGAACGGGAATGATTTCAACGGCAGTGCCGGTAGTTGCGATTGCGGTAGGCATAACCCTGGCCTTCAGTTTTGCCTCGGGGCTTGATTTCACAAATATATCGATGGGTCTTTATGGGATCGGGTTTGCCGCTGTCGGCATGCTATCGACATTAGGTATTACTCTGGCCACTGATGCTTACGGACCAATCGCAGACAATGCAGGTGGCAACGCAGAGATGAGTGGGCTCGAGCCCGAGGTTCGGGAACGCACTGACGCTCTCGATGCACTGGGAAATACCACGGCGGCCATTGGAAAAGGTTTCGCGATTGGCTCAGCCGCTTTAACCGCACTCGCCTTAGTGGCTTCCTACATGGAACAACTTAAAGCGGGTCTGTTTAAAAATCCGGAGAAATTTTTAGATTTTAAAGAAAAAACTCATGTCTCGATTCAAGAGGCAGCATTCGGAGATTTTGTTACCTATTTCGGCATCAACCTGATGAACCCTATCGTGCTCGTCGGTATCTTCATGGGATCGCTGATGGCCTTTGTCTTTTGTGGATTGACAATGAAAGCGGTGGGACGTGCCGCCGCGAACATGGTTGACGAAGTTCGCCGTCAGTTTAAGGAATTCCCCGGTATACTCGAAGGGACAGTAGAGCCTGACTATGCGCGTTGTGTTGAGATATCCACCCGCGGGGCACAACGTGAAATGTTAATGCCATCAATCCTTGCTGTGGGTGTTCCGATTGCAATGGGATTACTCTTTGGACCAGCGGGAGTTATTGGTCTGCTCACAGGCGGACTGGGATCGGGATTTATTCTTGCCATCTTTATGGCTAATGCCGGTGGTGCCTGGGATAACGCTAAGAAGTATGTAGAAGAGGGTAATCTGGGAGGTAAAGGCTCAGATGTACACAAGGCAACGGTCATTGGTGATACGGTGGGAGACCCCTTTAAGGATACCTCGGGTCCCAGCCTTAACATACTCATCAAATTGATGAGTATGGTTTCAATCGTTATGGCCGGTGTGACTGTGATGTATCATGTACTATGATATGCTGTTAGCATATCATGTTTTAGGTATGTATACTTAAAACTTAAAACCTAACACTGAAAATCTTTTGATTTTCATCCTACGCCGACTCGGCGGGGTAGCCGCCTCTCTTTTCTACGAGGTCATAACCGTCTGATTGTTCTTCAGCGTGATAAGAGGAGCGAACGAGAGGTCCTGATTCCACAACGCCGAATCCAATAGAGAGCCCAAACTGCTTCCATTCTTCAAATTCTTCCGGTGTCACCCAGCGAGAGATCTCGGCATGTTGGGGTGAGGGTTGCAGGTATTGGCCGATCGTAATAATATTAACATCCACCTTGCGCAGGGCGCGAAGGGTTTCTTCAATTTCATTTTTACGTTCACCGATTCCGAGCATAATACCAGATTTAGTAACAAAACCGCGACTTTTCGCCCGTTTAAGCAGCTGGAGCGTTTGATCCCAATTGGCTGTTTTGCGGATGGGTTGCTGCAGCCGTTTTACCGTTTCAATATTATGATTGAGGATATCCGGATTCGCATCGAGCACGGTATTCAAGTCATTTTCTCTTCCACGAAAGTCGGGGATAAGAACTTCTATCGCGGTTTGTGGGTTACGGTTTCGAATCGCGCGAATGGTCGCCGCCCATATGCCAGCACCGCCATCTTTCATATCATCTCGGGCTACGGATGTGACGACACAATGCTTTAAGCCCATTTTTGCGACCGCTTCCGCGACGCGCGCGGGTTCGCCTAAATCGATTTCAGTTGGTCGACCTGAGTGAACGGCGCAAAAAGTGCATGATCGCGTGCAGATATTTCCGAGTATCATCAGCGTTGCGGTGCCGCGTGACCAACACTCGCCCATATTAGGGCAATGTGCACTCTGACAGACCGTATTGAGAGTGTTTGATTCAACGATATGGTGCAATCGCTTGTAAGTCGGGCTGTTTGGCAGCTTTGCCCGCAACCATCTCGGTTTATTTTTATTCATCACTTAAATATTTCCGAACTGTTTCCAGAACTCGATCCCTACACTATTCTTTACATCATTGAGATCAATCTCAATTCCCAATTCATTTTTCATAGAAGTAACGGTGGCATCTTCAATACCACAGGGTATGATGCCTTCAAAGGGATCCAGGCAATTATTAATATTGATGGCAAAGCCGTGATAAGTGACCCAATGTTTCACCGCTACACCAATCGCCGCTATTTTACGTTGCTTCAGCCAGATACCTGTTTTCCCCTCTCTGCGCATAGCAGCCAATCCCAGCTTACCAAGCGCGTTAATGACTACTTGCTCCAGATCGCGTAAGTAAAGGTGAAGATCTTTCTCTCGATCATTTAAACTGATGATTGGGTAACTGACAAGTTGTCCCGGACCATGATAGGTAATGTCACCACCACGGTTCGATTTTACTACTTCTATCCCCCGGGCGCGGAGTGTTTGCTCATCCCAAAGCAAGTGTTTTGAGGCACCAATCCGCGCACCAATTGTTATGACGGGATGATGTTCGGTATGGATGAGCGTGTCCGGTATTTCGCCATCACAACGTTTTTTAACGAGTTGCAGTTGCCGAGAATAAGCATCGGTATATTGCGTTAAGCCCCAGTCTAGATTAGAGTGGGGGAGGTCTACCGCGGGTTGGCTTATCAATTTATCCACGATAAAAGACTTTAATTATATGAATGCCTTGAGCAATCCTCATTCCATTATATCGACAGGGAGAGGGATATATAAAATCCGACAATCATTATACAAGCGATAGAGAATTTAGCTACAAATGCAGCGATCCCGCCAACAATGGTTCCAAGGCCGGCTTTTCCGGCTTGGTGAATATTACGGTTGCGAATAAATTCTACAATTATAACACCGGCTATGGGTCCGATGATCAGGCCAAGAATATTGAAGAAAATGGCCCCCAGGATTCCTCCTAATACGGCTCCGAGTCCCCCTTGCCAACTGGCACCGAATCGTTTTGCCCCCCAGTAACTGCAGAGGTAATCCAATGCCTGGGCAATAATGGCAAGCGCCGTCGCAACGATAAAAAAAGTCCATGAAACCGATGTGTCGCCCAAAAACAATTTGTGCATAAATATACCCAACCAGACAAGAAATGGACCGGGGATTACGGGTAAGAAAGTACCGATCAACCCGGCGGCAAATAAACTACTGGTAACAATAAGCAGGGTCAGGGAAAGACTTGTCATGATTTAATTATTTAGATAAAACTAGTTTTAGTAATGCTAGGATAGCAGTTATAGTATTGAGCTAGCAATGGTTTTAAAATATACAAGCTGATCGGTTAAAGATGATTGGTCTCAACGAATCCTTTCAATCGCCCTCGAATTCACCTCTTTTTGCGGAGGGAGAAATTATTCACCATAAACGTTACGATTACCGGGGAGTAATTGTAGGAATCGATTTCATATGTGAAGCCGAGGATGGTTGGTATCAAACTAACCAGACACAACCCGATCGCAACCAACCCTGGTATCACGTAATGGTAGATGGGTCCGACAGCACCACTTACGTCGCCGAATCAAATTTGGAACCCGATACCCTCGGGCAAGCCATTGACCATCCCTTGATTGAGGCATTTTTCAGCAGTTTTGAAAGTGGAAGCTATATTCGCAACGACGAACCGTGGCCGGGGTGAGTCAAAGAATGTCAAAAGTCAAAAGGTCAAAACGTGGGATGATGGAGGAAATTCTTAGTATTTAATGATATTGCCGTTTAATAGCATTCACTTGTATTTACATATACCTTTTGACTTTTTGACATTTTGACCTTTTGACTAATAATAAAGTTATTAAAAAATAATAACTTTATTATTATGAGCACACTGGAAGACTTTACTGATTTTATTGTGAAGGAGGGGGCGGATCAAATCCCTCATACAAAGAGAACCTACCTCGAACATGCGCTCTGTGTATACAAAGATTTAAAGAGTTGGGGTTGTGAAGATGACGTATGTAACGCCGGCTTTTTTCATTCGATCTACGGCACTCAAGGCTTTGATACCTATACCTTGCCGCTTGAACGACGTGACGAGTTATGTGAGCTCATCGGTGAGCGAGCGGAGCGCTTGGCTTTCCTGAATTGTTTTATTGAACGATCAACTTTTGATCCGAACTTGGCTAAAGGTGAAGGTCCATACACCATTACCAATCGGGCTACGAATGAGGAGATCGAGGTATCGACCGAAGATTTTAGAGACCTGATTACGATCCATCTCTGTGATTATTGTGAACAAATGCCGAGAATGAAAATGTGGAACTATCGCCGCGATGGTTATCGGATGATGGCAGAGCGTCTCGGCGGGGTAGCAAAGACGAATTACGACCGCGTCATTGCGATGGATACACAGGTGTAATAATAGCTCTTCGTCTACGTCATAGTCTTCCTCTGCGTCTAAGTCCTTATTGACCACAGGCAGCGCGTTCCACCTTAATATTGCGATAAGAAATGGAGGGCCACGCTCCGTCGTGGCCGCAGGAAGCAGGATGAAGAGGAAGGAAGGGGAGGATGAGGTATACTAATACGTAGATCTACCCCCTGATAAGTCGAAAATTGAGCCGGTGTTAAAGCTGGCTTCTTTGGAAACGATAAAGGCCACCATCGATGCGACTTCTTCCAGTGTACCGCAGCGTTTCATCGGTATGCGATCAGTCATGTATTTGGCCTGTTCCGGTTCCATGTTTTCGATCAACGTCGTCCAGATCACCGCCGGCGCTAATCCATTAACGGTGATGCCGGTTTCAGCGTATTCTTTTCCCACCGCCTTGACGAGACCTATGACTCCAGCTTTAGAAGTCGAGTAGGCGCTCATGCCGGCGTTACCCTCTTTTCCCGAGATTGAGGCGACAAGTAAAATTCGACCGTAATTGCGTTTCTCCATTTCAATAAGCGCATATTTTGTCATTAGAAATGAACCACGCAGATTCACTGCGAGGGTGTCATCGAAAGCCGCAGTTTCAACCTCCGCTATTTTCATTCCATTAGGTCCGATAATCCCGGCACAGTTAACGAGGATGTCTAACTGCCCGTATTTATCTGCGACTTTTTTGAATCCCTCTACGACTGAACTCTCCTCCGTTATATCTACAAGATTGGAGTCAACCTGGAGGTTTTTCCCTCTTAGTTCACTCACCACGGATTTTACAGGGGATTCTTTGAGATCAAAAATTATAACCGTGGAGCCTTCTTCCGCGAGGCGTTGAGCAATACTTTTCCCCAAGCCACCTGCTCCCCCGGTGACGATGGCTATCTGGTCCATGAATCGCATCATATAAAGTCAAAAGATTAAAAAGATGTAACTTTAGTCACTAAATTTCGTTTATACCATTAAAGACGCTCATGATTGAGCCCTTGAGCCTCGAATAATTTTAAGAACAAATAAATTATAACAATAAGGAATAGCATGAAGTTAAATAAAATAATTAAAAAAATCGCATTAAGTAGCCTGATTGTAGTCATGGGGACACTGTCGATGGCGGCGTTCGTGCCTTGGTCACTGCTAGGGGGCGGTGAAGAGAATTTATCGATTCAAAGTGTTAGAGACCGCAGGGGATCTGGAGGGGGTTTTCATCATGGGAGGCGCCATCGAGCACTTCAATTTTTAGATTTAAATGAAGAACAAGAAGCGTTGATTCAGGAAATTCACAGCACACATCAGGCTGATCGCGAGGCGTTGCATTCTGACATGAAGCTATCGAGACAACTCTTGCATGAGGCTGTTTTTGCCGAAGTTCCCGATGAAACCGCCATCAATGATGCCGCGATCAATTTGGGCTTAACGATAGGCGATCAGATCGTATTGCGCCGCATAATAATGAACGAAATAAAAGCCGTACTAACACCCGAGCAAATCGAAAGGTGGGAGGAGATGAAATCTCACAGACGTGGGATGAGAGAGGATGGAGAAGAAACTGGGGTCGAAGAGGGTGATTCTTCGCCGGTATAAATAAAACGGAGCGAGAGCTTAATTGTTCTATTCTTAATGAGTTTAACCTTTGATAATTCACTCGAAGATATCTGCTTCAGAAGTCTGATTTTCCGAAGCAGATATCTTGCTCTATTGCCAACTATAAATATGGTTGAATTGCCCGTGCTAAAGACAATCGATGATCAAAGTGCTACGGATCTCGCACTTGTAAATGAAACGTTAAAGGGCGATCTTTCAGCTTTCGATAAGTTGGTTCGACGTTATCAGGGAATGGTCACTGGGTCGCTCTTTCGCTTCTGTCCGCAGCGTTCTGACCTTGAAGATCTCGTGCAGGAGACGATGATTAAAGCCTACCGGAAACTGAATACCTGGAAACCATCAGCTCCTTTTGAATACTGGATACGCCGGATTGCCATCAATACGGGGCATGATTACTTTCGCCGTGCGGCGCGTAACCCGCTATCGATAGCCGACAAGTTAGGCGATGCCAATGAAAGTGTTCTTAAAGCTTTTACTGATGAAAAGGATACCTATAATGACTATCATTACACAGAAAAAGTCCAGTATTTGCTCGCCGGGCTTTCGCCTGATGATCGAACACTTCTCACATTGCAATACCTGGAAGAGATGACACTAGTAGATATTGCCGAGAACATGAGGTGGAGCCTATCGAAAACTAAAGTTAAAAGTCACCGCGCCCGGAAAAAATTAAAAAATCTGCTAACAAAACATGAAATCTCCTAAATCAAATAACCCCAATTCCTGGTCTGATTTAGTTACAGCGAGTCATCGTGAAATAGCACCTGAAATCGATGTTTTACATAAAGTGCGCGCTGCATTAATTCAGGGGGAGAGAGAGAGCAATGCTGTCGACTGGACGGAAGCGATTCTCGCACTTTTTAAAATTCGCTCGGTACAGATAGCCAGCGCAACTGGAGTTGCTTGCATCATTCTATTATCCGTCATTTCCTTTATGATTCCTTCAGCTGATGCTGACGAAGATCCGGTAATCGCTTTTATTACGAATGGTGATTGGAGCGTATTCCTATGAATAAAAAATACATTCAAGCGCTTCTTTTAATCTGTGCAATTTTGGTAATGGGAATAATTGGTGGCATTGCCGGCTCGACGATCTACCATAAACAGGTGAGGAAAGACAGGTTCGCGCACAGAAATTTCAGCTCTCGCGATGCTGGGAGAATGGAACATCTCTCCCGTGAATTAGATCTCAATCCTCAGCAAATGGAAGCGATACAAGCAGAATTGGCTATCGTTTCTCGTGAAATTAAAAAATTACAAGCAGAGATGAGACCTCTTTTCGAAAAGCTTCATCTACAAATGAGAGAGGCTATTGAAAAACAACTTCACGCCGAACAACTGGCGATGTTCAAAGAAATGACAAAGCACCGTGAAGAACAGAGGTTTAGGGGTGGCTCATTTTATAGAAGGGGTCCAGATTTTAGAAGGGACCACCATTTTAGAGACGATCCGCGGTTCAATGAAGATCGCAATCATATCGAGCCGCTTCAAGAGACTGATATACCTGAAAAAGAAGAATAGGTAATTATTAGCAATAGCGAAGAGGAGCGGGTGCGGTCGTAATGCCGCCGTCGATGTCGTTAATAATTAAAATATTCGATGACGCGGGCTGGACAAATAGGGGGATATGATTGTTTAAATAGTCGATGGCTGATAACCGCGATTATGATGCAATTATTATTGGGAGTGGTCATAATGGATTAGTCTGTGCCGGCTATCTGGCAAAAGCGGGGAAGCAGGTGCTCGTGGTCGAGCGTCGTTCAATAATTGGTGGGGCCGCAATTAGTGAAGAATTATTTCCCGGCTATCGATTGTCCTCCTGTTCCTATATCTGTCACCTGCTTCAGTCCAAAGTGATTAATGATTTTGAACTCCCTCGTCATGGATTTGAGGTCTTCAACATCAATCCAACTCGATTTTGTCCATATCTTGATCGCCGTCACTTGCTCCTATGGGATTCAGACGAAGAAACACAAAATCATATGGCCAAATTTTCTCGAGCGGATGCCGATGCCTACCCTCGGTGGCTGGATTTCTGGAAGCGGGCAGCCGGGCTGATTTATCCCTATTTTCTCAAACTCCCTCCCAGTATGGATGAATTGAGAGCCAATGTTCAAGGGACAGCTGATGAGCCATTACTTGAACGTTTGCTCACAGTTAGTATGAAGGAACTTGTCACTGAATTTTTTGAAGATGAATCAATAAGAGGGGCATTTATTTCGACACAGGATGTCGGTGATCCCTCCGCTCCTGGAAGCGCGTGGTGTTATAATTATTTCATGTGCAGTCTATTCAGTCGTCCTGAACATGTAGGTTTGGTAAAAGGGGGAATGGGCAGCATAACGCAAGCCCTGGCATCTTCGGTCAAAGCGGAGGGAGTCGTGATAAAAACGGATGCGGCGGTTGAGCGTATTATGATCGAAAATAATAATGCCATCGGTATTCGCCTCGAGGGGGGAGCGGAAATAACGAGCAAAGTTGTCGTCTCTAATGCTGATCCTAAACGGACATTTTTCACCTTAATCGATCAAGATCAATTACCGGATAACTACTTTCAAAAAATAAAAAAATTAAAGACCGAGGTAAGTTATTTGAAATTTCATGCCGCACTCAACCGCTTACCCGATTTCTCTCAATTTTTTAAGGGTGACTATGATCCTAAATATTTAGCGATGACTAAAATTTCACCCTCGATAGAGTATTTAGAGAAAAGTTGGAATGATGCGAGTATGGGCAGGCCGGCAAGGGCCCCGGTAATGGAAGTTCAAATTCCCTCGGTTTATGATACGACAATGGCACCTGCCGGGCATCACGTTCTGTCAATTTGGATGCTCTACGCGCCTGTGCATTTGGCTGATGGTAATTGGGAAGGGCGACGCGAGGAAGTTGGAGAAAGTGTCATTGATAGCTTAGCTCAATATGCCCCCGATATAAAAGACTGTATTGTCGACTGGTCGCTTTTTACACCGTGGGACATTGAGCAACGTGTCGGATTAACCGACGGTAATATCCGGCATCTGGATATAGTTCCGGATCAATTTCTCGACAAGCGTCCCCTCATGGGATGGGCCGGCTACAATACACCGATCAAAGACCTTTACCTTTGTGGTGGGGGTACACATCCAGGTGGTGAGGTCACAGGAGCGCCAGGTCATAATGCCGCGCATGTGATTTTAAAAGAACAGGGTGATTAGTCAAAAGGTCAAAAGGTCAAAAAGTCAAAAGGGTGTGATGACTTTTGTGGTGAGACGAAAATTAACATGCGCGATACTTATAATCGTCTTATTTAAAGACGATAGTTAAATGTATTTCAACTTTGCGTTTGATAAATGGTTGTTGTTCACCCATGCTTCTCGCGATTATTATGAGTGAACAAAATCAAGAGGAGACCCATGACCTTTATGCGGTCAGATTGAATAAACTGCAAGCGATGCGTGAAGAGGGCTTTGACCCCTTTCACGAAAATTGCGAACAGACGCACACCTCTGTCGAGGCACAGGCTGTTTATACTGAAGACGAGGATAGCAGTCCGGTCGTAAAGGTAGCGGGCAGGATGACGGTCTTTCGCCTTATGGGTAAGGCTGCTTTTGTGAAAATTCTCGATCGTGATGGTCTCATTCAACTCTATTTTAAGCGCGACGAAGTAGGAGAGGACGCCTACAAGGTATTCAAGAAGCTTGATCTAGGAGACATTATCGGTGCGGAAGGTCCGTTATTTAAAACAAAGACGGGAGAAATAACGGTACGCGTTCAACGTTATAAACTGGTAAGTAAAGCCTTACGCCCCTTACCTGAAAAATGGCACGGTTTGACCGATAATGAACAGGTCTATCGCCAGCGTTATCTCGATCTTATTGTTAATCCGGAATCTCGCGAACGCTTTATTATGCGTAGTAAGATCATCTCCTGTATCCGTCGATTTCTCGATGAGCGGGGATTTCTCGAGGTGGAAACACCGATCTTGCAGGCAGAGGCCGGGGGGGCGGCCGCTCGCCCTTTTGTTACCCACTTCAATGCATTGGATTGTGATTTCAATCTTCGTATTGCGTTAGAATTGCATCTCAAGCGTCTATTAGTGGGAGGGTTTGATCGTGTTTATGAATTGGGGCGCTGCTTTCGCAATGAAGGTTTATCCCGGCGCCACAACCCAGAGTTTACAATCCTGGAAGTGTACCAGGCCTACTCCGATTACCGTGGAATGATGAGTCTTATCCACGACATGATCCTCACCCTCTGTGGTGATGTATTAAATACGACACAATTTGAACGACCGGATGGGCAAATTATAGAATTAAAAGGTGAATGGCTTGAGGTGCCCTATAAAGATTTGATTCGAGAACGTACAAATGATTCGGATTGGTTTAACCGAAGCAAAGAGGAGATGCTCGCAAAGTGTAACGAACTTGAGATTGAAGTGAATCCTGAGCTCGAAATATTTGAAATCACGAATAACGTTTTCGAGAAA
>Ga0114999_10002362_pt1 | contig 24945 bp, 22 predicted proteins | sample ArcticOcean_MG_C_3_FD_89820 | JGI IMG/M metagenome (GOLD analysis project Ga0114999, IMG submission 89820) | Marine microbial communities from western Arctic Ocean - ArcticOcean_MG_CB8_126 | ecosystem: Environmental > Aquatic > Marine > Oceanic | place: Arctic Ocean: Canada Basin | collected...
GGCACAAAACGAGATATGTGACCCAAATTACGGAAAATAGGCCTATTCTAGTGATTAAATAGGCCTTAAACACATGAATTACCGAGGCAAACTTCACATTCAGCCGATAAATTTGGATAACAGGCCACAATTCCGATAATCCAGATAAACTTTACTCCACCAAAAAAATACGAACATAACAGGAACATTGAATTGCGTTTCGCTTGTTGATATTATTTGTTGCCCCACTTACGTGAAACACCGAAACTTACATTGACGGGGCGTCAACATGGCCACGATATCCTCTATTTCCCAACAGATTTGGGATATGAAATACCGGTTCCAAGAACCGGGTGGGGCAGTCCACGATAAAATCATAGAAGATACTTGGCACCGGATCGCCAAGGCACTGGCGGCCCCTGAACAAGATCCTACGCAATGGGAAGAGCAGTTCTATGAGGCGCTGGAAGGTTGCAAATTTCTGCCTGCCGGACGGATCATCGCTGGTGCCGGAACTGCGCGAAAAGTTACCTTATTCAACTGTTTCGTCATGGGCACAATCCCCGACGATATGGCCGGCATCTTTAATCATCTGAAGGAAGCCGCGCTTACGCTGCAACAAGGCGGTGGCATTGGGTATGACTTCTCTACCCTGCGGCCCAAAGGCGCTCTGGTCAAAGGCGTTGGTGCCGATGCTTCGGGACCACTGTCCTTTATGGATGTCTGGGATTCTATGTGCTGCACGATTATGAGTGCGGGCTCGCGACGGGGCGCCATGATGGCGACATTACGGTGCGACCACCCTGACATTGAAGCGTTTATCGACGCCAAGCGTGAGCCCGGTCGATTGCGGATGTTCAACCTGTCAGTTCTGATCACCGACCCCTTTATGGAGGCTGTTGAGCAGGATACTTCGTGGGATTTAAAATTCGACGGACAAACCTACCGCACGATACGAGCCCGTGAACTGTGGGACAGGGTCATGCGTGGCACATACGCCTATGCCGAGCCCGGCGTGATTTTTATCGACCGCATCAACCAGCAGAACAATCTCGCCTATTGCGAAACGATCAACGCCACCAACCCGTGTGGCGAACAACCCCTACCTCCCTATGGCGCCTGCCTGTTAGGGTCGATTAATCTCGTACAGCTTGTAAAGGAGCCATTCACCGAAACCGCCCATCTCGATATGGCGGCGCTGGCAAAGCTGGTGCCCGTTGCGGTGCGGATGATGGATAATGTTGTCGATGTCTCCAACTTTCCGCTGGAAGAGCAGGCAGCAGAAGCCCGTGCCAAACGTCGGATTGGACTAGGGCTTACCGGGCTCGGTGATGCACTGATCATGTGCCGCGCTCGCTATGGATCCGCGGAAGCCGTTACTTTGACGGACGAATGGGCCGCTGCGGTAGAACGCCATGCTTATCTGGCCTCAACGGAAATCGCCCGGGAAAAAGGCAGCTTTCCACTCTATGACGCAGAACAGTATAATGTCGGGCAGCATATCCAGACCCTGGATACAGACGTTCAGGATGCAATCTCCCAAAACGGTATCCGCAACGCGCTGCTCACCTCCATCGCGCCAACTGGCACCATATCTTTGTTTGCCGATAATGTGACATCTGGCATCGAGCCGGTCTTCGCCTATAGCTACACGCGCAATGTCCTGATGCCTGATGGCACCCGCGAAGCCGAGGTAGTCTCAGATTATGCCTGGCGGCTCTATCGTACAATTTTTGGCGAAAATACGCCGTTGCCGAACTATTTTGTCGATGCCGAAGCGTTGAGCCCTCACGATCATCTGGTGATGCAGGCCGCCGTACAAAAACATATCGACAGCTCCATATCCAAGACCATCAACTGTCCCGAAGCCCTAGACTTCGAAGCCTTCAAGGAGGTTTATCGTGAAGCCTATGCACTCGGCTGCAAGGGCTGCACCACCTACCGACCGAATGATATAACCGGCGCCGTGCTAGAGAAGAGTAGCAGCGATGACGCGACGGCGTCACAGGCGGAACTGCCGCTCGAGCCGCCACCGGCCAAACCTGTCGACGGGCTTGATGCTGGAGGCGTCGTCTATATAACTCAGCCGCTCAACCGGCCGGAAGAATTATCCGGCCAAACCTACAAGATCAAATGGGCCGAGAGCGAACACGCTATCTATATTACCATAAATGACATCGTTCAGGACGGTCGACGCCGCCCATTTGAGGTCTTCATCAATTCCAAAAACATGGAGCATTACGCCTGGATGGTTGCGCTGACCCGCATGATCAGCGTCGTCTTTCGGCGCGGCGGCGATGTGTCTTTTGTTGTTGAAGAGCTCAAGGCCGTCTTTGATCCGCGTGGTGGTCAATGGTTTGAGGGCAAGTATGTTCCCTCCCTGTTGGCAGCCATCGGTGGCGTCATCGAACGCCATATGATTGATATCGGCTTTATGCCCCGTCCCGGCGATACAGAAACCGGACAGGCCGCGCTGGCGGCAGAAGCAAGCGGCGGCAGAGCTACGAATGCTCCGGGGGAAAACGCATCGCGACGCCTTATTCCGCATCAATGTCTTAAATGTGGCGAGGCCGCCATGATCCGGCAGGAAGGCTGTGATCTCTGCACCTCCTGCGGCCACAGCAAGTGCGGATAATACGAAAGACCGGCACGCTACAACTCGCATCGACCATTTTGATGGAGACCTCTAAAGAATTCGCTCCGCTTTCGCGCTCAAGGCGCGTATGAGCCGCCGCCACGCATAAGACAACAGAGACATATTTATCAACCGTAATCGTTCCGGGCATTTTCCCCGGCGGCGCTCGCGTTGCTATGGTGAGATTTATCCTGACTGCTGAGGCCACTTGTAAGCTAACACCGACGAAGACCGAAGAGGCTCAGCAAGCGGACTTTTGGTCCGCTTTTTTTGTGGGCCTTACCTAACACCAAACCTACGAGACGAGACAAGACAATAACGCCCCCAAGTGAGACCAGAAAGTTAGCGACACCGACGCGCGGCCCTTGGCGGCAAGAGCTGCGCGCTATGTCACGTCTGGCTTGGCCCATCGTTCTGACACAGCTGGCCTGGGTCGGCATGCTGACCACGGACACTGCCATGATTGGACGGCTCGGCGCAGAACAGCTCGCCGGAGCGACCCTTAGCCTGATGGTTTTCTTCCTGACCTATGTGATCTGCTTTGGTGTTGTTACAGCGACAGCCTCATTAGCCTCTCAGGCATTTGGTGCACGTCAGCCAAGGCAGGTTAGACGGATTACCCGGCAAGGCTGGTGGGTAACGATTGCGCTAACGATCCCGATGCTCGTCGCGATGGGCTACACGACCGACGTTCTGGCATTGATGGGGCAACCTGAAAAGACCCTACCCCACGCCGCCGCCTATATGGGTACGCTTATGTGGAGCCTGTTGCCCGCAACAGCGTTTACAGTCCTGCGCAATTTTGTGTCAGCCCTCGGACGGCCACAGCCCGCCCTATGGGTGATGCTATCCGGCGTACCGTTAAATGCCCTGCTTGATTACGGGCTGATCTATGGCAATTTCGGCCTGCCTCGGCTCGAGCTTGTTGGCGCGGGACTGGCAACAACGATCATCAACATCATGATGTTCCTAGCCTTGATGGCGATTGCTGTCTTCCGGAAACCATTTTCCCGCTACGCAATCCTGGGCCGATTCTGGCGGCCAGACTGGGCTCAGTTTCGACAAATCTTTCGCATTGGATTGCCGATCGCCGGCACTCACTTGATGGTTGCCGGGTTCTTCATAGGGACGGTGTTCGTCATTGGGTCTTTCGGAACCGAAGCAATTGCCGCCCACATGATTGCCATCCAGCTGCCCCATATCAGCATCATGATTCCCATGGGACTATCCCAGGCAGCAACGGTTCGTGTTGGCCACGCAGTTGGTCGGCGCAATGTCGAAGCGGCTTATCGCGCGGGATGGACAGCCACAGCCATGACAGTGTGTTTCATGACCATGATGTCTGTCGTGGTCATGCTCGTTCCGGAGGCTTTTGTGAAACTGTTTATCGATGCCAGCCGCCCCGAAAACGCCGCCGTCCTAAACCTCGCTGTATCCTTCTTATTTTTCGCGGTCTTTTTCCAAGTCGCCGACGGCATTCAGGAAGTGATGTCTGGGGCCTTGCGCGGCCTCAACGACACCGTCATCCCGATGTTCATCGCAGGCATCAGCTATTGGGGCGTAGGCTTAGCCACTGGCGTTTGGCTGGCATTCTACCGCGATCTGCAGGGGGTCGGGCTCTGGCTCGGCTTTATCTTTGGCTTAAGCTGCGCTGCGACCCTGTTGGGCTGGCGTTTTTACCGGTTCTTCAAGAACCAGCATCTGCCATCGATACAGACGCCGACCTAAGACAAGGAAAGGGAGAGAGGGCGCGTAAAAATCTCTATTCCGCCTCAACCGGGTTTTGCAGCAGGCCGACGCCCTCAATCTGCACTTCAAGATGATCGCCAGGTTTGAGATACCCCGGTGGGTCATGCTCAATTGCCGAACCACCCGGGCTACCGGTGCAAATCAGATCACCGGGTTCTAGCTGGGTAAAGCGCGAGATAAACGAGATCACATAAGAGATATCAAAGATCATCATATCGGTGCCGCCGTTTTGACGCTCTTCACCATTCACCCGGGTAACGATCTGCAATTTCATCGGATCATCGATTTCGTCAGCAGTGACTATCGACGGACCCATCGAGCCAGAGCGCCACTGGTTTTTAACCGGACAGTTCTGTGTGCCACGACCAATCCAGTTCCGAACACTGCCTTCATTAGCGATGGTGTATCCACCAACATAAGACATAGCATCGGCCTCATCAATATGGCGGCCCTGCTTACCGATCACAACAACCAGTTCGCCCTCATAATCAAGCTGATCACCATCATCAGAACCGCGAATAATCGCCTCATCATGCGCTGAGAATGAATCTCTAAAACGTGGAAATATGCTCGGCCATTCCGGGCGACCGTCTTCCATAACCTCATGATAAGCATAGTAATTCCGACCAACGCAGAAAATCTTGCCGGGATTATGAATAGGCATCCGGACGGTCACATCAATCATACCAAAAGTCGGGGGTGCTTCAGCGACTGTTGCCTTCAGCGATGCCAAAGCTCCATCTCCAGCAGCAAAAACACTCTTCAGGTTTGCAAAATGAGTTTCCTGAAACATCGCACCGGATAGATCGACGATGCCATCATCTTTGACGGCGCCATAGCCTTCGCGCCCATCATGGTAAAAGCTTACGAGCTTCATATTTTTCTCCCTTAAATTCGATAGCTGTTTTTAACGTATATCAAGCGCGAGGGGTAGACGCTGACTAACCTAATTGATCAACACCCTCTAGCAGAAGTCTGAGACCTTCATCCTCAATCCCGAGTGTTTGGAGTTGCTCGACGGTTGAGGCGAGATAATCGCGATTGGGACCTCTCTTGCCACGCCCCTGCGCAATCCGCGCGGCCATTTCATCCCGCGTCAATCCGCTGACATAGAGCGCGTGGTCGGGATTCACGACCAACGTATAGGCTCGAACCGCCTGTCCTCCGACTTCGATAGAAACTGGCACACAGCTATAGATTTCTTCAGGCATTTCGCGCTTTGCGAGATAGAGAAACACTTCATCGCGATCCGCCTCTGCAATACACAATGCCAGCCCCCGACATTCGCCGCCGCGATCAAGCCCCAGCGATAGCCCCGGCCGTTTAGGTGTCCCTCGATAGATAATGGAGGAAACGCAGAACCGACGATGCCAGCCTTCGAGGCGAGCCTCTCGGGTTTCACTTGGTTCGAACTCAGGATTCCACATCAGCGAACCATAAGCGAAGAACCAAACATCACCGGGTTCTGAAACAACGATTTTTCTGCGATTTTCTGTCACGTATTTATCTGTTCACCAAAGCCACACCAGCCACAGCAATCGCCATTCCGACCATCGCCAGTGCCGCGAAGGTTTCACCAAACACCAGCCACCCCATTACCGCCGTCGTTGGCGGGCTGAGATAAATCAGGCTGGTTACTTGTGCTGCCGCACCGCGCTGGACCAAAAAGAAATAGAGCGCCAGCGCGATTACCGAAAGAGCGATCCCTGACCAAGCTAACGCGAATATAAATTCGCCAGTCCATTCGACACGCATCGTTTCAAAGGCAACAGCCAGCGCGCCAATAATGACCAACGATACGGCGTTCTGAATGGTTACAGCGGCGCGCGCATCGATATCGGTGCAAAAACGTTTCTGATAAACCGTGCCAATTGTAATACCGACAAGAGCGAGCCCGGCAAACGAAACGGCCCAGCCACCCTGCTCCGCAAATTCAACTTTTTCGGCGACAACCAGTCCTAGACCGACAAAGCCAAGACCGAGGCCTATCCACTGACGAGCGGTGACCTTTTCACCTAGCAAAGGAGCCGCAAGCGACCCGGTTATCAACGGCTGGAGCCCGACGATCAACGCCATGACACCGGTCGAGAGCCCTAAATAAATGCCGTAAAAAACCCCGATCAGATAAATGGTCTGCACCAAAAGCCCCGCAAAGGTAATATGCAGTAGGGATCGAGGCGTTTTTGGCCAGCGGACGCGCCAAAGCATCATCAATGGCGCCATAATCGCCAGCGCGAGGACAAAACGGAGCGTCAGAAAAGTAAAGGGCTCGGCATATGGCAGACCATATTTGGCAGCCACGAAGCCGCTCGCCCAGAAAAAGACAAACAGGGCCGAGAGCACGACCATCAAGCCGAGTGAGTGACTTTGGGGTTTTTCTTGTGTCATCTAACTTCTCTATATGTTGGGAAGTGTAATCCCTCCACCCCCCTCTCGACCACTTCTATCGAAATGCCTATAAAGACTCATGGCTTTTAAACTTCAAAATTGGCGCAAACCCATCGCGTGGGGATTAACAATCCTGACCGGTCTAGCCGCTCTCTATTGTGGCCTGTGGTTCGTCATTGCTTCACAGCTGGAGAATGGACTTACCAACTGGGCGGCCTCGCAGCGCGCCCGTGGCTGGACCGTCGAACATGGCAAAGTCGACTTGTCCGGCTTCCCCCTGAAATGGCAGATGGATATTGAAAAACCTCTTCTCTCCCGTAGTACGGACAAAACACCCCTTCACTGGTCGGGACCCTACATTCAACTCCAAATGCGACCCTGGAATCTTGCAGCTATAGGCTTCCAGACAGCGGGCGATCATCGGCTCGGCTACGCCACCACGAGAGTATCTGACTCCGCGAAATTGGAAATGGGCGCCGGATACGGCGATTTGCAATTTGGCCACGATGGTATTTTGAAAGAACTCATCTTTACCGTTGAAGGTGCTGTCCTTGAAACCGCCCAGGCACAAAACTTTCGTTTCACCCAGCTTCATGCCCGACTTGATCTCGATCGACCTGCTGCGCCACAGTCCAAACCGCATCAAATTCCAGCCTTCCATCTTACGGCAGAACTCTTTGGTCTGACATTGCCCAAGGAGATGAAACTCGCCCTTGGTCGTACCGTCAGCCGAATTGCTTTGAGTGCTGATTTTCTGGGCGTGGCAAACGGGCCAAATTTGCAACAGGCGTTATCGAAATGGGCGCGGAGCGGCGGTTCACTCAACGTGAAAACACTCGAAATCGGCTGGTCCAAGCTGGACATTGGTGGGACTGGAACGCTCGCGCTTGATACCGCGTTGCAACCGATCGTGGCCTTCAGCGGAAGAGTGTCAGGATATGGGGAAACACTCGATGCTATGGCAGATGGCGGACTCATCAAACCTGCTACAGCGATGGTCACGCGCTTCGCGCTGCGGGCGCTCTCAAATTTTACCGGGGATAAAAAAGGCGATCGAATTCGTGTATCGCTAACGATCCAGGACAACTATCTGCATGTCGGCCCCATTAAGCTGATCAAGTTGCCGAAAATGATCTGGAATTAATTGTCCGACGCTTCATCGCCAGGAGGAGCCTCATCGGGAGGAGTCGGTGGAATATGCTGACCAGCCTCAATAACACTGCGGCGGATTTCACGGGTCCGGGCAAAGAGTGCTTCCAGACCATCGCCATCGCCATCGCGGATAGCCCGCTGCAGACCACTTAAATCCTCGGTAAGACGCCCCAGCATTTCAAGAACAGCGTCTTTGTTATTGAGGAAAATATCGCGCCACATTACCGGGTCGGATGCTGCGATACGGGTGAAATCGCGAAAACCGCTGGCGGCAAACTTTACCACTTCGGATTTAAGCCGGTCTTCCAAATCTGTTGCCGTACCAACAATCGTATAGGCAATAAGGTGCGGAACATGCGACGTAATCGCCAACACCTGATCATGATGATCAGGGTCCATCCGTTCGATTTTGCTACCGGTGCGCCGCCACAACTCAGCGACCTGTTCAACCGCGACCTCATCAGTTCCTGATTCTGGTGTAAGAACCAGCCAGCGATCTTCAAACAAACTATCAAAACCCGCTTCAGGGCCAGAGTTTTCCGTCCCGGCGATAGGATGACTGGGTACAAAATGGACGCCAACAGGCAGATGCGGGGCAACGGCATCGATAACAGATCGTTTTACGGAACCAACATCAGTCACAATTGCCCCAGGCTTCAGCGACGCAGACATTTGTTTAGCGATAGCGCCATAGGCGCCAATCGGCGTGCACAAAACGATGAGATCGGCATCCCTGACAGCGTCGGCAACGTCGTCGGTCGCGCTATCGGCAAGGTCAAGATCCAATGCTGTCTGGCGGGTTTGTTCGGTGCGTGCACAGGCGACAATAGAACCGGCCAGCCCGTCACGGCGGATGACCCGTGCCAGCGAAGATCCAATCAGCCCGATACCGATAAAGGCAATCTTGTTAAATAAAATATCGCCAGCCATTTCAAACTACTCCGCCATAAACTCTTTTGCCGCATCGGCAAACGCCCGCATCTCATCCTCACGACCAATCGTTACCCGCAGGCAATCCGGCAGGCCATAGCCGGCGGTTTCACGTGGAATAATCCCTTTGGAACCAAAGAATGCCATTGCCGCTGCTGAGTTATGCGTGTCATCTTCAGGGAACCGCACCAGGATAAAATTTGCCGCACTGGGATAAACCGTCAGGCCACATTCGTTGAGCCTATCACTGAACCACGGCAACCAGATCGAGTTGTGATCGCGGGCAGCAGCAACATGAGCGGTATCTTCTACCGCCGCCTTGCCAGCTGCCTGTGCTGCTGTCGATAAATTAAAAGGTCCGCGTAGCCGATTGAGAACGTCAGCGACCGATACCGGACAATAGGCCCAGCCAATTCGCAGAGCTGCCAGTGCATAAATCTTTGAAAACGTCCGCGTCACGACCGTATTTTCTGCCGCATCGACCAGATCAAAACCCATATCATAATCATTCCGGGTGACAAACTCTGCATAGGCACAGTCAATCACCAGCAGGATATCGTCCCCCAAACCGGCGCGCAGGCGCGCCATCTCATCAGCAGGAATATACGATCCCGTCGGGTTATTAGGATTCGCGATAAACACAATTCGTGTTTTGTCTGTCACCTGCGCCAGGACTGCATCAACATTAAAAGTCAGGTTCTTTTCAGGCACTTTGACCGGAATCGCCCCAACACAATGCGCAACGATGGGATAAACGTTGAAGCCGTGCTCGCCGAGCAGAATTTCGTCACCCGGCCCAGCATAGCCTCGCGCCAAATTATAGAGCAGCTCATCAGACCCCGCCCCACAGACAATCCGATCAGGGCTTAATCCGTTTGCCGACCCAAGCGCTTCACGAAGCGCAGCGGATGTGCCGTCAGGATATTCATGCAGAGTCTCACCAGCATCGCGGAACGCTGCCAGCGCGTTGGGGCTTGGACCCAATGCGCTTTCATTGGCAGAAAGCTTTATCGCAGCCTTCTTACCGTCCACCGACGACTTGCCGGGAACGTATGGCGCAAGTTCCATTATGCCAGGACGAGGGGTTAGCATTTCAGTCTCCGGTCGTCAGCGGCACAGCGTAACCACCAACCACACATGCCATCGAAAACTCGACATTATCTTCAAGAAATTTTGCAACCCGACTGTCATCTGCGGTGGTAAACCCATCAATCTCCAACAGGAATAACTCGCGGCCAGTCGTTGCCGCAGATTTTGGTAAGGTAACCAATGCGGTTAGCGTTAGCCCAGCCGAGGAGAGTGGCCCTGTCAAACGAGATCGGCTTATTGGCTCAGCGCATTCAATAATCAAATAACTTCGGTCTTCCCCGGTTTCAACCGGCGTAATATCGGCAACCAGCAGGGCTTCCGATTGACCGCCGCGTCCATTGCCACCAGACGCAAACGGCAGACGCGCCACTACACGCACCTGTCGTACGCCGCTCACATTGCTAAGCAATGGCCACCAGGGGTCGGCTTCGTCAATTTGCGGCATTGGTAGGACGCCAGCTGTCGCGCTGCCATCCGCTATCGCCTGCAGCACACCACGAGTCGTCGCATGGCGGGTTAAGGGTGTTTGCGATCCAAAGTGATCGCGAGCGATATCCCAATAGGCGGGATCTTCAGCATCCCATACCGCGATCTTGAACGCGCCCTGCATGGAAACGAATGCAGAAATCAACTCACGCCAGATACGAACAATAACCGCCGACGGCAAGTCCCCTGTGTGACGGCCAACCAACCGTCGTAGAACCTCAGCTTCACGTCCTGGCCGAAAAACGTCACCACCAGCACCCTGCTTGGCGTCTTTGACCCGGGCAACGACCTCCGCACGCCGCATAATCAAGTCATGCAACGACTCGTCGATCGTGTCGATCTCGGCTCTGAGATCATCCAGATTGTTACTATCCGCGCTCATAAAAGCCTCTGGCCGCCAAAAATTACCGTCACCCCGGTTGGGCCGCGCGTTTATAACGCGCCACGCCGTCAACCAAAAGCAAAGAAAACATTGATAAATATCCCACTTCGACATAGCTATCATTGAAATTCAATCATTTGTCATCAGGAACCACCGCTGAAATATCGTTGAAATGACGGATTCAATAGTAACGCTAAACCCGATCGCAAATGGGGAGTTGCCCGGCCACCAGACTCAGCTGGGCGGTGATACGCCGTTATGCTTGGATTCCGGCGCGATTCTCGGTCCGTATACTATTGCCTATCAAACCTATGGCACACTTAACGCTGACAAATCGAATGCCATTCTGGTTTGCCATGCGCTGACTGGCGACCAGTTTCCCGCAGATATTCACCCTATTACCGGAAAAGGTGGTTGGTGGGAGTTGATGATAGGTCCCGGCAAAGTCATCGATACCGACCGATTTTTCGTGATTTGCACAAACGTCCTCGGTGGTTGCATGGGGACAACAGGGCCGAGTTCCATAGATCCCAAGACCGGCAAGCCCTACGGTCTCGACTTTCCCGTAATTACCATTGGCGACATGGTTCGCGCACAAGCCATGCTGATCGACCATCTCGGTATTGAAAAACTGTTCTGCGTCATCGGCGGCTCGATGGGCGCGATGCAAGTGCTGGAATGGGCATCGAAGTATGGTGACCGTCTCTATGCGGCAGTACCGATTGCCGGGGCGCCGCGTCATTCCGCTCAGAACATCGCCTTCCATGAGGTAGGTCGGCAAGCAATCATGGCTGATCCCGACTGGTGCCAGGGCAATTACATCCCCGAAGGCAAACGTCCGCGGCGAGGTCTCGCTGTCGCCCGGATGGAAGCCCATATCACGTATTTGTCGGAACCTGCCCTACACCGCAAATTTGGTCGCCGCCTCCAAGGCCGCGATGAAGTAACCTACGGCTTCGATGCGGATTTTGAGGTCGAGTCCTATTTGCGTCATCAAGGCAGCACCTTCGTGGAGCGCTTTGATGCAAACTCCTATCTCTATATCACCCGCGCAATGGATTATTTCGACATGGCAGCAGAACATGATGATATCCTCGCCCATGCCTTCCGCGACACCAAAGTACGTTTCTGCGTTGTCTCGTTTTCCAGCGACTGGCTTTACCCGACAGTTGAAAGCAGAACTGTTGTTCATGCACTCAACGCGGTCGCCGCCAATGTCAGCTTCCTTGAAGTTCAGACCGACAAAGGTCATGACGCCTTCCTGCTCGACGAACCGGTATTTCACGAAACCCTATCAGGATTTATCGACGGCACCATCCGCCATAGCGGGCTGTCGCTATGAATGCTCTGCCCACAATCGAACCGCTGCGCCCCGATTTGCAGCTTATTGGCGATATGATCGAGCCAAACAGCCGTGTGTTGGACGTCGGTTGTGGTGACGGCGCCCTTCTGGCCTATCTCGCGCAGGAAAAGAGCGTTGATGCTCGCGGCGTAGAGCTAAGCCACGAAGGCGTGAATTCCTGTGTCACGCTGGGGCTCTCAGTTATTCAGGGCGATGCCGATACAGACCTTGCTGACTACCCTTCAGGCGCTTTTGACTATGTCGTGCTCGGCCAGACTTTGCAGGCAACGCGCAGCCCGAAAGACGTGCTGGAAACGCTGGTTCGGATCGGCCGCCATGCGGTGGTGTCCTTCGTTAATTTTGGTCACTGGCGGACAAGATTATCGCTGATGCTGAATGGCCGCGTTCCGGTGCCAGCAGGGAATCAACATGGCTGGCATGACAATCCTGATATTCATCTTTGTACCGTGCTGGATTTTGTCGATTTATGCGAAGAGCTGGGCCTCAAGATCGATAAAGGTCTGTCCCTCGACCGTCACAACCAGGTTCGTCAGATCAAAACCGGCAGCCACATGGCCAATTTGCGCGGTGAACAGGCGATCTTCCTGCTCCATCGGGAATAGCGCTCCTAACCTAGCGACAAATGCCAGTGGATAGTATGGATAGTAGATAACAACATTACCAAAACCTTCGGGCCAAGGCAGAGGCGTTAGGAGTCGATGAGGTTTATATCGACCTCCTATTGGCGACGTTCTACGCCAGAGTCCAAACCCATGAAGTCCTCGCCCCGATCTTCAAGGATGCCATCGGCGATACCTGGGATGATCACCTCGTAATAATCAGGTCGTTCTGGGTGTCATTTATCTTTGGTGATGGCGGCTACAACCGGGATATGGGCGCCATCCATAAAAACTTATCTGACATACGTCCTGAGCATTTTGCGATTTGGCTCGAGCTGTTCAATGCAACCCTCGAAGACACTGCACCAACACCGCAAGCCGTCGAGTTCTTTATGACCAAAGCAAACCGCATTGCGAAAGGCCTACAAACCATCATGTATGATCGAGGCAACAAAGCCGGTTAAACGTACCCGATGGTTTTAACGGATAGGAACGACAACCAACTCTCCACGTACCCTTACGCTGAAATTTGTAGCGGCGGCATAAGTTTAGTATGGTCATCGGAATACCGGGCATTCAACACCGGTTAGTAAAGTAGGGTGGCGAGGAAGGTTAGTGTTCTGGTGATGGAACTTGCACCGAATAAAATTCAGCGGGTTTAGCCATGGCTGACCTTCGCCTGGTTTCCGACAGTTTACGGTCTTATGAACCGCACGACCTATGGTCGACCAAGGTCAGACGCCAAGGCTATCAACGCTGGCGGCACCTGCGATCACAAGTTGATCTCTATTATTTCTGGGAGAAGCGTTGGTTCTTTGTCGCCATGCTCATCGGCTTTGCCATGATCGCGATGCCTCAGCCAGATGGGCTCACACGTGAGGGCCAGATCGTTCTCACCATGTCGGTGGTGGCGGTCATCCTCTTTGTTACCGAACCTGTGCCGTTACCCACGGTTGCTCTGCTGATTATTGTCGGTCAGGTGCTACTGCTGGGGATCGAATCAACCACTGTCGCCAAAACCCTGATGACCGATTCCGTTCTGTTCATCATGGGGTCACTCATGCTGGCGGTCGCGGTCGTCAAACAGAAACTCGACATCCGGATCGCCTGGCTGATTGTTCGCATGACCGGCACCAAGACGACGCGGATATGTTTTGGCATCTCGCTGGTGTCTGGCGTGCTGGCATCTTTTGTCGGTGAACACACGGTGGCAGCAATGATGCTGCCAGTCGGCATTACGCTGATCACCTTGACGTCGGATGACCCAAAACAGGTGCGGCGTCTCGCAGCAGTACTGTTGTTTTCTATATCTTACGGTTGCTCAGTGGCGGGTATCGGCACTCCGTCGGGAGGTGCCCGCAATGCCATCATGATCGGCTATTGGAAAGAGTTTTTCTACGATCCAACCGATCCAGAAACCCGTAAATTCCTGATCGATTATGTCACCTGGATTGCCTACGCCTATCCGGTTTTCCTAATCCAGCTACCATTTGTCACGCTGATCCTGACCTGGACATTCAAGCCCGAATACAAATCCCTATCTCGCGCCGTTGCCAAGCTGCGCCAGCAAATCGTTTTGCAGGGTCCCATGAAACCAGCCGACTGGCTGTCTATCCTGATTTTCTCTTTGATCTTACTTGGCTGGATTTTTCTCTCCAGCGAAACCGGGTTGGGCACCATCGCTGTCCTCGGTGCCGCCTTATTCCTGATTGCCGGGTTGGTGCAATGGGAAGATATCAATTCCGGTGTCAATTGGGGTGTCATTCTGCTTTATGCAGCCGCCATCTCGCTTGGCGTACAGATGAAAGACACCGGCGCCGCCCAGTGGATTGCAGCAAGTTTTCTCAATCTCATGACGCCGCTGGGTGCAGATCAAGGTATTGGTTTATGGGCAGCCATCTCCGCCCTGACCACAGTGGTCACCAACACCATGTCCAACGGTGCCGCCGTTGCCGTGTTGGGTCCAATCGTACTGAAGATGGCGACCGTGGCAGGTGAAAGCCCCATCGTACTTGGGTTCATCACCGCAATATCCTCGGCCTTTGCCTATTTGACCGTGGTTGGAACGCCAGCCTGCACCATCGTTTATGCCTCCGGCTATCTCAAGACCACCGACTTCCTGGTGGTTGGCTGGCGCATGGTCGTCATGTCGACAATCCTGATGATGCTAGCGGCATCTTTCTACTGGCCTCTGCTCGGGAGTTGAGGACGGCCGATGGCGTTTAAATTCATCAAACCAGGAAAGAAGAACACGCTCCAACAGGAGATGGGGGAGACCCGTCAGGAACGTCGCAATCGATTTCGTATCCTTGTCTGTATTGATGGTTCCGATGCTTCTTATGAGGGGCTCCGCTTTGCCTCAAAGATCGGCGATTCGGATGAGTGCGACATCATTCTGCTTTATGTGAGACCCATCGATCAGGGGTTGAGGTCTGGCGGGTTACAGGTCCGGGTCGCCCGGGAGAACATGCTGGATTGGGGACTCGAGCTTCCCGGCATCCGCTATCTCAAACAGGGTCTCGATATGCTGACTGGCGAGGATGAGATTTCAGCGCATTGGACCGCCTCGATGAGTCACTCGGAAAGCTGGGGTGACCCGCTCGGGGATAACAAGGTCGAGTATTGCCATGAAAACGGCAGAACCATCGTCCTAAAACTGAAAACCGCACCCGACCCCGCCAGCGGCATTCTCGATCAATATGAACTCGGCCCCTACAACCTCATCATCATGGGCACCCCAACGCATTGGCACAGCGAAATGCGGGCATTCTTTAGCGCCAGTGTTACGCAGAAGGTGGCCATGCTATCGCCCTGCTCCGTTATGGTGGCTCGTCCAAATGAACATGGCCGCGGCAAAGGCCACTTGATCTGCATCGATGGCACCAAGCATTCACTGGATGCGATGCGCCGCGATGCCGTTCTGGCAAAGCATAGTGGCAGACCTGTTACTTTGTTTTGCGGTGCCCGGCAGAAATCAGACATTGCAACGGCAGGACGGGTTCTGGAAAAAGCAACAGAGATGCTGACGAAAATTGATATTGAAGTTCAAGACGTCCTCGTCGGTGTTGGAAATCCAACAGAGGAGATCGTCCGCGCGGGGGATGACTATGGTGTCGTCGCCGTCGCCGATTCCGGAAAGAAACTATTTCGACGTTTGTTTGCGGGCGGAACTGCTTTCAAGGTCATGGGCGCCGCTAAAACATCGGTCCTGAACATTCGCTGATCGATAGACTCCTCTATCCCTGCCACATAGACTTTCCGCTCATCCACACGACAAGGAGCACCGAACAATGATTGGCATCACTTTTCTGGGAGACCGGCAGGTCGAGTTGCGAGAATTCGTAGACCCGACCCCAGGGCCGCGCGACGTTATCCTTGAAATTAAGGCGTCCGGCATGTGTGGTACCGATCTGCATGCCTATCGTCGCGAATTCGCCGGCACTGAGCATTTCATCGCCGGCCACGAGCCCTGCGGGGTCGTCGTTGAGCTTGGCAAGCACGTCACTGAAAGCGACGCTAAAATCGGCGACCGGGTGATGGTTCACCATTACGATGGCTGCGGTAATTGCCGGCATTGCCAATCCGGCTGGTCGCAGCTTTGTGACGAAGGTCCAATAACTTACGGCTCCGGGCAGGGCCACGGCGCCCATGCACACTATATGTGCGTTGCCTCCCACACACTGGTTCCGCTGCTTGATGATTTAAGCTTTTTAACCGGCGCTGCCATTTCCTGTGGCACCGGCACCGCCTATGGCGCGCTCAAAAGAATCGGGCTCGAAGGTGACGAGACCCTCGCTGTTTTTGGACAAGGACCGGTGGGACTTTCCACTACCCAGTTTGGCGCCGCCATGGGCGCAAGGGTGATCGCCGTCGAGACCTCGCCAGAGCGGAGGGAGCTTGCCCTTGAGAAAGGCGCACACGCCGTTATTGATCCCACTGAGGTTGATCCTGTGACCGCAATCCAGGAACTAACCCATGGTGAGGGGGCTCATAAGGTGATCGAAACGGCTGGCGTCGCCCAGGCCCGAACCGCCGCCGTCAAAGGCACTCGCAAATGGGGAACCGCCTGCTTTGTTGCCAGCGGCGGCCAAGTGACACTGGATGTCGGCCCAGACCTTACCTTTCGTCAAGTGACCGTTCTCGGCCACTGGACATTTTCAAAGAACGGCCAGGCTGATTGCGCGCGCTTCGTCTCGGACCGGAAGATCGACGTGGATAGCGTGTTTACACATGAGTTCAAGCTGGATCAGGCGGAAGAGGCCTATCAACTGCTCGATCAGCAGAAGACGGGCAAGGGTGTGTTTATACCGTCTTGAAGAAAGTTACCCTTCAATCCCTCACCCGATTAGCACCAGGGACTGTTGCGGTATAGCGCCGACGGCGTTGGGCCTTCGGGGTATCTGAGCTAGCCGCGTAAATCTGCTTACCGGCTTCTGAGATCAGCACGCCAGAAAATGTTGGAAATAAACGTTGGCCGACTTGCTCCCAAGCCGGTGCCGAGGCGATCACCATGCGCGACCGACTAGGAGGCGCAAACAAAGCGCGTTCAGTTCTGATCGGGGTAAACAAGGTGTCTCGCAGCAACCGATTGAGCTGCGCCGGGCTATAGGGATAACCATGGCCAAACGGCGTCCGGTCCATTCTTGCCCAAATGCCACGCCGGTTTGGCACCACCACCATCAATCGCCCACCATCAGCCAGCACGCGCCACACTTCACGCAGCATTGGGCGTAGCTGCTCACTACATTCCAGCGCATGAACTAGAAGCACACGATCCATCGAAACATCGGGCAGCGGAATTTCTGCCTCGTCACACAGTGTAACTTTACCGGCGCCATCACTCGGCCAGTGGAGCACGCCCTGCCGCGCCGGCATGGCGGCAATGACCCGCTCTGCCCCATCCTGAAGTGGCAGCAAATAGGGCGTTGCATAGCCGAGCCCAAGAATGCGCTGTCCCGCTGTATTGTCCCAAATATCGCGAACACGCTGACGGATCACTCGGCGGGTTAATCCCCCGAGGCTGGTCCGGTAAAAGTCGCGTAAATCGACAGCATCATTCCACATACCCCTAGTTTAACATATCAAATGGGATTTTGGGTCAACCAAGCAGTTGGCTCACGCCTCAACCACGCAGTTGGCTCACGCCAATGGCTTTGCTAGGTTGCGGCATCAAATGTGAATTTACCACATAAGGAAGCACTCTATGTCGACGCTTGAAATCGAACAAATACCAACTCGCTCTGATAACTATGTTTACCTAATCAAGGAATCCGGTCAGGGCAAGGTCGGGGTGGTTGATCCCTCCGATGCTGAACCGGTAATTGAAGCGCTCGATCGACTGGGGTGGACACTGACCCATATCATCAACACGCATCACCATAACGACCATACCGGCGGTAATCTTGAGCTGAAGGAAAAATATGGCTGCGAAATTGTCGGCCCGTTGGCCGATCATGACCGGATAGCGGGTATCGATCTCGATGTTGCCGATGGTGACACCTACACGTTTGGTGATGCAGTAGCCAAGGTCTATGATACACCGGGCCATACACGTGGGCATATCGCTTATTGGTTCGAGGAAAGCAAAGCCTTGTTCTGTGGCGACACGCTGTTCGCCCTCGGTTGCGGTCGGGTGTTCGAAGGCACCTTCGAGCAGATGTGGAATTCTCTCGGCAAGCTCCGCGCTCTACCCGACGACACGATGGTTTATTGCGCCCATGAATATACCCAGGCCAATGCCAATTTTGCAGTAACGATTGAGACCGGCAATCAGGCTCTGATGGAACGCGCCGCCGAGATTGATGCACTGCGGTCAGACAACAAACGTACCGTGCCATCGTTGCTCGGGCTTGAGAAAGAAACCAATCCGTTCCTGCGGGTTGATGTCGCATCCGTCGCCGAAGCGGTCGGCCTTCCTAATGGCAGCCCGGTCGAAGTGTTCAGCGAAATCCGCACCCGCAAAGATAATTTCTGAACAGGACAGATAAGATGAAGCTGCGCTGGGCCCCCGGATCGCCATTCGTCCGCAAGGTAACCGTCACCGCCATTGAGGCCGGTCTTGATGATCGTATTGAGCGGATGATGACGGATTATCATAAGCCCGATAGCGACATCATTGATCACAATCCACTGGGGAAGGTACCGGCGATGATCCTTGATGATGGCGATATCCTCATCGATTCCTCTGTGATTTGCGCCTACCTCGATAGTCTTCATGATCGCCATAAGATGATCCCGGTCAATCCTGAGTTTCGTTTTAAGGTTTTATCGCTCGAAGCGCTGGCCGATGGCATGACCGAATCCGCGATCAACGTACAACGCGAACGAGGCCGCCCGGCTGAAGGTCAGTCAGATGCCATTCGTGACAAGCAATGGGGCAAGTTTGAACGCGCCATGGATTGGATCAATGCCAACCCGCGCGTCCTCGAAGGCCCACTCAATATCGGGCATATCGCAATTGCGACAGGGATCGGCTGGGTCGAATTCCGCATGGGCGACATTCTCGGCGACTGGAAATCGCGATGGACGATGCTTGGCGCGTGGTATGATCAAGTTTCAAAACGCCCGTCCTTTCAGGCAACCGTTCCTAAATAAAACTAAATCAGTCTCGAGCTAAGCACATGGCAATACCCATGCCGCCGCCAATGCACAATGTCGCGAGACCTTTTTCGACATCACGCTTTTCCATCTCATACAGCAATGTGGTGAGCACACGAGCCCCTGAGGCGCCAACCGGGTGACCGATAGCAATCGCACCACCGTTCACATTGAGCTTTTCATCATCCCAACCGAGATCCATACCGACCGCTAATGCCTGTGCAGCAAAAGCTTCATTGGCTTCGATCAAATCGAGATCATCGACAGTCCAGCCAGCCTTGTCCAAAGCCGACCGGCTCGCCGGGATTGGACCCGTTCCCATGATGGAGGGATCAACCCCCGCCTGGGCCCAGGAGATAATCCGCGCGCGCGGCGAAATACCACGGTCAGCGGCTTCTTCAGCAGACATCAACACGAGCGCTGCAGCACCATCATTGATGCCCGATGCATTGCCAGCGGTCACCGTGCCGTCCTTGGCAAAGGCAGGGCGCAATCCACCAAGAGACTCCGCGGTCACACCAGCCCGTGGATATTCATCCTGATCAACAATTACTTCGCCCCTGCGGGTTTTGATAGTTACCGGTGCGATCTCGTCAGCGAACCGGCCAGCAGCCTGTGCGGCTTCGGCACGTTGCTGCGACCGCGCGGCAAACGTGTCCTGTTGTTCTCGGCTGATCTGCCATTGATTCGCGATATTCTCCGCCGTGCAGCCCATGTGATAGCCGTTAAAGGCATCCCATAAACCATCGCGGATCATGGTATCGACCATTTCTGCATCGCCCATCTTCTTGCCACCGCGCAAATACATACAGTGCGGTGCCTGGGTCATACTTTCTTGACCTCCGGCAACAACAATCGATGAGTCACCACTGGTGATTGCCTGAAAACCAAGCGCGACTGTCTTCAGACCTGACCCGCATAGCTGATTAACGCCATAGGCAGGCACTTCAACCGGCAAACCCGCTTCCATAGCGGCCTGACGTGCAGGGTTTTGCCCTGCGCCTGCAGTAAGAATTTGTCCCATGATGACTTCGGAAACGTCTTCCGGGGCAACACTGGCCCGTTCAAGCGCTGCCTTGATGGCCACAGTGCCAAGCGTCGATGCCGACAAATCGGCGAAAGCCCCATTGAATGTCCCAACCGGCGTCCGTGCTGCGCTCGCAATGACAATATCACTCATGGTTTCTGCCTGTTTCGCTATATCCACAATATGGATCACCTTATAGCGAAGGCAAGCTCAACAGGCCATGGGTTGTCTTCAGGCGACGTTGGTAAATTTATCCAGCAACCGGCGCCATCGCAATCGACAACGGGTGATGGGTCATCCCACTCTGTACAGCCGGTCTTTGGTGCACTGGCAACCGAACACGACGCAAGATTCTTTCTGCCCGACGACGTGACACGCCAGAACAACCTCGGAAGCCCTTCCTTTGCCACTCATCATATTTCGGAAATGTCATCCGATGACGCAGCCGCAACGAAATTATCGTCAGTTGCAAAGGCCTATCGGCAAGCGGAAATGCTTACCCTGCAACATATCGAGACAACATCAATAATTCTCTAGGTGTCGCCTTCAGCGTAGCCAATCGATTTTAGTGCAACGGTTATTTCATCGAGAATAACAGGGTCATCTATCGTCGCTGGCATCTTATAGGTTTGACTATCAGCGATTTTCTGCATGGTGCCACGCAATACCTTGCCCGAACGTGTTTTCGGAAGCCGCTGTACAACGGTCGCTGTCTTGAAGGAGGCGACCGGACCAATATTGTCCCGTACCATGTCAATGACCTCGCCGACGATCTCAGCATTTTCACGGTTTACACCCGCATTTAAAACGAGAAAACCGAGCGGCACCTGACCTTTCAGCTCATCGGCAACACCAATGACAGCGCATTCTGCGACATCAGGATGCGCTGCCAGCACTTCTTCCATCCCGCCAGTCGATAGCCGGTGTCCCGCCGTATTGATAATGTCATCAGTCCGCGCCATGACGAAGACGTATCCATCCTCATCGATATAACCGGCATCCGCTGTCTGATAATATCCCGGAAATTCTTTCAGATAGGCATCCTTATATCTGTCATCTGCGTTCCACAAAGTCAGCAAGGTCCCCGGCGGTAACGGCAGCTTCGCAACCAGCGCGCCTATCTCTCCAGTGGCGACTTCGTTGCCCCCTTCATCAAGCACATTCAAATCCCAGCCCGGCACGGGTTTCGTGGGAGAGCCGTGTTTGACCGGCAACTGTTCAATCCCGAGACAATTCGCACTGATGGACCAGCCAGTTTCGGTCTGCCACCAGTGATCAATAACCGGCACACCAAGATAGTTCTCAGCCCAGCTCAACGTGTCAGGATCGGAGCGTTCTCCCGCCAAAAACAACGCCTTGAAATGGGTTAGGTCATAATCGGCGACCAGCTTACCGTCAGGATCTTCCCGCTTGATGGCGCGAAAGGCAGTCGGTGCTGTAAAAAGTGTCGTCACCTTGTGATCCGCGATAACTCTCCAGAAGGCACCAGCATCGGGAGTCCCCACCGGTTTTCCCTCATAAAATATCGAGGTCGCTCCGGCCAGCAAGGGGCCGTAAACAATATAAGAGTGGCCTACCACCCAGCCGATATCAGACGCCGCCCAATACACATCCCCGGGCTGCACATTATAGACGGCGTTCATCGTCCAATTTAACGCAACGGCATGGCCGCCATTATCGCGAACGACGCCCTTGGGTTCGCCAGTCGTACCGGACGTATAAAGAATATAAAGCGGGTCCGTCGCTGACACCGACACGCAATCATGCGGCTGCGCTGCCGCCATGGCTTCATTCCAGTCAAGATCATTTGACCCCAGCTGACATTGCAGAGCATCGCGCTGCACGATGATCGAGCTAACTGTCTGATGCGTGGCAAGATCACGGGCGCCATCTAGCAATGGTTTATACTCGACGACCCGGCCGGGCTCGAGACCACAGGATGCGGAAACAATCACTTTGGGCTTCGCATCATCAATGCGCACCGCAAGTTCATTGGCAGCAAATCCACCAAAAACCACCGAATGCACGGCCCCGAGACGCGCACAGGCGAGCATGGCAATTACAGCCTCTGGGATCATCGGCATGTAGATGACAACCCGGTCCCCCTTGCCGACCCCTTCATTCGCCAAAGCACCGGCGAAGAGCGCAACCTGATCCCGCAATTCCCGATAGGTAAATTTGACGACCTGCTTGGTCATCGGGCTGTCATAAATCAAGGCATTTTGATCAGCACGACCATTTTCAACGTGGCGATCGAGAGCATTATAACAGGTATTAAGCATACCGCCGGAGAACCAGCGATAGAATGGTGGGTTGGACTCATCGAGGACTTTTTCCCACTTTTTGTCCCAGTCGATTCCTTCCGCCGCTTCAGCCCAGAAGGTATCCCTGTCCGTTATCGCGCGCTGATAGGCGCTATCGAACTCTCCCGACATATTACCTCCATGTCTGTCTTCTGTTTATTGCGCAAATGAGTGCATTCATCGTCGCCTATAACGACGGTGTTTGTCATCCCATAGATATCACCGAACAGAGCAACCGTGACGGTGAGAGGAGAGAGTTTCTTGTTTTTAGGCGTTTATGCCCAGCATTTCGTCTTTTAATCGAAGTTTTTGTTTCTTAAGCGCTGCTATCAGCTTCTGGTCGGGTTGAGGACGTTTAAGTTCTTCGAGGAGTTTGTTTTCTAAACTGGCGTGGTGCGTTTCGAGTGAAGACTTAGCTACGTCAACAATCATATTAAGCTCCTTATAAGTCAGAAACAGGACGCCTTATTCTAGACACAGCTTGATTCAATCTCCAAGACAGATTCCGAGGCCGCGGGCAGTTCGCACCACGGCACCATTTGGATCGACCGGTTGCGAATGTCCAACAACGTCTGCAAGGGGCACGTCGATACAATCCCGGCTCGACCAGGCAACCATCCGGTCAAACTTTCCGGCAGCGATCAGATCAACTGCATGCACACCGAAAGCTGAACCAAACAATCGATCACGAGGCGTCGGCACCCCACCCCGTTGTGTGTGGCCAAGAACCGTCACACGGCATTCTGCCCCGGCTTTTTCAGATAGCCGATCACACAAATACTGGCCGATGCCGGTCTCGACATAATCGTTGTCGGGTTTGACACCCTCCGCGACAACGACAAGGGCAAAGGTCCGGCCTTCACTGCGACGGATATCATCAAGCTTAGCGCAAAGACTGTCCAGATTGTAAGGGATCTCCGGAATCAAAACCACATCCGCCCCACCGGCGATGCCGGCATTGATCGCAATGTGCCCATGGTCACGCCCCATGACCTCCAAAATCATAACCCTGTTATGGCTTGCCGCCGTTGGTTGCAGCCGGTCCAGGGCTTCAGTCGCAACATCAACCGCCGTCAGATAGCCAACGGCATTCTCGGTTAGATCAACGTCGTTATCGATCGTCTTTGGCACCCCGACTAAGTTCCACCCGCCTTGCTGCGCCAGTTTGCGCAGGATCGCCAAACTGCCGTCACCGCCAATAGCGATGAGTGCGTCGAGCCCAAGCTGATCGTAGCCGTTGATAATTTCTTGGGAACGGTCCTGACGGCTACCATCCGGCATTGGAAAATCAAACGGGTCACCGCTATTCACCGAGCCCAGTATCGTGCCACCCATACGGAGGACAGTCCCGGTAAAATCAGGCAGCGTCAGTTCCTGATAACGCGGCGGGCGATCCAGCAATCCGTGACTACCATCATTGATTCCATAAACTTCCCAGCCATACTCGGCGATAGCCCGTTTAGTGACCGCCCGAATCACAGCGTTGAGCCCCGCACAATCACCACCGCTGGTCAGAACCCCGATACGATTTATTGCCATAATCTCTTCACCATCTTAGAACACACCTAAATAAGAACCGGGTATACTAGTAACGTGTAAAACCGATTGCGATATCTGTACCTCCGCAACAGCCAGATAAGCCAGCAAAACGAGACACTAACGGAAACGATCGAAGATCAGGAAACCCTCAGACGCCGGATTGCCGAGCTCGAAACCGGGCATGGTGATCTCGATGTCGGCATTGACCAGATTTCTGAAGAGGCCCCGTTTGACCGGCTGCAGGTGCAACGGTCCAAAAAACGCAAGCTGGTCTTAAAAGACGAAATTCAAACGCTTAGAAGCAGACCTATCCCAGACAATATCGCCTGAATTTACGACGCGGCAGCGGTCTCCGCCTCCTTCTTATAAGACATCTTATTTTCATACATCGCCCGGTCCGCCGCCGCCAAGGCATCCCCGGTGGTATCAGGTGTAGATGCCATAAGAGACGACGAGTGGAATGTTTTCACCATTCCAGTCAAGCGGCTGATCTTCAATTCGTTGGACAAGCATCTTGCCTTTTTTAGCGGCGGTCGCTCCATCTGCCTGTGACAGAATGATAGTAAACTCGTCGCCACCGAGCCGACCAACGACATCGGACTCTCGAACATTCTTAACCAACACACCCGCGATCCGCATCAGATCCGCATCACCTGCCGAGTGGCAATGCGAATCATTAATAGGCTTCAACCCATTTACATCAAAATAGACCAAGCTACTGGGTGAA
>Ga0114999_10002363_pt1 | contig 24944 bp, 23 predicted proteins | sample ArcticOcean_MG_C_3_FD_89820 | JGI IMG/M metagenome (GOLD analysis project Ga0114999, IMG submission 89820) | Marine microbial communities from western Arctic Ocean - ArcticOcean_MG_CB8_126 | ecosystem: Environmental > Aquatic > Marine > Oceanic | place: Arctic Ocean: Canada Basin | collected...
CGGGCGTCGTGGCATAGCCGTCGGTAGACCGGAAGAGCACTGTACTGCCGATGAGGACAAAATTCTCATCATCCGGTTTTACAGCAATCGTCATGTTGTAGTTACCCTGTGTGTTCATAAAACCGACATCACCCGTACCTGGATAAATGGGTATGTTATTGGTGCGTTCTACAGAGGCGCCGCTGGATACCGTTATTTTATGAAACTTGACGTTGGTCTTTTTTCCGTCGCCGGTGGCGGTCAGCACATAACAGATATCCTGGTTGGAAGGTGCCAGGGCAAGTACGCTGCGACCATGAGCGTTCGGAAACGTGGTCGGTGTGATGGAGGTCCAGTTGGTGCCGTTGTCGGTGGATTTGAATACCCCCGGCGTACCGGCCGTGCCGCCGTCATCCGCTTCTGAAAACACGGCAACCAGGGTACCGTCATTTGCTATTTCCAAATCGGCATGCTGATGATCACCGGGGCCGCCCCGGACATTGGAAAACGAGGTGCCACCATTGCTGGATCGGTAGATGCCGAATCCATTACTGACGAAATACACGTCCCCGTTGGCCGGGTTGACGACGACTTTTGAGATAAAATCAAACTGCGTGTTGAACTGGGTTCCATTCGTATCTATAGTGGAGGAGAGAAACAACCAGGTCTCGCCGTTGTCCGTTGATTTATAAATGCCGGTTCCGAAAAAGCTGGCCGCTCCACCCTGGTCGCCAGCACTACCGTCTCGTTCACCGGAAGCATAATACCAGGTACCCGTTTGACTGCTGGTCGTATCCTGTGCAATCCAGGTGACGCTGAGGGCTATATTTTTGGGGGTTTTCAGCGTCCAACTGGCCCCGCGGTCCGTAGATTTCCAGATCCCTCCGGAGGCACCGCCTGCAAGAATTATAGACAAGTCCAATTTGCTGACAGCAAGGGCCCGTGTACGCCCGCCTACATCGGTAGGCCCGACTTCTTTCCAAGTGAAACCGGTTGCGGTCTGAAGCTGGCCGGTGGCTTTGTTTAAAACCAGTCGTGGCCCTTCGCCATGAACAGGCAGGGTCTGAGCATAGGCCAGTTCCCCACGCCGAATGTTGGCCGGGATGGCGTTGGTAGCCGGATCACGCAGCATCCGAAAAAAGTAATCCGCGCGGGCCTTCTTACTCTCAAAGCTGGCCTTCGGCGAGCCGGTGGACCGGATCTTCTTTAATACCGCACTGTTGTTGTCCGCCGGCCATTGGGATAGACCGACAAAAGCAATAGCAGCGCAAATTCCGATGGCCAGGCTGGTGTAAATTATTTTATGTCTGTTCTTCATTCATTCCTCCAAACCTGTTATGATAAATTATTGATACGCAGTCGGTGTATTTATGGTACCTATCGCCCACAGGAGCAGGCTCCTACCAGACACACGATTTAAGATGGGTAGGAGCCCGCTCCTGCCGGCGATAGAACGGGTGGTGGCATAACTCAAGTTATTAATTTACATTGCTGTGCAATGGGTGATTTGACATCGATTTCTAATGGACTTCCATGACGTTCCATGACGGCGGGGGTGGCTGAATAGCTGCCATAGGTTTCGAATGCTGTAGAGTGACGTCCACCTTACCACCCTTATCAGCCAATTTTTCTGAATGGCCGACGACCTTCTTAATTCGGACTTTTATTTCATTTCCCCGTACCACCGAAGGCGTAGAAGGCCCGGACCCCAGAATTTGTTCGATGCTGAGCGTACAGATGTAACTGTTTCCCGTCTCTTCTGTATTAACAATAGACGCATTCACCCTGATCATACTCGGGCCTAAAGTCATTTGGGGGGCAGATTTCATGGGAGTTGTCTCTGAAGCGGGGTGTTCCGGTTCGGCCATTTTTTCCTCGGATACCACTGGTTTTGCTTTGGTCTCCGCCATAGTTTCTGTGGCCGCAGATTTTGTTTCAGTAGAAGTCGCCATTTCCGAGGCTGTCTCAGTCGGCTGAGAGGCGGCCGCTTGAGGTGCGGAGGCTTGTTCCGGTGGTGGGGTTGGTGGCTGCTCAGGTTGTTCTTCCGATGAACAGGCCGCACCGATCATCAATGATATGCCGGTGACCCAGGTGACTAAACGCGATGTGGACATGGAATACTCCTTCTATTTTGGCGATACCGATCGTACATGGCAAGAATGAATATATTATATAAATCGCCGCGTTCTTTGCGTTATCAGGTCTGTTCTTTCAACCAGGGCCATAGGTCTTCGGAGGTGCGTAAGGCAGGGGCTAAACCTTGTAACCCCAAAATGTATTGGCAATGAAAGCCGCCTACCTTAGGACGTCAAGCACATTATTGGAATAGTTAGGTCTATAGAGAGTAAAATCAGAAAGCGGGAAAGTGAGATCGGGGGAAAGTGAGATTGTCAGAGAGTGGGAATAGGACTCTTATCCTGTCACTTAGGAACTTAGGCACCAGCTGTCATTTCAACAGCGTCATTTTTTTGTTTTGTTTAAAATCGTCTGCGGTAAGGTGGGGTTCGGGGCAGTGAGATCGGGTAGAAATTCGTAAATGAAAGCAGACCATGGCGGTCGGCCATCTTTGATATCTCGGGTTGTAAATGTACAAGTTCAGCCTCGTAACTCCTTGTCGATCATGTTATTACATCCGAATTTTAAATTCGCTATGAATAAAAGATGGATTTCAAAATCGTATTGAGTACATTGGTAAATTGGCAGGTAGGACAGATAGGGCGCGCCGGGCGCGTATGATGGTCCGGCATCTAAATAGAAAGGTGGATTTTATGTCGTCTCTGGATTATCCGACGTATGCTTCGATTGGGGTGAGACCCCTGATTAATTGTAAAGGGACGCTGACGATGTATGGCGGGTCGCTGATGTTACCTGAAGCGCGACAAGCTATGATTGAGGCATCGCAGGGATATGTACAGATGGAAGAATTGGTGGAGCGGGCAGGTGAACGGATTGGTGAACTCATGCAGGCGGAATTCGGGCTGATCACGGGAGGATGTGCAGCGGCTCTGTGTCAGGTTACCGCGGGCAGTATCGTTGGTACTGATCCGGAAAAGATCAGCCGGTTGCCGGATACCACCGGTATGAAAAATGAAGTCATCACCCTGAAATCCCATCGACATGTCTACGACCATGCGATTCGCATGGTGGGTATTACGCTTGTGGAAGTAGACAGCGCCGAGACCATGACGGCGGCTATGAATGATCGGACGGCGCTTGTTGCTCTGTTCGGAGACCGGGCGGGCAATAGCGAAATGACGGTTTCTGAGATCGTAAATATCGCCCATGCCCATGACGTCCCGGTCTTCGTAGATGCGGCGGCAGAACGTCCAGATGTCCCGAATTCGTATCTTACCGATGGCGTGGATGCAGTGGCCTACAGCGGTGGTAAATGTCTACGTGGTCCTCAAGCGTCCGGCATGGTTCTTGGACGCAAAGATCTGCTTTGGTCGGCCTTCATGAACGGTGCCCCCCACCATTCCATCGGGCGACCGATGAAGGCTGGTAAGGAAGAGATCATGGGCATCCTGGCGGCTGTGGAGCAATGGACAAAGCGCGATCACGCAGCGGAATGGAAACAATGGGAAGGCTATCTACAGGTCATTGTTGACGCGGTATCCACCCTGCCCACGGTCCGTACAACCCTTCGTCAACCGGGTCGCTCGAATGTGGCCCCCGTGCTGGAAATCAACTGGGATCAGTCGGCCATAAAAATATCACCTCAAGAGGTCTCACGCCGACTGTCAGAAGGTGAGCCCCGAATCGAGTTGAGCGGAAGCGACCAGGGCCTGTCTCTTATGTCGTATATGATGGAACCGGGAAATGATGTCGTGATCGCTGAACAGCTTGCCAGGGTGTTGGGAAATAATCAAGGGCTGAGTTCCGAATAAAATGTTTCGAGTCGTGCTGTTTTAAAACTCGGACCTAAAAGGGCTTAATCATCATGAAAGTTATTGTCGATCTTTGTGTCGTTCCGATTGGCGTTGGTGTCTCAGTGTCCGAATATATTGTGGCCTGTGAGCAGGTGCTTCAGGCGGCGGGGTTGAAAACCCACATGCATGGGTATGGCACCAATATTGAAGGGGCGTGGGATGAGGTGTTTGAGGCCGTCAGAAAATGCCATGAGGTTGTCCATGGGATGGGTGCACCGCGGATATCAACCACCATCCGTCTGGGCACCCGTACCGACCGTGAGCAAACCATAGAAGATAAGATAGAGAGCGTTGTGTCAAAGCTACAACGCGTCGACTCAACCATAACCCCATAAAGACGCAATACATTGCGTCTCTGCATGACCACCATCACCAATCCAACACCAGAGGCCCTCTTGCGTCCCAAAGTCTTTATCCCCGAATACATAGCTGACACCGGCATGGCCCTGCTGAAAGCACACTGTGACTGTATCGCACCCTGGGCATCCGGACAGCCTGTAATGAATGTGGAAGCGCCGGACCATCCCATCAGGCAGTATCTTTACGAAGCCGACGCCGTCATTGTACGTGTCTTTACGATTACAGAGGCAGACCTTGGCAAACCAAATCAGCTTAGAATCATTGTAAAACACGGGGTCGGCCTCGATAATATCGATATCCCCGCAGCCACTGCCCACGGCATCCCAGTGGCCTACACCCCTACGGGTAACACCAATGCGGTGGCGGAACACACCATGGCGCTTATGCTCTCACTGATTCGGCATATCGAACCTGCAGGAAAAGCCCTGCTGGCCGGACGATTCCATGAACGGAATGATTTTCAAGGCGATGAACTCCAAGGAAAGACCCTGGGACTCATTGGGCTCGGGCGTATCGGCTCACTGGTGGCCAAGAAAGCCGCCCACGGTTTTGATATGCGCGTAATAGCGTACGATCCATACGTCCATCCTGATGCCTATGACGGACCGGCTCAACTGGTTTCTACGTTAGAGGCATTGCTTTCTGTCTCGGATTTTATATCCCTCCACGTCGGCCTTACCGATGAAACGCGGCAGATGATTAATGGCCAGGCCCTCAGTCTGGTTAAGCCCACCTGCCGCATCATCAATACCTCTCGTGGCGCTGCGATTGATCAAGCGGCGTTAATAGAGGTTTTAAAGAGCGATCGCCTCGGTGGCGCTGCGCTGGATGTCTTCGAAGACGAACCCCTCCCGGCTAATCACCCGATCACCCAGTTACCCCATGTGGTCCTGACCCCTCACATCGCGGGCGTAACAACCATAGCGTTGGAACGAATTGCCCGGGAATCCGCCCTGGCGGTTCTGGATGCCCTGGCAGGTCGGACACCTGAATATGTCGTCAATGGGTTGATGGTAGATACGAAATAGTGGATGCAGGGAGAACTTTGATGTCAACTTCACGCCTGAGATGGGTGTCATCAACGAAGCATATTTCACCCACACCGCTCTTTCCCTATTGGCCGAAAAACATGGTCATGTCCTATGGCGCCTCGGGTGTCCACGACCGGGCCTACACGCTTTCAAAATAATGGGATTAGTTCCAAGTTCTGAGCGCTATCACCATCTTCGGAACTCGGAACGTTCGAAGTAGCTCACTTACAACTCCACCTGGACCGCTTCCATCGCTCGGGTGGATTTTGCGACCGCTTCATCGATATTTTCGCTCCGGGCGACGGACACGCCGAGACGACGGTGGCCGTCGACTTCCGGTTTACCGAAAAGGAAGAGTTTGGTATCCGGTTCGACCAGGGCGGCTTCGAGGTTTGTGTACCGCATGGTTTGGGATTCACCTTCCACGACGAGCGCCGTGGAGGCGGATGGGCCAAATTGATGAATATTCGGAATCGGCAGCCCCAGGATAGCCCGTACATGCAGGGCAAATTCGGATAGATCCTGAGATATCAGGGTAACCAGGCCGGTATCATGTGGCCGAGGGGAAACTTCGCTGAAATAGACGGTATCCCCTTTAACAAATAATTCTACCCCGAATATACCCCGGCCACCCAACGCATCGGTAATGGCCTTCGCTGTCTGCCTGGCTGATGCCCAGGCGGTATCGCTCATCGGTTGGGGTTGCCACGAATAGCGGTAGTCGCCGTCTATTTGTTTATGGCCTATTGGGAGGCAATAGCTTGTTCCGCCTGCATGACGTACCGTCAGGAGGGTAATTTCGTAATCGAAATCAACCAAGCCTTCTACGATCACTTTCCCCGCCCCACTACGACCACCCTCCTGGGCATAATGCCAGGACATCTCTACATCCGCTTCACTGCGCACGGTACTCTGTCCTTTTCCCGAAGAACTCATAAGGGGCTTGATCACGCAGGGCATACCGACCGCTTCAATGGCCTCTTTGTAATCCTCCTCGGTCTCTGCAAAACGATATGGCGAGGTAGGCAATCCTAATTCTTCTGCTGCCAACCGGCGAATCCCTTCCCGGTTCATGGTGAGACGGGCCGCACGGGCCGTAGGGATAATCGTATACCCTTCCTGTTCCAGTTCCAGGAGGGTGTCGGTCGCAATGGCCTCGATCTCGGGCACCACAAAATCCGGTTTCTCTTTCTCAATAACTTCGCGGAGCGCTTCCCCGTCTAACATGGTGATGACATACGACCGGTGCGCCACCTGCATGGCCGGTGCATTGGCATACCGGTCTACGGCGATGACTTCTACACCCAGACGTTGAAACTCAATGACCACTTCCTTGCCCAGTTCCCCCGATCCACACATCAATACCTTCGTGGCGGAAGAAGACAGCGGTGTACCAATAGCGGCCATAACGGCCTCCTCTTTAATACCAAAATGGGGGATTGGAATGTATGGGAAGAAGGCCTCGAAGAGAAAGGGAAGAGAAATACATCCCCCGTCCCTTTCTCTACGGCCTTGCATCCTTTAAGACCCTGGATGGGCCTTATGCTTCTTTTACGGCAGTCGTAAGATCCTGAATCGCCTGCTTACCGTCGGCGAACAGCATCAGGCAGTTGTCGGCAGCGAACAGCGGATTCGGAATACCTGCAAAGCCGGGACTCAAGCCACGTTTGATGACGACCACCGTTTTGGACTTATCTACATCCAGGATGGGCATGCCTGACAGCGGTGTACCAGCCGCATCACGAGCAAGCGGGTTGACCACATCGTTGGCCCCGATAACAATAGTGATATCCGTCTGTTCAAAACTGGCATTGGATTCGTCCATCTCTTTGAGCTTGTCATAGGATATATCCGCTTCGGCCAGCAACACATTCATATGGCCGGGCATCCGGCCCGCCACAGGATGAATGGCGAACTCGACTTCGATACCGTCAGACTCCAGCAAATTGGTCAAATCACGAACCGCGTGCTGCGCCTGAGCGACCGCCATCCCATAACCGGGGACAAAAACCACACGCCGTGCGCTATCTAGAAGCATAGCGACTTCTTCAGCGGTGGTGGTTTTCACTTTACCTTCGTAGATTTCATTTCCGGCCATGGGCTCTCCACCGGGGGCATCTCCACCGACACCGGCGAACATCACATTAGCCAGCGAACGATTCATGGCTTTACACATGATGCTGGTCAGGATAAATCCGGAAGCACCAACCAGCGAGCCTGCAATAATCAGCACATTATTGGATAAAACAAATCCCGTAGCGGCCGCCGCCGTCCCGGAATAGGAGTTGAGCAGGGCCACGACCACCGGCATATCTGCCCCGCCTATAGGCACCACGAGCAGGATACCAAGAAGGGATGCAATGGCAATCATAATCCAATAATAATGCGTGGCCCCTGGATCGTTCACAATCATCACGCCGATGACGATACAGGCGAGGAGGAGGAGCGCTTTTAAGACATGATCGCCGGGAAAGCGTACGGCTTTCTCGGACACGATGCCCTGTAACTTTCCGAAGGCGATCAGGCTACCCCAAAACGTCACACTACCGATGAGGCCCGAAGCCACCGTCGCGATAGAAAATTGTATCGAAATGGCACTGATGGACGTTAGTATTGTGGCCTCCACCAGGGCCGCTCCTGCAACAAGAACGGAAGCGCCACCGCCAAAGCCATTACACAGCCCGACAAACTGAGGGATACCTGTCATCGGCACCTTCAAGGCCCATATCGCCCCTATGGCTCCTCCGAGAATAATCCCTGCGATAATAGCTTCATAGCCGATAATCTTCTGATTGATCAGCGTGACCACTATGGCGATGAACATCGCCAGCGCACCCATCAGGTTTCCACGTACCGCCGTACGAGGATGGGATAATCCTTTCATCCCCATGATAAATAATGAAGCCGCTATTAAATAGGCAATATTGACCAGATCTGCGGACATTCACCTACCTCTTTCTCTTGAACATATCCAGCATCCGATGCGTCACAAGAAAACCGCCTACGACGTTGATGGTCGCAAAGACCACGGCGCTGAATCCCAAAATAGTCGTAAGTGTGGAAGCCTGTGCGCCAGCAGATAATATGGCACCTATGATGGTTATACCGGATATGGCATTCGACCCGGACATCAGAGGCGTATGAAGGATCGGCGGCACCTTCGTAATCACTTCGAAACCGACGAATAGTGCCAGAACAAAAATAGTCAGGACCAATACAAATTCACTCATGTAAAAACTCCCTTGGAGATCAGCATGTGGGCGTATAAGCAGGCACCCGGCACATCATGCGCAACGCCATCATGCCTTCTCCATTATCTCTTTAACCATACCATGTACGATCTCACCGTTCCGAACAACCGTAGCACCCTGGACGATGTCGTCCTCTACTTCGGTATTCAATTGACCGTCCTTAATCATGAGTTTTAGAAAATTCACCACATTATTTGAATACATCTGGCTGGCATGATGTGGTACCGTCGAAGGCAGGTTCAGCTCTCCGATGATCGAGACGCCGTGTTTGACGACGGTTTTTCCGGGTTCGGTAAGTTCACAATTTCCGCCTCGTTCTGCGGCCAGATCGATGACAATAGACCCTGGCTTCATCCCTTTAACCATCTCTTCCGTGACCAGAATAGGGGCCCGTTTACCGGGAATCGCCGCCGTGGTAATCACCACATCATTTTCCGCGACGACGCGTACCATCATCTCCCGTTGCTTTTCATAAAAAGCCTCATCCATCGCCTGGGCATACCCACCAGACCCTTCTGACTCCTTTGTTTCCAGCTCAAGCTCTAAGAACTGAGCCCCAACACTTTGAACCTGTTCTTTAACCGCTGGCCGCACATCATACGCCTGAATCACTGCACCGAGGCGCTTACAGGTTGCAATCGCCTGTAAACCTGCTACCCCAACACCGACCACAAAGATATGTGCCGGCGTAATGGTACCGGCCGCGGTCATCATCATGGGAAACATTTTGGGCAACCGTTCTGCAGCCAACAGCGCCGCTTTGTACCCACCGATATTCGCCTGAGAGGACAGGGCATCCATGCTTTGCGCCCGTGATGTGCGTGGAATCAATTCCATCGCGCAGGCTATGACCTTACGTTCTGCGATTGCTTTGATTTCATCGAATGCGGACAAAGGCTCCAAAAAACCGACCATCAATTGCCCCTCGTGTAATAGGGCAATATCTTCCTTCCCCTTTTCGGGGTTAGCACCGCCACCACGTATCTGAACAATCACATCCGCTTTTTCAAAAAGAAGGCCACGATCTTGGACGACCGTGGCACCTGCTTCTTCAAAAGCCTGATCGGGAAAACCGGCTTCCTCACCGGCCCCCGTTTCAATTTGAACAGTACAACCTATTTTAGACAACGAAGCCACACCGGCCGGAATCAGGGCCACACGCCGCTCATCTGTGCATGTTTCGGAGGGGACCCCTACAATCATCAACATCTCCTGTTTCTTACGGCTGGTTATGGAAAGTTATTAAATCGGTTGTCATGCCAAACCGTGGAACAATTATACTCGGATTATTTCTTCGATCGCTTGACGCTAGTTACTAAATATATGATACATTGTTTAGCGGCGCAAGACTATCCTTACCAACAAATATACATTTTTTACAGAATTTTCATCAATGTTTATCGTATTTTTTAGTTTACCCACCGCATTGCGGGAAAACATGAGAAAATCGAAATAGAAAATAGCCGATAATGGCTCCGTGAGCCTGGATGATTGATAACGAAGGTCGGATTAGATGAAGCGGATTCAACTTGTTATTGGACGATCGATTTAATGAAGACGCCCCGCCTAGCCATGCCCATCGCCGTGCTGATCAAGTCCCGAAATCCATTTTTCGCACACGAACTGTTATCGATGTAGGATCATTTATAAAAGGACATCCTCAAAACGTCTGTCGGTGATACATGCATGACACCAACATACTCTTTTCAGGAAGAATTCCCCCCTATGATCACGAGTTATGAAAAATCGACAAGTGAACTGTTTGCCTTTGCAGATGTGAAGATACAAGGTGACCGCCCTTGGGATCTACAGGTCCACGATTCCCGGTTTTATAAACGGGTATTAGGTCAGGCTTCCCTTGGTCTTGGCAAATCATATATGGACAAATGGTGGGATTGTGAAGCGATAGAACAATTTTTTATCGCATTCTTCGAGCGGACCTCAAGAAGAAAACCACAGGATCAAAAAATGGACACGTCATCTGGCATGTCCTCAAAGCGAAGTTGATGAATCTTCAATCAAAAGCCCGGGCGTATCAGGTCGGTGAAAAACATTATGATACCGGAAATCAATTTTTTGAAAATATGCTCGATAAACGCATGGTTTATACCTGTGGCTATTGGAAAGAAGCCCAGAATCTGGATGAAGCCCAAGAAGCTAAGCTCGATCTGGTATGCAGAAAATTAAATCTTCAACCAGGACAGAGAATTCTGGATATCGGTTGCGGTTGGGGAAGTTTTGTAAAATTTGCGGCTGAAAAGTACGGCGTAGAAGCGGTGGGCATCACGATATCTAAAGAACAAGCCGCCTATGGCAAGAAAAATACCGATGGACTCCCGGTAGAGATACGTCTTCAGGATTACCGATCCGTGAATGAAACATTTGATCACGTCATCTCACTCGGTATGATGGAGCATGTGGGATATAAAAATTATCGTATCTATATGGAAGTGGTAGACCGCTGCCTGAAAGACGACGGTCTTTTTCTCCTGCACACGATCGGTAATCTCCTTTCGGCCAAATCAGGCGATCTTTTTGCCGATAAATATATCTTTCCCAATGCGGTCGCCCCTTCTCCAAGACAGCTCACAGCCGCTATGGAAAATTTATTTGTCATCGAGGACTGGCGCGTGTTCGGGCATGATTATTACTGAACGGCGATGGCATGGTATGACAATTTTGCACAGAATTGGCCGCGGATCGAGCAGGACTATGATGAGCGATTTTATCGTAGGTGGTCCTTTGCCATTCGCAGAGCAGCCGGGGCCTTTCTCTCCGTTAACAATCCGCTCTGGCAAATTGTTTTGTCTAAAAAAGGAACGGTTGAAGGCTATACGCCTATACGATAGGCCGCCCCGGCTCATCTATGACGTGAACCACGGCGCGCACAATGGTGACACGGCGTCCACGGAGAAAATCCAATTTCATTTTGGTCTGTCAGCCATTAACCCACTTACCTTCGCACCAGTTCAGGGGTGTCCATCCTCCAGGGCATTTGTAGAACCAGCGGGTCGTCCCGATCCACAGCCGCAAAGACTATGGGTGCAAATTCATAGACGTCATTCTTTTTAATATATTTCACCTGGATAGTCGAGACCTCGGCATCGAGCAAAGCCTGAACCCCCTGTTTCAAGTATTGATAATCCATCCAGGTAGGGCGGGTACCACTTCTTTAGTATCCACATAATTCATAGGCATAGTGGTACTGAACGACCAGTCGCCAACCGGATCGTAGGGGCGGCATGTGCTCTGGTCGCCGTCGCCTTTTGAATAACCCATATCCCTGGTTATGATTAAAGACAGGGGTTTATCGACTACGGAAAAACGTAATTCAACGGCGGGTTTGTACGCCCATTCATTGTACAAAAAATCTGAGTGCCAAGTAAAACAGGGGAACCATCAAGAAAAAGTAGCTTGGAAAATAGACAACATACAAATGTATTGTACTTCATCTCCGAACGCTTTATTTTCTACTCCGAATCCGAAACCCGGCACTTTATTTCTGGAGGATGCATGGATACGTTACGCGACAAATTTTGGATCTGGGGGCATGAGGCAGGTAGCCACGATAAGGACTATGATATCCCCGGAACCTCTCGTATGACCCCGATAGAAGGGGCTTATTACCTGAATATCCCTAATATGATCATGGTCCGTTATGAAGGTAAGCCTGCACCGCCTTATGACCAATATGGCCGGGCGTTTCGTCCACTCGATCAATTTGTCTGGTCTTTCGTAGGGGCTGGCGGCGAAACGTCGGCGACGGAGTTGGATCATGTACGGCGGCTGGCGGAACAAAATCCGAATATGACCGGATTCATGATGGATGATTTTTTTCTCAATGATGCGAATAAGACCGCCGTGTATTCCCCCGATCAATTGGCCGAGATTCGTCAGCGGCTCACCGTCAAGGATCGCGCCCTCGATTTGTGGGTCGTCCTGTATCAATATCAGCTCGACCGGCCGGTGCAGGATCATCTGGCTCAGTGTGATGTCGTCTCTTACTGGACCTGGCAAGCGGAGCGCCTGGCTCAGCTTGAAGATGATTTTGGCCGACTCGAGACCCTGTCACCCCAGACACGTAAAGTACTCGGTTGTTATCTATGGGATTATGGCAATAAGAAACCCATGCCGATGGATATGATGAAACACCAGTGTGAGGTTGGTCTCCGGTGGCTGGAGGAAGGACGTATCGAGGGCATGATTTTCCTGGCAAGTTGCATCTGCGACATGGATCTTGAGGCTGTAGAGTGGACGCGCAATTGGATTAAAGAAGTGGGAGGCTAGAGACGCAATACATTGCATCTCTGATTGGTGGGGAAGGACGAAAGGATATCTGGAACAAACCGGAAGGGCAAGATAAGAGGATCAGCTAATGACCGATATCGAACAATATGAGTTTGACCGGCAAGGGTATATTGTCATCGAACAATTATTAAACGCGACAGAGGTAAACCACCTGGCAACAGCAGTAGATGAATTAGAAGCACACGCGCTGGCACATCTCGATCAACCACCCAGAAAAAAAAGCGCCTGGGGTGCAGAATATCATCACAGTGAGGCACGTGGGTATTATACCCAGGGATCGAATGAACCGGGCCACACCGTGATGGTCGAAGACTTCTGGAATGCCGATCCCCGTTTCGATGTGCTGGTGAACCATGCACGTACGATGGCCTATATTCAGGCTATTGTCCAGGAACGGACGACGGTTAATAATTCGGAAATCCGTATCCGGTATACCGGGAATCAGTCGGGCACCCATGGCGGGACGCGCCAGGCGGGCCATAAATATAAATATGAATTCAATCAAAAAGGCATCGACTGCATGATGGTGCGGATGATTTACTTTGTCCACGATGTCTCCAATGAAGAAGGCGCGTTCTGTGTGGTCCCGGGGTCCCATAAAACCAATCTACCCAGTCCATACGGTCACAATCCGGATGAAGAACCGGGGATGATCGGTCTGGAAGTAAAAGCCGGGGATGCCATTCTGTTCACAGAAAACCTCCGTCACGGCGGATTTACCAACCGATCGAGCCAGGTGCGCAAAACGATACATGTCGGCTATGGGCCCCACTGGATGATGTCACAAAATATCGCCACCATGGACGAACCGCCGTATATTACTGAGCCAACGATAGCCCGATGGGATGATGGGCAGTTGGCTTTGTTTCGGGCATGGCCGGGAAAACGATAGACGCGACGTGGACGACGCGCGGCGTAAGGATATTGCAAGCATGATAGAAGAAAGTAAATTAGCCCTTCCGTTGTTGATTACCGGCGTGGCTGGCGTAGCCGGGTATAATGCATTTAATTATTTTTCCGAAAAATACCCAGGCCAGGTGATCGGCACACGGCGTGAAGACTACTGGCCGCTTAAGAGAGCAGGCATCGAACCCTGTAACGCCGATGACGGCGAAACGATGGCCCGCTTGTTCGACAAGTATCAATTCGGCAGTGTGTTGAACTGTGAAGGGACCTGCAAACTTAAATCCTGCGAATTGGCTCCGGATAATGCCCGACGGATCAATGTAGAAAGTGTCCATGCCCTCCTCGGGGCCTTATCGCCCGATACCCGCCTGGTGACACTTTCGGTCGATTTAGTCTATTCCGGGGCAGGTGGGCAAGGCGGATATGTTGAAGACGATCCGACGGATCCGGTTACGGTGTACGGAAAATCGAGGGTGGAAGCGGAATCAGCTTTTCTACAAGATACGCCACTAGCCTGTATTCTACGCCTCTCTCTGCCTATGGGCATCAGTTTCAATGGCCATGCCGGAGCGATTGATTGGATACAATCTCGATTTAAGAAAAACTTACCGGCGACCTTATATTATGACGAGGTCCGTACACCGACCTATACCGATTGTTTGAATCTGGTGTTTGAATCCGTATTAATGAATGATCTGGCCGGGTTGTATCATACCGGGGCCGTCCAGCGACTCAGCCTTTATCAGATTGGACAAATCGTCAATCGGGTGGGCGGCTATCATCCGGATCACTTGATGGGTTGCTTACGCCATGAAGCCGCGGCTATTCCTCCACGGGCGGGGAACGTGTCGATGGATTCCAGTAAACTCGTCCGGGCCCTGGGTCATGACCCCTTCGACCCCTGGCCGTTATATGACGAATTAATTCCAGCCCATGACGAATGGCACAAGGACCGCCCGTCGGGCGAACGTGGCTCGCCGGATTATCTGGCTGAGATCTTGTACAAGAATCCGAGTAGACGGTTGTAGAGTACGGCTTCGCCCGGGTACGTACGATAAGATGACAGACAATAGCTCGGGCACTTCAGCCCGGGACGACCAAAGCCGACATATCACGCCACATCAAAAAGGAAAAAAACCATGGGCCCTCCCCATTCCATAGAAAAATCCATGGCCTTGTACAAACGGGCAGAAGAACTGATTCCAGGTCGTACCCAGCTTATCAGTCGGCGGGCGAGTCAATTTGCAAGCGGGATCAGTCCGGTCTATGCCGAACGGGCCAAGGGGGCACGGTTTATTGATGTGGACGGGCACGAATATCTTGATATGATGAACGCGGTCAGCGCCATCATCCTCGGCCATGCCGATGATGTGGTGGATCAGGCGGTAAAAGATCAGATCGACCGGGGAAGTATATATACCTTAAACAGCCCCCTTGAAATTGATCTGGCAGAAGAGCTGGTCGCCACTATTCCCAGTGCGGAGATGGTACGTTACGCCAAGGCTGGTGGAGAAACATGTGCCGTCGCAGCCCGGATCGCCCGAGGCACGACCGGCAAGGATATCATCCTCTTCTGCGGATATCACGGGTGGCACGACTGGTATCAGTCCGCCAACTATCTGGTTGACCCGGACAGCGGTGAGTTTCCCTTTGCGGGTATCGAGCCTATAGGCGTCCCAAGAGTGCTGGCTGGTACGGCGATTCCCTTCAGCTATGGGAATCTCAATATGCTTGAGGATTTACTCAAGCAATATGAAGGTCAGGTGGCCGCGGTCATGATGGAGCCCTTACGATCGGAACTCCCGCCTGAGGGTTATCTTGAGGGGGTTAAAACCCTGGTCCATCAGCACGACGCCCTGTTGATATTCGACGAAGTATCCTGTGGCTGGCGGATGCGCATCGGCGGGATACAGGAATTGGTCGGGGTCATACCGGATATGACCGTCCTTGCCAAAGCCATGTCGAACGGCTATCCCATGGGGGCAGTCGTCGGCTCTCGTGAGGCCATGTCCCCGGCGGCGGAAATGTTTGTATCGAGTTCGTACTGGAGTGACAATGTGGGTCTGGCGGCGGCCCTGACGACCATCCGGGAGTTAAAACGCAGGCGATCAGAACCGTTTTTCGAACAAATGGGTGAAAAGATACGTACCACGATGAATCAGGCATTATCAGATGCGGGCGTTCCAGGCCGTTGCACGGGCCTCTCTGCCTGCCCGGCCCTTACCCTCGATTTACCAGACCCGGCCCTTACCCCGCTGGTTTCAACCCTGTTTATCCAGGAAATGGCCAAACGCGGTATACACACCGCCACCTCCTTCCGCGTCACCATGGCCCATACGGAGGAAGATATTCAAATACTGGGCGAAGGGACTACGGAAGTGCTCCAAATCATCAAAGCAGGTCTGGAGCAGGGCAATCTGGAAGATCTACTCACCTGTGATCTTAAGAAAGAGCCGTTTCGGCGGCTGGTGAGGTGAGGCGGGAAGAGTGGCGAAAAAATTCGTCTCGTATCTCACTTTTCACGCTTCACGCTATTTTCTAAATCCCTAACTCAACCGGTCTATGCCTCTTATCCATCTGCGCCTGATCATTCGACTGGAATACCTGAACGATCGCCTCGTGGCCATTTTCTTCTGCCAGCATGAGGGCGGTAAAACCTGCCTGTGTTCTGGCGTGTACATGGGCACCTGATTCCAGTAAGGCGTGTACGATAGACATGTAACCCTCTCTGGATGCAATCATTAACGGCGTAGACCCTATCTCCTCATCCGTGCCTAAGACAATGGCTGCATTCACATCCGCCCCGGCCTTCAGCAAAAGGGTGACCAGATCATCCTTTCCCGTTAACGCGGCCAACAGCAGGCTGCCCACCCCAAGCTCGCTCCGTGCCCGCACATCTGCGCCAATCGACAATAAAACGTCTACGGCATCTGTCTGCCCTTCCTGAATCGCGATTAATAAAGGGGTGAACCCGCCATTGGTGCGTGCCTGTACATCCCCTTGATTGCCGACCAGCATATGAATGGTATGTAAATGGCCTTTGGATGCGGCGGCCATAAGCGGGGTAAATCCGTCATGGGCTGGCTTGTTCGGATCCGCTTTATACTTTATAAGCGTCTGTATGGTTGGTAAATCTCCATGAAAGGCCGCATAGCCTATGGCCGTGCCGCCCACTTCGTTGGCACGGTTCGGATTGGCCCCCGCTTCCAACAGGAGATCAACCACAGCGGTCTGCTGTTGTTGCGCGGCCGCCAGCAAGGGCGTAAATCCATTTGTTGTTCGAAGATCGAGATCTGCTTCAAATTGTAACAGCAGGTCAATCATCTGTAAATCGCCTTTCCATGCAGCCACACTCAAGGCGGTCGCCCCGCTGCTGCTTGACCTATCCGGGTCAGCTTCTGCCTCCAGCAATCTTCTGACTACCGGGGTATATCCTTGTTCGACGGCACCTAAAAGGACCGTCGCTCCATTGTGCGCATACAGGTCTGTTCTGCTGCCTGCCTCAATCAAGAGATCTACCATCTGTATCCGGTTCATGGCGGCCGCATAAAACAAGGCGGTCTGGCCGATAATATCTCGCGCCTCGACATCCGCCCCCGCATCCAACAATAACCGAGCGATGGCGCTACGGCCTTGATGGCAGCCCCCATCAAGGCCGTAGCGCCTTTTTCATTACGGTCATCCACTTCAAGGCCCTGATCTAAAATGACCTGTACCTGTTGGATATTGCCCTGTTCTGCAGCCTGTAACAAGTTGGTGATCATATCATAACGATCCCCACCATACGCAGGACCGGCGATCCAGATCATAAGGGCAACAGTTATACTCAGGGATAAAACCAATAAACGGGCCATGGGACGTGCTCCTTTTAGGATCAGTGATTAACAGAACATCGCTATCCGATGTCTTATTGTTAGACGCCCGGAGGTCCGTTTATATTCCAATTAATTTTGATTTTATTTTGAGAGAGCGGATATTTAATCGTGGGGTAGGTTGAGGCGGGACGAAAAGTCCGACGAAAATAAAAAACTGCCCGGCTGACAGGCAACCGAGCAGTTTAAAACGCATCAAATGAAAATTAGCAGGAAGGCTTATTTAATCGCATCTTTCATTTGAGCGACGATCTCACGTATGGACTTCGCATTTCGTGCTTTAGGGCTTAATTTCAAATAAGCCTCATAGGCCGGAATGGCGTTGGCATAATCTTCTTTTGTCTGATGAAGAATGCCCAGGTTATAATGCCAGGTTGCTTTTTTCGGGTTAATCTTAATAGCCGCTTTGTACGCACGAATGGCCGAAGTCGTGTTTTTCGTCGTGCGATATGCACCACCCAGTGCGGCGTGGGCATCTGCATAACCTGCATCGATAACGGTCGCCTTCTTGAATGACTTGATGGCCGTGGAATTTGATCCGGCTTTCTGCTGCGCCAGGCCCATATTGTAGTAAGCTTCTTTGTAGTCTTCCTTCAATTCAACGGCTTTTTCAAATGAAGTAATTGATTCTTTGAATTCTCCGGCTTTAAAGAGGGCGATCCCGAGGTTGTAATGACGCGGGGGATCATCTGCCATCGCTTCTACCTTTGCCCGTGCTTCCTCCACGGACTGTGCCTGTGCTGTCGGGGTAATGAAAAGCGTAGCCATTGCCAGAATTGCTGCGAAACCAATCCAATATCTTACGCGTACCATATCTTCTTCTCCTGGTGGTAAGGTTAAACCTTTTATGAAACAACAGGGTAAGGCCGTCATTCACTCTGTTATATGCAAACGTGATGCGATGGTTCCACTGAGGGTGGAATTTATTATTACAGATCGCACCATAAGGGTCTTTGCCGTAGGGTATGAGTGACCTATATATTATAAAAATTCTTCCGATGCAACCATAAATTATCTCTCATAAGTATATTTCTTGAATAAAGAAGGCTGTACCCGTTATATTCAAAGGCAGGGAAGCGTGATGTGTTATCTCAGAAGATGAAAGATCAATGGTAAGGAGAAGGGACTATGGCTTATTATACGGTAGAACAATTCCTGACGGATTCGCGTCAGATATTTCAAAGCAAAGGCGTGCGAGCCGGTCTGGAAGAAGTGCGCCTCAAGATGGAACAGATGTTAAAAAACCCTCTACTTCTTGAGGATTACGTGGATATGGATGCCTACGAAGGCCATACGGTGATCGGTCATGACACCGAGACGGAGGTACACGTTATTGTCCACGGCGGTAGAAAAGGCAACCAGTCACCCCCCCATAATCATGGACCGTGCAGCGTCATCTACGGCAATTTTACCGGCCTTACGACCATGCGTCGATGGAAACGGATCGATAAGGGTGGGACGGAAGGCACGGCCCAACTCGAACTGGTTAAGACCTACGACGTCCATGCCGGCGAAGCATCAGCGTTTGCCGAAGGTGATATCCACTCCATTGAATATCCCGACGGTGCATTTTTCGTCCGAGTCACCGTCGGCGATGTAGAAAAACAGAAGACCCTTCGGTACGATACAGATCGCGGTATTGTTGAAGTCGATGACCGGTCAAAAAAACAGTGACGAGTGACGAGTAACAAACACATGCTTTACACGCTTCATGCGTCACTGTTTTTCAATTCACCAACTAACCAATTACATGTTCCATCTATTCCGCTGGATCTCCATCCGGCATTTGATCCACGACAAAGGGCGGTCTGCACTGACGATCTTCAGTGTAGCCATTGGCGTGGCTGTTTTTGTCAGCGTTCGCCTGGCCAATACCTCCGCGATGGCCTCTTTTTCAGATACGGTGGATGCTATTGCCGGTGCCTCGAACCTGCAAGTGGTCGGTGACAGTGAGGGCCTTGATGAACAGGTCTTTTCGCAAATCCGAACCGTAGCAGGTGTGCAAGCGCTTGCCCCTGTTATCCAGACCTATGCGCGGGCGAATGTCGGCTCAGCGATCGGCCAGGCGATTTCCTCCCCATCCAATGACACCGATTTGTACCGACAGTTCAACGAAAACCTGATGGTGATGGGTGTTGACCTGCTGCTGGAAGCCCCTTTTGCCCGGTTTACCCCTGCATCCGAGCAAACAGACCTACAGGGGACCCTGGCGTTTATAGCCGATCCGCATGCGGTCGCGGTGACCACCACCCTCGCGGACCGCCACCAATTAGACCTCGGTGACACCCTGACCGTTTTATCCACCGGTCGGCCGATTCCTCTGACTATTCGCTTTATCATGGCCTCCGAAGAGTTACAGTATGCCATGGGTGGCAATGTGGTTATGATGGACATCGGTGTGGCACAAGAGGTCTTTCAACGTATCGGCAAACTGGACCGGATTGATCTGTTGGTGGACCCCGAGCAACGAGCAGAAACGATCGCGCGTATCGAAGCCCTCCTGCCGCCACAGGCATCGGTTGTACAATCCCAGAACCGGACCCAACAAGTGGAGAATATGGTCGGTGCCTTTGAACTCAGCCTCACGGCCCTGTCCAGCATCGCGCTCTTTGTGGCCATGTTCCTCATTTTTAATGCCATCGCCATGGCCGTCCTGCGCAGACGCCGGGAAATAGGCATGCTGCGCAGCGTCGGTGTGACCCGCAATCAGATCGCAGGCATGATCCTTACCGAAGCGCTGTTTATCGGTGTGGTGGGTAGCCTGCTAGGTTTGGGGGTGGGCACCCTGCTGGCCAAGTTAACGCTCAGTTCCATCTCCCGTACGCTCACCACCCTGTACCTGGTCGGCCATGCCTCCACCCTTCATCTGGACACGGCCACGTATGTTTACGGCTTTCTGATGGGGGTCATCGCCGCCCTGCTGGCCGCCCTGGTCCCGGCGCTTGAAGCGTCACGGACCTCACCGGTGGTTACGGTACGCCAGGGGATATTGATTGAAGGTATGGCCGTGCCCATTGCCCGATGGACGCTGATCGGTTCAGGCACCTTGCTCCTGGCCACATTGATCAGTGCCTGGACCGTCGCAGCCCGTAATCCATGGGGCGGCTTTATCAGCGCCTTTCTGATGCTGGCCGGGTTTTCCCTGCTGGCTCCCATCTGTGCCCTCGGTATTGAAAAAATCATGGGCCGTGTATTCCGCCTAACGGCCCATATAGAAGGTATGCTCGGTGCCCGTTACCTGAAGGATGCTATTGCTCGTATCAGCGTGTCTGTCGCCGCGTTGATGGTGGCGGTGGGGATGCTGGTCGGGATGTCCATTATGGTCGGCAGCTTTCGGGAAACCGTTGATCTGTGGATCACCCAATCTATTCGGGGAGATCTGTATATTGAACCGGCAGGACGCCGGGGCGGCGGAGCCACAGTTTCCATTCCTCCGGATATCATAAAACAGGCTCGAAAGCTCGAAGGCGTGGCCGCCGTGGATACGTATCGCGGCGTACGAATGACCTATCATGACCAGATTGCCTTTGTCGTAGCCATTGACTTCGAGGTGCACCAACAGTTCGGCCGATTGCAATTTCTGGATGGCCGGCCTTCCGATGTGGTAATCGCAGAGGCGATCGCCAACCACGGCGTGCTGGTGACCGAGAGCTTTGCGTATCGTCATCGCGTTGACGCCGGGGATCTGGTGACGCTCGCTACCCCCACCGGCGAGCAACAGTTACCTATCGCGGGGGTATTCTACGACTATAGTTCGGACGCGGGAACCATCATGATGGATGTCCGGCATTTTGGCACCCTCTGGAAGTCCTCCCGCACCGAGAGTATGGCCCTTTATCTGACCCCGGGAACCGCCCACGAAGACGTCCGTAAGCGCTTCCTGACGATGGTTGACAACCGTTTGCTCATGCATATCACGCCCAATCAGGATATTAGACGACGTGCTTTAATTGTATTTGATCAAACCTTTCGGATCACTTACGCCTTACAGGCTATTGCCATTGTCGTAGCTGTTCTGGGCGTTATCACGACCTTGACCGCGCTGATTCTGCAACGCGGCCGCGAGATCGGCGTCCTGCGGGCCGTCGGGGCGCTTAAAAGCCAGATTCGTAAGATGGTGCTGGTAGAAAGCAGTCTCCTTGGATTGATTGGTGCGGTCATGGGCTGTGCCTGTGGGGTGGCCCTGTCCATTCTCTTAATCTATGTCATCAACAAACAATTCTTCGGATGGAGTATCCGCCTGTTCATTGACCCCTGGATATTCGGTCAGGCCCTGGCGCTGATGGTACTCACCGCGCTCCTGGCCGGATTGGCACCGGCGCGGCTGGCGGCGGGCCGTGGAGCGGCGGACGCGATGCGGATGGATGGGTGATGGGACGTGGGCGTTACAACGTACGGAAATGTAAGATATCGAGGGAGACGCAATATATTGCGTCTTTACGGGGAGCTTATGCAGATATTCATTTTAGCAGGACATCGAGGGGGAGGCCATATATTGCGTCTTTTCATGGGACTCATGCTGGCCTGGTGTCTGCCTGTGCAAGCCGCACTTGCCCAGTCTCCCGGCACCTTCAAACAGGCCATCCCACCTTACGCCTTCCAATTTCCTCAGGACCATGCTTCGCATCCGGCCTACCAGACGGAATGGTGGTATTACACGGGGCATTTACAGGGCAACGACCGGACCTTCGGATATGAGTTAACGTTCTTCCGGGTGGGCATTGATCCGAATCCACAACAGGGCGGCTCGCGGTGGCGGATGCATACCCTGTATTTTGCACACTTTGCGTTGACGGACCAAGCCGGTGAGCAGTTTTTTCACTCGGAGAAAATCAGCCGACCCGCGATGGACATGGCCGGCGCCCGTGAAGATCGATATCGGGTCTGGATCAAGGACTGGTCTGCGGAACTGACCTACGGAAGCACCCACCAGATACAGGCCTCAGCAGACTTTGCCTCCATCGTCCTCAACCTTATGCCTGCCAAACCACCCGTGATTCACGGACACGACGGCGTCAGTCAAAAATCACCGGGTGTCGGACGGGCGTCTCATTACTATTCCCTGACCCGGTTGCAGACCACCGGGACCCTAACTTTTGAAGGGGAGACGTTTACGGTCACGGGCGCGTCGTGGATGGATCATGAGTTCGGGTCCAATCAGCTTACAGAAGACCAGCAGGGGTGGGACTGGTTCAGCCTGCAACTGGATGATAATCGGGAGCTGATGCTCTATGTGATGCGTCGCAAAGACGGGACGTATGAACCGACGTCAAGCGGGACGATCATCTATGCGGACGGCGTCTGGCGACATTTGTCCCTGGACATGTTCGAGATCGAAGCCAATGGACGGTGGACCAGTCCTCATTCAGGGGGGATCTATCCGAACGGCTGGCGCATCGCCGTGCCGGACGAACAAATCGCCCTGCAGCTGACCCCCACCGTGGCGGACCAGGAACTGGGCACAAAGAGCCTGATCGGGGTCATATACTGGGAGGGCAGTGTAACCGTGCGCGGGACAGATAAAGGCAACCCGGTGACCGGGCAGGGCTATGTAGAGCTCACAGGATATCGCGGGCGGGTGCCGGGGCTGTAATATTTATGAATTATGATTTTTGATTTATGATTGTGTGGTGATTGAGTGATTGAAAACGAATAATAAACCCATAGCCCGGTGCTTCAGCGCCGGGTTTTCGATAAAAAAATGACCACATCAATGAACAAGCAAATCGTAAAGCCGACAGATATTGTGCCACCTGCCCGATTGAACGAGTTATTGCAACGGCGGGATCGTAACGGGCCCGGCCTGATCTTTCTGATCAGCCATACGCTGACGATGCTGCTCACCGGTTGGCTGGTGTATTTGTCACTGCGGTCATGGTGGGTCGTTCCAGCCATGACGATACATGGGATCGTCATGGTCCATTGGTTTGCGCCGTTTCATGAGTGTTCACACGGCACGGCGTTCAAGAGCGCAGTTATGAATAAGGCGGTGGGGTGGGTAACCGGCACGAGTCTGTTTCTAATTCCGGTCTATTTCCGTTATGAGCATATTGCCCATCATTCCTATACACAGATTGTGGGTGACGACCCGGAGATGATCCCTATTGCCGAACGATTGGGGGGCTACCTGTATTACGCGACGGCCATTCCCTATTTTTACAGCAATCTGATCACGCTGTTGCGGATGTTATTCGGACAGTTTAATACGATAGAATTAAAATTTCTGCCAAAACGGGAAATGCCCCGTGTGCGCCGTCAGGCCTGGATTATGGCCGGCGTGTATGTGGCCTTAGCCGTCGGATCCATCTGGCTCAACACCTATGTTGTGGCGATTTACTGGCTGATTCCCCGGGTGGTCGGTGAGCCGTTTATGCGATTGATCCGTATCTCGGAACACACCGGTTGTCCCCGGGTCCGCAATATTCTGCGCAACACCCGGACGGTCCTGACCTTCCCGCTCTTCCGATGGTTGAACTGGAACAACGCCTATCACGCCGAACACCACGCCATTCCCACCATCCCTTTCCACGCCCTTAGTGATCTTCATCAGACCATGGGGTCGTATTTTGAAGAAGTCCGGCATGGGTATGTGGCGACGCAGGTTCATCTGATTAGAGGCGGGAGGGAAGGGTGGAAGGCCGGGAAGGGATAGATCCAAGTGGTCACGGAATGTCTTTCGAGAGGGTAAGGTGGCCAGATTTATGATATCATTATTCAGGTCTAATCATGATGATCCCGGTGCACTCGGGATCATGCGTCGTATCTTGATGGGCATATTTCTTATGGGCCTTCTGGGTACCGGTACAGAATTGCTTTTAATGGACCATACAGAAGAATTCTGGCAATACATCCCCCTGGTACTGATGGCCATCAGCCTGGTGGCTGTCGTCTGGATCGGTCTTGGCCGCAGATCGTATAAAGGGATACGCGTATTTCAAGGCCTTATGGTGCTTTTGGTTCTGAGCGGACCGGCGGGCCTCATCCTGCACTTTCAGAGCAATGCAGCTTTCGAGCAGGAAATGTATCCTTCCATCACCGGATTTGATCTTTTCTTCGAGGCCATCACCGGTACAACGCCACCAACACTGGCCCCCGGAACGATGATATTACTGGGGCTGATCGGATTGGCATATACCTACAAACATCCTGATTTATCAACCGCATTGGAAAGCCAACAAAAAACATAGGAGCTGTATCATGTCTCAAAAATACCCATTGGCCATCATGGCCTCATTTTTTCTTGCCCTGTGCCTTTCGACCTCCGCCTTCAGTCAGGTAGGAAATAATAGCAGCGTATTGAACCCTAAC
>Ga0114999_10002368_pt1 | contig 24912 bp, 19 predicted proteins | sample ArcticOcean_MG_C_3_FD_89820 | JGI IMG/M metagenome (GOLD analysis project Ga0114999, IMG submission 89820) | Marine microbial communities from western Arctic Ocean - ArcticOcean_MG_CB8_126 | ecosystem: Environmental > Aquatic > Marine > Oceanic | place: Arctic Ocean: Canada Basin | collected...
GATTCTTTCTGGTTGCTGGTGAGGTTTTCCAGAGTATGCATGGGAAGTGATTCGACATCCGTTTCACGGGCCAAGGTGTCGCTCAAACGGTCAGAGTCGATAGGGTTCACAAGTACATACCCGATACCGCTGTCAGAAATAGCGTCGCTTAAGTCAGCGAGCGTCCGAGGACTTGGCTCTGACTCCGGGTTGAGCCCGACTATTCCGACTGCGTTAATGCCATATCGAGCAGCCATGTAGTTAAAGCTATCGTGCGATGTGATGAATGTGTCTCGGGAGCAACTCCCAAGGCGTGAGGTGAACAGGCCGTCCAGCCCTGTAAGCCGATCGACAAGGTCATCGGAGTTTGCGAGGTATACCGCGCTGCCGTCTCGATCGGCCTTCACGAGTCCCTCGGTAATAGCGCGTACTTGTGTGATGGCGAGAACCGGATCGAGCCATATGTGCGGATCAATACCGTCATGATCGTCATGGGAATCTTTAGCGATGTCGTTGGATTCAATGTGCAGATCAATATCTTCATGATCGTCATGGGAATCTTTAGCGGTGTCGTTGGATTCAATGTGCGGATCAATACCGTCATGATCGTCATGGAAATCTTTAGCGACGTCGTTGGATTCAAAATGTCTGGCGACGGAACTTGAACTTGCCTGCACCGCGATATCGGGAGCATCCCCGGCATCAAGCACCGCATCGATCCACGACTCAAAGCCGAGACCGTTATACACGATCATATCGGCGCCAGCTATCTTGCGGAGATCGCCGGGGGTCGGTTCAAAGTCGTGCGCGTCTCCACCGGAGGGGACGACCTCGTCCACCTGCACACGATCACCGCCAATCTGGCTTGTGAAATACCCAAGCGGGTACATAGAAGCGACCACGCGTACGGTTGCTGAACCGTCGAGGTCGCCGTCAGTGGAAGCGTCGTTTCCCGTGCATGATGTTGCGATTATGGCCAGTCCAATCGCTGCTAACAAAATGGTTAAATGAGTCATATTAATGATATCTAGTCTCAATATGGGTCGTGGTTTTGAAAGACGGTTGAATATAAATGGCATCAGGAATCAGACGAATCTAGGCAACTTTGGCATCGAATGAATACTTCCATTCGGTGGCCGACGATCTCGCCTTCTATCTCCCGGGTGAGGGATCTGAGGACGCGTTCCACGGTAATGTCACGAAACTCTTCGACAGCCCCGCATGAGGTGCAGACAGAGTGGTGGTGGTGTTCAAGCCGTGACGGGCTGTACATCGGCGTGCCATCGGGCAACGCTAGTTTGCATATCACGTCTGCGTTGACCAACAACTTCAAGGTTCGGTAGACGGTTGCGCGACCGACGCCTGTGAGTTCGACCGCGATGTCTTCCGCCGAGAACCCGCCGTCTCTCCGCTCTATGGCTGCGACCACCTGTCGCCGCTGACCCGTAATTCGGAGGCCGGCGTCTTCCAGGGCGGCGATGGCGTCAGGTTGTGATGTTCGAGAGCTGATCATTTGGAGGTGGAGAATTATTCGCTGGGGATCAATAGGTATTGATAGTTAGTATCAATTACTGGTCGCACAAAGAGATGTTATGCGAGTCAGAACTATCCGTCAAATCGGATCAACGACCAATAAGGCGAGTCAGTTCGTTCTGGGCGAGCGCTCGACTCTCGGTATTGGTGAACCCGTACTCGAGGGCCTGTGTGAGGTCCCGGATTGCCTCGTCAGTGTTGCCCAACTGCGACTCTCCGAGCCCTTTTATCAGGTAAAGAATGGCGAGAGAGTCGTTCTCGGGATCGGCGAGCAGCGCCTGTCTGGCGAGCGAACTGGCCTCGTCAAAACGTTGTTCCAACAGCGCCGTGATCGCACGTCCGGTCAAGTTCTCCGTGAGATCCCGGTTCCTATCGGAGTCTCCGCGTGAAATCAGCACGGTTATCAGGATCAGCACGGCAAACGCAGTAACCGTTGCGGTACCTATGGTCGCCATACTGGCCTGTCGAACCACAGATTGAGTGCTCACAAGGCGACGATTCAGGCCGAATGTGATTTCGGTTGCGGCCCGCGGTGAGAGTCTGAGTGCGATCGCCGTTCCCGCTATCAGCCCACCCAGATGCGCCCAGTTGTCGACACCCGTAGTTGTGAGGCCCAGCGAGACGTTGACGACGATGATGAACGCAAGGCCGCCGAGTGACCCACGTGCGGATGAGCCCAACAGAGACCGGTTCAGGTACAGGTACACCGCAAACGCGCCGAGTAATCCAAATATCGCTCCGCTGGCGCCTGCACCGACGGTCGGTCCAGCCGCATAACTGGCAACGTTTCCCGCAACGCCCGCTGCGAGGTAAATCGCCAGGAAGGCACGCCAGCCGTAGGCGCGTTCGACGATACCCCCGAATATCAACAGGGAGATGCTGTTCGCCAGGAGATGGAACGCCCCGATGTGCATGAACACCGGCGTGACCAGGCGCCAGTAATCGCCGTCCGCGATATCGGGTCCGTACTTTGCGCCGTACTTGATCAACACCTCAACGTTTTCGGATCCGCCGGCCAGTTCAAGGAGCAGGAAATACGCCACGTTGATCGTAAGCACGGTCCACATGGCCGGGTTGGCGCGCAACATCTCGGACAAGCCGCCGCCATCCGGTCCTCGCTGGAACGGGCTGCGTTCAAACATTCAGATGTCTCCTGTGACCTTTTTCTTTTCTGGTGTTGTGGGTATCGATTTTCAGGGAGATCGCCCTGACCCTGTTTACTTTACGCAGACGGGAGGCGCAGGGACTGGATCAAATCCTTTGATCCAGTCCCTGCGCCTCCGTATACTCATCACGGCTGGCGAACCAGGCATGCGGGTAATAGGCCCGGGCACGGCGCTCATCATTGCAATATCTTCCGTTGACTGAGTTCGACCCACAAAAGCCGCTCCGCAAAGTTCTAATCATTGACGATGAAGAGACGGTTCGTACCGCTTTGACGGCAAGTATCGAAACCTTCGACGGTTTCGTGGTCGAGACCGCAGAAGATGGCGAAATCGGCCTCGAAATGATCGCCGGGGGACGATAGGACGTTGTCCTGGTGGACCTGATGATTCCGGTCCTCGATGGTTTTGAAGTCCTACGACAGCTACGGGACATGAACGACGACACCCGGCCCGATCGCGTGATCCTCGTAAGCGGAATGGTTGATCCAGCACTCCAGGCAAACGTCCGTGAATTTGGCGGCGACGCAATCCTGGACAAACCGTTTCGCCTGGACGATCTTCGGCGCTTGCTCGTCGACGAACTGGATCCGCTCTAGACCGGTTAGTCTGGATCCACTCGAGTCACGATTTATTCCACAGTCGCTCTAGGTGATACCGGGGCTGCCAGCCGAGCTGCTTGCGCGCCTTTGAGTTGTTGAACATGCCGTGCGGAATGTCCGTGAACACCATGTAGGTCTCCGCCCTGCTCGGCAGTCGGCCCAGGGGTAACTCCACTGCGCAACGGATCGCTTCACCGGCGTCCGACCAGGCGATGCTGTACGGGGTCATCATGTCGTTGCCGAGCGATTCCATGCCGCTGCCGCCCGGCCCACTGCCGAGATCGGCAGGGTCGTACAGGTGGTAAAAGAGCAAGGTCTGTAGATAGATGTCGTGCTTTGTGGTGAATACCCGGTCGATCTCCTGTCCGAGCGCCTTTGTGTGTGCGTAGAGGCGTGTTCCGGGCTGTGGAGGCATGTCCGGGTTGAGATCGAAATCCCAGTCTTCGTAACCCGGTCCAGCCATCTGAAAGTGTGGGCCGGTATTTATCACGCGTTGGATGCCGTGAGTCACGGCTGCGACCATCATGTTGTAGTTGCCACGTGTGTTGACTTCGAAAGCGATCTTCCGATGCGGTCGGAGAACGGACAGGTTGATGATGGCGTCCATCCCCTCCGCAGCGTCCACCACGTCATCCAGCGAGGACACATCGATCTGGCGCCACTCATGCGTGATCACGGGCGATTCACCGATGTCGGTAATCCGGAGGCGATGACGATCGCCAAGCGCATCTATGACCCATGGGCCGAGCATTCCGTTCCCGCCTAGTATCAAGATATTCATCAGGCCGCTCCCTGTCCTTCCCATAGCCCAAGGATCGACGCCGCACGTTTGAGAAGGAATCGGCCGTTGGGGATCGGGGACTGTACGTGGATCGTGCGGAAGGACACCGGATGGGGGGCGTCGGTCGACTGTGAATCGGCCCCGAGATCGGCGATCAGGGCTGCGTTGATCGCCGTGGCGAGGTCGTCGCTGGACAGTGCAGCACTCTCACCGGAGTTGGCGGCGGCGGCGGTGTCGCCGTCGATCAACGGAAATCCGAGTCTCAGGTTGGCGATCTTTATCCCGCCTTCCCGGCCGAACTCCCGGCAGACGTACTCACAGAGATGTGCCGATAGGATCACCGGCTCGACGCCCGGAGCCGGCCGCCAGTTCTCGGTGACGGTCAGGTTCTCCGGGTAGTCATCCATCAATCGCAAAGTGCTCAAGTTGACGAACCGGCCAACTCCCGCGCTGCGGGCCGCCATAAGAAGGTTGTACGTACAGCGCGTGTGTACGTCCAGGAGATCGGAAGCGGAAGCAAAGTGACCGCCGTGTCCTATGTGGACGATGGCGTCTATGCCTTCGACAAGACGGTCCGTTGATTCGTCATCACCTAGATCACATGCCATGACATCTGCGTCGCCGTCTGCGTGACCGGCGAGGTCCGTGAGAACCAGATCGTGGTGCTGGGCTAATAGCCCGGCGACCGACCGGCCCAGGTCGCTCGTGGCCGAGGTCAATAACAGGCGCAACGTGTGCCTCCGGAATGTGGCGGTAGTTCAATGGAAACCGGCCGGTGTAGCTCGTAAATAGTTGCCACACGCGACTCTCGGGACAGCTTAGGCGCAGCCAATGCCCGTCTCAAGGCGTTCAACGATCATTCGGACGTTCTCTTTCAGTGCCCCGGTCGGGTACAAAAAATCCCTCGAATATCTTCCGGGGGATTGATTTCATCGATCAGGCCACGTGTGCCGTTTACGGCTCTATGCCCAGTCCATCTATAGCGCTGAGAAATCGACGGAACGCCGAGACGGTTCGCGTCCAGCTTGAATGCAGTACTCCGGTATTTTCGTCGATCTGTGGAGTTGGTATCTGTGTAGAGGTAGCCATTTTTTCTTCCGCTGCTATGTACAGGCGCCGGGCTCAACAAATCCCGGGAGCGGAAGCCAATAAAAAAACCCCCGGGAACGAATGTCCGCAGGGGCCGCACAGTACGCTTTGGTTATCAACCAGTTAGCGCGCGATTGCTCCTCCCCTGCGGGTGGTACAACAACAAGCGCACATGGTTGATCTGTTAATCATCGTGCGGCGATTATATTCCGAACACCCGTGATTGCAAAACCCGGATGGCACGAAGATGGCACGAAACACGTTTTACCGGGGTTGGCCCGTACTGTCACTGGTTCCTGAATCTGACTTCAGGCCCAGCAAATCCACCAGATTTTCGCCCAGCACCCGTTCGATATCGGCATCGTTCAGCCCTGAACCGCGAACTCCTCGCATCGCCCTGCCCTGACGTATCAGAGGGAAGTCGCTGCCGAACAGGATTCGATCGCTTCCGGCTGCGGCAGCTGAAACGGCGTACACGTCAGGCCTATACAGGAACGGCGTGGCGGCACTATCGAAGTACACGTTAGACAAGGTTTCCGCCACCTCCGGCATGAGGGCGTAAAACGGCAAGCCCCCACCGAAATGGGCGAATATGAACGCCACATCTGGGAACGACCCTGCCAGAGTGAGCAACCGTTCAGGGGTTGTAGCGCCCTTCCCCGGATAGCCGTGACCGACCGGCTCAGATGCATGAACGAGCACGGGAACTGCGGCTTCGCTCGCCAGAGCCATGATTCCCCGCAAGCCCTCCGCCTGCTCCGGGCTCCAGCCCTGCGTATCGGCGTGCAATTCGCCTATGCCACGTGCACCCGATGACAGGCAGCGCTCGACTTCTTTTAATGCGGCATCTCCCCACGAAGGATCCACACTGCAAAAAGGAACGATTCTGCCGGGATATTCGATAGCCGCTGCCAGTAGGTAATCGTTAGACAAGCGCGCCGCATCTGGATCGGTCCAGCCGTATCCCATCGCCACAGATACATCGACACCGGCCTCATCCATCTCCGTGATTAGATCTTCCGATGAGGCCGTGAGGGCGGCTGTGTCGTTAAACAAAGCGGAGAACGTACGATCAGCCGCCAGCCAGCGTTCCCGCTGATCTCTGAACTCGTCTGGCAGGATGTGCGTGTGAGAGTCGACTATCAAGATGTTTCGAGGGCCGCCTTCGGACCGAGTGGATCTACGGCGATTGATATACTTTCGGCACGAATTCACGTTGGCGCACACAATTTCGATGTAATTGCGCCACCCCTCACTTTACCCGACGTTCAACTAGCGGAGGCCCGATGACCAACCCCGCTCTGTCCCCTACTATTCCACACACCACGCCGAAGATGGGCGTGGTCGCTGCGATGTACACGACGCCGGAGACGGTGATCGAGGATTACGGCAAGCTGCTCAAACTTGCCAACTACCAGGACGCGCTGGCCCCCGGGACGCAGACACTCCTCAAGATCAACCTGTCCTGGCAGCACTACTACCCCGCTTGCTCAACAACGCCGTGGCAGATGGACGGGGTGATCAAACAGCTAAAGGCAGATGGGTACGACGATCTGATGGCCGCTCACAACGGCACCGTGGTGGTGGACCCGTTTGAGGGCGAGATCAAGAACAAGCACAAGGTGGTCGAGGAAAAGCACGGCATCCCAAGCATCACGCTTGATGTGGCGCCAAACCGCTGGGTCCCTTACACGCCAAAGGACGACATGCTGGTGCTGAACGACGTGTTCCCGGACGGGTTGTTCATCCCCGAGACCTTCGCCGGCAAAAACATCATCCACTTCCCTACCGTCAAGACGCACGTATTCACCCAGATGACTGGCGCCATGAAGAACGCATTCGGCGGATTGCTGCACCGCAATCGTCATTGGACGCACGCCGTCATCCACGAAACGCTGGTCGATCTCCTGACTATCCAGAAGGAGATTCATCCTGGAATATTCGCCGTCATGGACGGAACATTTGCCGGTGATGGACCGGGTCCGAGGGCCATGCGCTGGCACGAGAAGAACCTGATCCTCGCAAGCGCAGACCAGGTGGCGATCGACTCAATAGCGGCGAAGATGATGGGGCTTGACCCGATGTCGCTACCGAAGATCCGTCTGGCCCATGAAGCTGGACTCGGGGTCGGTGATCCGGCAGAGATCGAGATCGTCGGCGAGGACGTTTCCAACGTGAACTGGCACTTTGCGAGTGGGCAAAGCACATTTGCCAGCCGGGGCCAGAGGCTGATCTATCACGGGCCCTTGAAGCCGCTTGAGCGCATCCTGCTCAGGAGCTTTCTCGCTCCATGGGCCTTTTTCGCCTCAAATGTTTATCACAACTCGTTCTGGCTGCGGTTCATCGGCCGAAAGCGCGTGACAGTGGCGATGAAGACCGGCTGGGGTCGGCTGTTCCAGAGTTACTAGCCGCCGACGCGGCCGCCGCCGATTGACGCGTCTTGACCGGTCAGCAGACGCCTGATGTCGTCGGCGTACTTGACCTCGGAATCGTCTTCCGGTTCGTAGCCCAACACACGCCGTGCACTCTCGAGCGACCAGAAGGCGCGGGTGTTACCGCTAATCCCGTACACGACAAGCCACGGGATGCCGTGCTCGTTCTCGATGTCTGGCGTCTCGATGCTCTTCCGCACGAGTTGCCGGAGATCCCGCTCACTGAGGTGTGCGCCAAGATCCCGCTTGAACTCCTGAAGTCCGGGCCCGCCGGACTCTCTGCCCACCGATTCACCCTCATACCGTGAACCCGAAACGTCCCGGGGTGCGCCGATCCGGATCTGCACGACTTCCAGCTTTCGTCCGAACACGCCGCTGGCGTACGGGTAGCCGAGAAGCTCGTAAGACGCCTTCGCCCAGCCATAGAAGTTATCGGACACCGGGACCATATCCGGCGAAACCATCTCCATCCGCCGGTCATGAACAAGGGCGTGTTCGTACCAGTCGGCTGCGTGATTGGAACTTGCCATCACAACGCGCTTCACCCCGGCGTCGTATGCAGAGCGATAGATATTGTTCGCCATCTGTACATTTGAGAACTCGATGTCGAACCGCTCGATGGGAGGAACGTCGCCTCCGATAACTCCAGCCGGGCTTCGATAACCAAGGTGGATGACGGCATCTACGCCATCAAACAGCTCCGAATCAAGAGAGCGGTCCGGGTCCGCAAGGTCGGCGACAATCACGCCTTCAACGGGATCACCGGTGCGGTCACGGTCCGACACGTCTACGAGGCGGATATTGTAACGATCACGAAATTCGACCAGCAGTTGGGAGGCCACATACCCGGCCGCTCCGGTCAGCAACACCGTTGGTTTATCGAGCACGCCTCACTCCTAATACGGTATTTGGCACGGTTGGCGATCGGGTTTAGGTCTGGATTCGAATCCCACCTGACCACCCAGGCTGTCCCAACTAGCCAGCCTCCGGTCGCTAAGCCCCTTCTTCAGGGTGTGCGTCCCCACGGGGCCACTCGTTGTGGGCAAACACGCCCAGGTCGCGGCCCTGGTGCACGTGGACGATCAGCTCTTCACGGTCGATGCCAACGGCGTCGATCAGGTCCTCGTCGATCATTTCAATTATGTCCTGGATACCCTCTTGTGTGACGCTCTCAGACACCACGAGCGTGGCGTGCACCACGGGCGAGGCGTAGTGAATGTCCAGCCGTCCGACCGGTGTCGCTTCTTCGATCACCGTGTAGCACTCGGAGTTGGGGGTGCGCGTCTCGCGCTGGAAGTAAAAACCGGGCATTGTTAGCTGCGCACCTGGCCGTCGCCACGGACGACCCACTTGTATGTAGTGATCTCACGTAGACCCAGCGGGCCTCGTGCGTGCAGTCGGTCTGTGCTGACTGCGACCTCCGCGCCAAGTCCGAACTCACCCCCGTCATGGAAGTACGTAGAGGCGTTCGAAAATACCGCGGCGGCGTCCACCGTGGACAGGAACCGCTCGCTCGTCTCCTCATTCTCCGTGACGATGGCCTCGGAGTGGCCCGAGCCGAACTCGTAGATGTGTCCGAATGCTTCGTCCATGGAGTCCACCACCTTCACAGAGGCGACCAACGCCAGGAACTCCTGCCCGTAGTCCTCGTCCTCGGCCGCCTTCAGACGATCGCTACCAAGAGCAGGCTCAAGGATGGCGAGTGAGCGTCCGTCACAGCGAAGCTCTACGCCACGGTCGGCAAGCTGCTGGGCGATGGTGGGCAGGAAGTTGGGCGCGACCTGTTCATGTATCAACAGCGTGTCCAGGGCGTTGCACACGCTGGGACGCTGCGTTTTGGCGTTGACCACGATAGCGATGGCCTTCTCGAGATCGGCTGCGACGTCCACATATGTGTGACAAACGCCGATACCGCCGGTAATGGCCGGCACACGCGCATCTTCCCTGACCCGTTTGATGAGCGCCTCGCCGCCACGGGGAATAAGGAGATCAATCAGCCCGCGGGCGCTCAGCATCTCGTCCACAATGGCGCGGTCCGTGGTGTCTATGAACTGGATCGCATCTGCGGGCAGACCGGACGATTCAAGAGCGTCCCGGGCGATCCCTGCCAGTACTTTGTTTGAGTTGATGGCCTCTCGCCCGCCTCGTAGAACGACGGTGTTCCCCGCCTTCAAGCAAAGGGCTGCGATATCGACCGTGACGTTGGGCCGACTTTCATAGATGACGCCTATTACGCCGAGAGGGACGCGTACGCGCTCGATCTTCAAACCGTTAGGGCGTGTGAATGCTTCGATCTGTTCGCGCACCGGATCATCCAGCGATGCGACGTGCCTGACGTCCGCTGCGATCTTCTTGATCCGGTCGGCATCCAGCTTCAGTCGATCGATGATGTGGTCGCCAAGCCCGTTGGAATCGGCGGCCGCAACGTCCATCTCGTTGGCGGACACGATCTCTTGTGTACGCGCTTCCAGCTCCGAGGCCAGAGCCATCAGAAATTCGTTCTTCTGATCCGTGGATGCGGATGCCAGAGTTTTACCGGCGGCGCGCGCTGCCACGGCACGCTCCGTGAACCCTGAGTCTGTGCGAGTGCTCATCTTCCCGCTGCCCTTTCAGTCGGCGTTGATTCTGCTTGCGCCGATATCTCAGATCCATTGTCGGCCAGCGCCATGTTGTTGCGGTGGACGATGTCGGGTCCGTAACCGTAACCAAGTATCGACTCGATCTTGTCGGACCGGACTCCCATGATCCGATTTATCTCTAGGGACCGATAGTTAGCGATGCCCCACGCGACCACCTCTCCGGCCGGGTCTACGATGGAGATGTTTTCCCCGCGTTCAAAAGAGCCGTCTACCCGAACAACACCGGCAGGCAGGAGACTGTTGCCGCCGTAGCGGACCGCCTGCGCAGCTCCGGCGTCGACTGCCACGCTGCCTCGACTGCTCGCCTTGCCTGTAAGTAAGAAACGTTTCCAGCCCTCAACACGATCGGTGGTCGGCTCGAAGCGTGTCCCGACCTGCTCCCCTTCGGCGATCCGTCGTATGACGTCAGGCGTTCTGCCTGCGGCGATCACTGTGTACGCGCCAAACCGGGTCGCCATTCGTGCGGCCTCGACCTTGCTGCGCATACCGCCCTGCCCTCGCCCGTCACGAGCATCGCCGGCCATCGCCTCGATCCTGTCGTCAATATGCGTGACAGATTCGATACGCGTCGCCGATGCATCAACGTTGGGGTCGGCCGTGAACAGGCCGTCCTCGTGCCCGAGCAGCAGAAGGCCGTCCGCGTTTACTGCGTTCGCGATCGAGGCAGACAGGCGGTCGTTGTCGCCAAACACGTCCCCCTCCAGCTCTTCCACCGTCACCACATCGTTCTCGTTGATGATCGGAATCGCCCCGATGCTGAGTACCGATTCCAGTGTGTTTCGTACGTTCAGATAGCGCTGACGGTTGGCGATGTCGGGTCGTGAAATCAAGGCCTGGGCCACAGCGATGCCGTGTTTTGCAAAAAGCTCGTCGTAGGTGCGCATGAGCTCGGGCATCCCGAGGGCTGCAAGCACCTGCCGTCCGGGCACGCCGCCAGCGCGGGGTTGCTCGATGCCGGGGCGTCTCGCCACAACCCTGCGACCGCCTGCGACCGCGCCGGACGTGACCACGAGTACTTCGTACCCGTCCTTGATGAGCGCCGCCATCTGCCCAACGAGATCGGCCATGATCTCGATATCGAGCGTCTCACGACCGCCGGTAAGCAGGTTTGTGCCCAGCTTGACCACAATACGAGTGGGCCGGTCCTGTACGCGCTCTGACTTGCTTCCCTGGGCACTCATAAATAGACCGTCTGGCGAGGGTGTTGGTAGTTAGATCTGGCGCGCTTTACCCGTGGATATGACGGGATGGTTTTGCGCCGCGTTGAATTATACCGGGCCTAATGCTCCCGGTTTATCTGTATATACGTGGGATTACCTGATGAAACGGCGATAACACGATGGCGAACGGCGGAGCGGCTTGTTATGATCAATGATGAAGCCCGGCCAGCGCACTATGCTGGCCTTTTGGCGTGCTAGCAAAGCTAGTAGAACGGACTGGATGACCCTTTCAGCCCTCCTGCCTCTGCTCTCAGAGAGCGAGCGTTTCCAGGAGCTGATAGACCGTCTTCGGGAACCCACTTCCCGTGAGACGTTAATTGCGCCCGATGCGCCGACACCCTATGCGGTGGGAGTGCTGTGGCGTTCTTTTGGCGCGCCTGTCGTGGTTGTGACGCCGCAGCCCGAATCCGCGCGCAAATTGACCGACCAACTGTTCACATGGCTCGGCGAAGACGCCCCGATCTACCAATTCACAGAGAACGAGACGCTCCCCTACGAGCGTTTGACGCCTGACCGTGGCGCCACACACCAGCGAATCCGTGCGATGGCCGCACTTGAAGACCGCCTGGCGCCACGCCCGCCCTTGATCGTAGTCTCCGCCCTTGCCCTCTCACAGAAGACACTGGAACCGGAAGCGTTTAGGGCCGGCTGCTACCAGATAAAAGTGGGAGATGTGTCGGCGCCGGACAAACTGGTACAGACATGGATCGAGATCGGATACGAGGTCGAACCCACCGTCGAAGTACCGGGGACGATCAGCCGTCGCGGCGGAATCCTTGACGTATTCCCCGTATCTTCAGATGTCCCGTACCGCATCGAGTTCTTCGGCGATGAGGTGGACAGCATCAGGGTGTTCGACCCCGAAACACAGCGTTCCGTCGAACCCGCAAGCATCGTCACAGTCGTCCCTGCTGAAGAGACCCTTCCGCTCCGATCAAATGCGGAACGGATCCGGGACCTGATCGGCGGACTTGATTTCTCCGGCCGTGCAGTTCGTGTCGAAGAACGGATTACGGAAGAACTTGGACGAATCCTCAGGGGCGAGATGCGTGACGAGCTGTCCTACTACGCCGGGCTTTTCAACCACGGGTCGTTGTTCGACTACATGCCGCCGGGGGCGCTTCTCGTAACGCTGCGATCGAGCGCTATCGAAGATGCAGCTCGCTCGGCAGATCGACGTCTCGACCAGCTTCGGACGACCAAGGCGTCACGGGGCGAGATCCCGGACCAGTTCCCGCAACCCCACCTTGAATGGGGTTTGATGGCTGATGCGTTGAAGGACCGTAAACGATCCGTCGCCATATCTCCGTTCGGGGTCGACGATGATCGACTGCCCGGTTCCGCAGAACGCCTGCCGTTCGAGATTTCTCCGCTATCCGGTGGTGAGGCGGAATTCGCACTGGACGAGATCAAACGGCGCCAGGAGGCCGGATACAGGGTCGTTGTGCTGACACAGCATGCGGAACGACTCGCCGAAATGGCGGAAGAGAAAGGGATAGCCCACTCCGTCGCCAAAGGGTCTCTGGAGGCACCCGAGCCCGGAACGGCGATCTTCGTGCAGGGACAGTTACGCGAAGGCTTCGTCATGTCACCGGTCGGCGAGAGCCCGCTGGTGCTGCTCACGGACAAAGAAGTGTTCGGCGTCTCCAAGGAACGGCGAAGGGTTCGACGTCGACCCATCCGTCGCGGCGCAAAACTGAGCGACCTGCGCCCCGGCGTATTTGTCGTCCACGTCGAGCACGGAGTCGGCAAGTTCATCGGAGCCGAAGCGTCTGAGAACGAGGGACGCGAGTATCTGTTGATCGAGTACGCCGAGAATGACCGGCTGTACGTTCCCACGGAGCACGTCGACCGCCTGACCCTCTACCGCAGTGCGGCCGACGCTCCACCAAGGCTGACCCGATTGGGCACGCAGGAGTGGACACGGGCCAAGGCTCGGGTCCGCCGTGCGACCGAGCAGATCGCCGCCGAGTTGATCGCTCTTTACGCCTCACGTGAGGTGATACCGGGGCTTCAATCCAAGCCGGACACCCCGTGGCAGGATCGGCTTGAGGCCAGCTTCCCGTTTGAAGAGACGCCGGACCAGTTGTCCGCCATCACCGACGTAAAGGCAGACCTTGAGGCGCCCCGTCCGATGGACAGGCTCGTTTGCGGTGATGTCGGATACGGGAAGACGGAGGTCGCGCTCAGGGCAGCGTTCAAGGTCGTCGAGAGCGGCCGGCAGGTGGCGATCCTCGTTCCGACAACCGTGCTCGCGCAGCAGCACTACGAAACGTTCTCGGATCGACTTAGCGCTTTCCCTGTGAAGGTCGATGTGCTGAGCCGCTTCCGGTCGGATGAAGAGCAAAAAGCCATAGCCGCCGGGGTCGCTGCCGGGAATATCGATATCTGCATCGGTACACACCGGATGCTGCAACGCGACATATCGTTCAAAAACCTGGGCATGGTCGTGATCGACGAAGAGCAGCGCTTTGGCGTGATCCACAAAGAACGACTCAAGCAGCTCCGTTCAGAGGTAGACGTGCTCGCCATGTCCGCCACGCCGATCCCTCGCACGCTCCACCTTTCGCTTTCCGGCGTGAGGGACATGAGCACGATGGAGACGCCGCCGGACGAGCGTTTGCCCATCAAGACATATGTCTCCGAAGAGAGCAACGATCTGATCCGCGAGGCGGTGCTCCGGGAGCTGGACCGCGGTGGACAGGTGTTCTTCGTCCACAACCGGGTCAAGAACATCGAGCACACGGCATACAAACTTCAGCAGATGGTGCCCGAGGCCCGGATCGCCATCGGCCACGGACAGATGCGTGAGGACCAGCTCGAAAAGGTGATGACGTCATTTGCGGCGCACGAGTACGACGTACTTGTCTGCACCACCATCATCGAGAGCGGCCTTGACCTGCCTAACGTAAACACGCTCATCATCGACCGTGCGGACACGTTCGGATTGTCACAGCTTTACCAGCTAAGAGGGCGTGTAGGTCGTGGCGCGAACCGGGCGTACGCATATCTGCTGGTGCCGGAAGGCAAGCAACTGACCGAGCAGGCGGATCAGAGGCTCAACACAATCCTGGCGGCAACCGAACTTGGCGCAGGATTCCAGATCGCCATGCGTGACCTTGAGATCAGGGGCGCAGGCAACATCCTCGGCGATCAGCAAAGCGGGCACATCGCGGCGATCGGGTTCGATCTGTACACATCGCTTCTCGCCCGGGCTGTCGAAACGGTGAAGGCGTTGCGGGAGGGCAAGGACGCGCCGGAAGAGGACGTGCCGTTCTCGACGACACGGGTCGATCTTGGTGTGGAGGCGCTTGTCCCTGACTACTACGTTGAGGACCTCGCTGAACGTCTGGATATCTACCAGCGCCTCGCCGCAATGCGAGATCTGAGTGACCTGGAAGAGTTGGAAGAAGAGCTGGTAGACAGGTTTGGACGCGTCCCCGGCCCGACTACGGTCCTGCTCTACACCACCAAGGTCCGCATACTGTCAGAGACGTGCGGCGTAAACGCCGTTGTCGCCACCGACGAGCGCGTCACATTCTCGCTCGATGAGCCCACGGGCGGCGCAAGGACGGTCTTACAGAAGGCGCTCGGCCGTGGAATAACGGTCGGCCATATGCAGATCAGACTTGAGATAGATCGTGACGATCCGGAGTGGCGAGAGGAACTGACCTGGACGCTTGAGGAACTTGGCCGGTTCCGGCAACAGTTCCTATCGGTGCTGGCAGACGCCGGAGCGGCTGCGGGCGGGACTTAACCGAACGCGTCCAATACCGGCTGCAGCTCGTCCAGTGTCGTGATGCGCGGGCAGCCATCGTAGTCGGTCGCTGAGGAATGACGGTCTATCAAGATCGGGTTGATCCCGGCGCCGCGTGCGCCATCGATATCCGTTTCGAGCTGATCGCCGACGTGGACCGCCTCACTCGCCTCAACACCGGCTCGTTCGAGCGCAGCCCTGAACATCATTGGGTCGGGCTTGCTCACGCCGACGTCCATCGAGCTAATGGTGAAGTCCACGTTATCCCGAAACCCCATCTTTTCGGCTACGTCCTGACCCGGCTGGCTCATGTTCGTGATGACGCCCATGACATACCCGTTTGACCGAAGAGCTTTAAGTGCCGGCATCACGTCCTCGTAGAGAGCGAACCCGTACTCCTGGCGCCTTACTGCTTTCCAGACTTCGCCCGCCTTTCGTAGTTCCACCTCATGCCCTGCCCCTCGTAAAATAAGCTGTTCATAACGCTCAAAGAAGCTTGACTGGGCCTCGGGCGCAAGGTCGCTGAGAGGCGCCTGTGCGGTCTGCTCAGCCATAAGCGCATCGGCCATCGCGTACCCGGCATCGATTCCGTCCTTATCGACCACGAAGCCGAAAGGCTCCATGGCGCGGGCCTGAACGACCTCGCGTGGTGGGTCAAATCCGACAAGGGTGTCGTAGAGATCAAAAAATACGGCGCGGATTGAAGATGTCACGGCGGGAATCCTACAACGGTTAGAGGGGTCGAATATCGGGATTGCGAGAAGGGTGTGCGGGCGTATTGCCATACGTCCCTACAACGTGAAAACGCCGACCGGCGAACACACTTGCCCCCTCTCCCCGTCGCGGAAGAGGGGGCAAGTGTGCCCTTCCGCTTACCGTAAGGGTGAGGGGGATGAGGCCGTAGGCCGAATTTGAGAACGACCGGCTGCTTCTAAAGCTTCCGCGCCAGCACAAGGGCAGACACGCCCCACGCACCTGCATCCAGGAGGGCCGAGGCGGCGCTACTGATCGTGCTCCCGGTCGTTGCCACATCATCGACTAGAAGAATGTGCCGGTCCTTGACCTCGGCATCGGCCGCAAAAATTCAGCGCACACGCCTGGCTCGTTCGGCCTCGTTCCTCTTACCGGCCTGTGACGGCGAATCTACAACGCGGCGAAGTAAGTCTGTCCTGAGTGGGACTTCGAGATGCGTAGTCACCGGACCAGCCAGCAACTCGGCCTGGTTGTAACCCCGTGATCGCAACCTGGAACGATGCAGAGGAATCGGAACGACAACGTCTGGCGTCTTGCGGCGATCGTCCCACCGCGAAACCATCTGATCGCTCAGTATCGGGCTTATCGCTCGCAAGCCTTCGTATTTCAGGGAGTGCACCGCAGACCAGATCGCTCCATCAAAAGCGAACGCGGCGACCAGCGAAGAGACCGGCGGCGGATCGGACGAGCAGCGGCCGCAGAGTGTCGTCCCATGAGTCGGTAGGGCGCACATCCGGCATGATCCGTAGCTGGTCAGCCGGGTCGTTTCCATCAGGCACTTGCCACATATCAGCTCGCCGCTCCGGTTACAGTGCGCGCATCGTGCAGGGAACAGTGAGTCGGTGGCCGTGGAAACCACCTTCCGTAACATTTCGGTGATCGTCATATTTATATCCACCCTTATGGCCCGCGAGGACCGAAATATGGAGACCTAGCGTACGGGCAGTGCCCTGAACGCGAGCGACTATCAGCTGGAACATCTACCCCGGAGGTGGACTTTAGTGGAACTCACCGTCACCGCCAAGAACCTGCCGTCCAGCCCTGCACTCAACGAGTACGCATAGAAGCGTCTATCAAAGGTGATCGACCGCCTGCGTGATGACGTGCCTATAAGGCTCGTACTCCGGAAAGAGGACACGAAAGCCGCTTCTGACAGATTCGTCGCCGAGATGACCGCTACGTTAATGGGCGGCACCGTTCTCAGGGCTGAAGACCGTGCCGAAGACCTTTATGTAGCAATCGACGCGCTTTCCGATGTCCTGGCGCGCCAGATCCGCCGATACCGCACAAGGTGCTCCAGGCGGCGAACGAGCCTCACGGAATGGGAAGCGGCCGTGCTCCAGGAAGTGACGCCGATCGAGATGCCCCCGGGAGCGATCGGAACGGCGGCTGAATCAGCCACCCAACAAGCGACGACGGTTTCCGATGATGAGACGCTGTCCGAACTTGAAAACGGACGTATTGTCCGGACCAAGCCGCACGAGATTGCGCCGATGTCTGTTGAAGAGGCGTCAAGCCGCATGGAGCTCCTCGGGCACAGCTTCTTCGTCTTCCAGAACTCCGCCGATAGCACCATCAGCGTGATCTACCGCCGCCATGACGGAGATTACGGCCTGATCGTGCCCGAGTCGATCTCTCAGTAAGGAGTCCGCTCAGACCGGACGGACCCGAAACGTGGCGCCACACGAGGGACAGGTAATACTGCCTCTCGTCGCGTTCAGTGATTTGCCACAATACGGGCAGTAACTGATCTTGCGGCGCGTCCGAGTTTCGATCACCGACAGGCGCTGAAGAACCGGAAGAATGATGGTTATCGCCCCCGTCAATATGCCGATAACGCCGGCGATCTGAGCCGTTTGCGAGCCTTCCACTCGCTCCCATATCGCCCCGATCAGGAACGCCACCAGCACCCCGCTCAAGGGGAACGCAGCGATCTGTAGTAAGCGAAACCGGTCCGGGATCCGTGCGATAGAGACCAGGGACCAGTGTGTCAGTGTCACGGCGACGAAGATCGTGCTGGCCGAGATCTTGATCAGATCGTCAAGGTCGAAATCATTCCAGATTGTCACGACCAGCATCCCGAAACCGACGACGGACACGATGATTGCGAGGTTCGCAAGCGGCCTGCTTCTACCCTGCTCGATGACGATTCCGTTGGCAAGGGTGAGCACGCTCGCGGCGGCGATAGACAGCGCTGTCAGCAAAATGCGGCCGTCGGTGTCGCTGAACTCACCTCTAAGTAGAGAGAAGATAGCGAGCGCAGCGCTGATGACGACCGAGACGATTAGCACTTGGAGTCCGGTGCGTTTCGGGTTAATCGATTTCGAGAACATGGTGTTCAGCGTCTCACGCCTCATCTTGAAACTGTAGGAGCATCCGGATCCCGATATTCGTAGATAACCACGGGCCCATCCCGGTAAACCGGATTCAGTCCGTAACTCTTCATTTCATCAAACTTTGAGATTCCTTCGTCCAAGTAGTAGTTGCGCTCCATCTCGCCGACGTACACGTACCTCACGTCGTACTTTCTCAGTAGCTCGATAGCGTTCGGCATACCGGAAGTGTCGTAGAAACTGTCTACCTCAAACTGGCGCCGCATCACCTCGCCCGCGAACTCCGGACGTTGTTGCCGCTGATGCCAGTCCCAGCCGATAACCGTCGGCAAGCCCGTGTAGATGGAAACCCTGTTGCCCCATCGGTACAGCTCAGAGAGTCCTTCGACGATGACGGGCGACCCCTCAACGTTTTCCTCTAGCCACCGGATTGCTTTGAGATCGTGCCCAAGAGATAGGGCATCTGCACGGTCAAAGTAAACAGCGTCGGCCATAAAGCCAGTGCCGTCGATGCCCGAGTTATCAGGGTCGAACTGATCGTCGACCCGGACAGGAGTCGCCATAACGGGGTAGATCAACCCGATGGCCAGAAACAGAACAAAAGCGCTGATTCCGACGAGCCTGATTCTCCCCCACCGAAGGAACCCACCAACAGAAAAAGCGGTCTCCCCAAACGCCCAGAGCCGCCAGAGGAGGTAGGCGCTGGCGACCCCGAAGAGAACCCAGGCCTGCAGGTAGAACTTGAACACGGTGTTCTGGCGGACGATGTCATCTTTGACGCTGAATAGCTCTGGGAATGCGCCAAGCCCGAGCGCAATCGCCGCAATCGCCGTCGCTATCCCGAGTTCCATCCTGTCCGCATCCCTACGCCGGAGAGCGAAGAGCCACATGACGAGCAGTAACCCGGCCCCGAGCAAGGTGAAGGCCAGGGTGGCCTGACTGGTGGTGACGATCGCGACGAGCACGATGGTGAACACGACAACCACCATCGCCGCGGTCAATGGTGCGTTTCTCATCCAGCGCGGCGCTATATCGACGATCTCGCCAGACCGAACGACACGTCGGATCTCGACGGCGAGATAAGCTGCAATTCCAAGCAGGAAGATCCCGTAGATCGTCATGTATCGCCACAACGGGCTCAGGATGTCATTCCGGTTCAGCCCCGCATCCACCTCGTAACGCTCATGGAACGGGAGGAAAAGCACCAGGCTCAGTACGGCCACGAACACCACCCTCCCGAACCCGCGAGCGAGGCGTGCTCCGACGCTGCCCCGCCGTGACAGCAGTTCGCCCGCAACCAGCGCTATCCCGACCATTCCCATCGCCGTCGGGAAGTCCCAGGCGTTGATGATCCGCAGCGCCCCAACGCTGAGACCGAGAGCCAGAAGTCCGGCGATGGTTACGGCTGCGCTGCCTCGCGGTGGCGATGTGGTGCGAAGGAACGAGGCGACCACAAGACCAATAGTCAGCAGCAGGAACGGGATGGCGATCATGTGGGCGTGGAGATCGGCGAAGAGGAAGGAGAAGAACGGGAACTCGGTGATCTCGTTGCCGCCGGAGTCAGAAGCAAACATGCGGGAGCTACGCCAGAAATCGAACTCCCCGAACGGCTGCCCCTCAAACAGCACGCGATTCGTTCCCGATACGACCTGGAACAATCCGTCCATATTGCCGATGACGGTCACGAACAACGCGCCGGTCAACCCGGCGATCACTGCGGACGCAGCGCCGGTTCGGACCACCCCGGGACGCAACTGGACGCGCTCGACCAGCCCGTGCACCACGGTGAAAGCGCCGCCTACCGTCATGGCGAAGAACATCGGAACGGTAAGGTTGTATGCGACTGACGGGATGATTCCCGTTAACCGGATCATGGTCGCCGTGATGAACTGACCGAAGTAGTAGTAGTTCAGGTAGCCGCCGGCAAACCACGGGTCGTACGGCGGCATCACGGTGGATCGGGTGACGGCGTTGAGGTAGGCGAAGTCCATCGGCTTTTCGCCGCCCCGCCAGGGATGCCACAGGTCAGGGTTGGCGACGCGTATAAGCAGAAAGATCAGGAAGGCCGCTAGAAACAGGGCCTCCATACCAAACACCATCCGCCATCGTGCGCGCAGGAAGTTGATGATCTCGGATCGGAGCGGCCAGCCGATCGCCCCGGCCACGCCGGCCCAGATCGCGATGGCGAGTAGCACGGAGCCACGGCTGAAGTCTGCGATACCCACGCTGGCCATAAACCACGTGACGAACGCGACCAGCAGTAACCCCAGCGGCTTATGCAGTAGATAGCCACGGTTTGGAAACGGGCGGAACAGCACGTAACCGATCGGCAACGCCACCATCCCGAGCCCCTGTATCGCAAGGAGCCACACGATCCACGACCACCCGGCCGCATCACGGCCGAGGTCGACGATGTCCGAGAGCGTGCCGCCGGCGACCTGGATTGCGCGCTCGTCGTCCGTGAGAAGCAGCCCGACCGATTGCCCGATGGTTCCACCGTTGAGCTGGACCTGATCCTGGATGATACTTTCTATTTGACCGGTAGAAAGACGACCCGAATTGCGAAACACCAGCGGTCGGGAGTGGTCATACACCGTGAAACTCTCGTCCGCCCACCCAAAGGAGACGTTCACACCGCCCGGCTCGCTAAAACCCTCCGGAACGGGCAGATCGATCCGAGCCATCGGGTCGGCGTCATATCCGATACCCAGGAATGACGTTGCACGGTTAGATGTGTATGCCAGCTCGTACCCAAGTTCGCCAGCGAACAGCTTTTCGTAATAGACGGAGCTGATCGGATACCGGTCTTCGAGCCGTGGGATTGTTCCGTACAGACGGTTACTGAAAATGACGAGGTAATCAGCGTCGGCGAGCGATTCCGAGACCTGGTTCAGTTTGAAGAGCGTGTCGTGGTCGTATAGAGGAAGCTCTCGGACGTCGTACTGGTACATCTCCGGCAGACCTTCATCCCAGTGCTCCTTAAGGATCGTGGAACCTGGTGGGACGTTGGCAGCGACCCAGTCAGACGCCTCCTGCGCCGGATGGGGCTGGCTGTATATGGACTCGAACGCGAGCGTGTAATGCGCCGTGAATATCAGTAGTCCGCCGACAAGAATCGGAGCCACCGCACGTCGCATCCTGCCATTCCGGCGGAGGGCGTCAACCAGCCACCACGCCGCCCTGCTTCCGTAAATCAGCAACAGAGGCGTGACCGGCAGCATGTAACGCAGGAACTTGACGTCGAACCAGCCGATGATCGCCAGGTAAGGGATCACCCACGCTAGGACGACGAGGTCAACCTTTCGACGAGACCGCCAGGCGGCGATCAATCCGGCGCCCAGTCCGCCCCATACTGCGAGCCCAAGCACCGGACCAAGTCCCCAGGTGCCGAGTTGCACCGCCTGATACAGATACCGGGATGTGTCTTCGTACTGGCGCGTGTAGGGAAAGTCGACGATGCGCCGCACCATCTCACCCTCACGATCCGTATCCAACCAGTACTGATCGAAGTCGATAAACATGTAGGGCTGGGCGATGAACAGCGCCACAAAGGCCGCCCCACCTGAAATCAGCCCGCCGATAACAAACGTGCGGATCCTGATTCGACCTGCCCAGAATCCTGGTGCAAACGCAAATCTGTCTCCTGGAATCGAGGACGCATAGATCAGGTGCGAGGCGGAGATCGCCAGAACCAGAGGAGCGGCGGAAGCTTTAGTGGCGACCGCCAACCCGAACAGCACCCCGGCAATGACGACGTCTCTCCGGCTTCCCGTGTGGGCAACGCGGGCGGAGACCAACAGCGTCGCCACGATGAACATGGCGAGGATCGTGTCGACGGCGAAGAAGTGACTCAGCTGGATGTGTATGACCGCCAGCGCTGTGAGCGCCGCAGCCAGAAGACCTACCCGGCGTCCGTACCACCGAGACCCGAGGGAGAACACCAGCAGGATCGTGACCGTGTCCGCCAGAGTGGAGATAACGCGGCCTGGGATACGGAGGTCAAACAGATCCCAGTCCGTAACCGGGGAGGCCACCGCTTGAACCGTGCGCAATGTATAGAGCGGAAGACTCCCGTAGTTGAACCACCCGGGATTGAGTGGACTGTCTTCTGCCGAGAACAGATCGCCGAACTCGCCACCGGATGACGGAAAGTCGATCCGTTCCGTCTGCATCAATATTGCCCGCTCGTCCGGATGGAACAGGGCGCCGTCGTCCCAGTCGATGCCGTAAAGTCGCAGCCCGACCGCCAGCAGAAGGATCAAGCCAAGTAGCCACGCCGTTGTCCGCGGGGCCGGAGTGAACGAGCCCGGCCGCGACGCTCCCGAGAGATATGGAGGGCTTTCGGCCTGGCCGGCCGTTTCGGCCGGTGCACTCTGGGGCGTTGATTGCATGGCGATCGATTTTATAAGGGCATGAGCGCCCGCGAGAAGTGTTCAGCGCCATCAGTTTCCCTGATGACATCGAGGGAAGGTTGTCGGGGCATTCGATTGTCTGTCTTCGCTGAAGTTCTACGTGGCGGTTGATTCCACGGACCTGCATACAGGAATCCACCGTGTTAACGGCACTTAAAACATCCATTGACCGGACTCACGACCGGGCCTAACGTTAGAACTTCCCAGAGAGGCTACCCGGTGCATTCCCAGAAACATTCAGGAACATCGCCGGCTCACCTGAACAACACGCAGGCAGTAAGCAATGCCTGCGCCACCATCTCATATTGGAGTTTTGATGCCTGACACCGGGTCCGTACAGCCGCCGTTCGAAAGGACCGTTCTTGATTCCGGAGTCCGTGTGTTGACCAGCAACATGCCGCACACCGGAGCCGTAAGTATCCAGGTTCTGTTCGGCGCAGGTTCTCGCTATGAGACGGACGAACTGGCAGGGTCATCCCATCTTTTCGAGCATCTACTTTTCAAAGGAACGACGAAGCGACCAACCCCAAGGGAAATCTCGGAAACGATAGAGGGCGTTGGCGGAATCCTGAACGCGTACACGGACCGGGAGGCGACCGGTTACTGGTGCAAGATCGCCCTTACCCACTACAAAGACGGACTGGACGTCCTGCTGGACATGATTCGCGATCCTCTTTTCAGGGAAGAGGACATCGAAAAAGAGAAGAAGGTCGTGTTCGAGGAGATCAAGGCCTCACATGACTCCCCGGAAGCGACCGTGGACATGATGATGGACGATCTGCTGTTTCCGTCACAGCCACTGGGGCGTGACGTCGCCGGCAGCGTGGAGTCGGTCGAGGCGGTCAGCACAGAGTCCTTGAAGGAATATCTGCGAACCCAGTACGTGGCCGGCAACACGGTCATTTCTGTGGCCGGAGCCATAGCCCATGACCAGATCGTTGCCGATGTTGCGGAGTTGATGGACGGCTTCCACGATGGCAAACCGGCGCCAATGTTTCCGTTTGTGGACAACCTCAAGGGACCCAGCCTGCGACTACAACACCGGGACACCGAGCAAGCGCACCTGTCGCTCGGCCTCCACGGCATCGCAGCCGACGACGACGATCGCTACGCACTCAGGCTGCTATCCACGATATTTGGCGGCTCTATGAGCAGTCGATTATTTGAAGAAGTACGTGAAAAACGCGGACTCGCCTACTCCATCCACGCAGGTCCTGCGCACTACAAGGACGCCGGCTCGTTCCAGATATCTTCCGGAGTTGACCCGAAAAGGGCTACCGAGGCGATCAAGGTAATCATGGACGAGGTGATTAAGCTCCGTGACGGTGTTACGGAGGACGAGTTCGCCAAGTCAAAGGAACTGACCAAGGGCCGGATCTTGATGCGGATGGAAGAAAGCCGATCCGTCGCCGGTTCCATTGGCTCACAGGAATTGCTGCTCGGAGAAGTGAAGTCTGTCGACGACGTACTCGCCGAGTACGACGCGGTTGAGATCGATCAACTGAAGGCGATAGCCGATCGGTTGATTGACGAGAACAAACTGGTACTTGCGGTGGTCGGACCGTTCGACTCGGAAGATATATTCAGGCCGTTACTGACCTTTTAATCGGGGCAAATATGGCTGTAAGGTAAAAAATCCGGTCTTCAATTCCCGCGAGAACAGGTTTCAATAACCGCTAGGGATTCGGTGACCGGTCTGTTTACCGTGTTCCCTATGGACATGCGACAACCAGCCCACCCGAGGCATCGATGGGACGCCGACAGCATTCGTGCTCTCCGGCTCTTTCTGGATGTATCTCAAAGCGTATTTGCCAACTACCTCGGCGTACGCCAACAGACAGTCAGTGAATGGGAGACCGGCGTGTACCGGCCCCGTGGAGCGTCAGGAACGCTGCTCTCGTTAATTGCGGAGCAGGCCAGTTTCCGGTACTCCGGACCGCCGTCAGATGAGCGTCAGGCGATACCGGCCTTCTCTTCAGGACAGCCGGCGCCGTCAAGGCCGTCAGCTTCCCGCAGTGGAGAAACCCGGCAACCACCGCCATCGTCTTCCGTGGCCCCGGGTCGGGTAACCCGTGTCGTGGGTGATCGTGATAGTGGCAGCCGGGGATACATTCCGTACGTACCGCCGGCACTTCGGCCTTCACCCAGGCCCCAGAACTTTGGTGGTCCGACGGGCCGAAACGAGCTAGCGTTCTAGCCAGAACTCCAACATCAGAGCC
>Ga0114999_10002370_pt1 | contig 24886 bp, 18 predicted proteins | sample ArcticOcean_MG_C_3_FD_89820 | JGI IMG/M metagenome (GOLD analysis project Ga0114999, IMG submission 89820) | Marine microbial communities from western Arctic Ocean - ArcticOcean_MG_CB8_126 | ecosystem: Environmental > Aquatic > Marine > Oceanic | place: Arctic Ocean: Canada Basin | collected...
GAATACTGGTCGCCATCCCCACGGCGATTCCGTTCGAACCATTCACCAGCAGGTTGGGGAACCGCGACGGCAATACCACCGGTTCGCGGTTCCGCTGGTCGTAGGTTGGCACAAAATCAACCGTGTCTCGATCAATGTCGGCCAGCATCTCGCCGGCGACTGCAGAGAGTCTTGCCTCGGTGTATCGCATGGCCGCCGGAGGGAGTCCGGCCAACGAACCGAAGTTGCCCTGCTTGTCGATCAGCACATCCCGCATGATCCAGTTCTGACCCATGCGGACCAGTGTGGGATAAATCGAGCCGTCGCCGTGAGGGTGATAGTTGCCGCTGGTGTCGCCCGAGATCTTAGCGCACTTGACGCGAGACGAACTGGGTCCGAGCCGCAGATCGTTCATCGCAACCAGGATCCGCCGTTGCGACGGCTTCAGGCCATCACGCGCGTCGGGCAACGCCCGGCTGATGATCACGCTCATGGCGTAGGTCAGATAGCTGTCACGCATCTCGTCCCGGATGTCCAGTTGGGTGATCTGTTCACCCGCCTCGACCACGCCACCACCATCCGGTTCGATCGGATCGCTTCCCTCGATATCCTCGCCGTCAGCCACTTGCCTGCTCCTACTCAGCGGGTATGTTGACGCGAGTCCACATCAGGCGGCACCAGCTGCAGATGTGCTCAGCCCGAACGTCCCATCCAGACGTCCAGAAGCCTCCGTGCACTGCCACCTGTCATCCACTCCGTCGGTCATCGATCCCATTTTACCCGACCCGACCTCTCCCGACAACGCACCGCGACCACCGGTTTCCGTCCAGCCATGGCGTTGCCACAACCACAGTCGGCCTCCCACAATGGAACTCCCACGTTGGAACTCCCTCCAACACCCAATCCAAACCGTTTTCGCCCCCCTTCCTCTCACTCCAACCCGCTCGTAACGATGACCGAACGCCTCTCATCATCCACAGACACTGAAATCCAGGACGCCGCAGCAGCAGCGGAATCCCAGACACTCAGCCGACAGTCCCGGCACCCCACCCTGCTGTTGCCCGGCTACACCTTCCAACGATGCCTCGGAGACGGCTCGTTCGGTTCGGTCTGGATGGCTCGAGAAGAAAACACCGGCCGACTGGTTGCAGTCAAGATCTACAGCCACCACGGACGACTCGACTGGACCCTCCTTTCCCGAGAAGTCGAAAAGTTGGCCGCCCTGGACAGCTCCCGACACATCGTCGGCCTGTTGGCCGTCGGCTGGGAAAGCGATCCACCGTACTACGTCATGGAATACCTCGAACACGGTTCGCTCTCGGGCTACCTCTCCGATGGACCACTCCCGGTCGCCGAGGCGGCGAGGATCGCCCGAGGCGTCCTGCAGGGCCTGGTGCACGCTCATGGCCGAGGCATCCTCCACTGTGATCTCAAACCCGGAAACGTCCTGCTTGACGACGACCTCTCGCCCAGGCTGTGTGATTTCGGCCAGTCCAGACTCTCGCACGAACAGGACCCGGCCCTCGGTACACTCTATTACATGGCCCCCGAACAGGCCGATCTGGCGGCTCTCCCCGATGCCCGCTGGGATGTCTACGCCCTGGGCGCCCTGCTGTACCACCTGCTGACAGGTTCGCCTCCCTACCGAACATCGGACTCCGAACGAGACCTCTCTGCCGCCACGTCGCTCACCAATCGACTCGCTCTCTACAGACGACTCGTCTCCGACTCGCCACGCCTCACCAATCACCGCCAACGACCCGGTGTCGACAGTCGGCTGGCCGACGTGGTCGACCGTTGCCTGCAACTGGACCCCGGCGACCGGTTCCCCAACGCCCAGTCAGTCCTCGACGCATTCGACGACCGCGACCGGCGACGCGAGCGACGGCCATTGATCGCCCTGGGAGGCATCCTGCCATTGGCCCTGATAGTCGCCATGTTCCTGTTTGGACTCTCGGCCACCTACGATGCGGTGGCAACCGCTCAACGGAACCTGGTCACCCGAGCCATCGAAAGCGACACCGTCTCGGCCCGCATCATGGCCAGCGGTGTCGGACGGGAACTCGACGGCTGGACCCGCGAACTCCAGGAAGTCGCCGCGTCACCTCGGCTCCGAGACCTGCTCGGCTCGGCCGCTGACCGCGACTGGGTCCGACGCACGGCACTCGACGAATACCTCGACGCCGCACGCCAATTGGCCAATCACCGACGCACCACCTCGGGCCGCATCCCGGACGCCAGCTGGTTCGTCGTCGACCGTCGCGGCTTCCAACGATGGCGCGGCCCCACAAACCTCTCGACTCTCGATCAACACTGGGCGCACCGCGACTACTTCCACGGGCATGGCCGCGAGTATTCCGAAGCGAACCTGCCGCCGGACCTCGTCCCAATCGACAGCCCGCACATCTCCCTCGCCTTCCAGAGCAAAGCCACCAGCCGAGCCATCGTGGCACTCTCGGTCCCCATCGTCGACGACAACGGCAGCGTCGTCGCCATCCTCGCCGGCACACGCGAACTGGGCAGCATCCTTTCGGGCCCCTACGCCGAACACAAACCCAGTCTTGATACCCCCGATGCGAGTGCGGTCGTTCGCACAATCGCTATCCTGGATCTTCGAGACGGCCGGCTGCTCGATCACCCTTGGCTCCAAAGACACGTCCAAGCCGCACCCGTCGTCTCGCTCGACCAGACCACTCGAACTCGGCTCGCGGGTTTCCAGTCCAAAACAGGACCAGAAACCACCATCCGCCTCGACAACTACTCCGACCCCGTCGCCACACACTCGACCGACTTCCACGGTCGCTGGCTCGCCGCTTTCAGCCCAGTTGGAGACTCCGGCTGGTTTGCCGTCGTCCAAGAACGTCGCGACCTGGCCCTGCAGCCGATCGAAGCCATGAGACGGAATGTTCTCAGCACCTGGCAACGTGCACTGACCGTTAGTGGATTCGTGCTGACCGTGATCTGGGGGCTCGTCCTCTGGACCCTACGACGTACCGGCCGACCGCTAACACGCAATCCGAGAACCAGCGAAGCGGACGACAACTCCACGGCTTTCCACTCGGAATCCGCACCGAGGGAAACCGATGCTTGAACTGATCGCCATCGGCGCCACGCCCCAACAACGCCTCGCAGTAGGTCTCCTACCCGGTCAAACGCTGGAAATCGGTCGAGGCCTCGGTATGGGACTCCAGATCGAATGGGAACCACACCTCTCGAAACATCATCTCACACTGCTCGTTACCGACAACGACACCGTCGAACTCAAAACAACGCCCGGCATTTCCAACCCGGTCTACGTCGGCGGCGAACCCCGCACCACAGCACTGTTGGGCTCCGACGATTTCTTTGTCGTCGGCCAGACCAGCTTTCACCTCGGACATGACACCGATTCCCACTCGGCCTCAGATCAACCCGACGGCATCGAGGCCGTTCGTTTTGAACCCGGCCAACTCCAACAGGTCCCGTTCCGAGACCCCGGCAAACGGCTCGAGGTCCTGACACGACTGCCCGGCTTGATCTGGGGAGCCCGCTCCGACGATGACCTCCACCGCCGACTCACCGCACTCCTGCTCGCCGGTGTCACTCACGCCGATGCCGTCGCCATCGTCGAACTCGTCCCCGACCAGACCGATTCGCCTCCCATCTCTGTCCTGCACTGGGACCGACGACAGGAAACCGCCGGACCAGTCAGGCCCAGTAGCCGATTGGTTCGCGACGCACTGGGAGATTCCGCACAAAGCATCCTGCACACCTGGGACACTCAGCAGGCCGAATCTCAATACACCGTCGTTGGCGAGTTCAACTGGGCCTACTGCACTCCAATTCGCAATGTTCCCGGCGAACGGCGAGCCATCTATGTCGCCGGGCGGGCTCCGGGGGAATCGGCCCTGAGTGGACGACCGGTGCTCGAATCGGATGTCAAGTACACCGAACTGATTGCCGACGTGGTGGGTTCGATCCGTCGAGTCAACCGGCTCGAACGGCAACGGTCAAGTTTCCGGCAGTTCTTTGCACCTCCCGTACTCGCAGCTCTCGGCGACGACCCCGACACCTCGCTGCTCGAACCTCGCGAATGCGATGTCACAGTCATGTTCTGTGACCTCAGAGATTTCTCGCGACACGCTGAAACTTCGTCTGACGACCTCATCGCACTCTTGGACCGCGTCAGCCGAATCCTCGGCGTGATCACCACCCAGATTCACCGCTTCGGCGGAGTCACCGGCGATTTCCAGGGCGACGCCGCACTGGGATTCTGGGGCTGGCCATTCCCGGCGGCCACAGCTACTCAGGACGCCTGCCGAGCGGCACTCGGGATTCGAAGCGAACTCCAGAAAGCCTCCGGTAACCCCGACCACCCACTCGCCAACTTCTCACTCGGCATCGGACTCGCCCACGGACGCGCCGTCGCCGGGAAAATCGGGACGGCCGACCAAGTCAAAGTCACAGTATTCGGCCCGGTCGTCAACCTCGCCAGTCGGCTCGAAAGCCTGACCCGACAACTGCATGTCCCCATCTTGATGGATCAACCCACCGCCGACCGCACCCGAGACGGACTGGGGCGAGACGAGGCCCGAGTCCGTCGCCTGGCTCGAGTCATTCCCTATGGACTCGAGACACCTCACACCATCAGCGAACTCTTACCCCCTCAGGACCAGTGGCCCGAACTGACCGACGAACACATCGAACAATTCGAACAGGGGGTCGACCACTTTGTCGCCGGGGACTGGGAAGCCGCCTACCGCTGCCTGCACGCCATGCCCGCCGCCGACCGAGCCCAGGACTTCCTCACCATGCTCATCACGCAACACAACCGGGTCGCACCGGCCGATTGGGACGGAGTCATCCGCCTGCCGGGCAAGTGAAGCAACCACCCAAACCCGACCACCCGCCGACACATTTCCCCACAGTACGACACACACGACTCCGGCCATTTCAGGCAATGCAAAAAACTGTCGCCACTGACTTTGCCCTCCAGCGACGACGTGGATAGACTGAAAACGTATTCAGTTCGAGTCCTCGCATTGCCATTTGGCACATACTAATGCGTCATTATTCGTGCGATCTCTGTGGCCACGCGATCCGCGACGACCATTTCGTCGTTAAGGTCGAGGTCTTTGCAGCGTTCGACCCTGACGAGTTGCACGAAGCCGACCTCGATTCGGACCAGCTAGCACTGATCACTGAACAGGTGGCGGCGATCGAAAGTGGCCAGGCCGAAGCGCCCGGCGAGATGGGATCGCAACGCATGCGGTTCGATCTCTGCGAAGGCTGCCGCGGCCAATTTCTCGACGACCCGCTCGGCCGAGACGCACTGGGCCGAGTCAACTACAGCGAGAACTAACCGCGTTGGCTGCCGACTTTTGTCGCAGAACGCGGTCCTTTCGATCGTGATGCGGTGGCCGAACGCCGGCCTTCTGCTGCATTCTCAATATCAGCAAAGTCTTGTCGTCCTCAGTCGGGCCCTCGCCGTGCGCCTCGCTCGTGTCCCAGATGCGATCCAACATCACACCAATTGACTCGCCCGCTTCACCCGACCCGATTGCCTTGATCACTCCCTCTGTCCGGAACAACTTGCGGCGACTGTTCATCGTCTCGAAGACACCGTCGGTGAACAGCACCAACACATCGGCACCGCGCAATGCCATTTTCCCCGAGGTGTACTCAGCATCAGGGATGATCCCCAATGGCATTCCGTGCGATTCCATCGAATGACAGTCTCCGTCCCGGAACAGGATCGGTACCGGATGCCCGGCGTTGCTGTATTCGAACGTCATCAGATCAGAATCCACGATTCCCACCAGGCAACTCATGAACTGGTGCCCGGCTGTAACCCGGCAAAGTGCCCGGTTTAGCCGAGCCACCACTTCTGCCGGTGACACTTCGGCGGCATCCCGGTCGTCCAACACGGCACTCATCGCACTCCGCACGGCCGTCATCACGAATGCCGCCTGCACGCTGTGACCACACGCGTCGCCCACCGCCACCAATGTCCGAGACTCTGTCAGCGGAACCATCTCGCACAGATCACCGCCCACCTCGTAACGACTGCAACACCGACCCACCACCTCGAAACCAGTTCCCGACGGCAGGATGCCCAACTGTTCACCCGATTGTGATTCGGAAAGTCCCTCGAGTTCACTCATGATTCGGTCGCGGATCGCCTGTTCACCGCGGATTGCCAACCGATCCAGTAAACCTCCCAGTTGTCGAGCCGCTGACTGCAACAGAATCACCTGTTCCGACAGAATCCGGCCGGCCCGGCAGGTGTGCACCCAGATTGTTCCCAACGGCCCGTCACTCCCCAACACTGGCACGCACGCCGCCGCCGCGGTTCCCGATGGAAGCCACTCCGGACACCGGCCACCCTGTCCGGTCTCCGTCGCCGTTCCAAACTCAACATCGATCGGCCCATCGACCAATACCTTCATGTCCACCGGCGACGCTTCCAACTCTCGGACGAGATCCACCTCCAAAGGCAAGTCGCCTTCCAACGACGACTGCCCGCGGAGGAACAAACGCTTTCTGTCTCGGTCCAGCAGATGAAAACTCGCCGATTGCGTCCTCGTCAGTTCAATGGCGGCTCGCAGAAGTACCGGCACGGCGTCGGGACGGTCGTCTGAACAGGTTACGGTTTCGCTGATTTCGACCAGTCGTTGCACATCGTCATCACGGCGATGGAGATCTCGCCACGAAACACCCAACTGCTCGACCATCTCGACCAGCAGTTCTGTCGCCGATTCGGCTCGCCTCCGAGTCTGGCTCCCCACCTTCGCGGGCAACAACAACTCGATCCTGCCCATCTGATCCAGGCTCGAACTGAACACCTCACCGGCGAAACTCTCATCGCTCGCCGCTGGCGGCTCGCCAATGAACCGAACCGTCCACCCGGTCGCCCGAGTGAATTTCTTGCACAACAGTGCGACTTGTTCACGGTATTCCACAACCGGATTGGCGCAGATTTGTACCGCCCCAGACATCGTCATTCTCCAAACTGGACCGTCCGCACCTCGCCGAAAACTCTTTTGCGTACGGCGACACCACGACCAGCCGTCGGACCGGTCACGGTTCGGTCTACATCGACCAACACGCTGGAACTCGATAGCCCCCGCTCCAATCAACGGGCTGTTCCGACTGTGCCGACCGCGACAGTTGCAGCTGTCATTCGTTCTCGGGCAACTCGTCACCAGAAAAACGGGCGACCACAGCACAACCACACGCGTCGCTCCAGACGTTGACCGACGTACGACACATGTCCAGTACGCGGTCCACCGCCAGGATCAGGCCCTGGGCTTCCATCGGCAAACCCACCGCCTGCAACACGATCGCCATCATCACCAGTCCGGCATGAGGTATTCCGGCGGCTCCAACGCTGGCCAATAACGCCGTGAGTGCCACCGCGACCTGGGCACCCAAGCCCAGCTCGAAACCGGGCGTCGCCTGAGCAATGAACAAAACGGCCACGGCTTCGTAAAGCGCCGTGCCATCCATGTTGATCGTCGCCCCCAAAGGCAGAACGAATGCCCCCACCCGACGTGGCACTCCGGCACGCTCCTCGACCGACGACATCGTCAATGGCAAGGTGCCGTTGGACGACGCAGTCGAAAATGCCGTCAGCAATGCCGGAGACATGGCCCGCGCGTACTCCAACGGGTCCCGACGCGCTACGAAACGGAGGACCAATGGCAACACCACGACCGCATGCACCAACAACGCCAGAAATACCGTCAACAGGTACCAGCCCAACGTCGCAAACACCTCGATGCCCTGCGACACAGTGGCCGACAGCATGAAGGCGGCGACTCCGATCGGGGCCAGCCGGATCACCCACTGAGTCAACCCCATCATCACCTCAAACGCACCGTCGAAGAACGACACCAGCGTCGCGCCCGCTGGGCCTTTTACGCGACCGAGGAACACGCCGAACAGAATGCTGAACGAGATGATCGAGAGAAATTCACCATTGGCCAGAGCGCCCAGAGGATTCGTCGGCACCAGTTTGTCGACCAGTCCGCCAAAGATTCCCGCCAACGACTCACCCTCGCCACCAACCACTTCGCGCGACGCGCCCGGCAATTCGGCACCCACTCCCGGTCCGATCAAGTTGACCAGCACCAGGCCGGTTGTGATCGCCAGGACGCTGGTGGCCAGGTAATACAGCAACGTGCCGCCAAACAGGCCGCCCAGGCGGCCACGTCCGCCCAAACCCGCTACCGCCGACACCAGCGACGTGACGATCAACGGTACGGTCACCATCTTCAACAAACGCAGAAACAAGTCGCCGATCCAACGAGCAATATCATCCAACCAACGCCCCAAGCTGCTGCGGTATTCCTCCAACGACGACCACAACCAGCCATGACTCGCCTCGACCTCCGCAGCCGGACCCAGAACGAGACGTGAAATCATCGGCACCCGCCGATCGTCGACATGGTACGTCCGAGAATAGACCGCGTGGACGCCCTCGGTTTCGAAACGAAAACGTACCGACCTGTCACTCACCACGCCCGACGTCGCCTGCTCCAGATTCGGATCGCCGGCGACTGCCACATCCAGCAACCGCTGAGACGGCGGCCCGGCTTCGACCTCAACCAGAACACCCGCCTCAGACTGCTCGTAGCGAACGTCGCCAAGCGTCGATGAACCCGGATTGAAAACCAAGCCGACCACAGCACCCAATACCGTCGCCGCCAGGATCTGGTAGTGCAAAGGCCATCTCATACAATCACTCCCACAAACCGACTAGATCCGGGCCCCATCGTAGTCCAAACCCAATTCCGCACCGCCGCCAACACTGCTGGCTACGCACTGCTGAATGAAATACATCCCCTCGGCACCGTCGTACACGTTCGGATAGATCGTGTCGCGAGTTTCGAACGACTCACCACTCAGACGAGCAATCATCGCGTCGAACGCCGAACGGTACACGTTCGCAAATGCCTCGAGAAATGCCTCGGGATGACCCGATGGCAGGCGACAGGCTGCACTGCCCGATTCGTTCATGAACGGAGCGTTCGGGTCGCGAGTGTACAGCTGATGAGGCTCACCGTTGCGACGGAACATCATCGTGTTGGGGTCCTCCTGAGACCACGACAAAGCCCCCTTGGTCCCGTCGATCTCGATCCTCAGGTCGTTCTCTCGCCCATGAGACACCTGGCTGCCGGTCACCGTTCCCACAGCACCGTTCTGGAACCGGATCACCGCATGGCCGTAATCGTCCAACTCGCGACCCGCTTCGAATGTCTCGAGATTGCAACGAACCGATTCAGGCAACAGACCGGTCATGTACCGCAACAGGTTGAAGGCATGAGTCCCAATGTCACCGAAGGCACCCGCCGCTCCGGATCGCGACGGATCCGTACGCCACGCCGATTGCTTCTGCCCCTCGAGCTCGATTCGGCTACGCAACCATCCCTGCAGGTACTGCGAGCGGACCGCCTGGATCTCGCCCAATTCACCCGACGCGATCATCTCTCGCGCCTGACGTACCAACGGGTAACCTGTGTAGTTGTGAGTCACGGCGAATACGGCTCCGGATGTCTCGACCAACTGTCGCAATTCCTCGGCCTGCTCGGTATCAAACGTCATCGGCTTGTCGCAGATGACATTGAAACCTGCCTCTAGAGCCGTGCGGGCAATGTCGTAGTGAGTGTGATTCGGGGTGGCAATACTGATGAAGTCGACCCGGTCGCCTTCATCGCGAATCGCCTCGCACTCGACCAACTCCTTGTACGACCCGTACGCCCGGTCGCAGGGGATGTCATAGGCCGGTGCCGACGCCTTGGCCCGTTGTGGATCCGAGGACAACGCCCCGGCCACCAAAGCGGCCCGATTGTCGAGCACGGCGGCCGTGGCGTGCACCCGCCCGATGAACGCGCCCTGCCCTCCGCCAACCAGTGCCATCTTCAACTTGCGGCCCAATGACCCGTTGGTCGTTTCCATCACGCTCCACTCCTGTGTTACTCGGCCGCAACCACACCCGCGACCGAAACCCGACTGCCTCGATCGACCAGAGACTACAACTGCAACCGTGTGAATTCAACGATCGCAGAGCACACGATAACCGGCAAGCTGATATGGCCGCATCCAGCAAAACGCAGTAGACTCACCCCAGAACTTGCAATCCGCGAAACCGTCGATCATCCGATCATCCGGTCAGCGGACAATCCCCGTCGAGATGTGCCCAAGGAGAATCCCAAGATGCCGCATCGACTGCTCAGACCGCTGGCCAACCACATGATCTGGCTCGTCGCGGGAATCCTGTTGGGAAGCAGCCTCGCCTGGGCCTGGCCTGTCCGGACCGCCGTCGCCTTCACCAGTGATCGCAACGACAAGTTCGCCATGACCACCGCACCAACAGGCCCGACGACCGAAGGCATCTTCGTACTCGACTTCCTCACCGGACAACTCCGAGGCTTTGCACTCGATCGAACGGCCAGCCAGTTCATGTGGGTCTACTCGAGACCGATCGCCAGGGACTTCGGCGTCGACCCCAACAAGCCGGCCCGATACACGATGGTCAGCGGACTCGCACAAGCCACCGGGCGGGGTGGAGCGTCCTATGCACCCAGCTACATCTATGTCGCCGAACTCTCCACCGGACGCGTCCAGGCCTATGCCATCCCCTACCGAACGCAACGAGGCAGTACGCCTGTCCAACTGATCCCGGTCCCCAACCTGCAGTTCGCCTTCGCCGAACCAAGACCCGAAGCCAACTAATAACTCACAACCGGTGGAATTACCGAGACAGCCTTCTCCGGGTTGCGGCATACTGTCATGCCGAGCGAGGCATGCCGAGCGAGGCGAGGCATCTCAAGCGTGGTGGACTGAACATCACCGGATCGGCAGGCTACGTCAGCCGACCACGCGGTGAGCAATCACAGCACGCGTCTTGCCAGCAATCTTCGCCACGATCACCACTCCGGGCCGATCCCCGTCCAGCTTCAGCTTGCGACGTAATGCCTCGGCATTCACCGGCACGTGACGACACTTGATCTCGATCGGCCCAAAACCCGCCGCTCGAGCCGCTTCGCGAATCGCCTTCGGCTTGTTCGCCGTCACCGTCTCGATCCGGAAACACTGAGCCAGCGATGTGCGGCTGGGCTCACCAGCCGACAAATACTCCTCGCGGTCGTCCAATCGCCATCCACCACACACCTCCGCCAACCGATCCACCAAACCGGCTCTCACAACCGCCGGATCAGGGTCCAGCAGGAATTCGCCCGGCGAATCGAGCCGAAACGGAGCCGACAGAGGATGTCCCTCCAGGGTCTCGTTCGCTGGCAATGACGTGGCCCGGAACAACTGAGGCTGGCCGACCGGTGGCCGGCCGGCCAGGTCACCAAACCAGATAACCGCCTGCTTGCACTCGCGACCCACGCTGATCAACTCGATCTCGCAACCTGCAAACTTGCCCAGAAAATTGGCCGCCGGACTCAGCTTGATCGCTCCGCCCGGCACACCACCGCCGCTGCCGCCACCGGCCGACAACTGCTCCAGGTACTCTCGACCCGGCTCGGCATCCTCGATCCGATGCGACCGCCTGCCTCCTCCCTGCCGCTGGTCCGGATCGATGTGAACCAGGCCACTCAACCCCCCCATTCGCTTGATGTCGCCCACCACTACCCCCACCCGGCTGCCCACTCCACAGGCGTCCACATTCCAACGACAGCAAAGGGCTCGACCCGGATCCCGATCCACGGCCACCACGTCGCAATGGCCCCCCAACGCAATCGCGTCGCCTCCGATCCCGCAACACAGGTCCCACACGCGATCCTCGAACCGCGACGCCTTGTGCAACGCCACAGCCTCGCCAGTGGCCTGCTCGAGTCCCACCCGGTCGAACCACATCTCAGACCCCAGCACAAACCGACCGACCGCTCGCTGGCGTGCACCCAACAACGTAAACGCCGTTCGCACCAGGTCCGGGTCAAACGTCTTGCGGAGCCGATCCTGCAATCCCAACTCCGCCAGGTCACCCTCGCTGACCGCCGACAACAACTCCGGCGCACCACGCAACCCCACCCAACGTTCCCATTCCGAAAGTGGTCGATTCATAACCGGATCCCGCCGCAGGAACGCGGCAGATTGCATTGGCCTCGGTGGCGAACTAGATTGGGGATTTGTCCGACAACGTCCGACCCCGCCCAGTCTATCGACCTCGGACCATTCCAGCGACTCGCCCCGATGCACATTCCCGACGGCCTGCTCGATACTCCAGTCTGCCTCGCCACCGGTGCGGTCTCACTGGTCGCCGTCGGATACAGCGTCCATCGACTCAAGGATTCGCTCGCCGATCGCACGGTGCCAATGACCGGCATGGTCGCGGCACTGATCTTTGCCGGCCAGATGATCAACTTTCCGGTCGCCACAGGGACGTCCGGGCACCTGGTCGGAGGCGTCCTCGCAGCACGCCTGCTGGGTCCGTGGGCCGGCTGCCTGGCACTGACCCTGGTACTATTGGTCCAGAAGTTCCTGTTCAACGATGGAGGCCTGCTGGCACTGGGGCCCAACATACTGCATATGGCCGTCATCGGGTCTCTGGGCGGTTACGCCATCCAATCGGCGATCGCCCGACTGGGCGGCGATACCATCCGCTGGCGACTGATTGGCGTCGTACTGGCCAGTTGGCTGACCGTCATGGCTGCCGCTCTGGTCTGCTCACTCGAATTCGCCATCTCCCACGTTGCAAACCCCGACTTCCACTTCGGTAGATTCCTGGCCCTGATGATGCTCTTTCATTCCCTGATCGGGATCGGTGAAAGCTTGATCACCGGAGGCATCACGCGGCACGTCGCACTGCGCCGACCGGAACTTCTCTTCACTCCACCACCCAAACCCTCCCGGCCGTGGCGGCGGACGGTCGTCGGTGGCCTGGTCGCGGCCCTGGTCGTCGCCGTGCTTCTGACACCCCTGGCCTCCTCGGCTCCCGATGGCCTCGAAGTAGCCGTCATGCAAACCACCCTGCCGAAAATCGACACCTCGACCGGTTCGCTCTTCGCAGGCTACGACAAACTACTGCCCGGACCCGGTTGGGAGACATGGAGCGTGGTGCTTTCAGGCCTGGTCGGGTCCCTGGCCGTGTTTGGAATCGCACTGCTGCTCGGCCGACCACTCGAACAGCAACCGGGTCGATCAGCTCGAGGCTCCAGTGATTGACTCGACCGCCTACCGCATCCCCGACGCCTCGCCCGCGTCGTTCCTCAAGCTCGCGGCCAGCCTCAGCGTCGTGCTGCTGACCTGTTCGCTGTCCTGGGACGCATGGCCAATCGCCGGCACGCTGCTCGCCGTAACCCTCGCTGGCCTCGCACTCGCCGACATGCCCTGGCAAACTCTGGCCAGACGACTCGCACTTTTCCTGCCCGTCATCTCTCTCGTAGCACTCTCCATCCCACTCTCCCAAGGTTTCACCCCATCTTGGATGCAGGTCGCGGCGACCATTGTCGGCCGCGGCGTGATCTCGTTCCTGGCCGGTCTCTGGCTGATCCGCGTGCTCCCCTTCGATCAACTCCTCGTCACACTCCGCGCACTCAGACTGCCAGCTGTCGTCGTCGCCAGCTTGGCAATGATGTATCGCTACCTGTTTGTGCTCTGGGAAGAGATCGCCAGACTGAAAACCGCTCGACGGGCCCGAAGCCTCGGCCACGCCAATACGATCACGCAGTGGATGGCCGGTGTTGCCCTGGTTGGCACACTCGTCATCCGGTCGCTCGACCGAGGCGATCGGATTCACCGCGCGATGCTCGCTCGCGGCTGGGACGGCCACATCCGATCCTGACCCCCCAACCGACCGTTCTCCACACCACTTACGCCACGAGTCCCAGCGATGACCTCTGCCGTCGCAATCGACATACGCCAACTGAGCTTCGCCTACAGCGATGGCCGAAATGTCCTTGATGACATCTCGTTCCACGTCGAGCCCGGCGAACGCATCGCCCTGATGGGTCCCAGCGGAGCCGGGAAATCGACTCTGCTGCTACACCTCAACGCTCTGCTCCCTGACCCGCCACGACCCGACACACCCGACCTGCCGGCCAATGTCCTGATCGACGGATTGGCCGCCACACCAGGCAACGCCAGCCGCATCCGACGCCGCGTCGGACTGTTGTTCCAGAACCCCGAAGATCAACTCTTCGGTTCGACCGTCGGCCGAGATGTTGCCTTCGGGCCTCTGAATCTCGGGCTCGACGCGGCCGACGTCCAAGCCCGAGTCGACCAGGCGCTGACCGATGTGGGACTCGACTCCTTCGCCCACCGCGACACCGTTCGACTCTCGCTCGGAGAACGAAAACGAGCCTGCCTGGCCGGAGTGCTCGCCTGCCATCCCGGCTGCCTGGCTCTCGACGAACCGTTCGCCAATCTCGACCCGCAAGGCCGACGCCGACTCACCGACATTTTGGCCCGCTTCGACGGGACACTGGTCCTGGCCACCCACGACCTGCAGGTCGTCAGCGAACTGGCCGACCGGATACTCATCCTCGACAACGGTCAACTCTGTGCCGACGAACCCATCGACACGATTCTCGGAAATGATCAATTGCTCAGACAACATGGACTCGTCGCCTGAATCGACTTCAACTACCGGTCCACTCGGCGGCTTTCACCCACCTCCCCTGCCAACCGCTCAACTGACCCACCACCAATGAACAACTCGTCTCATGCACCCACCGACCACTTCACGAGTCGGGTCCCGTTCGACAACGGGCGGATCCGGGCCGCCGCAGTCTATTGCAGCGATGGCCGCTTCGGCGAACAGTTTGACGACCTCATGAAGAACTCGCTGCAATTGCCTCGCTACGATCGACTGGCGGTCCCCGGCGGAGCCGCCTGCCTGGCCAGACACTTTGTTTCGTTTCGCGAAGAAGAGGGAGTCGCCGAGCAGCTGAGATTCCTGATCGACGTCCATGGCCTCCAACGCGTTGTCCTGATCGCTCACCAGGACTGTGCCTTCTACACAAAACGACTCAAGATCTCGCCTCTCCTACTGAAAACTCAACAACACGACGACCTCGCCAAGGCCGTCAAACGCGTGCAGTCGCTCGGCCCGAACCTGCGGATCGACGTCTTCTTTGCACGTCCAAACACCGATAAGACTGTCTCGTTCGAAACTGTCTCGCTCTAGGCAGTCCCGACAACCGCTAAAGTCGCAGCAGGCCCACTCTCGCCGCATCGCTTGCCTGCCATGCCCTGCCACCCCTCGCTCCGCGACTGCCACGACAGGGAAAGTCACCGCCTTCCGGCCAATCGTGACGTACAATTTCGCGAGCAGGCCGAGCGGATTGCAGCCGCCGGCTCGTCTGTTGCCGACTGAACCCAACGAGTCCGTGCCCATGGTCAGGCGTCGCCCAACGGCGTTCACGCTGATCGAGTTATTGGTGGTGATCGCAGTGATCGCGATCCTGCTGGCGTTGTTTCTGCCGGCCGTTCAACAGGCCCGCCGGCGTGCCCGCGCCCTGCAATGCCGCAGCCAACTCAAACAACTCGGACTCGCTCTGCACAACTACCATTCCGTCCACGGCCTGTTCCCTCCGAGCTTCGTTCGCCAAAAGGACGGCAATCCGCCGGCTCCGGTGGCCGGTGGAGGACTGCAGTACCGCAGCCATTGGACCGGCTACCACCTGCTGCTACCTCACATCGACCAGGGCCCCTTGCACGATCTCTACGACTTCGACACCACCTGGATCTCGAGCCTCACCGATGCCTCGGATCACTCGATGTGGCCTCTCAATCAAACACCCATCCCTCTGCTGATCTGCCCGTCGGTCACGCGAAACGGGACAACCATCGGCGGAGACGGTACGACCGGCAGTAGCCTGCACTGGATGGCCGGATCTCCGACCGACTACGCCTTCAGCCACGGATCCGACCGGATCAGCGCCCTGCCCAACACGGCAGCCGCAGGGTGCTCGCGCGGACTGCTGCACTTCTGGTCCCAATGGCCAGCCAAAAGCCGAGGCCCCTTCGGGTACAACAGCCGCTGCCGAGTCGCCGACGTACGAGACGGCACGTCTCAGACACTGTTCTTGGGCGAAAAGGCCGGCAGCCGACTCACCTACCAGGGACCGTCCGGCCAAACTCCCGACCTGCCCGTCGAGTACCCCTGGGCCATGGCCGCCGTCTCGTACTTTGCACCCACCGGAGGCGTCGGTATCCCCAACTCGTACTGGGTCGCCGGCCCCTACGCTGTCACCGCCGACGTCCGACTTCCCGATTGCCCCGACGACCTCGGCAACGTCGGCACACCGTTCCCCATGAACCCCACACCACGCCGACTCGGAACGTCGACCGACGAAAGACCACTCTACTCGTTTCAATCCGAGCACGTCGGCGGCACACACTTCCTGCTTGGTGATGGGAGTGTCCGCTTCCTCAACGAATCCATTGACCAACGCATCTACGAAGCACTCTCGACGATCCAAGGCAAGGAAGTCACCGGGGGAAGTTTCTGAATGCCCGATCGAATCAGACGAATGCTCGTTTCGACACTTCTCGGTCTCCTCGCCGGCTGCGGCAACCAGGACTCTCTACCACAACTCGACCAGGCCAGGCTCCACCTGCAACACGCCGACGCACAACTCGCTCTCGATGCGCTCTCCAGTCTCACCCAAACAACCAACTCGGCCGCATCCGCCGACGTCCACTACCTGCGTGGCGTCGCACTGATGCAACTCGACAAGCTCACTAAAGCCCGAGACGAATTCGACAAGGCACTGGAACTGTCCGATCGACCGAGAATCCAGGCGGGTTGGTTGAAACTGCGACTCTTTGCCCGAGACCTCTCGGCCGCCAATGAACTCATTGACATGGAACTCCAACATCCGGCCGACCCCGCAGTCCGGCTCGCCTGTGTCTACGCCTACGAAGCACAAGCCGTGCGGCTGCTCGCCATCGGACGACACGAGGCCGCGGCAGCTCACCGCCTTCGAGCCGCCCGGTCGCTGGAAAAAGCAATCGCACTGGCTGACCAGATCCCCGAGTTTCAACCCGAATTGCTCGAATTTGCCGTCGAATACGATCAGGCCGATGCGGGTTTGAGGCTGGTGGGACTGATGAGGCAGCAGGCGCCCGATGATATGGGGCTAGAACGTCGGGAAATCCGCCTGATGATCGCCACCGGTGACCACGACCAAGCAATCCGTCGGGCACACAGACTGCATCTCAGAAACACCGCCGATCCGGCGGCGGCAGAGCTGTATGCTGCCACGTTGGCCACCACCGCCGCTCGCTCGTCCCACGACAACGCCTTCCGCAAACTTCGCATCCAGTTCCCCGGCCACATCTCCCTGATCGCGCACCACGCCCGCTACCTCGCAGCCAATCACAAGCTGACCTCCGCCTGCCAAGTCCTGGCCACGGCACTTCAGTCCAAGGCCATGGCCAAACGCAACCATCTCGAACGCTGGCCACTGATACAGGCCGCCATCACATTGCCGCTGCAGGCCGGAGCCATCGGACTGGCCGAACAACAACTCAACCGATACCGCGGACAAATTGATGACGAACTGCTCGTGACCTACTACGAAGGCCAACTCCTGCATCTCAGACAGGACTACAACGCAGCACAACAAAAGATGACCGAAGTCATCAAGGGTCGAGTCGACCGCCGAGGACGACGGGACCCGCTGGTCACCGAAGCCGTCCGATGGCTGGGACGCATCCGTAAGGCTCAAGGACGACGACAACCCGCCTCGACTACTCGTGACGCAACGCCTCGATCGGGTCCAGCATCGCCGCCTGACGAGCAGGCACTACGCCAAACACGATGCCGACTCCGACCGAAATCCCAAACGCCGCCAGAACCGACCACGTCTCAACTCGTGGTTTGATGTTCTGCACCGCCGGCGACAATCCCGACCAGACCGTCGGAGCCCAACCCTCGAGCTGAGTCATGACAAGGCCGACGACCGGGTAACACATGAACCCAAAGGCCACACCCAGTAGACCGCCGATGCCTGTCAAGACCACGGCCTCGCTGAGGAACTGAGCGCGGATGTCACTTTGAGTCGCTCCGAGAGCACGCCGGATGCCAATCTCGCGAGTCCGCTCGGTGACCGTCGCCAACATGATGTTCATGATGCCGATCCCACCCACGAGCAAAGAAATCCCGGCAATCACCACCAACAGAATATTGAACATCAACCGAGTCGTTTCGGCTTGCTCCAACAGCTCCATTGGAACCGTAACCGAATAGTCCGGGTTCTCCGGATCGTGCAACTCGCCCAACAACACTCGAATCAAATCGGCCGTCTCGGGAACTCGCCCGATCGATTTCACCGTCACCGTGATCTGGTTGATCTCGATCAACTCGCTCTCGAACGACTCGAGCGAAACCGGGACCTGGTCGCCGATCCGCGACCGAAACGTTGCCAACGGAATGTAGATGTCCTTGTCGTAACTCCGGCCAGATATGCTACCGCCAATCGCAGCCGCGTCCTGCTTCTTCCCCACCACGCCGACGACCCAATAGAAGTCCTGGTCGATACGGATTGTCTTGCCAAGCGGGTTCTCGTACGGAAAAAGTTCGCGAGCCGTTCCGTAGGCTAGAACCACCACGTTGCTCTTCGATTCCGAATCCCCCAACGTCAGAAATCGACCCAGGTCGATCTTCAGATGATTGATCTCCTCATAGTCCTTCATCACACCCAGCAACTGCACGTCGCAGGTGCGGTCGAAGTAGCGGACCTCTGTCGAGATCTCACGCATCGGTACCGCTCGCTCGATCGTATTGATCACCATCGCTGAACTCGGGCCAGCCACCCGAGCCGTGATTCGGTCGTAATCAAGACGCGTCAAGCCGTAAATGCTCACGCGACCCGTCTCGGCAGCAATCGCCGGAGCCTTCGAGCGGATGATGATGTTCGTGGCGCCGTATTCCTTGATCAGCTGCTGAGCCTGGTAACTGACTCCTTCACCCAAAGCCACCAGCCAAATCACCGCGGTGACGCCAATCAGTACTCCCATCGCAGCCAGTACGCTACGCAGGAAATGCAGACGGAGACTCTTCAGAGCCATTTCGAGTGACCGCAACAGCCCAAACACGAACTACTCGCCTCCCCCACCGCCACCGCCCGACTTCTTGCGTTGCTCGCGGGCTGCCGTGGCCTCCTTGGCCGTAATGAACCCGTCCGAATCGGCATCGATTCGGTCAAAAAATCCCGCCAAGTAGGACCCTTCTGATTCGGCCTTGGAAATCTTGCCGTCCTTGTCCTTGTCAAAGGACGCGAATCCACCCAGTCCTGAACTGCTACCACCACCAGCGGTTCCGCCACCCGAACCACCACCGCTTCCCTTGCGACTGCCCGATTTCGGTCGGCCACCGCTAGCTTGTCCCTTGCCGCCACCGCGTTGGCCCGATCCCTTGCCGGCCGACTTGCCGGCTGGTCGACCGCCCGCATTCGTTTCGCCAATCTCCGATGCCACCGCCGACGAATCCTTCTTGCTGTTCGCCTCACGCTCCTCGTGCTCCGCGATCAGTTCCCTTGCCTCGGGCACCACGTCACGTGGATTCAGGACAATCACGTCGCCCTGGGTCACTCCAGTTTCGATGGCAATAAACTTGCTGTCCGAAAGCACACGGTTGTCACCCTTGCTGCTCTTGGCGACCGTCAGAGTCTTTCGCGAATTACCGTCGACAGCGTTGCTCCAAGCGTAGTACTTGCCACCGATCTCGATCACCGACTCGACCGGCAGCTTCAACACCGCGTCACGCTGCTCGACCTCGATCACCACTTCGGCCGACATTCCCGGAACCATCCCCTCGGGAATGTTCTCGATCTTCACGATCGTGGCGTACTCCTTGACCTTCGCCTGGTACCAACTGGTCGTTTCCGGTTGGTTGGCAATCTCGATCACCACACCCTGCAACGGCTTGTTGTACCCCTGGATCGTCAGCAGGGCCCGGTCTCCCACGGCCACCTGCTGCACCTTCGACTCGTGGACGTTCACCTTGACCTGCATCCTGCTGAAATCAGGTAGCCGTACGATTGCCTGATGCTCACGCACCGCAGCCCCCTCCTCGATCGCCGCCGCCGAGCTGCGGCCGTATCGGCTTCGCTCGTTGTGATACACGACCATGCCCGGCTGAGGAGCCAGGATCACGCAGTTCTGGAACTGCTTGGAAACCCGCTCCAGCGAACGCTTTTCAAGAGCCAGCGCACTCTGCTTTTGCTTCACTTGCTGATTCGCCGTTTTCACGTTGCTGACGAAGTCCTCCATCATCTTTTCTTTCGTGAACTTCACCAGTACCGTCCGCTTCGTCTCGGACTGCTGCAACTCCAGGCCCGAACGCTTCACCGCAAACTGGTCCGCCTCCAACTGCAACTTCGTCACAAACCCCTTGCGGAACATCTTCTGCGTGTAGACGTACTGGTTCTGAGCACCACGCAGGTTTTCCAACGCAATCGTCACCTCGGCGTCCAGACCCTGCAACTCCTGAACAAACGTGCCCTGTTCATATTCGGTCACCGAGATCTTGGCGATCGACAGGTCCTTCTGCGCCTGGATCAACTGAGTCTCTGCGTTGCCGACCGTGATCCGCTGCTTGTCCAATGCGTCCTTGATTTTCGAATCGTCCAGCTTCACGATCTGGTCACCCACCTCGATATCGGTCGGATCAATCTTCTCGGCACCCTTGGCAACAATTCGAGTCCCGTCAGGGACAATCTCGAGAATCTGGGACCCTCCGGCCACCAGGCATTTCAACAACACCGGCTTGGCACTCTCAACCTCACCGTCCTCAGTCACCCGCACCTGCAACAGACCCTTGGTGACAACAACCGTCATCTTTGTTGACAAGTCGTCCTCCGACTCATTTTCCGCGATTCCACCCGCCAACAGCCAACCGCCGCCAGCCAGTCCCCCGATCAACAACAACGACAGGATCAGAACACCCATCCCGCCCCGGTTCGAGGATCGAGGACGTCTGCTCTGCTGAACCCACTGAGGTGATTCGGTTGTCGTGGCCATCATGGATTCCTGACAATGAACTAGACTGTATGAGTATCACGCGCCGCATCAGCGGGTGAAGCCGAACCCGGCCGACCGCTACATCACGTCCCATCTGAACACCAATGGGCGTCGCCAAAAGACGCTGTCGCCCGATGTGAAGACGCCATTCCGGGAAACAACACATCCAAGTGCATCGATCTGTCTATTGTCCCGATTCGTAGAAACGAATCAATGGGAAACACATCAACGGATCCGCGGAGACTCAAAGACCGGAGACTCAGACTGGTCCGCAGACGACGACTCCAGTACAGGATTGACGACTCGATCTCCAGTTGTAGACCCCAATTCCCTCACAACCCCGTCGCTCGGCAAGTCGCTCGGCAAGTCGCTCGGCAAGTCGCTCGGCTGGTCCTCCTCCAGCTCCTCCGGCACCAGCCGCACCGCCTCCATCCTCTCGCCAGCCTTATGCAGCCACGCTTCGGGTACCGCCGGCGGCAAGGCCGTCGGGTGCTTGCGAGCTTCTTCCAGAGCCTGCTCAAGCGGCTCGTCAATCCAAAGACCCTGCCCGTCGAGTCGCATCACACCCAGATCACGCATCAACGACATCCGGCCTGAGTAGTACGCCAACCAGACACTCATGAAGTTGTTCTGAGACTCCCTGAGTGCAGCCAAGGCCGACAGCAGGTCCTGAGTCGCCGTCGGACTCAACAACGCCGGCTGCCCCGGAGCCGGTGGCTTGGTCAACATCTGCCGTGTCTGGTCGACTCGCCGAATCGCTATCTTCACAGCCCGTCGCTGAATCTCCAGGTTCTTCTCGCGCTGAGCCAACGTTCGCAACGACAGGCGGAAGGACTGGAACATGTTGTCTTCGTAAGTGATCATCCCGCGTCGAGATTGCTCGTAGTTGATCAACTGCTGCCGGAAGTTGTTGCGTTCCAGCAACCGGGTCAGTGGCGCATCAAACTGCAACCCCGCCCGTAACGTGCCCTTCGCACCGCTCAGGGCCAACGGATTCGTCTGATCACCCTTCATGTCGCCGCTGAAAACAATGCTCAGATCCGATTCCAACGCGTTGGCGTTGAACTCGACCAGACGCCACCCGTCAACCAACGACGCCCGAGCATTCATCCAGTCCAGCCGGAACGCTCGAGCGATCTCCAAGGCATCGTCGGCCGCCAGTTCGACCCGCTGATCCAGAGTCACCGACTCGAGTCGCGAACCGGCCTGCACCAGGGCGAGTTCCCCAACCGTGGCGGCCAGAGACCCGTTGACCGCAATCATGTCGGCCACCACATCCACCCTGGCGTCAGCAGTCAATTTCGAACCTAATCGCTTGAGGACCGTCAACAACAACTTGTGAGTGCCCTCATGCTGCACCACCAATCGGTCCAGATCGACGGCAAGCACGTTGCGGTCGCTGGCAAACTGCTGCTTCTCATTGTCGGCCATCGTCGTTTCGCGATCCGACACTTTGGCCGTCATCGCCAACAGGTCGTTCTTCACCAACCGCGTCAGCTTGACAATGTCCTCGTGCAACTTCCTCGAATGCGACGCCGTACGGATCAACTGTTCGTCACTCGGATCCTCGATCCGACCGAAAGCCGCCACCAACAGAGCCACCGAAGTCTCGACAGCCGTCACTTGAGGATCGATGAACTGGAATGGGCGAATCACAGAATCGTCTAACGACAGCTTGACGGTCGCCGGAAGACCGAAGTTCTCCATCACGAACCGCTCAACCGTCGACTCGTAACCATTCGTGCTCTGCAACATGTTCGCCTTGCCCGTCTCAATGCTCTGCTCGAAACTCAGCACCTGGTCGACACCAATCTGCCCGGCCTCCTGCAAAGCCGTCAACAACGCCAACGTGCGCTGTTGCAACGCCAGGTTGTCCTCGGCATTACGCAACTGCTGAAGCGATTGCAGCAATCCGATGTAACCGCCCACGTTCCCCGCACCACCGCCGGCCACTCCAGCCACCGCACCACCACCACCGGCTCCACCGCCACCGGTTGCGCCACCGCCAAAGAAACCACCAAAACCACTCGCCGATCCCACACCTCCGAACCCGCCGGAACCCTGTCCCGAAAAACCCGTCAGGCCGGTCCCACCAAAGAACCCGCCGCTACGACGTGGCCCACTTGTGGACCCACGGCTCCCAATCGCCAGATCCGTGTAGAACCCCTTACGGTAACGCTGGAAGGCTCGCATGTTGGCCAACAAAGTGCGTTCGGCTCGAGTCAATTGCTCCAGACCCACTACGCGACCGCCACTCCGCAGCAACGGCTGCACGATGCTGAAACCCAACAATGACGACGCGGAACTCGCGTCCGCACCGGCAAACTGCCAAGTGAACGTGTTGGCGAAGTCCACGACAATCTGGCCAGCGGTGGCCAACTTGCGACGCACCTTGAAATTGCTGCCGTTGGTCAAGGTGTTGCTCTCGCCACCAGCGTTTCGGTCGCCGCGATGCGAATAATCCGTGTCGTTCCCACCGTAAAACTGCACGTCGAGTCGAAACCGCTCAGTGCTAACGTCCAGAGCTGACAGGTACAGAGTCTCGATTGTTGCCTGGTAATCCGGAGAATGGACCATCGCCATCCGGACCGCCCCTTCCAGATCCAGGCGGACCCGACCCTCCTCGTCGATGTCCATGTACTCGGTCAACCGCTCACGCCACTCGGGGTTCTCGCGGACATCAGCCATCCCGTTCGCGCCCCAGTCGGCATAGCCTTCCATCCCCGCCACCGATCTCATCAACTCGTTTGACTTCGGATCGTCCGGCGGCATCGGTGGCCGGACCGGATCGATGGAAGTCGCGAAGCGGCTGCGAGGATCGATTCCGACGTCAAATCCGTCGATCGCCCAACGCGGATCGTCCGATTTCTCGGCAATCAACGCGTTCGCTTCCTCATCCGCCTGACGGTAGTAATCACTCCGCTGACAACCCGCAGCCGTCAACAAGCTGGCCAACAACACGGCCAACAACACGCTTCGATGAAACTTCGGCATCCTTGCCCAATCCCCCCCAAACTCGCGGAACACGTCCATGTCGCGAGCTGGCCTCCCCACCGCCAGCGAGACCGTTGCCCGGCAACGTCCCCACTGCGTTCTTCGACACCCGCTGGACTGCAACTTGAGTCCCACCGATGCAACCGCATTTGTGTCCGGCGGTTAGGACTCGACCGTTTGCTGATGCTTCGCCAACCAACACCCGGCTCAACCCGAGGCTCTCGTCCGGCGGACTGCCTTCAATTCCTTCAAATCGCACTTTCCGTCCTTGTTCGTGTCAATCTCGTCAAACCGGTCCTCCAGGAACCCCGGCGCCTCGTCCTTCGATAACGCACCGTCTTCGTCCTTGTCGTACTGCTTCAACATGCTCTCAACAGCGTCTCCGGCCGACTTCGCGCCACCAGCCGCGCCTGCCCGGCCTCGGCCCGCTCCCCCGCCTGAATCGCTAGCCGGAGGATCAGGCTTCTTGACCGTGATCTCCGGCGGTGTCACTCCGTGTCGCTTCAACAACGAAATCAACGCCGTGTGGTTTTCCGTTTCGGTGAACGGGTTCTCGTCCTCAGGACCACGGTTGCCTCCGCCGCCAAAACCGCCGCCACTGCGGCGAGACCGAGGCAAACCAATTCGCTCGAGCAACCCCTTCTGGTCGTCACTCAACACCGCCTCGACCGATGCCACTGCCGCCTTCGCCTGCTCCTCGGTCATCGTCTCTCCACCACCCGCCTTCACCAACACACCACCAATCTCCTCGATCTGCTTCGCAGAAAACTCCACCGAAATCTCGCCCGTCAATAAATTCAACTTCCGCACCAGCGTCGTCAACCCGCGACGAGATGATGGTGTCCGACGCCCGCCGCCCATGCCGCCGCCCATGCCGCCACCCATCCCTCCGCCCATTCCGCCGCCACCGCCCATCATCATGAAGACTGCCTCCCCTCGGGGAGTGAGGTGC
>Ga0114999_10002372_pt1 | contig 24870 bp, 21 predicted proteins | sample ArcticOcean_MG_C_3_FD_89820 | JGI IMG/M metagenome (GOLD analysis project Ga0114999, IMG submission 89820) | Marine microbial communities from western Arctic Ocean - ArcticOcean_MG_CB8_126 | ecosystem: Environmental > Aquatic > Marine > Oceanic | place: Arctic Ocean: Canada Basin | collected...
TAGCGGGGGCCTGGCCCAGAATGGCGCTGATGAAGGCCTCGGCTTTGGTACGAGTCTCGCGCTCTTCTTCGTCGGGGTCAGAGTCGCACAGCAAGGTAGCGCCGGCGCGCACGCTGGCGACGCCGTCTTTGAGGTGCGCCGTGCGAATGGTAATGCCGGTGTTGACTTGGCCGTCGAAGAGCAACATGCCGACGCAGCCCCCGTACCAATTGCGGGCTGAGTTTTCCAGGTCTTCGATTCGCTGCATCGCCGCTGGCTTGGGCGCACCGGTCAAAGTGCAGGCCCACATATGCGAGAGCAGGGCGTCGAGGCCGTCGCAATCGTCGCGCAATTCGCCGATTACATAGTCGACCGTGTGGATCAGGCGCGAGTAGGTTTCGATCAGCCGCCGGCCCATTACCTGCACCGAACCGGCTTTGGCAACGCGCGCCTTGTCGTTGCGGTCGACGTCGGTGCACATGGTCAACTCGGCCTTGTCTTTATCCGAATTGAGTAGTTCGAGGATATTGTCGGCGTCCTCCAGCGGCGTGGCGCCGCGCCGCACCGTGCCTGCAATCGGACAGGTCTCGATGCGGCTACCCTCGACGCGCACAAACATTTCGGGCGAGGCGCCCACTAATTGTTCATCGCCCAGGTTGATGAGGAATTCGTAGGGACTGGGGTTGCGTTGGCGGATATTTTCGAAGAGTTGGCGCGGCGTGCCTGGGTAACCGGCGCTGAGCACCTGGCTGAGCACGACTTCAAAGAAATCACCGCGCTCGGTGCCAGCAATGATTTGGCGCACCTTGTCGGCGTACTCGTTGGGGCCGTGATCGGATTGCAGCGCCGAAACCTGGCCGCGCACCAGCGGGATCGCCGCAGAGTTGCGCTCGATACCGACGGTTGAGAAATCGCCGCAGCGAAAATCGTAAGTATAGCGCAGCGCTTCTTCTTTGCGGTGGTCGACGACGATGAGTTCGTCGGGTAAGAAGAGATGTAGGTCGGGGCGATCCACATCGCGCTGATGGCGCAGGTCGATGGGTTCAAATTGAAAAACGAGGTCGTACCCCATGGCCCCGTAAAACCCCAAATGGGTATCCTGGGCAAATTGAAATTGGTGGATAAGGGCGCGCAGCACGCTGAAGATGGTCGGCTGTTTGGAGCGTTCTTCCTCGGGGAAGTAGTCCGGCATAGGTTTGATCTGGCCGTGCAGTTCACCGTCGCGCGTCTCTAAGGCTTCGAGGTGGGGGTGGCCTTCCAGGCCCAGGCGCAGGATGCCGAGTATCTGTTCGCCCCGCTCGTTGAGACCGCGCAGGTGGAATTGGCGCCCGCGCGCAACGATTTCTAGCGGCGGGTCGACAAAACCGATATCCCAGCGACTATAGCGCCCCGGGTACTCGTAGCCGCTGGCAAAAATAGCGCCGCGGTGGGTATCGATGTGGCTCAGGACATTCTCCAATGAGCCATCCACACCGAGGTGGGTGGTGGTGCGGGTGATTTCGACGCCCCCGTCGGTTTGGTAGGTCGTGGCCAATAGGGTGGGATTCATTTTATTTTCTCCTGCTTACAAAACAAAAACCGCGGACGCATTAAAGTGCGTCCGCGGTTTTTGCTAAATAACGTTTTCAGTTATCGGGTTTAACGGGTGGACGCAATACTCTTTCTTGCCTGGTCATAACGCCAGGAACGCCACCAATAACGCGTAGAGAAAGTAGAAGAGAGTCGGTCCATTTTTATATCTTGTCGCCGGTTTAAATTTACAAGTTGCAAAGAAATTAAACCACAGCGGGGAATTCTGTCAAGTGAGCAGCTCTAGCACATTTTTACCGGCGATCAATTGCAGGCCCATCAGCGAGAGCAGGGCATATACCACGCGGTTGAACCACACGTCGGTAAAGCGTTGGTTGAGATAAATGCCCAATTTGACGCCGACGTAACTCAGGGGGGATAGAATGAGCGTCGTGGTCAAAATCTTGACGGTAAACAAATCCAGACTGTAGTAGGGAAAGACCTTGAGCAGGTTGAGGGCGGCAAAGAAGATCACCGTGGTGCCCACAAAGAGGTCGCGGGAAAGTTGCTGCGGCAAGAGGTAAATCGCCACTGGCGGTGCGCCGGCATGGACCAGGGTGGAGCCAAACCCCGAGAGTGCGCCCATGAGCATGCCTTCTAGCGCTCGTGGGCGGCGACCAACCAGAGCCCCCAGAATGAGGGAGCGCACTAACTGGAAGAGGACAAAACCTAGAGATAAAATACCGATACCCATTTCGAGGGTGCGCTGGTCGTTGATAAAGTGGCTAAAAAAGAAATAAGCGACGGCGATGCCCAGTACGGAACCGGGCAGCAGCAATTTGACGCTGCGTCGGTCAAAGTGGGTGCGGTAGTGTTTCACCGCGAAGATGTCGCAGACTATCAGCAAGGGCAGCAACAAAGCCACAGCGTCGGTGACCGGGATGGTCATAGCGATCAGCGGTGTGGCGATAATGCCGATACCGCCGCCGAAACCGGCTTTGGCGATGCCGATGAAAACGATGCCGATGGCGGCGCAGAACCAGAAAGTCAGTGGATAATCGGGCATGGTGCCAGGTAAGCAAAAAAGAGCCCGGTTCTCGAGAGCGAGAACCGGGCTGAAAAATAATCGATGTCCACCGGGATGGCCGTTTATTCGTCCTCTCCGCCGACCTGGGCGACTTCGATGTCGAGATCCTCGCGGTTGGCAATGCGCTCTACCTGGCCGTCGCTGACCCACACGACGCGATCCGACACGCTCAGCATCTTGTAGTCATGGGTGGCCGAAATGATAGTGACACCCGAAGCGCGGTTCATATCTCGGAGTAGCTCGATGATCTCGGTGCCGGTGTGCAAATCGAGGTTGCCCGTGGGTTCGTCGGCCAAAACCACGGCCGGGTCGTTGGCCAGGGCGCGGGCCACGGCGACGCGCTGCTGCTGGCCGCCCGACAATTCAAAGGGTTTGTGCGAGTAGCGATCACCCAGGCCCACCTTGCCCAATAATACCATGCCCTTGTCGCGCGATTCGTCGCTGGTGAGGCCGGCAAAAACCATGGGCAAGGTCACATTTTCCAGAGCGGTCATCACCGGGATCAGGTTGAAGGACTGGAAGATGTAGCCGATTTTGCGGCAGCGCAGCCAGGCCAATTCGTAGGCGTCGAGCTGGGCCACATCCACTTCGTCGATGTAGACCTTGCCCTCGGTGGGTTTGTCGAGCCCGCCCACCATATTGAACAGGGTGCTCTTGCCCGAACCCGAAGGGCCCATGATGGAAAGATATTCCCCTGAGTAAACTTCTAGGTCTATCCCCTGCAGGGCACGGACTGTCGTCGAGCCCATCTTATATTCCTTCTTGACCTGCTGGGTGCGCACCACAGTGCGCTTTTCTTCCTGGGGGGGCTGTCCCTGTTCTTCGGCCATAACGAGAGTGTTCCTCTTTTAAGAATGGTTTTTCGGGTGTGCGACTTCGCTCAAGTTTCGCTGCGCATGGCTTCCACCGGTTCCATCTTAGCGGCCCGGTAGGCCGGCAACATGGCCCCGACCAGCGACAGAAACGTGCCGATGGCCAGAGAGTAGAGCGCCGCGGTGACGATGGGCTCTACGGGAAAATAGTCGAAAATGAAGGTGCTGTAGTCGAGCAGCGCCAGGCAGACCGTCATGGCGAGACCGATGATGATTCCCACCGAAGTGCCGGCAAAACCCTGGAAGGTCGACTCTAGCAGGAAGAGCTTGACGATGAAGGAGTCGAGTGCCCCCAGGCATTTCATCGTGCCGATCTCGCGATAGCGCTCGGTTACCGCCATCAGCATGGCGTTGGCGATGCCCACCACGCAGACGAGCAGAGAAAGAGAGATCAGCCACGTCTGTTTGGAGCGCTCCTCCAACATGCGTGCCGCCACCTCGGCCGAAGCAACTCCGCCGCCGTCGGTCGGGCCTGTCTCTATACCGTTTTGTTGCAGCAGTAGGTTGATTTCGCTTTTATCGGCATTCTTGAGGCTATCGAGGATGGCGTTGTTGCTCCACACCGACATCAGAAAGGCGATAGCTAAAATGACGCCGCTGGTCGTGATCAGCGAGCGCCCAAAGCGGATCTTTAGGCTGCGCAGGCTGATCTCCATGGCCTTGCTTAAGGGCAGAGAGATCGTTCTGCCACCGGCCAGATTGGATGTTGCATCGGTCATGAATCTTACCTCCACGCGGATGTAAATCAGCTTCCAGAATACACATTATTGTCGCAAAAATCAATAGCCCTAATTATTGCCGCCGCGCTGCCGTCGTAGGAAGGTGAGTTCGTCGGCGCGCGGAAATAGTTCCAGGGCCTGGAGAATCTGGGCATCCCCTTCAGCTATAATGCGATAGCGTTGCTCGTCGCCCCACAGGATGCGGGCAGTGCCGGCCTTGAGCTGGTTGGCCAAATAATCGTGGCGGGTGGCAAATACCTCGTCGTCCACTTCTACTTCTAGTTCGTCTAAAAAGAGGCGCAGTGAATCGAGGGCCGCCTGGGGTGTGTGGTAATGCAGCAGGAAGTCGTCGAAAGAGCCGTCCCATTCTGCGTGCTGCCCTACCCAGCGGCCGGCGAAGTCGAAGAGCGCGCTGGTCTGGTGCAATTGCAACATGAAATCGGTGTATTCCTCGCTTTCGAGCAAAACGTCGGGTGTAATGCCGCCACCGCCGTAGACTTTGCGGCCCAAAGCGGTGTGGAAAACTTGCTTTTCGGCCCGCAGGCTGTCGATGGCGTTGGGATCTAAATCGTCCATGCCCTCTCGGATATAGGCGCGCACATCGTCGGTGTAAGGGCGCTGGATCAAACGGCCCAGCGGCGTGTAGTAGCGCGCCACAGTCAGCAGCAAAAGGCCGCCGTTGGCATTGAGACGGTACTGTTCCTGCACCATCCCCTTGCCAAAACTGGTCTGGCCGGCGATCAGGCCTCTATCCATATCCTGGACGGCGCCGGCGACAATCTCGGAGGCGCTGGCGCTGCCGTGGTCCAGCAGTAGCACCAGCGACAGAGGCGCGTCGCGACTGGGGTGCCGGGCCCGGTACTCCTGTCGCGACGCGGGGTCGCGGCCCTCTGTATAGACTATCAATTCTCCCTTGTCGACAAAGTAGTCGGCCACTGCCACCGCTTGGGAGAGCAGGCCGCCGCCATTGTTGCGCAAATCCAGCAGTAGACGACGTGCTCCCTGCTGGCGCAGGCTGTCGAGCGCCGCACCCAATTCGGCGCCGGTTTTCTCGCCAAAGCGGATGATGCGCACATAGCCGGTCTCGGGTCGCAACATAAAGGCATAGGGCACACTGGCGACGCCAATGCGGGCGCGCTGAATGTCGATATCTAGCCATTGGTCGACGCCTGGGCGCGCCACACTTATGCGCACGTGACTGCCGGGCTGGCCACGCAATTTTTCCATGACCTCTTCGCTGGTGATGCCCTCGGTAGAGACCCCCTCGATTTCGACGATGTGGTCGCCGGCGCGTAGCTTGCCGTAGGAGGGCGATCCCAAAATCGGCGAAATGACTAACAAATTGCCCTGGCGCACTTCGTAAAAGATGCCAATGCCCTCGAATTCGCCGCTGAATTGCTCGGCCATGCGCTCGTATTCTTCCGAATCGAGGTAATTCGAGTGTGGGTCCAGGGTGGCCAACATGCCCCATACGGCGCCGCGGCTCAGCGTGTCGACCGCAATCTTGTCGACGTAGTGCTGGCGCACCCGGCGCAGAACGTCGCCGAGCAGTTGCACTTGCTGGCGGTTGTTGAGTGCCGGCTGGGAAACGGGTGAGTGGGTAGCGCTGAGATCAGATTTCTCGTCGGGACTGAGGTAGACGTTGAGACCTTGGGGCAAAATAGCCATCACACCGTCGATGGCGCCGTCGATCAATTGCAGACTATCTACCTCTGCCACGTAATTGCGGTGGATGAGGTTGCGCACTTCGCCAATTAGCTCCAGGCTTGCCCGCTTGGTGCGAGCCCCGCCAGTATGGGGTTCCAGCACGAGGTAGAGGAGCAGGGCGCAAAGGCAGAGGAATGCGAAACGTTTCATAAGCGGTCGAGGGGTTGTTGGGTCGACAAGTGGTAGAACATAAAGTTAAACCAGTTGAGCGGGCAAGGGTTAGTCTTTGGGCGCAATTTCGACCAAGGGCAGGTCGGCGAAGTTTTCGGGAGCGCGTTCGGGAAGCACCGCGTCCAGGGGCCCCGGTACTAGGTGGATTTGCAGGTTGCGGTGGCGCTGCCGCCACGCCTCGCCGGTGATGAGCAATGAATGGGCGATATAGGAGGAGGTGAAGATCAGTTCTTCGATGCTGTATTGTTCAACCAGGCGATCGAGGTCGTCCACTAGGCCGATGACCTGCTTACCTGCGACTAGGAGGCCGCGTTCCTCCTGGTGGTGACCTACCAGACCGATTACTTCGTAGTGCAATCCTCCCACTTTTTCCAAGTGTTGCAAAAAGCGTACGGCCTCGGCATCGGCCCCTACCAATAAGGTGCGTCGGCGGTTCAGGCGGCGACCAGAGTAGGTTTGCAGATACCATTGGACACCGCCGCGCCAGCCGACGATGAGGGCGGTATTAAAGACCCAGGCGCCGGCGGCAGCTAGGCGCGAAAAATTGTAGTTCTTAAAGAAGAACACCATGGTCACAATGCAGGCAAAACCCATAGCTACGGCCAGAGTGGACCATAAGACAGAGAGCTTGTGGCGGCGATAGAGTCCGACCAGGTAAAACGTCAGCAGCCAGGTGCAAAGCGGTACCAGATAAACGAGATACCACTCGAATTGGGTATAGGCCGGTGGTACCGGCCAATTTGTCGGGTGGACATCCAGGCCCAGCTTGCGTCCTAGCTGTTCTATATCCTCCATCAAAGGTCTCAGGGCAGGGTGGTAGCGCAGATCGAGGCCCAATTTGAGGCCGATGAGAACCAGAACGCCATCCAAGGCGGGCAGCAGCAGCTTTTTGACCAGATGCATGGACAGGGAGTAGAGGCCGTAGAAGGCGATGCCCAGGTGCAGGATCCACAGCGGAAAGAAGCGGTAGCGCATGTTCTTATGTATAAAAATCGACATGGCCACCGTCTTGCTGTAGAGGATGCGCCACTGGTAGGAGCGGCCGCTCTGACCTCTGAAATGGATGATCTCGGTGGTCGGCAAATAGTAGATCTTCCACCCGGCCTTGTGAATGCGGAAATACCAGTCCAGGTCCTCCCCGTACATGAAATAATCTTCGTCTAGCAGGCCCACCTGGTCCATGGTCTCTTTGCGCACCATGGTGCAGGAACCCGATAGGGCGTCAACTTCGGCCGTTTCGTTCTCGTCGACGTAGGTCATGTCGTAGCGGGCAAAACGCCGGCTTTGGGGAAAGAGGCGACTGAGGCCGGTGAGTTTGTAGATGGCGGCCATGGGGGTGGGAAAGCCGCGTTTGCAGTCGTATTGTAGGCTGCCGTCGGGATTGAGTATCTTGCAACCCACGGCCCCGACTTCTGGGTTGAGATCGAGAAATTCTACCAGTGTTCGCAGGGTGTCCTGGCGCACGATGGTATCGGTGTTGAGCAAGAGTACGTGGCGACCGACCACCTGCTTGAGGGCAACATTGTTGCCGGCCGCAAACCCCACGTTATCGGCATTGCGCAGCAGTTTGACCTGCGGGAATTTTTCGGCCACCATGTCGGCGCTGCCGTCGTGCGAGGCATTGTCGACTACAAAGATCTCGACCTCCAGTCCGTCGGCGGCGTCCACCACGGTGCGCAAGGCCTGTGCGGTCAGGTCTTTGGTATTGTAACTGAGCAGGACGACGCTGAGATCCATGGCAAATATCAGGAAGGACCCTTGCCGCCCAGGCGGCGCAGACTGAAGTAGAGGATTTGTTTGAAGAACAGCAGGTGTTCGCGCAGATTGAGTTTGCTGTCGCTGAACTGGCGATTGCGGAAGATGAAGGGAATCGAAAGATGGCTTTGGTAGCGGCCCTTCACCAAAATTTCTAAGAGGATCTTATAACCTGCAGAGGTCAATTCTAGATTGCTCAAAACGTCGCGCCGCAGGAAAAAGTAACCAGAAAGCGGGTCCTGGACGCCGGTCAGGATGCGGGCTGCAGTGACGCCGACCAACGAGATGAGTCTGCGATGTAGGGCCCAATCTTCGACGTGGCTGGTCTTGCCGAAGCGACTGCCGATGGTCAAATCGTGTTGGCGCAAAGCGTGAATGAGCTGGGGCAAGATGGCCGGATCGTGGCTCAGGTCGGCGTCGATGACGCCGAGGTAGGGCCGCTCGGACTGGGCAAACCCTTCCATCACCGCCGAGCCCAAGCCCAATTTGCCGGCTCGGTGTACAACTTTGACCGGATATTTTTCCTTGAGCGCTTCTGCTGCCGCCCCGGTGCCGTCTGGCGAATTGTCGTCCACGACGATCAATTCGAGGTCGATATCGGGCTCGTTGGCGATGATCTGGAAGATCTCCTCGGCCAATAGGGGAATATTTTCGCACTCGTTGTAAGTGGGGGTAATCAGCGAAATTTGCAGTTTTTGTTCTCCCATAAATCCTCGCGTGCCGTCTCAGCCCAGGTCGGCAAAAGCGCGCCGGAAAGAGGCCTGGCGCGCCATCTGTTGCAGACCGGCGGTAAACCCGAGAGGGCGGTAGTATAGTAGTGTTTCTAACGCTTCGGTGCGCAAACCCGAGCGCAGGGGCCGTGGGGCTTGCTGTCCGGCCGTCTGCGTCGAGACCGGCTCGATTAGACTGGTGTCGAGCCCAAAAAAATCGGCCAATTGCAGAACCAGTTGGTAGCGGGTCAAAAAGTCCGACCCACCCATGTGGTAGAGTCCACTGGCGCCGCTGCGGCACAATTGCAGCAAAACAGCGGCGAGATCGTCGACGTAGGTGGGATTGCCCCATTGGTCGTCGACAATGCTGAGTTTTTCGCCCCGTCCTAACGCTGCCAGCGGCCAGGTGACTAGGTTGGGACGCGCCTCGACAATATAACCATAGAGCCACAAGGTGCGCACGACCAGGCCTTTGATCGGCGCCTCTAAGACGCAGCGCTCGCTTTCCAGCTTGAGCTGACCGTAGTGCGACAGGGCGTGGGTTGCGTCGCTTTCGCTGTAGGGCCCGTCGCAGCCGTCAAATACGTAGTCGGTCGAGAGTTGCACTAGGCCGGCGTCGACCTGGGCGCAGGCCTGTGCCAGAAGAGCCACTATATCCAGGTTGATCTGACGCGCCTGTTGGCGTTCGGTTTCGCACAAATCGACATTGGTCAGCGCCGCCGTGTGGATTACCCAGTCGGGGCGCACTGCTTCCAATAAGCTGGCTGCAGCACCAGATTCCAACAATTGCACCTGATAGTACGGCCGCTCAGCCACGGGTTCGGAGCTGCGGCCACAACCCAACAATTCGGCATCGCTTTGCTGTTGCAATAGGCTGCGGCCCAATAGACCGTGGGCACCGGTAACCAGAATTTTCATGGAGACGTATGTCGCATTCTCTCGTAGCGCAGCAGGGCGCGCGCATAAGAACTATGCGTGCGTCCAGGCTGCTGTTTCAAACGTTTGTTACCGAGCAAGGTAGCCACTCGATCCAAATCGTTCAAGTCCATATATAATTCTGCGGCCAAAATGTTGCCTGCTGGCAAGGCGCTGTCCTCATAGGGAATTATCGGCTGGGACGCGATATTCTCCAGAGTCGCACCCTCCGGCCGGTCGCGGAAAGCCCCGGCAGCGCTGTCGAAGAGTGCCTCCTCCATAAAGTGTACCACTGTGTCGGCGCGGCGCGCAAAGCGCTTTTCACCGCGCAGTGCGTACAGATCCAACAGGGCGGCAGCGACCAGGGCCTGGTCCTCTAGCAGGCCGGGTGCCGTCCTCTCTCCATCTAGGTAGCAGTGGTAGACAGCACCTCGTTCATCGATGCAGTGGGTCAGCAGAAAGTCCATTGCCTGCACGGCCATAGCGGCGGCTTCAGGGTCGTGCAAATCCCGCGCGGCGGCGACCAGTGCGCGGATAGACAGGGCATTGCGGTCGGCGTAGACCGCTGGGTCGGTCCACCACTGGCCGTCTAGCGTTCCTATTTGACGGCCGACGAAAACCCCCCGGACCGAATCGAAGAGTCGAGTGCGCATAAAAGCGACGAGGTCGGTGGCGGCGCGGGCATAACCAGGCTCGTCGCCCTTGGCCGCTTGCAAGAGTAGCAGTACCAGGGCGGCCTGGTCGAGCGCGTCTTTTTCGCGCGTCGGGGTGCTCCAATCTGGGGTATAGCTGTAGGCTAGTACGCCGCCCGCCTCGGTGTCGAGCATGGGACTATTGAGGAATGCATCCAGACTTTTTAGGACCATATCCCGGGGTTTTTTGTCCTGATTTTCTTTGGCGTAGTCCAGCAAAAAACGCAGCACCGACCCTTCAATAAATTTGACGCCGCTACCAAAACCGCCGTGCAGCGTGTCAAAGTTGGACACTGCAGCGGCATAGACGCGGTTAATATCGAGGTTCCACTTTTTGCCTCGCGTCTGCTTGCTGGCGGCGCGTTCTATCTTTTTATCGATCAGCGCCCGGCGTTTCTGATAATTTTCCAGAATGCGCCAGAGAAACAATTGCACATTGTCCGGCGGCATATCCACCACCAGCGCAAAGGCACGCCCATCCGCTCCTAGCACGGCCAGGGCGGGCCAGCCTCCGGCGGCGTAGCGCCGAGCGATATCGGGTCGCCGAAATGGATCGACGCGCACAGCGACAAAACGCTCTGCGGCCAAAGTCCGAGCAAAATTGTCCTCGGCAGCAAAGAGCCCTTCACATCCAGGCGCGGCCAAATAGAGCAGGACGGGACAGTCTCTCTCCCGAGCTTCTTGAAATACGGCAGGGCTCCAAGTGTGCCAGGCCATTGGTTGGTCGGCCCAGGTCCAGGTCGGTGGTGTGGTTACAAGGGGCGGTGTGGTTGCAGACGGTGGGATAGAGGCAGGCTTTTGTTCTTCTGGTGCTGAAGAACAAGCCGATAATACTAGTAGAAAGGACGGAATCCAGAGTCTAAACACGAAACAATAAGAGGGTCAGGATATATTATAAAAGTATACACATCTCATTGAAATTAAATAGGTTCTGCTATTATACACAAGTCGTCATTAACGGCGCTGATTTTATCCTCTTTCACTCAACAATTGGTATTAGTTATATTTGCTGCGGATTACTCCCCAAGCATTTCTCATTACTGATAAAGCGAGATTGTCATCGCGCCCAAACTGAGCGTTCTCATACCTGTCTACAACGAACAGTACTTTGTCGAACAGTTAGTTGGGAAAGTGCTGGCGGCGTTGCGCGACCTTGACATCAGCTGCGAGCTGATCGTTGTCAACGACTGTTCGAGTGACGGCACGCCGGCCATTCTCCAGCGCCTGGCCCGGGAGCATGCGGACGTCATTCGTCTCTTTGAACACGAGGTCAACCAGGGCAAGGGCGCGGCCGTGCGCACTGCCATCCAGCAGGCCAGCGGCGATATTTGCATTGTGCAGGACGCCGACTTGGAGTACGATCCCAGCGATTACCAGCGGCTGATCCAACCCATCCTCGACGGCGATGCAGACGCAGTCTACGGCTCGCGTTTTTTGCCCAGCGACCGGCGGCGGGTGCTCTACTTTTGGCATCGACTGGGCAATAATTTTCTCACGCTGCTGTCGAATATGTTTACCGACCTCGACCTGACCGACATGGAGACCTGCTATAAGGCGGTCAAGACGCCTATCCTCAAATCCATTCCCATTCGCAGCAACGATTTTGGCATCGAGCCCGAGTTGACGGCCAAGCTGGCCAAGCGCGGTTGCCGTATCTACGAGGTGCCTATATCCTACCGCGGTCGAAGTTATGAAGAGGGCAAGAAGATTGGCTGGCGCGATGGCGTGCGCGCCCTGTGGACCATTTTCTATTTTCGCTTGGTCGACGACGTTTACGAAGAAGGTTACGGCCACGCCATGCTCTACAGTCTGTCGCGCACCCATAGACTCAATTCTTGGATGGCCGACTTGGTGCGGCCCTGGGTCGGCGACAGGGTGCTGGAGTTGGGTGCCGGCTTGGGCAATGTGACGCTCAAACTGATGCCGCGCCACCTCTACGTTGCCGCCGACCGCGACGCCACACGCCTGGATTATCTGCATACCCGCTTTGGCGCCTACCAATGGATGGAGGTGCGCGCCATTGATCCAGAAGATCCGGCCACTTTTGCAGGTTTGGAAGAAAGTCTTGATACGGTGATTTGCCTCAACAGCCTGGAAAACGCCGCAAGCGACGAACGCGTTTTGCAACACATCTACCAGACGCTCGTTCCCGGCGGCATAGCATTGATCCTGGTGCCGCGGGGACGTTGGCTCTACGGTCCGCTGGACCGCGCCTTGGGACAGCGGCGGCGCTACGGGCGCAAGGAGTTGGTGAATAAATGTATCCAGGCCGGGTTTACCCTCAAGCTCTGCGTCTCTTTCAATCGTATTGGTATGGTGCCCTGGTTGCTTAATAGCACGGTGTTTAGGCGGCAGAAAATCGGCAAATTGCAATTGAAGCTCTTCGACAGTTTTATCTGGTTGTGGCGGCGCATCGATCGCCTCTTGCCGCTGCCCAGTCTCTCCCTTTTTGTAGCGGTGGAAAAGCCGTTGTCTAGTGGGGGTACCTCAGTTGCGGGAAATGACCCTATTTAGTATCCTTTAGCAAAGGCTAAGTCCTTCCTCTTTTATGATCGCCCTTATAAATCCAAATCTGATTGTCCAGCGCAACGATCCCTTTACTACGGGTATCGTCTATATGCCGCTGAGCCTGGCCTATATTGCGGCCTCTCTTAGGGAGGCGCAGATCCCCATAGAGGTGATCGACGCCTATGCCCAGAACCCGGCCCAGGCGCGCCGTCGCCAACAATTTCTGGTAATCGGTTTAACTGTGGAAGAGGTCCTGGCGCGCATCCCGGCAAATGCCCAAGCGGCGTTTGTCTACGCCATCAACCTGACCAACCACGATGCCACTATGGAAATTGTCGGCGCCATCAAGCGCAGTCGGCCCGATTTGCCCGTCGTGGTTTTGGAGAATACCCAGGCGGTGACTGCCTACGCCCTGCAGCAGGTGGCCGATACATTTTACGAAATCGGTGCCGATTATGTTTTGTGCGGCGAGGGCGATCAGCGCGCCGTGCGTCTGGCCCAACTCTTATTGGAAGGTGCAGATGCAGAAGAATTGCGCACGGTCGACGGGCTTGGTACGCCGCAATTTTTCAATCCTCCCAAGGACTTCATCACCGATCTCGACGCTCTTCCATTCCCAGCCTGGGACTTGTTTCCGTTAGAGAATTATTGGAATTTACGTTATGCCCACGGCCCGCAAACGACGGCGCGTTACTTGCCGCTTTTGACCTCGCGCGGCTGTCCCTATCCGTGTGAATTCTGTGTCGTGCCCGCTACCAACAGCCAGCGCTGGCGGCCGCGCTCGGCGCAGAACGTCGTCGACGAGATCGCCTATTGCGTCGATAAATTTAGCCTGCGCGAATTCCACATCGAAGACCTCGACCCGACCATATCGGACCAGCGTATTCGCCAGATTTGCACCTTGATTATTGAGCGCGGCCTCGACATTATTTGGAAAATTGCCGCCGGCACCAAAGTGGAGACCATGCGCAGCGAGGAGACCATCGACCTGATGGCGCAGGCGGGCTGCCGCTACATTTCCATTTCGCCGGAAACGGGCTCGCCGCGCTTGCTCAAGCAGATGCGTAAACCTTTTAAGGTCGACCATGCCGTCAAACTGGTAAAACGCATGAATGAGGTGGGCATCCGCAGTCAGGCCTGTTTTGTCCTCGGCTTTCCGGGTGAGACGGACGAGGACCGGCAACTGACCCGCAACTTAGTCCACGATCTGACCCGACAGGGGGTCGACGAGATCGCCTTATTTATCGTCACGCCGGTGCCCGGATCGGGCATCTTTTCGCAGTACAGCGGTTACGACTCCCTGTCGCAGCTCAATTTCACTCCGACCTGGCGCGAGGATTATGCCCACCTGGCGCAGTTCCGCCTGCGCCTCTACCGCAGTTTTTTGTTATGGAAAATGCGCTACCACACCGTCAAAATGTTGCGCCAGCCCTTCAATTTTTTTTCTCGTCGTTTTGAGACCAAGATGGAAATGGTGCCCTATAGGGCATTAAAATTGAAATGGCTCGACCTGCGCGCGGCTAAGAGTTAGGGGTTATGTCTGTGGATTTTGCCCTAGAAGAGCCGGACTGCCCCCTGTGCGGAGCGCGCCACTACACCGTTTTACAGCCGGCCAAATACGCCGACGGTGTGAGCGAGGAGAGTCTGCGCCAGACTTTTTCGGCTTCGAGCGACCATGTGCTAATGGACCAATTGGTGCAATGCGACGACTGTTCCCTGGTCTACCTCAATCCCCGCATCCCCCAGGAGATCATTCTGGACGGTTATAAAGACGCCGTCGATCCGATCTTTGTACGCCAGAACGAGCAGCGTATTAAGACGTTCAAGCGCAGTCTGCGGCGGCTGGCGTCGCGCTACGGTCTCGAAGCTAGCGCCGATACTCACGTCTTGGATGTGGGCTGTGCCGGCGGTGCTTTTCCCAAAGCGGCGGCGGATTTGGGGTTCTCGGTGGTGGGGGTAGAGCCCAGTGCTTGGCTAGCCGAGCAGGGCCGCCAGGCCTACGGACTGGATATTCGCGCCGGCGTATTGGGCGAGCAGGACTTTGCCGACGCCAGCTTCGACTTGATCACATTGTGGGACGTGATCGAACACCTAACGGCGCCGCACGAGGTCGTCGACGACATCCGTCGTCTGCTCAAAGACGATGGCCTGCTGGTGGTGAACTACCCCGACTACGGCAGCCTCATGCGTCGCCTGCTGGGCGTCAAGTGGCCGTTCTTTCTTAGCGTGCACCTGATTTACTTTACTCCCCAGACCATCCGGCGTTTTCTGGAAGCGCGCGGTTTTGCCGTGGCAGAAGTGCGGCCGTTTTGGCAGACGCTCGAATTGGGGTACGCAATGGAGCGGGGCGCCGCCTATTTTAGCGCGGTCGGTTTGCTGGCCAAAGCAACGCGGCTTGTTGGTCTGCAGCGCCTGCCGCTTAGATACAATATGGGGCAGTCTTTTCTGGTGGCGCGCAAAACAATATGATGATACCTGCCAACATAGAAGCTGTTATTTTTGACATGGATGGGGTATTGTTAATCTCTCAGCCTGTACATCAGGTCGCCTACCAGGAAACGTTTGAGTCGGTGGGCATCGCGCAATACGATTACCCCTCTATCGCGGGCCGCCGTACCGACGAGGCCATTACCGTTGTGTTGACAGCCAACGGCATAGAGCCCGAGGCGCAAAGAGTTGCCGCCCTGGTCGAAATCAAGCGCGACAAAGCGCACCAAAGGCTACGCGCTCAGCCGCCGCTGGCAGATCGTTGCGCCGCCACCCTGCAAGAGCTGGCGCGCCAGCGCAAACTCGCCCTGGCCAGTTCTGCCGGTCCGGCCAATATCGAACTCTTCTTGGAGGCCAGCGGTACCCGAAATTTGTTTACTGCCGTGCTGCAAGGTGACGATGTAGCCGCCGCTAAGCCGGCCCCCGACATCTACCTGACCACCCTGCAACGGCTAGGCGTGCAAGCAGATCAGGCCATCGTTATCGAAGACGCCATAAGCGGTATTCAAGCCGCGCGCAGTGCCGGCATCGAGGTAATCGCCGTCAGCGGCACTTGCTCGCGCGACGAGTTGGCGCGCCAGGATGTCTGCGCCGTAATCGACACCATAGGGGAGCTTGTGGATGGCAGCGCGTCGCATTCTTGACCTCGTCGACGTCACCGAGAAAAAGGTCGATCCGGCCCAGTGGACGGCGGTGGTGCCGGCCGCCGGCAAGGGCTCGCGCCTAGGGCACCACCTGCCCAAAATTCTCTACCCCCTACTCGATCGTCCCATTCTGGCGTGGCTGGTGGACGCCCTGCGCGCCACTGCCGGTACTTTTGTTTTTGTGCTCTCCCCCGAAGGCAGGCCTCAGATCGAACCTCAGCTGCAAGAGACGCTGGGCGACCGCGGCCGCATTGCGGTGCAGCAAGAACCCACCGGCATGGGCGATGCAGTACTGTTGGCCGAGGAGCACATTGAGACGCCTTATACCTTGGTAGTTTGGGGCGACCAGGTACTCTTGAATCCTGCTACGGTCGTCGCCTGCGCGGTGGCGCACCAAGTCCGTGCCGCTGCCAAGCTGACCTTGCCGACGGTGGTCAAACGCGATCCCTACATTAATTTTGTGCGGGATGCGGATGAGCAAATCGTCGGCGTACAACAGGCGCGGGAAAACGAAATTGAGACAGAATACGGCGAGAGCGATTGTGGCCTCTTCCTCTTTTCTACGGCGGCACTGTTCTCGACTTTAGCCGCGGCGCGCCACGATGCCCAAAGTATGGGCGCATCTACCGGCGAATTTAACTTACTGCAAACTCTGCCTCGTTTTGAGACTGGGCCGGGCAGTGTGGTGACGGTGCGCATTGCCGACGAGATCGAGTGCATGGGCGTCAACACTCCGGAGGAAGCCGAAATTGCGGCGCGCGAATTGGCCAAACGGCAAGGAGCATCGCCCGCATGAAAACCGTTTCCATTGTCATCCCCGCTTATAACGAGGGCAACTTTATTGCCACCTTATTGGAGAAGATCCTCCAGGTGCCGACGGAGGACATGGGTTTTGCCAAACAGATCATCGTGGTCGACGACGGTTCTACTGACGCGACAGCTGAACGAGCCAGCGCTTTCGCTGAGGTGCAGGTCATCCAACAGCAGAATCAGGGCAAAGGCGCCGCCGTGCAGCGCGGGGTGCAAGAAGCCACTGGCGATTTTATCTTAGTGCAGGACGCCGACCTCGAATACGATCCAGCCGATTATCTACCCATGTTAGAAGAGTTGGGGCGCGCTGAACGCCGTTCGGTGTACGGCAGTCGGCCGCTGGGCATTATACGCGACTGCGGTTGGAGGTGGCCTTTTCCGGGCCGCCACGCCGACCAGGGTCTAGGACCGTGGATAATGAATATTGTCTTGGCTTCTTTATTCCTCTTGCTCTTCCGCCGCTGGATCACTGATTCGCTGACGGCGTATAAGATTTATCCAACCGCGCTGATCAAGAGTTTTTCGGTAAAAACCTGCGGTTTTGAAACGGACCACGAATTGACCTGCAAACTGCTCAAGGCGGGCATCTCCATAGTCGAGGTGCCCATCGCCTACGAACCTCGTTCTTTGGAAGAGGGCAAGAAGATTCGGCCGCTGGATGGTTTGATTGCCCTGTGGACCATTGTGCGATTCCGTTTTGTCGATTGAGGTTGTATTTTAGCATATGGCAGCGGACCAAAAAATACATGTCGTGCTCTTTGGCGGTGGCCGGGGCGCCGCTTCTATCGCCTCCGCCCTCATCGACCACGCCCAAATCCGCCTGACCGTCCTGGTAAACGCCTACGACGATGGGCTGTCCACCGGTTTGTTGCGCCAATTTATACCGGGCATGCTGGGGCCTTCGGATATCAGGAAAAATGTCGGCACTTTGACGCCGGTTACAGAGCGCAAATACCAAGCTCTCAAAGAATTCCTCGATTATCGTCTAGAAGCTAGAACAGATCGCGAAATGGCGCTGCGCAGTTTGCTGCCCCTGGCCGCAGGGCATGGCGAGTTGGAAGACGGTGAGCTGGCCGTTCTCTACCACGACCTGACCATTGGGCAAGCCGCCGTGCTGGCGTCCTGGTGCAGGGCTTTTCTGGAGTACGAGGAGGAAGAACACGAAGCCGGGCGGCCGTTTACCTACGGCGATACGGCCATCGGCAATATTCTTTTTGGCGGTTGTTACCTGGAAGCAGGCCGCGATTTTAATGGTGCTGTGGCAGCCTACGCGACTTTTTGCGAAGTGCGCGGCGAGATTCTCAATATAACCGATGGCGGCAACCTGGTTCTAACGGCGCTCAAAGCCGACGCCACCTTCTTGCCAAACGAAGTGGCCATCGTCTCGCCTCAGGAAGATGATGTGGCGCTCGAAGAGCTTTTCCTGCTCGAAAACTATTTAACAGAAGAAGAGCTAACGCGTTTATCTAACCTGTCCAAGGACGAGCGTCTGGACTTTTTGCGTCGCTGCGAGAAAACGCCCTCGCCCCATGCACGGGCTCTGGAGGCCATCGCTGCGGCGGATCTGATTATATATGGACCTGGCACGCAGCATTCCTCGCTTTTTCCTTCTTATTTGACGGACGGGGTGGCCGAGGCTATTGTCGCCAATGACAAGGCGGAAAAGATATTTGTCGCCAATATCCGCCATGACCACGATATCCAGAACCAGACCGTGCGCTCCCTGCTCAATTCCTTCCTCTTCAATATGAGACGCAAAGACAAGGTTGACGCCGATATTGAGCAATTGATCACCAACCTCTTTGTGCAGGACCCCGACCGGGCCGATATGAACCGCGACGATGCCGGCGATTATATAGCGTTCGAGAGCGGTTCCGTCGACCTCGACCCGCAGGCGGTGAAGGCGCTCGATTGGGAGGAAAAGATCGGCGCCCATTCCGGCGGCCAGATCGTCGACGAAATGCTGCGCATCGTCCAGCGTTTGGTCGATGTCAAGGTCGAGCCTTACCGCCACAAGATTTCTATCGTCCTGCCTGCCCTTAACGAGGCCAGTACCGTGCAAAAGGTGCTGCGGTCGGTGGGCCAGCTCGATTTCAGCCACCTCAAAGTCAGCAAGGAAATTATTTTGGTGGACGGCGGTTCTACCGACGGCACGCTCGAATTGGCCATGGGCGAAAAATACGTGCGCGTCTATTCTCTCGAAGGACGCAAGGGCCGCGGCGAAGCGCTCAAGTTTGGTTTGTCGAGGGCGCGTGGCAATGTGGTGGTGTTCTTTCCGGCAGACGACGAATACGATGTAGAGGATATCACTGCGGTAGTGGAACCAATCGTACGCAATCAATTCAGTGTGGTCATCGGTAGCCGCGCCATCAAATGTCTCAACCTCAACCAGCGCATCCGCCACATCTACAGCAATCAGCGGCTGGCTTTTATTTTGAGCAAATACGGCGGCATATTGCTGAGCATTGCTTCGCTGCTGCTCTACAGTCGTTATGTCAGCGACCCATTTTCTACTCTTAAGGCGTTTGATAGCACCCTGCTCAAGAGCCTTGAGCTCAAATCATCGGGGGTAGATTTGGAGACGGAGATTATTGCCAAGGTGAGCAAGCGCGAGGAATTTATTCTTGAGGTGCCGGTGCAATATCGGCCGCGGCGGCGCTCGGAAGGCAAGAAAACTACGGTGCTGCAGGGTTTGAAAGCGTTGACTGCGTTGCTTACGTGGCGCTTTCGGAATTAGAATATTTGTGATAGCAGCGGCACTTCACCCTGTCATTCGGTAGACCTTCAGACGAGGAAGATATCCCAGAAGTTGACGGAAACTCAGCGTCTCGCCAACTTGATCGAGGAGTTTTTTCGGCGGGGCTATTTTCCGCTTGATTTCCTTCAGAGTGTGGAGTATGGTACATGTCAGTGTATCCATCTTCTCACACGCAAATGTGCTGACTGATAGCATTCCTCAGGGATAAAGAGAAGCTAGTGGTAGATCACCCTAACAAGCATATCCGCGCCGCGATTGAGTACGCATTGGATCATAACTGGACTTTGCGGAAATCTGGACCGCGAGCTCATACTTGGGGACGATTGTACTGCCCACGACACGACCGGACTGGTTGTGTTAGAGCCGTGTATTCAACTCCGAAAAATCCTGAAGATCACGCTAAAGATCTGCGCCGAGTAATTGACCGCTGTCCACACCAACTGTCATAGGTTATTTAGATAAAGGAAGTACGCCATGGACAAATACGAGTTCACATTGATTCTGGAAGAATCGCTCGAATTAACCGAAGATATTGCGGACGAACTATTCGAAGCAGGATGTAACGATGGAACACCTGGTACCTGCAACGGTGTTTTCTCGATTGATTTTCGCCGTGAAGCGAATTCACTCGAAGAAGCGATCCGGTCGGCTATTGCAGAAGTTAAGTCAACAGGCCACAAGGTAGCGCGGGTGGAAATTGAAGCCGAAGCCGTGTCGTTACATGCCTGACCGTTTAGGATGAGATGAGTTACGTTGGGCAGCATAACCAGTTGCAGGAGCGGATCGGCTGCACTGGCCGCTCAGCCCGAAAGCGTTAGGCGCGCAAAATACTGACCTGATTTCGATCTCACAGCTGAGATTATCGAGCACCCAGAGCGATTTCCGAACAAGGCGAGGTGAGAACAACATAGGTTGCAATAGACGGCTTCGCCGCCGCATACTTTCTTTACTGTTCGTCTCATCAGGATGATAATCGATGTCATTGCCCAAATTGACAGACTCTGGTGAACTGCCACTGGGAGTACATCCCGCATCTTTGCAAGAAACTCTCGAGCGATTTGCGGTTGGGCATCCGCAACGCATTGCGGTTGGAGAACGGTTGGAGCGAATCTATCGCTTGGCCGCGGCAACTGGGCACTTGACTCGATTTGTCATTTTTGGGTCATTCGTGACAGACAAACCTGAACCGAACGACGTGGACGTTTTCCTCATCATGGACGATTTCTTCGATGGTGATACACTGAAAAACGAGTTGGCTCTGCTATTCGACCACACAGCAGCCGATGTTCACTTCGGGGCAAGCGTGTTTTGGGTGCGTCGGTTAGCGACTTTGGGCGGCGAGCAGCCAATGGTAGAATATTGGCAGGCGAAACGCGGTAGTGGACAACGTGGGATCATAGAGATTGTCGAGGAGGCAAATGATTAAAAACGATCAGGAACTAGAAGCAAACTTGGAACGAATCCAGCATTTTCAGGCTCAAATAAGGCATTTGCGCAAGATGGAGACGAACCCGACGAACTATCGGCTATCGGCATCCGGCTTCATTGCGGAGATTGACAGAATGCAATTGGAAGTTCGCGAGTATCTCTGCTTGCTACCTTCGCAAGTGGAATCTCTGGCATGAAGCGTGTGCAGTAGGCGGGCGACGAACAAGGTGAAGCACCGGAGTGGATTTACACTATTTACGTTTTAACGTCGTTTTTTTTACGGTCTGGGTGGGTCAACTTTCACCATGTTGGTCCACCCGGTGATCTTGGACGTTAGGCCGCTGTTATACCCATAATTTTTGATATACAGGAATGATAGAATTACGAGTAGTGATATTTGGAACCCTCATCACTATCACTCAATAAGATCAAATCGAACCACTTATGACAAACTACATAGCCGAGAATAGGGTCTATCTTAAAGATCGGCATTACATCCGAAAGGCGCGTGCGTCGGATTTCTGGTTTGATTTCTCTCGGGACAAGTTGCAGCAGAAGTATAAGAATAAGTACAAAGATTGTCAGAAAGCATCATTGCCTAACAAAGCAATTCAGTGGACGCAACCATGTTCAGCTGATTTCCAGTTTTCGGACCTTGTGCATCCATTTTGGCGTCTGATAAGTATTGCCGGTCAATGGTTGCGCCGCAGATCTTGGCCCCTTATACAGTAATAATAAAGCCTATAAAAAAACGAATTAAGACCTGATCCAGCATTGCCTGATGGGTCAAGTTGTGGCAAGTACACATCACTCCAGCGACAAGATCATATCCGGTCCATCTTCAAACACTTTGCGAAAACCCATCCGCGCAATATTCTCCTCCGTCCAGATAACTGCATCTTCTGGATCGAATTCCCCCGTACTCAGCACAAAAGTGCGAATATTTTTAGCGCGAAAAAACTCTACCGCTTCCGCCTCGGGCAGCCGGTAGAGCTGCGCAAAAATCTCGGCCCGCTCGGGCGGAAAGAACGAGCCCACCCCGTTGACCATTTTCTTAAAGTGGTAGGTGCTGTAGTAGAGGTAGAGTTGCTCGCGGTCAAAGTAGCGTTTGCGGTTTTGCGCATAGACCGGATTCGGATCGTAGCGATCTAAGGTGCCTTTGATCGTTGGAATAAGAAAGATGGCACCCTCCACCGGGTTGTCGGCCAGCCATTGGTGTACGCTGGGAATCTCCTGGCCAACAGGCAAGCGGACATGAGGCACCGGCACGCTCCACGACTCGGCCAGGATGACAACGCAGCAGAGGACGGCCAATAGGCCACTGGCCGCAGTGGGCGATAACCATTTTTGCAAACGCTTCTGCCAGGGGGCTTCGAGAGCGCACAAACCAAAGGCCCCCAGAATGGACAATCCGAAGGAGAGCATAAAAACAAAGCGGTAGACACCGCGCAAGACCGAGAAACCCGGCATCAGGTAAAAACAAAAGAGGAAGGGCATTGGCACATAGGCCAGGTGGTCGTAGAGCGTCAGAACAGGTCCCAGCGACAGCACATAACCCGAGAGCGTTATGACTAGGAAGACCAGCCCCAAACGGCGGTTGTGTAAGTCGGCGTGGCGACGCAAGAAACGGTAGCCGATTGCCGCCAGCACCATAGCCAAGAGTCCCTGGTAGAGCTGCAGGTTTATATTGGCAGAGGCGTCGCGGCGCAAATTAAAGAACACATCGAGTGAAATTTTTTCTGCCAACGAAGCGCCGGGCAGGCGTCCCGCACCTAGCTTGGCCGCGACCACTTCTTCACCCAAGAGCTTGGCCCCCAGATTTACAACCCCCTTGAACAAGGTTTCCTCGCCGGGCAATGGCGAGAACGCGTCTGGCAGTTGCATATCGCCGTAGAGCCAAGTGGTCGAACGCGGTTGCAGGTAGGACTTGATGGGGTCAGCCGACATCGGCACCAATTGACCCAGCGGGCGGTCGAAACTGTAGCGCGATTTAACCTCGATATAGGGGTACATGAAAGGCAACAAAAAAACGGCGAGAATAGTGCCGGCAATAGCCATATCGCGCCAGAACTTTCGCTCTTTAAACAAATGCCACGGCTTCGTGCACACCACGTAGATGAGGGCGCAGAGGAAGAGGAAATAACCCAGGTCGATAGCGGTGAGAAATTGCAGGGCGGAGAATATGGCGCACCCTATGAGATGGCGCAAGGTGCCGCCGCGAAAATAGCGATCTAGGTAGAACAGAGCCGGCGGCATCCAGAACATGGCCAGCAGGCGCAATTGCTCGTTGGGAAAACGAATGGGGGAAAAGGCAAACAGACATCCGGCACAAATAGCGACCCAATATTTGCCGGTCCAGCGGTAAATCAGCAGGTACATGCTGATGCCACAGAGCGCGTAAGTGGAGACCAGCGTCGCATTGGTGGCAAAGACCTGACTGTCCGACAGCAGGTAGATTGGGGCGTAGATAAGCTGCAGCGGCAGTGGTTGGTAGACAAAAGCGAAGCTGGATTCAGTGGGAAAGAGTTGGTTGGCCTGGAAGAGGTCGAAGGGCTGGGTGGCCAAACCATGGTAACCCCAGTGCAGGAACCAGATCCAGGCGAGCGGGTCGGACAAGTCGCCAAAAATGTGGGTCGTGCCGCGTGCCAGTAAGGGCCAGGTGGTGAGAGCGGCCAGCAGCACAAAGAGCGCGGCGGCTAGGCAATGCGCCAGAGATCTAGAGTGCATGTAGCTGCGTGCGCTTATTGATTTAATCCTAATTTGGCCTTGAGGAAATTGCGCACCCGGGTCTGGACCTCGGGCGGGATGCTCTCTGTCTCGAGGGCGTGGCGCGCCAATTTGCTCGATGTCTCATAGGTGTTTAAAAAATGGCGACAGGGCCCGCAGTCGGTCATGTGTTGTTCAAAGACCGCTTTTTCCTCAGCGGCCATATCGCCTTCGAGGTAGTCGGTCAGCGCTTGTATTACTTCCTGGCAGGTGAACATTGAGTATGGCTTCTCCTAGGCGCTTTCTGCCCGTTCGAAATAATTGGCCAGCTCCTTGCGCAGCGAAAGCCGGGCGCGGTGCAGGCGGGACTTGATCGCGGGGATGCCCATCTCTAGGATCTGGGCCGTCTCTTCGGTAGAAAATCCCTCTATATCTCGCAGTATGAAGACCGTCTGGTATTTCTTGTCGAGGCGATCGACCGCCGCCTGGATGACGCTGCGGGTCTCTTCCTGCAGCGCCGGGTCGTTGGTCTGCGGCGACCAATCGGCTACGTCGACGGCAATGTGGCCGTTTTCTTCAAAGGCCGGCAAAACGTCGTCCAATGGTACATCGAAGGAGGACTTGTCGTGGCGGTTGAGCAATTCTTCAAACGCTTCTACATTGCCGTTGCGGGTGTGCTGCACCAATTCCGTCTCGGGAATGCCGGCCGGCCCGCTGTCTGCATTTCCCTGATCATTTTTGGGCGAATTCATAAGATGAGATGAGTATTTGTAGAGTGCAGATTCAAAAACGGCGATTTACCTCATGTGTCTCTTAAGGTGAGGATTCATATTAGATAATGCAAGTGGTTATTTTTAATGATTCTATCGCTTCATTTGGTCGCCGATGTTATGGTGGATCAGCTGTCTTGTCTTACTCGCTAAAACGTCGCTCATAAATACTATTCCTATGATTTGCGTTATTGACTTGGTTTGGAACGACGCGCGTTGCTACGGTTTATTGGCGTCGATGGTGACGGTGCCTGTATAACCAGCGGCTATGAGTCTATCTGCGAGTGCTTGGGCAAGTCTGGTTTCTAAAACTGGATTATTTTCGATAGCCAGGTTTCCCCCGACGTTGGCGAGGTTATTTAATCCCTCCAGGTTGGTCAGCATTTGATTGCCGCCGATACGCAGATCCTCTCCGATGCGGGTGAGCTTATTCAAAGCCTCTATACTGGTCAGGGCGCGATTGTCGCCGATGCGCAGGAACCCCCCGACACTGGCGAGGTTATTTAATCCCTGTAGATTAGTAACTCATGTTACGCAGCGAGGAGGCGAATTGGGTATAATTTGGAATAGAAAGGGGGTAACCCCATGTGCTCATCGCTGCTCGATTTATACTCGGATTATCTCATCAGTTCGTTTGGCCAGA
>Ga0114999_10002377_pt1 | contig 24861 bp, 19 predicted proteins | sample ArcticOcean_MG_C_3_FD_89820 | JGI IMG/M metagenome (GOLD analysis project Ga0114999, IMG submission 89820) | Marine microbial communities from western Arctic Ocean - ArcticOcean_MG_CB8_126 | ecosystem: Environmental > Aquatic > Marine > Oceanic | place: Arctic Ocean: Canada Basin | collected...
GGTATTTTTGAATGATTACGCATTAATAGAATAAATATTCCTAAAATTAACAAAAAACTAATCATCACAAATAAAAGTGCTAAATATACAAACGGATATAATTCCTGTATAATAAGATCAATAAATGGCATTAATATTTTTTTCATTTCATCCTTGACATCCTCTCTTTTTAACATTTTAAAACACTTTTTAATAAAAGGTTCGGTCATATAAGTAATATGATGTTTTATGCGTGTTATTTTACTGTATATTTTCTAAAGTTCATTTAATGAAAAGCACCATATATGAAATTAGTCAGAACTTTGATTTTTCCGAATTATCTTTAGCAAATCCGGCGCCAGTTCAGGGCGGTTCTTATTTTACCAAAATATCAATTGGGGATAAAAACAGTTTATTAATTCAAATGCCTAAATGTAAAACCAAGACTGGTATTGTTAAAACTGGTAAAAAATATTATTGTGATTTGTTGTTTTCCAGCACAGACGACAACCTGGTCGTGCAGTGGTTTGAGAATTTTGAAGACAAATGTCGCGACCTAATATGTGAAAAAAAGAATATTTGGTTTCAGGATGATTTAGATAATAATGATATTGAAAGCATGTTAGCATCATCCATGAGATTATACAAATCAGGTAAATACATATTAGTGAGGGTTTTAATAATGGGAAATCCTCATGCTACAGTTGCACCCCCAGATGCAACTGCAACAGCACTTACAGCTGTGCCTACAAATAATATTAAATGCACCATTTATGACGAAACTGAAAGAATTAAATGTTTAGAAGATGTGACCCCTGATAAAAACATTATACCTCTTCTATGGTTTACGGGGATTAAATTTACAGAAAAAGAATTTAAATTAGAAATTAATTTAAACCAAATAATGTTATTAGACGACGAACCTTTATTTGATACTAGTTGTCGTATTAAACACGTAAACAATAATACAGGAACAGAAACTGAAACAGAAACTGAAACAGAAACTGAAACAGAAACTGAAACTGAAACAGGAACAGAAAATGGAACAGAAACAGAAATAAAAGTAAGTGAAATCCAACCATTTATTCCTTCAACCATTAATTTAGATAAGGAAACTTTAGAACAAACTGACAATGTTATCGAGGATAATAATGTTGTCGAGGATAATAATGTTGTCGAGGACAGTAATACAAATAGTGATAACGAGAATTTAGGAAAACAGAAAGATTTAGAAGAAGTTGATATCGGATACAATATATCCGATCAAGAAATGAATTTAAAAAACCCAAAGGAGGTCTATATTGAAATATATAGAGCGGCACGAGAAAAAGCAAAACATTTAAAGACGGTTGCAATAGAGGCATTTTTAGATGCAAAAAATATAAAAAGCAGATATATGTTGGATGATTTAGATATAGATAGTTCGGACAACGATTCGGATTCAGAATCCGAAGCTGGATTAAGTAATTCTTTAGCAAATAATTAATCATTCACCGTAAAATATTTTATTGCTTATTTTATATAATGAACCTCCTTAAAAGTTTACAACAGAATTACAAAAGCCACCACTTAATTGCCCTTTTGGCTATTATACTGTTAGTTATTGGCGTTAATATATATTCAGGAAGAAAAGGACTGACCTCTGAAGGGAACACAACTAGAATTTCAACGTCATCACCGCCTGCACCACGCACAGCTTCCAGTTCCAGTTCCTCGGTCCAAGCTGCCAATCCATTAGGCGAAAACGAAGTTTTTGCTCGTGCCCAAGGAGGAAGTTCTTCGGGCATCGGTCTTCCGCCGAGCTGCTCCAAGCAGCCAGTAACAGACCCAGCAGATCTTTTACCGCAAGACGCTAATAGTAAGTGGGCTCAGCTTAACCCAGGGACCGCGGGTGACGTAAACAATGTTAATTTCTTAAAAGCAGGACATTTTACCGGAATCGACACGGTTGGAGCTTCATTAAGAAATGCTAACCTGCAAGTAAGGTCTGAGCCGCCGAACCCCCAAACGAGAGTGTCACCATGGTTAAACTCTACGATTGAACCGGACCTGATGAGAGTGCCGCTTGAAGTGGGTTGTGGACCACAGTAAATATTATAATTAATTTCGTTAAGTATGTAAATAGTTGAATTTCTATGTTTTTATAAAAATATAAATACATAGAATATATGAAAGTGAATTATATTGGATATATTGTAATTATATTTATGGTTTTTCTTGCTCTTAAAATATATAAAGATTCTGATACTTGGCAGTTGAAGTGTATTACATCTGACGTAGACAATAAGGAATATTGTGTTCGTGAGAGAAGTAAATTAACATTGGCTGCAGATAAGTTAGCAATAACGAACCAAAATATGTATAAATTGGTTAATCACTGTAGAGTTCATTTTCCCGAACGTGACAATGTTAAACGACTTGTGTCTGGGTATAATCCAAAAAAAATATACGAAACCCTTCCAACTAGTGAGTTTACTGCATACAGCGAGAATAAGGGTGAAAAATTAGCTTTTTGTTTGGATACTGAACGCGGAAATCAAGGCAAGTTGATCGATCAAAATACACTGACCTTCGTGGCAACACACGAATTAGCTCATATTGCAACAAAGAGCATCGGTCACACCGAGGAATTTTGGGCAAATTTCAAATTTTTATTAGAAATTGCCAAAAAAATAAATGTGTATAATCCTATAGATTATGGTAAAAAACCAGCTCGTTATTGTGGTATGGATATTACTGATAATCCCTACTTTGACTACTAGAGAGAAACTCCCCCTTGATTTAAAGGTATAAAAAGTTTTATTTTTGGGTTCCCATCCTCTGACACCTCTGGGAAAAAACAGTCACACTCATATTCGTCTGGTATTATGGTTTTATATATTTCTTGTATAATTTTTTTTTTTAAAAAAATGTTATATATCTCGGAACCACCAATAATCCATACTTTATCATATTTTCTCTCCGTACAATGATTTATAACCTCTTCTAAAGAATTATAAACCCACCCTCCAGTAATTTTCTTCAATGTACGACTCATCACAATATTGTCCCTTTTTGGTAGGGGCGAAAAAGGCAAACTTTCCCAGGTTTTTCTTCCCATTACTATAGCATTATTTCCAGTGCCCTTGGTAAGTTTTGCAAAATGTTTCATATCGGCAGAGTTATGAGGCCAAGGAAGTTGGTTTTTGTATCCGATGCCATTATTTAAGCAGACCGCTACAATAATGTTGTAATCCATATTTCTACTTTTATAAAAGTATATAACACCATTTTGTTATACTTTTTATAAAAGTATATATATAATGTCAGAAATAATAAAGGTAGCTTTAAAAAAAGAGTCTACCATATCAAAAATATTAATTGCTTTTAATCCTTATCGTTTTGAAGAGAAAATAGATATTGGGACAGAAATTACGGATAGTATTTTAGAGAAGTTTTTTAATGAAGAAGAAATATCAAACATAAAAGAAAATAACATAGAAATTGTGTTGATGGAATCCCAGATACATCCAGACGATAGCATTGAAACAATAAAGAAAAAGATAATAGAATATTTAAATGTGAGTTTTGAGGAGCTGTATTTATTTGCGAATTATGAAGAGCAATTAGATGCAAAAAATATTTATCAAATGTTAACACAAGGGGAACGGTTGGATTTAACAAGAGACCGGTTAGTGCAGTTTTTGTTAAATTTTGATAATATAGACATTCATACGATTGAGGAAAAGGATATTTATACATTTGATGATATTCTACAGCTTAATTTAGAAGAACAGCCCTCAAACATAAATCGTCCATTGGGAGTAAAAGTAACCGGAGTAGAATCAGAATATCCTTATACAGTTGATCCTCTCTCAATGTTATTAATAGACCCATTTTTGCAACAAGCGGCCGAGGACATTGTTACAACAACAAATCGGGATTTATTAATGAAAAATGGTCCATTTAATAATAATTATATTTATGTTTGTCTAGCTGAAGATGTATTAACTTACACGACCACGCTCGGCTTGAGTGAAACAAAGGTCCTAGAAATTTATTATCCATACTTAATTGTGAACGAAATAAGCAATTTATCCGAATTAAAAAAAAATCAACAACAATTGTTGATAAATTCTAAGAAAAGCTGTAATGCCGCCTTTAACACGCTTAACGACCAGGTAAATATTTATTACGATATTAATCAGGTAATGGAAAAAATGGTATATCAGGAACAAGGAATCAAAAAAATTAGCTTAGCGCTTCACCCAAGTTCAATTTTCAATATGCCCATAGATATAGTTTTTAAATTAATACATGCAACAAAAACAGTGCCTCTTATTAAGTATAATCCAGGAAAAAGACAAGAAAAGATTTATAGATTGTACGCAAATAAGATTTCAACGACTGGCAGAAAGATTCCATATCTTAAAAAAGGACCTATTTTTAGAATAATGAGAGAAATTGGGAATTTAAAGCGTGTAACTCTCTACATTGAAACCAATGATTTTCCAATTATATGCGAGATTGATACAATGGGTACAATATTTATTTCAACCGAATTTGGTGTTGCCAAACAAATATCAGAAATAGATACTTTATTCCAAGAAACAATAAATCCACATATTAAAATTGTTAAGGACTTTCTTGAACAAAACGGATATTATATTCAGGAATATACAACCCTGAAAGCACCCTATGTTGAAATCATAACCCTAGATTACAAAATTGCCAGTTCCGTTTCAAAACAAATTGTGTTAACCCCAATTATAAACTGTGTTACTAGTGTTTTTAATGTGGAATCTACAGATAATAATATTAATATGAGATTTAAACGGGTATCAAATTATAACGAAATGGACAGCCAGGATGCTCTCATCATTGAATTAATTAATCAGGGTTATGAACGAGAATCTATTGTTCATGCGCTAACAACCAACTTCGCACTGACTTATCACGATGCACAAGAACGATTAGTTTCATTGGCAAATTCTATGGATTTGATGCAAGGGATAAATAAGAAATTGAAAATAAAGAATAATCCTGGGTTTCTTACCCATTTAGAATTAGACAGAATAAACAATATTTTATCAATCACTGTTTCTGGCATAAATCATATTTTATATTTAACAACCCTTCCCATCTATATAGAGGGATTATTGCAATTAACACAAAATAGAAAAAATATTCCTATCGAAGATATTAACAAACTATGCAAGAAAAAAACCAAAACCATTGAAGGTATGGAAGATTTAGAACATACGGGCAAAGAGGTGCAACAAAAAAGGGAAATTATTAATAACGAATTGGTTTTTATTGATAGTGATGATGAAAGCACTGTTGAAGGCAATAAGGCTTTATTAAGTATTTTAATGCAGGACGACGACGAAGACGAAGAAGACGAAGACGAAGACGACGAAGACGACGAAGATGATGTAGATGGGGGTTCAGGTGGGGACAGTGATAGTGATAGTGATAGTGATAGTGACAGTGATAGTGATATAGAATTTGGCAATATAATAGAACAAAAAATAGCGACTCCCACGCCGACTCCCACACCTACTCCCACGCCGACTCCCACGCCTGAAAACAAAAAACCTAGTGTTGCTAGCAATGATTCGGCAGATTTAGTGGCGGACCCAGCTGGAATGTCTCTTCATCCAAACCCATTTGCTGAGCGTTTAAAAAAATTGCAACCAGCAATCTTTAAAACAGAAGGTCAAGGCAATATTTCCTCTTATTCACGTGGATGTCCATGGAATTTGCGAAGACAACCCGTTATTATAACAAAGGAGCAAAAGAAAGATATAGATAAAAATCATAGAGATTCTTATACAACAGCATTGGAATATTCACCAGGTAATAAGGATTATTGGTATATATGTCCCAGATATTGGAGTTTAAGAGATAATATTAGTTTAAGCGAGGAAGACGTAAAGAACATAGAAAAATATGGTAAACTTATTCCCACAGATTATACTGGTAATAAAGTTCCTGAGGGAACCGCCATTTTTGAATTTAATGAAAAAAAATATCACAGGGATGCGGACGGTAATTATAAATATTTGTTCCCTGGGTTTTTAAAAAAGAAGAACAGTAATGGGCTATGTGTGCCATGTTGTTTTTCACGTTGGAATACAAAAAAACAAAAGGAAACAGAAGAAAGCTGTTTAAGAACGAGTGAACAAAAAAACGACACAGAACCTGAACAACCATCGCTAATGCGACAGGCATCAGAAACCAATAATTATATTAAAGGGTCCGATAAATTCCCACTTGAACCAAATAGGTGGGGGTATTTAAACGTAAGCTTGCAAAGATTTCTTCAAACAGATAACCAAAAGTGTTATATTACCAAATCAAATACAAAGCTACGGGCAAACCATCCTTGCATGGTTCGGCGTGGCGTTGAGCTAAACAAATACCAATCGTTCGTAGCAACAATTGCCGATGTTTTTGTAGAAGTTACACGTAACGATAATGTACCATCCATTAAGGAAATGAAACAAATAATAATAGAGGCTATAAACCTAGACCTATTTTTAACTTATCACAATGGTGAATTGGTTACCTTATTTGAACCGAAATCTTTATCCAATATAAATATTGACAAATATAAAACTTCCCGCATATATCAGGAGTGGGAAAAGCAAGGAAAAGAAAATAATAATTATATTAAACAAATTGTGGCATCTTATGAAAATTTCATAAAATTTTTAAACAATGATAGAATAAAAATAGATGAAACGTATTTATGGGATATTATTTGTAAACCTAATCCAAAATTATTCCCGAAAGGTATAAATCTAGTAATTATTGAAACAACAAATAATGATATAACCGACAATATTAGCATAAAGTGTCCATCGAATCATTATTCAAACGAATTTTTTGATAACAATAAGAAAACGCTAATATTATTTAAAATAGGAGATTATTATGAACCCATTTATTTATTAGAGGATAAGTCTGACCGATTTCAGGTTACAAGAATGTTTAATTTAAGGAGTTCGGATATTTTGCCGAATGTTAAAAGCTTTTTAGAATTAATCCGCACATCATTAAATAACAAGTGTGTTCCGTTGGCGAGTTTACCCCGGGTTTATAAATTTAAGAAGAATGTTCTCTTAGTTAACGTTGTTAGTATTTTATTAAAAAAGGGTTATGAAATTAAAGAACAGGTATTAAATTATGATTCACAAGTAATCGGGTTAACAATAGAAAAATCGGGGGATCGTGGGTTTATTCCAATCGCTCCCTCTGCAATTATTATGGACCTAACCCCAGGATATAAATGGATGGACAGCGATGAATTATGGGATACATATGAAAATACCCTGAACTTTTTAAGTAAAATAGCACAGGATACTGAATTGCCCACTACGCCCAAGCTTAAAATGTTGGAAGATGGAATGATAGTGGGTATTTTAACCGAAACGAATCAATTTGTAGCAATTTCACGACCAGTGCAAGATACATATGGAGAAGATTTGCCCAGTGTGGATAATATGGATTATGACAAAGCCGACCTGATTACAAAAGAAACAGGGTATGATATGGCTCGTATAAAATATGTTAAAAATATAAAGTTGGAAACCAACTTTTTTAATGTATTTCGGAACACAGTTCGGATTTTATTTGGAAAATATAAATATAAATCCATCAGAGAAAGTATTGAGTCCACAATAACCAACGAGAACCTTTCCTATAATGAAAAACTTACAAATAGTGTCAAAGCATTAGAAGAGTTGTTGCGGGATAATGTAGTCTTTGTAAATTATGATAAAGATATATTAGAAAAACTAACAACCATTGCAAGCTGTGTGCCTGTTGAAGGCTGTGAGTCTAAAAGATATTGTTTGTTAAGCCAGGGTACCCAATGCAAATTGGTTATTCCCAAAAAAAATCTAATAAATGATATGGATAATGAAAAAATGTATTTTGGCAGAATGGCAGATGAGTTATTGCGCTACAATCGTATTAATCAATTTATATTTCAACCAAAGAATTTCCTGACCTTTTCTGAACTAAAATATAATTTAAAAGATGACGAAATAATTTTATTACAATCTTTATTAACCCAGAAATATTTTGAGGATTTAGTTCCCAGGGATGAAAATAAATATATACACCAGAATACATATGAAACAGCAATTCCTTTAAAAACACAACAATATTCTGACGAGGTTGATGTAGCCAATATGGAAATAGTTGAGGAAGAAACACTGCAAGCACCCGTAGACAATTGTCCTGCGCCCAACAAAAAATACCTTTCGCATAAATGGAAGCCTGAATTTGGTAAACACTTTTTTGAATTAGAATTTGAAAATACGCCAGATATATGCACCTTTAATATTATGTTAACGATTATAAAGATTCATGACCAAAATAATGATTACACCATTCAATATTTAAAAGAGGAATTAGTTTTAGAATATAACAAATACAAGGAATGGGAACAAAACATATTGTTGATTTTAAAAAATCAGGGGAAATTTAAAATGATGCAAGAAGTTATAAAGAACAAGGTGAGTTTAGATGTGCTTATAATGAGTGAAGCCTATTACTTAACAAACCTTGATATTTTAATGCTGTCCAATAGGTTTAAAACCCCAATTGTATTTTATTCGGGAACGATGTTAAAGGAAACAAACCTTCCCATTTTAATATTTAACCCTGATAAAACAAAGCCAGATGCATACTATTTTATAAAATCACCTGGTATTCTACCTAATAAGAAACCTAAATACAGGCTTATAATTAGCTCAAAAAAGAATAAGATTTTTATTCCTATTAATATGCTTAATAATTCAAATACATCAACGACCATAAATTTACGTGAAAATATCACAAACGATGCAGGGTTAGATCTTAAGAATTATATTACTACATATATTCCTGAAAAAAGGAAAAAAAGACGATTGGTTCTAAATGATGGCAATAGATGAGTTGTCTATTTCGTTTAAAACCTCTCTAAAGCGCATAAGGTGTTGATAGTAAACATTATCTGAATCGGTTGTCTCAACTGTTGTCCAACCCGTCGCTGTTGTCTCAACTGTTTCTTCACTCGTGGCAGTCCAAGCAGTATCTGAGGACGCACTGGCAGTTTCATTTGAAGATATAGAACTATCCGCATCCGAAATTTCCGCATATATTCTATCCGAGGATAAATTACGAGGGGTAACTGGTGGGGTATGCGTGATAACCCGGTTATTATATGAACGGCACGCTTCTCCCAACTGTAACTCATATGAACCATAATGTGGGTTTAAACGAGCAAAACGAACAAGTTCCTTGGTTAATTTATATTCGGACCGCAGTTTTAGTTCGGGATTTATTGAATAAGATGACAATAAATAGGTTTTTAGATATATTTTAAATGTATCTATTATATATACTGACGGATAATCCAATTGTATATTTAATAATAGGATATTTCTATATTTTTGTAACATATTTTCTGTATGATTTTTTTTTTGTGTATAAGTAGCGTTTCTTACAAATTCATGTATAGAAATATCGCGCAATATGGCTTCATTTTGGTAAGCAAAGGCAGATAAATCAAAATCAACCATAAAGTATTGGTGAAATAAAAAAGACAAAAGATAACTGCTATCTTTTATGATATAATAGATGGAATAAAGTATTGCGTTAGTGAATCTAACATTAGTATATGGATTTTTAATAGGTAGAGGCTCACAAAAAAAGTTTGCTGAATTAGAAAGGGATTTGTTAATAATAGTAATTAAATCGCTAATCTTAAAATTATATTTAATATTGTTATGTAAAATAGTTGTAATTGTGTTTACCTTGTAATTAGATAATGGTCTCATATATAAATCCATATCATTGTCGTAATATTTTGTTTTTTTATATTTATAAGCATATGCAAATTTGTTCAGTGCCCAATAATGTTGTTGAGCTTTACAAAAATTATATAAAATGAAATTTTTACGGACAACACAAATCATACTGTTATCTAAGACATTTTTTAAAATTGTAAACTTCTTTTTTGTTGAGTAAATTTTCAATTCGACATTCAACACATTTATGAAACTATAATATACAAAATCTCTATTAATTATGCTATTTCTATTATTTGGAAATGCATAACATATTTGATATATGTCCACTTCGGGAAATAAAAAATTCATAAAATAAACAAATAGATTCATAATATGTTTGTTTATTTTATGAATCTATTTGTTTATTATCTTTTTATTAAAAGCAATCACGTTATTTCCAAAAACAATATTTATTTACATTAAAATCCTGGGTCGTAATCGTTATCCGCATCGCCAAGATTTGATTCTGGGATATCTTCAATGTTATTAACTATTGCAATGTTATTAATACTACATGGGTCATCAGGATTATCTAACAATCCAAAACTATCGGTTATGGTTTGGTCGTAATTATCTTCCGTCCACATTTCCTCTTCTTGTTTTGCCATTTCATCCATATCCAATACAACCTGAAAACAACTAGTACCAAAATAGCCTTCTTGTCCACACATTACATTTGCTGACACTCCACGCATTGTGTCCAGTTCAGCATGCCGCGCTGCTCTTAAAAACATTTCCGGTGTTTCCTCAAACGAAGCCTTGGCAATGGGTCCAATGTCGTCATTATTGATACCATGTCTAAATATTGAGACCATCTTATCCTTTGTGGTCATGCGATCACATAATAGACTTAAATGGTGATAATTAATATAAGTGCTATCAAATTCAATAACATCCGAAATTTCATTGAAAATAGCTTGTCGTGCAGCTTCAATGCCCAATACGCTCCGAATCTCCTGAATGTCATTTGTAAACGTTTTATTACTATTAATATAATCTAAGCTTAATAAGTCTAACAAATTGGTTCCCACGGTGTCTAATACCCATATATCGTTTTGAACAAATTCCCCACCTACCTTCTTAACATTATTTGTAATTTTTCTTGGGACGACCTTAGATATATTTTTGATCCCTCGTAAAATTAAACTATCCAACAATTGACTTTGGAAATTTTGCAGATAATAAATCTCATCTGTCTGGTCTAATGAATCGGCACCCTTCTTTTTAACCTTTGAGGTGTCCAGTCTAATCCTGAATATCAATTTATCAGAATTATAATCGTCATAAACACATGATACCTGTTCAGGCCAGGCGCGTTTAATTGCAAAATTAACATCATCCATTGTAATGTTTTTCTCTAACATCATCTCTGGATTCATTTCCATACGAACAATCCAATTTGAATTGTTCTCATTCTGTTCCACCTCTAAACAGTCTGTGACTAAAGTTTTATACTCATAATATAATCGTAAGGTTTCCGAATCTTCCTCAATTAAAGTATTATGATCATTTGGATCAAAACATATTTTAACCTGGTTTACAATCTCACGTAGTTTTGTGTGCTCTAATTTAAGCATTATGTCCTGGGCTTTTTCCTGACTTTCCTGGTCACATTCTTTTAAATACACTGTGCAAGACGGATTCTTCGGATTTTCTGATAATGACAAGATTTCCTCAATACGTGGAACACCACGAGTAACGTTTGATTTTGATGCAACACCTGCAAAATGAAACGTATTCAGAGTCATTTGCGTTGTGGGCTCTCCCACACTTTGTGCTGCAATCATACCAACCATTTCGCCTGGTGCTATAATTGCTTTATGATAAACAGTTACAATAGTATTAAGTAAAACGATGAGTGCTTTCCTGTTAAATCTCTTAACCATCAGTATTTCCTTTGGTGATAAATAATAGAAGTAGAGCGTTTTAAATAATTCATTCGGTGCGGTATAATGATTGTTAGATAATTTATTAAAATACATTTCAACCAGTTCAAAGGCTTCAAGTGGTGTAATATCCACTAAGGCATTAATGCTCAGATTTTCCTGCCCCTGAACATTATTAATAATATGTGTAAACGCCACGGGCAAATGAACACGTTTATCATTACGGTATCCAAAGACATATTTCACTATATGATCCCGCGCTTCTATCATATAATCAATATAGAACTTACATTTAGAATTTGTTTCTAATTTCTGAGATTTAATTCTTCGCAAAGCAGTCGCTGTATAGGCTGTGGTATACACCTCACTTGTTAGACTATCTGCAGGCATTTGGTAATGTGCGAATATATCCTCTAATGACATTGAGACCAGTGGCAATGTTTGGTTCTCGATCTTTGTGGTGTCAAAGCCATCGTCGCCATACAAATATTGAATGATTTTGTTTTTATGATTTCTGACAGTAACATCATAGTGTGCCATTAAATCTTCCATTCCCTTAATAAGCCGCCGCTGAATATAACCCGTTGAACTGGTTTTTACAGCTGTATCAATCAGACCAACACGCCCACCCATTGCATGAAAGAAGACCTCTTGGGGTGTTAAACCAGAAATAAAGGAGTTTTCCACAAAACCTCTCGCTTCAGGAGAATCGTCGTATTTGGTAACATGAGGCAACGTGCGCGAACCAAAGCCGTATGGAATCCGCTTACCATCAACGTTTTGTTGTCCTAAGCACGAAACCATTTGTGATATATTAAGATCACTGCCTTTTGAACCTGCATTTACCATAATAACAAACCTGTTGTCTTCGGCTAAACTTTTTCGTCCAATTTTTCCTGCTTCTGAGGAAGCCTGATTTAATATATTGTTTACTTCAGTTTCAAACTGTTCTTTATTAGATTTACCAGTTTTATTTTCAAAAACACCCAGCTGAACCTGATCTATTAAAGATTGTACTTCCATTTTTTTTTCTGTAATGACACCGACAATGGTTTCATTTGTTAAATTGTCGGCAATTAGGTCACTAATTCCAACACTATAGGCGCTTATTTTCATATATTCGGTAACAATGTTTTGTATATCATTAACAAATTGTGCTGATTGAGTTGCGCTAAAATCGTTAAATATTCTACTAATTAACCCTGTTGAGCCAGCACCAAACACACCCTTGTCTATTTGTCCTCTAATATAGTCGCCATTCTTAATCTCTAGAACATGATTAGAATCCTTATAATTTTCGCCCTCAGTAAATCCATTGGTTTTATGTTTTATGGTTAGTGGAGGTAATATTTGCGATAATATTTCAAAACTATTTGTGCGCCTTGAGTTTGATATTTTATCGGGGTTCACATCTGCAATTGCCATTAACAAATTCATGGCATGTCGCGGCGAGAAGGTAATGTTTTTACGTGTGAGACGGTATGCACCCAATAACGAGTCTTGAAAAATTCCAATAATAGATTTATTGTCGGCTGGACTAATAATTTGATTTCTAACTGCCGCTAAATTAGCCAGTTCGGCAGACGACTCGTCATCCTGAGGAACATGCATATTCATCTCATCACCATCAAAATCGGCATTATAGGGCTTTGTTACACCAACATTTAATCTAAAAGTGTCCCCAATACGCATCACCTTAACGCGGTGTGCCATCATAGACATTCTGTGTAGTGTCGGTTGCCTGTTAAATAAAACCCAATCTCCATCCATTAGATGTCTGTGCACGATGTCACCGTCTTCAAGGCGCAAAGAACTGCGGTCAACATACCTAAGCGAAATATTATCCCCATTCTTTTTTTCCAAAATCTTTGCTCCAGGATAAACTTCTGTGCCGTTTTGAACCAAACGCATCAGAAATTTTCTGTTAAGAGCATTTACCACTATGGGTCGCGACAAATTTTTAGCAATCTTCATCGGCACGCCTAACTCTTCAATCGTTAAATTCGGATCTGGAGTAATAACCGAGCGCGCACTAAAATCAACACGCTTTCCCATGAGGTTGCCCCTAACACGCCCTCCCTTACCATTTAATCTTTCGCGAACTGATTTTAAAGGTCTGCCAGACCTTTGGGCGACCGAGGCAACTCCTGGTAATTTATTGTCGGCTAATGTCGCAATATAATATTGTAACACGGTTGTCCAATCGTCAATTATATTAGATGCAACATTTAATGCTACCTTCTCCTGAAGTGTGGTATTCGCCTTGAGAATGTTGACCAATATATGACTTAAATCATCCTCGCTGCGCTGTTGAGCATCATGCTTGACCGATGGACGCACAGCAGGTGGCGGAACAGCCAGCACTTGACAAACCATCCAATCTGGTCTTGAAAATACTGGACTAAAGCCCATAAAACTAACGTCTTCGTCTGAAATCCTCCTAAAGTTTTTTATAACGATTTCGGGTATTATTTTCATAGATAATTTATCAGAATTTGAGTCTTCGTCATTATTTAAACCCTCGATGTTATCCCATTCAGCAATGAGTGTTGCTAAGCCTTCCTTCTTAATTTTATTGGGTTGCTTGCACCCACAACCATCATCACTCTCCTCTCCACACCGTTTCACCTTACTCGCAAGTGGGAAAACCATATTCCAACGTCTGTAGGAATCCAGTTTTAGCAAATGTTTGTATTTATCCTTACTAATTAATAGCTTACTGCATTTAAAACAAATACACCGTAATATTTTAACAATAGTATTTAAATATTGAATATAAAATACGGGTCTTGCTAACTCAATATGACCAAAATATCCAGGAGTATTAATATAGTCCAGCCCGTCCGTGGGACAGATGAATCCAGGTTCCAGACAACCCATTCTTGGATCAAAAAGACCCCCAATCACGGGTTTATTATTAATATATGTATCACGGGTGGTTATTTCAGCAACCGACCCATTTCTAATTTCCTCGGGTGAAAGAATGCTAAATTGCATCCCTAAAATTTTTGAAACATTCTGTTGTTTTGGCATTCTCTTATATTATGTTAATAATATTTAGATTGTTTTCAATTTTAAAATTAAATTGAAACCGATATAAATATCTAGGGTTTATATACATATAATGAAAGGCAAGGATAAGACACATCAATATAACACACGCTCCAAAAAAGTGCACCAAGATAAAAAATATAAACATAAGCGCAACGAATCATCTGATGATAGTGGTTCTGATAGTGAAGAAGAATTAAATATGCAAGATTATCAAAACCTATTAGCCAGAATATTCCCTTCAAAATATATGCAGAGTAAATCTAAAAGATCGAGCAAATCATCTAAATATGATGATCCAAAAGAAACTATTAAAACACTAAAAATGATCCGTGGTTTTTATCAAAAGGAAAATAATAAACACATGGTAAAGGACTGTGATTTTGCCATTAAAGAAATGCAATCTGTTGGAAAAACACAAAATATGGTAAATGACTATGATTTGGCCATTAAAGAACTGCAAAATAAAAAAAAGAAATATAGTAAAAAAAATGAATCGGATAATGAATCTGACACCAGCGAAGAGGAGGATGATGATGAGGATACTAGTGAAGACGCCAATGATGACGACGACTCTGATGAGAGTGCTGGCGGAGAAGACAATTCTGATGAAGAGAGCGGTAGTGGCGACAGCGAATCTGAAGACGAATGTGCTAGTGACGAGTATGAATCTGATGAGGAAGAGGACGAAATTGTCATTGAAAGTGGTGGTAATAAATTTAATATTATTTTTACGATGGGAAATACTGATAATGAAGACCAATACGATGCCGAAGATGAGGAGGAAAGTGAAGACGACGTTGAAACCGATAGTGAAGACGACAGTGAAGTCGAAGGCAAGACAGAAAAATCTAACAGTAAGAATCAGCAGCTATTAAACGATAATGAAATTCTTCATAAATTTCAAACAATGGCTAAAGAACTCTTGAAAAAGGATAAAAAAAGTAAGGTTCTTAGAAATATTAACTCTAATATTAAAGATATTGATCGCAAAATTAATAAAAATAAATATAAGAAAGAACGAAAACTTCGGACAAAAAATACTGATTCCTTTAAAAAACTTCTAAGTAATAAAAACTCATTAAATGATATTAAGTTCTTTGAAAAAAAACTCTCTATTGTGGAGCAAGAAAAAATGCTTACTGAAATGACGGCTGTCAACAAGCATACAACCATTGATAAACCGTATCGTCTCAAACTGTTAGAGTCGAAAATACCCGCCTCATTCAAGGGCATGGCGTTGAAAAAAGTTGCAAGCCTCCGCTACATGGATCACGGTAGTGGTGAATATCACAAAATGAAGACATGGGTGGATAATTTCATGCGTATCCCCTTTGGGATTTATAGGAGTATTCCAGTGACCATGGAAGATGGACAGGATAAATGTACTGAATTTATGAGCAATGCCAAAGATACATTGGATGCATGTGTTTATGGAATGAATGATGCGAAATTGCAGATTTTACAGTTGGCTGGGCAGTGGATTACAAATCCAGGTGCAATAGGAACCGCGGTTGGTATTTATGGTCCTCCGGGGACAGGCAAAACTACACTTGTAAAGGATGGTTTTAGTAAAATCTTGGGACGTGATTTTGCGTTTATTGCGCTTGGTGGAACAAGTGATGCTGCTGGCTTAGAAGGACATTCTTACACATATGAAGGCGCCATTTGGGGGAAAATCGTAGAGATCTTAATGCAATGCAAAAGTATGAATCCGATCATTTACTTTGATGAGTTAGATAAGATCAGCAATACTCCAAAGGGTGAGGAAATCATTGGTATTTTAACCCATTTAACAGACACTACACAAAATAGTCAATTTCATGATAAATATTTTGCAGAGTTAGATTTTGATTTAAGTAAATGTTTATTTATCTTCAGCTACAACGATGAACACAAGGTTAATAACATGTATTCGGTGCTGAGAGATCGCATGTATCGCATTGAAACCAAGGGCTACAAGACCAAGGAAAAGATTACGATTGCAAATGATTATTTGCTACCAAAAATCCGTGAGCAAGTAAAATTTGAAAAGGGAAATATCATTTTAGAGGATACTGTATTGGAACACATTATAGAAAAATATACGGAAAAGGAGGAGGGTGTTAGAAATCTGAAACGGTGTCTTGAGATTATCCATACAAAGCTAAACCTGTATCGTTTAATTAAACCAGAGTCGTGTCTGTTTGGAGAGGAAAAAACGATAGAAGTGGCATTTCCAATGACAGTTACCGTGGAAATAGTTGATAAGTTAATTAAAACCAATGACAAGAACAGTGGTCCCCCGATGGGTATGTATGTTTAAGGGAGAAAACTTTTAAAAAACAAAACTTTTAAATCAAAAATTTAATTTTTTTTGCCATAGATATTTCCAAAATATAACATAAATATAATCTAATAAATTATATTTATATGAATTTTCCTTTTTTATTGTCCTTGAAACACGGTATGGAAACAACATGTACTGAATTAAAAACCATGCAGGAAAACTGTAAATATATTACAGACAATGACTTTTTAACTGAACAAAATGATCCACACCAATTATTTATAGATTATTGCATATCTTCATATCGGCACCGCGATGCTTTTCTTAAAAGCCAAGAAGAACTGTTGTTCAAGGTCACATATATAATACACAAGGAATGTAAACATGATTGGGTAATAGATTGGGTAGATGAAACACCAGATAAAACAAACAGAATTAAATACTGTCAATATTGTGAACTCACAGAAGCTTAGCGGCGCTTGTGCTTGCGGCTCTTACGTTTGATGATCTTACGTTTGATGATCTTACGTTTGATGATCTTACGCTTGCGGCTCTTACGCTTGCGGCTCTTACGCTTGTTGCTCTTACGCTTGGTGCCGCCGCGGTCAGCGTCTGGTTTTAAAATGTTTGTAACACGTCTTTTTGGAAGGGGGGCGAATTCTGCCCGCACGCCTCGTGCGTCAAGGCGACGTGTATCCTTAAAGCTTGATTCATCGTGGCTCTTTATCAACCCTTCCCAGTCTTCCTGTTCTGGTTCCATTTTAGCTTTTCTCGCCGCTTTTCTCGTCTTTCTTCTTAACTTTGCCATCTTTTTCATTAGGAGTACGTTTTGTTTTGTAAATGGTGTGTGTGGTCTCGTTGGATAATGTTCCATTGTTATATAAATGATAAATAAAATAAAACTTTTAGAAAAAGCTATATTTTATAAAGGGGTTTGAGGGAATTATTCCTCATTAATATTGACTTGCATAAGTGCGATTCCCGCCGCGCTGATTAAGATATTGCGCTTGTTCGGGACTCAGGCAAGCACATCCTAAGGAATTAGAATATGAACTAGCAGGACCAGTGCAGCATTCTGGTGTGAATTTATTATTAGCTAAAAAGTCCATTTGTCCTTCTGGTAATGGGACTGGACCACCCTGATTTGCCTGAAGTCCTTTACTCCATTGCGACCAGCCTGATGAACTTGCTGAGCTTGCATTCGTATTTTCCCAACTACCCCTAACACCGGTCCCGATATTATAATCCGTGGGGGCAGCATTTTTTGTGTGAAATCCTTCTCTAGAAGCACACGAGCATAAAAGCGAACCACCTATCATAATACCCAAAACAAGTAAAACTATTATATTAGTTAATTTCATACGTTGACCAAATAATGAAACGTTCATTTATATAATATACATATAATATTTATTTCAAATTATCTTCTATTGCTGCGTTATAGTGTTTAACTCTAATATCGTCTATGTTAAAATATCCAGTGGTTGTAATCATTTGATATAAAACATCGGGTTTTTTCAAAGTTAATAATTTTACGCCTAAAGGCTTTTTATCAAACTTAAGATTAAATCCTACAATAATTGTATTATCAAAAACATATTTCGTTAATGGTTTATTATTGCCTTGTATTACAATAATACTCGTCACTATCTCTCCTGTATCTAGAATATCTCCTGGAGCTAGTTCACAAATTTCTACCTGGTCTGCTGCTAATTTTATGATTGTTGACCCTACTAGACCGTTATCAATAAATTTATTAATATCTTTATTATTAAAACTTTCTGGTAAATCTGAACAATTTTTTCCTAATTTTTCTAAATCTATATCATCCAGTTCATCCCAGTCCGAAAATATCATTTTATTAATTCTGATGGTTTTTGAATCGGTATTTAAACAATAAATGTGTTTTTCTTCATATTTTTCTATTAATACACTATCAGGGTGCTGCTCAACATGTATCCATCCAAGTTTGTTATGATATATGTGGTGAGAACTGCTGACAACAACACCATTTAATGTAGACATGGGTATATTTTTAGCCAAACTGACCATTTTTCCTGTAACACGACTGTTGTCAAATAAAAGATCCCCTATATTAATATCCTTAATGCAGACCTGTTTTTCATTTTTTAATTGTATTAAGGTATTTTTATCAAAACAGAAATCAAAGGAGGGTGTTGGTAAATCTAGGAAGGTCATACCAAATGCTTGGGTCCCAATAGTTTGTAATATAATATAACTAACCAATTGAACAATAAAAAAGATTAATTCAGGTATAAATACTGTTAAAAATAACACAAACCCTTGTATTTCACTAACTACTCCATATATCGTCGCCGCTATACCAACCCCCAATGTAAACGGGTTGGTAAGCTCTGGTGCACCCATAGAAATAGCAAAATCCCCGATTATCTCCCAAAGGTAAGCCCCCCAAAATTCCTCGGTTAGAACTGCAAAAGTTGCCATTGTCAACATAAAAAACCCCGTCATCATCGCAGAGAAACTTGACATAAAGGTTACAAATACACCAACAAAAAAATACAATATAACATATATTATTGTGTGTCCCTGAGTAAACAATTCATTCATTATATTTATTACCGCCGAAATGGCTATTCCTACATTAAACAACATATCGCTAATGGCTGTTATTATAGCTTCTAATGCTACCCTTATGTTATCTATCATCGCCAGTGTATCGTTTAAGAGGACCTGAGTGGCAGCTGTTGCATCGTTTAACCCAGTCATTAAATAGGTAAATGGCAATGTAGCATACTCCATAGCACTGGTTACTATATTTTGAATGCAATCAGAGAAGTTGTCCTTTGTGAACTCAAATGCAGTTTGATCATCGGGTTTATTAATAATTCCTACAAAAGGCATAACATTAGGACGACATCGTTGGTTAGCCCAATCCTCTTTAATTGGTTCTAAATGATTAAGCATATAAAAATAAGAGGTTACTAGAAAAAAAACCAATATTATAAATATGCATAGTGCCTTATTTGCTGGATAATCTGTGCCAAAATGAATTCCTTTTTTTAAAATGTTATCTAATAATTTATTCGTATTTTTTACAGTTTCCATTAATATATATGAATAATATATATATTAATTTTTGTCTTCCCAATCGTGATATATTAATTTTTGTCTTCCCAATCATGATATATTTTATCACCAATAGGAATAATATGATTATTTGTGATTAAACAAACAAGAGTGTCTGATGTCCGATTACTTTTAATGGCCTTTTTAAAATTTTTAACCAACACAAATGCCTTTTGTTCAAGATCGTATATTAAATGTGAGCCCGTTACATACACAATTTCGCCATTTTCACCACCCGGAACTTCATATAAATTATCGTAAATATTATTATTGTTATCTAAATTAGATATGTTTAATGTTGACAAAACCCTAGTATCATTCATTAATACATCATTAATCTTGATATCTTTCATTTTTGTATGCCCCTTTGTGGTTTTAATTAAAGTATCGGGGTGAAAGCATAACCATCCCCCAGATAAAGCAAAGACTGCTTCTCCAGGCCAACCATTTACTAACGATTCCAACAGATTTTGAGTACCAAGAGTTCCATATACAACAGCGACCATCGCTCCAACAAAAAGGTCAACCATGGTATAAAAAACATATATAACATTGGTGAATGCAACCGTAATGCCCATAAATACAGATGTTATGCTTGAAAGTGCGCCACTCATTCCGCTGCCACTGGTTCCATCTGAATCATCTGAATCATCTGAAGTGCCACGTATATTTGAGAGCTGTCCAAATGAATCGGTTAATGAATCACTCATTGCCGTTTGGTTTTGCTGTATAGCATCCATACCCTGGGTTAAGGGTTGCAATAAGTAGGATGCCTGTGATGACTGTATTTCCTGTATGCATGTATTAAAATTATCGCCTATATCATGACCAAACAAACTTGCAAAAGGCATTACCACTGGATTACAACGATAATCTGGCCAATTATCCTGAATATTTTTGGTTCCAACTGCTAAAATATTAAATACATATAATATTATAAATATTATTATAATTACAAATGCTTGGAATGATTCCGACATAATCTATTAAAATATAATATTATAATAAATTTCAACTAAAGCATCCCCATTTCAGGTATTTCCCACCCTTTGCTTTTCTTGATTTGCCCCCACACTTTATTTTTCTTGATTTACCTCTTCGCCTTCTTGATTTACCTCCACGCTTTATTTTCTTTGATTTACCTCCACGCCTTCTTTTCCTTGATTTACTTCCACGCCTTCTTTTCCTCTTCTTCCCACCACCCTGGCTACTGCTTGCGCTGCTGCTGCCGCTACTGCTTGCGCTGCTGCTGCCGCTACTGCTTGCGCTGCTGCTGCCACTACTGCTTGCGCTGCTGGTATCACTCCAATCCGTTGACCCCAAGGAAATTTTATTTGATTGAAGTTGGAGGTTTAATTTAGAGGCTGCGTTGGAAACAGTTGTAGTGGTAGTGGGACTAACTTCCACACCATTTGCTGGGGGAAATGTGGGCGCTGTTCTGCTGCAAGATGCTGGCGGAACTATACATTTGCCACCTTTATAGGTTTGCAACATTTTAGTATGTGCTTCTTGAGTTTTGGTCATATTTGCTTTCACTTGTTCGTTCGTGCTACCATTTTCAAGACCATATGTTTGATATGTTGGTACACTAATACATGAACTACTTTCTGAGGATGAACTCATATTATATATATATAATGTTTATATTTAAAAATATAATATTTCTAAATGTATATGAATCCACAAGAAAGAATCCAATTAGGTAAAATGATTGATGCAAATCAAGCAAAAGATTACACAGAGGATATTCGCAAAAAGAAACATAGTCATCTTATTCGTTGTGATGTTCAAACTTTGTTAAATTTAAAAAAGGACAACGCATTATTAGCCGAAACGAATCCAGAACAATTCGACAACCTATGTGTAACTCAATGCCAATTTTTGTTTAATAATTATACAGACATTTTTAACAAGGTTAAAAAGGAAGAAATAGACCTTTCCATTTTAAACAAATTACTAAATGTCTTGAAACAAATAGAAGGGAACAAAATAGACCAACACGAGGGCTCTGTTTCAGTTGGGAAACTGTTAAAACAAATTTATATAGACAGTGCCTTAAAAAAATCAGAAAATCTCGACAAAAAATATGGTGATGAAGAGGATGCGAATGAACCAATACCTATTTCTTGGCATGATTTCAAACGAATGAAAAATTGAAACGTTTTAATGCTTTCATAATATAGCAAATACAATGTCTCAAACCCAAACCCCCGAACCAATCCTTCCCATCACTACCGCTGTCGCCGCCGAGCCCGCTCCAAACTCATCTCTTGACAATTGTTTAAACGTATGTATTCCATGCTCTGGTTGTGCACTAGCGGTCGGGTTGGCTGCTGCTTATGTTGCTAATATAGTCTATTCTATTATGGCTTTAGTAGAGACATCCCATAAAGAATTACAGTCCATGTGTTCTGGAACGAATCTGTGGATTTATTTGCTTATAATCCTGATAGTGGGTTTTGGAAATAACAGGCAAGTTGCCAAGGAGTTGGCTGCCAAAGAAACCAGTTTTTGTATCACTATCTTTATCATGGCAGCTCAGCTTGGAATGCTGTCCTGGGGCACTTATGAACTTGCACAAGGTGGAGATTGTGGAGATGAGATCACGTCTAATCTCATATACACTATGGTATTTATTAATGTTGTCACGTCCTGGGTTCTTATTGGAGTCTTTATGGTCTATATTATTGGCGTAATTGTTATATTTTGTAAAAAATAAAACTTTTTAAAAAATACTTTTTAGAAAAGGTTTTTAATCAAAATGTTTTAAATTTTTTTATCAAAATGGGGACGTAATTCTCCGTGTAAAAATTGAAAAGCTTTATTATAATACCTACAAATACAATATGGGCTCAGGAGCTTCCACAGAAGAAAAATATGCCTCACAACAGCTTGCAAAACATTGTCCTCATATTAAACACGAACTTAATACCAGATTTAAAATCCAATCAAGAATTAATATGTATCCTGTTTATAATTTACAATTTGTTTATAATTTAGATGATAGTTGCGACTATCAACCTACTATGTATTGGGTTCATAGACCCTTAACAAGCAATATGACATCTGACCAACATAAGAAAATTGAAAAACTGAACGAGGAATACGCGTGGGCATGGGAGAATTTTGAATGGTATTATACTTCATATTAGTATATATTTATTAATTGAAAAATATATAATAGGAATATAATATATCTATAAAACCCATGGGGGCAAGTCACTCAGCGCACGAATTAAAAACATATTTTCCAGACTTATATGCCGATATTTCAACAGCAATTTTACATAACAACCAAAAAGTCGTTGGGTATACTCTTGGGAAAACAAATGGGGAAATTAACATTATGCCAAAATTATCCCCCCATATTCGTCTGCCTTTCACTGACGAAAGCTATCAAAATCGTCATGCAAAGTTAGAAAAGACGGTTTCATGTGCATGGCGAAAAACAGAATGGTTAACCTTGCTCTCACCCACTATTGTTGATAATACATTTGCATCCATTCTTAATAAAGAAATTATATATTTTAAAAAAATAAACGATTCAATAGAAATCCGACTCTCGGAAGCCGCCCACGAAGCTCTTGATGTCTCAGAAGCGTTTGAAAAAACACGACGTAATTATGATAAGGTAACAAAAACAACTTATGATTCCCGCATATTTATTGAAACAAAGGGCGCAAAGCACTGCCTTTAACCCCTCCTTCCTTTTGCCCTAATCTATTTTTTCCATTTCTCCGCGCCCATAAAAATAAACATCTAATAATATAATAAAGATGACAAATTATTTCAAAATATATGGTCAAATGAGAACTGGAACAAATTATATTTCTACAATATTAGAAAAAAATTTTCTTGACACAAAAGTATTTATGAATGTGGGTGGATGGAAACATGGTAAAATTATTGAAATCCCGAATAAAAAAGAATTAGTAAATAGAGTTGATAAACATACCCAAAAAAAAATTAATGTTTCTGAAACAATTAATTTTTTTAAAAAAAATACTGTTAAATTTATTGTGATGATTAAAAATCCATATATGTGGATAAATTCTATATGTAACTTTAACAATAAATCAGTAGAAAACAGCTCATTTATAATCGGACAAATTAAAATATGGAATACGTTATATACAAATTATAAACAATATATTGAAAGTAAAAAAGCATATTTAATAAAATATGAAAATTTAATACAAGATCCAGATAGCGTATTAGAAGATTTGATAAAAGAATTTAATTTGAAAAGAAAATTTAAAAACTCATTTAAATTAGAAACTAAAAAATTGCTTCCAAATTCTGATGCAAGTATTGGGAAATGCACAAACAACGATTTTGTTAAAACAAAATATATTAATCCTAATATTAATAAAAATTTATCAAAAAATATAATAGAAATTATAAATAATAATATTGATTTTAAGCTTATGGATTTCTACAATTATGACATCTATTATAATAACTAATCACCTTTTGTATAATCGAATTAATCTATGTTAGCTGACATCGGAATTATTCAATTCTTCCGTTTCCTAATGTATATAATCTACATGTTTACGTTTAGTTTTGTAAGATTTAGTTTGTCTCTTGGGTATCTCTAATTTTTCATTATTATTATATGCTTCTAACCATCTTCTGAGTATTAGGAGGAGGTTTTATGATAATTAAAATATAAAAATATTGAAATGTTTTAAATATATTTTTTTTAATTATATTAATGACTCAGACCCTGGTAATTGTTGAA
>Ga0114999_10002379_pt1 | contig 24854 bp, 13 predicted proteins | sample ArcticOcean_MG_C_3_FD_89820 | JGI IMG/M metagenome (GOLD analysis project Ga0114999, IMG submission 89820) | Marine microbial communities from western Arctic Ocean - ArcticOcean_MG_CB8_126 | ecosystem: Environmental > Aquatic > Marine > Oceanic | place: Arctic Ocean: Canada Basin | collected...
CGGAGGCGGAGACAACTACCGTGGTCTGGTTGACGATGTTGCTGTCTGGAGAGAAGCACTTCCCGAAGGATCCATTCAGGCATTAGCTGATGGATTGAGCCCGATTGGCGCAACGCAGGAAGATGATGACGGTGACGGGTTACCTGATTCCTGGGAGGAGAAGTACGGAGTCGATGATCCTGAAGGGGACGATGATAATGACGGGCTCACTAACATCGAAGAGTATGAATTAAGGACCAAGCCTAACAAGGCAGACACGGACGAAGACGGGCTCAGCGATGGCGCCGAGACCCAGACCGGTGTTTTCGTCAGTGCAACGGACACCGGAACCAATCCCAAGAAGGCAGACTCAGATAGTGATGGGATCCTAGACGGGGATGAAGTAACCGAGCCGTTCAGTGATCCCAATGACCCGGACGATCCACCACCTCCTCCATTCAGTGAGGCAGTGATCGGTCACTGGACCTTTGAGGATGGGGAAGAACTCACGGACTTAATGGGTAATTTCCCGGATCTGAAGCTCGAAGGGGATGCCGAAATTAACGATGGCTCACTTGATTTGAATGGGTCCGGAACAACTGCCTCTGGATGGGCATGGTCCTCAGGAGAATATCAAGGCCCCGAAATTACCAATAAGACTCTCGTATCATGGTTCACACTCGAGAGTTTATCAGAGCTCACCAAGGCTGGTTCAATCATTACCCTTGATAAGGTGACAGCGGACCAGTTCGATGGGATCATCTTTGCAGAACGTCAACCCAATCGCTGGATGAATGGCAGCAGTAATTTCCGAAGGACTCAAGATTTTAATCCTGGGGGCGAGGAAACGGTCACGGGCGAGGAAGTCATGGTAGCAATCACCTACGAAGACATCGGTGGTGGACAGGTAAAAGTGACGGGTTACAGGAACGATGAGGAAATTGGGTCCTACAATTCAGCTAATTTGAGAACGTGGCCTACTGGGGACGCAGAAATTATCTTTGGAAAACGGCACGGGGCACCTATGCCCGGAGGACCGGGGGCACTGGACGCTCTGATCCACGAGGCACAGATTTATGGCGCTACAGGTAATGCTGACGACATCATGGACCTTTATCTTTCTGGCCCTGGAGGCGGGACTGCACTGCAGTTCACTAACATTGACTACAATAGTGAAGACGGGAATTTCACTCTGGAATGGACCTCCAAACCGAATAAGACCTATGCCTTGTACTACTCAATGGACCTCTCTGACTGGGAAGCAGACATTGATGATAGTATAGTATCAGAAGGAGAAACCACTTCATATAGTTTCGAGCATCCGGAAGGGACAGAGGCCCGTAAAATATTCTTTCGAGTAATAGCTCAATAGACTTAGTAAAACAAAATACTAACTTTAAGTAACTCTCATCTAAAACGTAAGTTGAGAGCTGATAGGATGTTTTTTATGCCCATAATGACTAGCCAAGCCATAAATTCATAGTCATAGTAATCTCCATTCCTTATGACAAATTACCAAAGTATCTATGGATTGAGGAAACTATCCTCTCATTTTATGAGACTGGTGACGGTATTGTTTGCAATCCTTACTCTTACAATAAATTTACTCGGTAAAGAAAAGAAAGTAGGCCCGGAATGGTGGTCATTACAGCCAATAAAAAAAATTACACCACCAAAATTGGATGATCGTGGGTTGGCTTTAAATCAAGTTGATGCGTTCATACAAAAAAAGCTCGCAGAAAACAAACTTGCTCCGTCAAAACCCGCAAGCCCAAGAACACAAATCAGACGCCTCTATTTTGATTTGATAGGCATTCCACCGGCACCTGAAAAAATTGCTGAATTCGAAAAGAATCCATCCGATAAAGCATACGAAAAAATAGTAGATACCCTACTGGAATCAAAACACTATGGTGAACGCTGGGGCAGGCATTGGCTTGATATTGCAAGGTTTGGGGAAAGTGATGGGTTCGAAAGAAACAATCCAAGGAATAACCTTTGGCCCTTCAGAGACTGGGTAATCAAAGCTCTGAATGATGATATGCCGTACGACGAATTCGTCAGAATGCAAATAGCAGGTGATATTATAAAACCAGGAAAGGATGGGACCGCTGCCGTGGCATTTCTGGCAGCTGGTCTGCACAATACTGTTGTCGGCGGGAGTGAGTTCATGAAAAAAACTGCTCGTCAGGATGAACTCGAAGAGATTGCCGGTACCGTTGGACAAACATTTTTTGGACTCACCGTGAACTGTGCAAGATGCCATGATCATAAATACGATCCCATCTCACAGAAAGAATACTATCAGTTAACTTCAGCATTGGCCGGTGTCTTCCATGGAGAAAGAGACGTTCAAGACAGTGAATTTGTCGAGCAGGTCAATGAAATTGAAAAAGAGATTAATGGGCTACAGATTCGACTCGGAAAAATAGATACAGTAATAAAAGAAAGAGTCCTTAATAATCGTGCCCAAGAACCTCCCAAAGAAAAAAGCAAAGGGCCCGCCCCCATAGCAAGATGGGAATTCGATCAAAACTTAAATGATTCCATCGGAACCATGCATGGGAAGGCATCCGGAAATGCTAGACTAGAGAATGGGGGCCTTGTACTTGACGGAAAAAATTCATTCGTCAGTACTGCGCTAATGAGTCGAGATATACAGGAAAAAACACTCGAAGCATGGGTCCGACTCGATGGCCTGGACCAAAGAGGAGGCGGAGTGATTAGCTTGCAAACTAGTGACAGCATCATCTTTGATGCGATCGTCTATGCAGAAAGAACACCTAAAGCTTGGATGTCTGGGAGTGATACTTTCAAACGCACTCAACTTCATCAAGGCCCAGAAGAAAAGAAAGCAGATCAGGAGCCTACTCATGTAGCTATCACTTATAAGAGTGACGGCACCATTACAAGGTACCGGGGAGGTCAGCCTTATGGAAAAGCTTACAAGACCGGGATCATTAAATACGAAAAAGGGAAATCTGAAATAATATTTGGAATGAGGCACGGAAAAAAAGCTGATAGCAAGAGAATGCTTTCAGGAAAAATATTGCGCGCCCAGCTCTACGATAAAGCGCTCAACCCTGCAGAGATCGCGGCATCCGCCGGAACCGAATCCAACTTCGTATCAGATGAAGAAATTCTTGCCTTGATAACTGATGACGAAAAAATCAAGAGGGATAATATCAGCTCTAAAATCAAAGAACTAAATGACAAGGCAAACAATTTTCGCTCGCAAAGAAAAACCAAAATCTATTCGGTCGCAGCCAGGTCTAATCCCGGACCCACCTACGTATTAAATAGAGGACATGCTCTTCAACCTAAAGAAAAAGTGAATCCCGGTTCAGTGAGCGCGGTGACCGGTCCTGATGCAAATTTTGGCCTTCCCGCCGACGCAGCAGATTCGGAACGGCGCAAAAAATTAGCTGAGTGGATTACTGATTCAAACAACCCTCTATTTACAAGAGTCATTGCCAACAGAGTGTGGCATCATCACTTTGGAATAGGCTTGGTAAAAACTCCCAATGATCTTGGTTTTAATGGTGGAATCCCCAGTCATCCAAAACTTCTGGACTGGCTAGCCACGGAACTTAAAACAAATGATTACAGCCTAAAACATCTGCACCGCTTAATGGTTAACTCAAGGGCTTACCGTCAGTCCTCGATGCCTAATCCAAAAACAATAAAAAATGATTCCGATAATCGACTTATTTGGCGCAAATCACCAACAAGAATAGATGCTGAGAGCCTAAGAGATGCCATGCTGAAGGTCTCTGGAAAATTAAACACCACAATGGGAGGGCCTGGGTTCCGGGACGTTACTTTCAGGTCATTGAATGGAACCACCTATTACACACCATTTGACAAGGAAGATGAATCCCTTAACAGAAGGACCGTTTACCGGTTCAGCCCTCGTGGTCAGAGAAGTTCGATACTTGACGCTTTTGATTGTCCGGATCCATCAACTACTGCACCAAGTCGATCTACCACTACGACACCGATCCAGGCACTTGCTCTATTAAATAATGCGTTCGTACTTCGGATGGCAGAAGGATTCTCCAAACGGTTAAAAGAAGAGAATCAGGACAAGATCAGAGAGCAGGTCATTCGAGCATATGAATTGGCATACGGCAGAAGACCTGATCCAGAGGAAATTCAACTCGGCCTTACCCTTTCAAAAGATCACGGTTTGCAAGCACTCTGCCGCGTCCTCTTTAATAGCAACGAATTTGTAGTAATCGATTAAACATGAATCCAGACCGACGTGATTTTCTTAACTGGAGCATTCAGGGCACAGGAGCCACTGCTTTCACTAACCTCCTCCTAAAGGATCAAGTGCAGGCATCTGAAACTTCTCTAGTAACCCATTATCCAGCCAAAGCAAAAAAAGTCATTCATATATGTTTGGTAGGTGGAATGAGTCATATCGATTCTTTTGATCCTAAGCCTTATCTAACAAAAAATCACGGCAAAGAAGCTCAACTTTCTGAAAAACCGGACATATTTTTTGGCCGTGTAGGGCCATTGCGCGGAGCCGATTGGGAGTTCAAGCCCAGAGGAAAGAGCGGACTAATGGTTTCTGAAATGTTCCCACACATAGCAGAACAGGCAGACAAAATAACTGTCATCCGTTCAATGATAACCCAGTCAGCCAACCACACTCCTGCACTATTCTTTGAAAATAGCGGTTTCGAATTCAATGGTTATCCTTCAGTTGGTAGTTGGGTCTCCTACGGCTTAGGAGCAGAGTCTGAATCGCTCCCGTCCTATGTCATTTTACCTGATGGACGAGGCGATCCTAACGGGGGCGCCTCTAACTGGTCCAATGGTTTCCTCCCCGCTCAGTACCAAGGGGTCCGTTTTGGAAAAGGAGAAAATCCAATCAGGGATCTTTTCCCTGCCAGAGAAATTTCTGATAATGAGGAACTCCAGTCCCGGCAATTACTCAACCGCCTGAACAATAAGCATCATGACAAAACCCAAATTGATGATCTTCTTGAGGCCAGAATCCGAAGCTATGAACTGGCCGCGAAAATGCAGCTTTCCGTACCGGAGGTAACGGACCTTGGCGGTGAGACTGAACAAACCAAAGAAATGTATGGGATCGGCAAGGATCTGACCGATGACTGCGGAAAGAGGTGCCTCCTTGGTCGGAGGCTCTTGGAACAGGGCGTACGATTTGTGCAAATATTTTCAGGTGGACCAATAGGCGGAAGTCCAAGAGCAAGCTGGGACGCTCATGAGAACGTGAAAGAGAATCATGGCAAGGAGGCGACTAGAATCGACAAACCTATAGCAGCCCTGCTAGCTGATTTGGAACGTAGAGGGATGCTTGATGAAACGCTTGTACTGTTCACAACTGAGTTCGGAAGAACCCCATTCGCACAGTCAGATAAAGGAAAGGTTGGTCCCGGAAGAGATCATAACAAGGGGGGCTTCTCAATATGGATGGCAGGTGCTGGACTCAAGCCAGGAATTAGTCATGGAGTAACTGATGAGATTGGATGGAAGACTGCAGAGGATCCTGTCACTTGGCAAGATTTTCATGCCACAGTTATGCATTTACTTGGAATGAATCACGAAAAATTGACCTTCTATCATAATGGTATTGAACGACGATTAACTAACGTTCATGGAAAATTGATTAGTGAGATCCTCGCCTGATAAATAATCAATCGAAGAGTTCGAGTTGCCGGTCCTCACACGAACTATGCACTTATAAATATGGACAAAGAAAATCAAGAAAGCCAACCTCTTAATCTCATTGTCAGGAACGAGGATGAATCAGAGAGAGAACCAAGTGCATGCGGTCACCGGTACAGATTGCTAAGCCGTGAGGATGAAGGGATAGCTGCTTGGGCACATGCAGTAGACATTGATGGTGCTAAGCTCCATTACCATAAAAAATCCACCGAACTCTATTATGTATTAGAGGGGCAAGGAACTGTTAGCTTAGATGGAAAGGAAGAACATGTGCAAAAGGGAACCATCATCCATATTCCTCCCGGTGTCGTTCATGGTGCTAATGGAAAAATGAGAGTCCTAGTCATAGGAATTCCCGACATTGATGACTCGGACGTTTACTACGTATAAAAATAAAAGAAGCACAAAACCAAATTAACTGACCGTTACATTATTTGATGACAATATACTTGAAGATATTTAGAAGCAGCATAGGTGCACTTTTACTAGCACTGCTGCTCATGCAACATATGCATGCTGAGGTAGATAAGGATGCTTTACCCAAAGTGGAAGAAGGTTTCAAAATCAATTTCTTTGTAAAAGAGCCTCACATTATCAATCCCTCCTCACTCTGCTTTGATAAAAAAGGTCGACTTTACGTGGGAGCAGGCCCGCAGTACCGGCATCCGAAGGAAGATTCACCAACCGATTACATCAAGATTCTCATCGATGCGGATGACGACGGTATAGCCGAGACGGTGAAGACTTTCGCCGAGGGGCTCAACTGCGTGCAGGCGATGGCTTGGAAAGGCAATGAGCTGTGGGTAGCCAACGCCCCAGAGCTCACGGTACTGCGCGATACCGACGGGGACGATGTCGCCGACGAGTATCAAGTCATCTACACCGGTCTCAACAACCTGCGCCACAGTGTGCACGGGCTTAACTGGGGACCCGACGGCTGGCTTTACTTCACCATGGGTAACACGTGGGTGAAGCCGAATGCTCCGAAGCCGATCCGTGATCTGCAGGGCATCAAGTCGGGCGACAAGACTCAATACCCGCTGACGAAGATCTATACTAGGGACACCTACCCGAAAAGCTATCATCCGATGAACAAGGATGAAAAGGAAGGTGGCATTTTTCGCTGCCGTCCCGGCGGGCACGGTCTTGAGCTTTTCGCCCGAGGCATGCGCAACCCTTGGGACATGTGTATGGACAGCAGCTTCAACTGGCTCGCCACCGACAATGACCCGGGCCGGCCCGGGGAGCGCATCTTTATGCCTATTCGCCATGGCCACTACTCAATGCGCCATCCGTGGAAATTCGACTGGATGGGCAAACACATCGCTATCGCCCCCTCCTCGGATTTATTTCCGAGCGTGAGCGGTTCCGGGACAGGGGTTGCCTTCTACAGTTCGCAACACTTCCCTGAACAATACCGCGACCAATACCTGATCGCTGACTGGACCAACAACTGTATCTTCCTCTACGACCCGAAATGGATCGGTGCATTGCAGGTGCCGGCAGAAACGAAACGCAAGATTGTCGACGGTGGTGCTACCTTGGGAGGCGACTTGGGCTACAAGGGAGTCAAGGGGCGATCGCTCTTCCGTCCTACAGACATTGAGATCGGGCCCGATGGTGCCCTATACATTGCCGGTTGGGGATCCGTCTACGGCACGGAGTATGTTCCAAACAAAAAGTGGACGCCTGAGGAAAACGCGAAATATCAAGGGCGTGTGTTCCGACTCATTCACAAGGAATCGCCGCTCATCCCCAGGACAACATGGGATACGACAAAACGGAAAAAAGATATAGGGACCTGGAGCTTCGAGGAGCTGATTGAAGATCTCGGATCCAACGTCCACGTCTGGCGGGTACACGCTCAGGACGAACTCGTCCACCGGGGCGATGCGACGCACAATGATCTCGTGGCGGCAATCCAGTCCGGCAGCCTCAGCGAAACCCAAGCGACTTGGGCGATGTGGGCGATCGGCCACATCGACAAGGCCCGTGGCCATGACCACGGGAAGATAGAGCAATTTGCCAAGGGTCAATGGAAAATCACAAAGAAGGTCCCGGATGCCGTGCTCAAGCGCTATAAGCTAAACATCCGCATCCAGGCCACCCGCATCTTGGGCGAGAATGGGGTGACGGCCGCGGCTCCACTCCTGATCAAGCTACTTGGCGACCAAGAGCCACGCATCAGATTGGCAGCAATGGGATCGCTCGACTGTATCGGTTGGGGAAAAAATAGCGTAGCGATTCTCGATGCAATTGCTTACGAGATCGACAGAGTGGCCTACTACACCAACTGGCAGGTGATGCGTCGCCAACTACCCGAAACTAAGCGCCGCGAATTGCTGGAAGACGGGCTCCTCGGCATCCGCCGAATGGCCGCACTCGGCTTGATGGAGGAAGGCGATCGCAACTTGCAACAACAGGCAGGTGAATTTCTAGGTGGTTCAGCGGCTGATGGCGGCGATCCAACAAAAAGTCTGACCCTCTCCGCGATCGAGGAGCATTTTCGTAAATCCACCCGTGTACAGTTTACCGCGGCAACGCCCGGAGACATCCACTACACCCTCGACGGATCCGAGCCCACGGCGAAGTCCGCCAAGGCAAAGGGAGAGCTCACGCTCTCTAAGGCTACCACGCTCAAGGCAGCCGTGTTTAAAGAAGGGCGCCGAATATCCGGGATCGAAACGCTGACACTGCACAAAATCAGCGACTCCGAATGGCGGGATCGCCTCTTTGTGCGTGGCATCCGTGGCGAGGGCTCGGCAAACTCCTACCGCGCGCAACTTGACGGTCTGCAGCGGGGCACTCTCGTTTATGCGGATCGCAACTACACCTTCACCGATATCCCCGAATCCCTAGCCGGTGCTACCCACATCCGCACCCACAACGACGACAAGAGCAACATCAAACCTGAATTTGTGCGCTTCGAGATCAATTTGCCCGCCACTCTCTACCTTGCCTATGACGGCCGTACCACTCCACCGAAGGCGCTCGTGGCAGGCATGGAGCAAACCGCTATGACAGTGCGTATGAGCAACGGTGAATCCTTTTCCGTCTATCGTTGCACGGTGCAGGCCGGTGAGGTGGTGCTCGGTGGCAACAAGCTAGATGGCTCCGATGGAGAATCCATGTATCAGGTCTTCCTAACCAAGACTGGCCTCCGAAAGACCAATATCGCCGCAGCCACCGATGCAATGGCTAAAGCCAACCTCAAGCACGGAGAAGAAATTTTCTTCGGACGTGGCACCTGCTTCGCCTGTCATCAAGTGAAGGGAAAAGGTGTTCCGATTGGACCTGACATGAATGGAATCAACAAACGCCACGACGCGAATTATGTAATTCGTTCTATCCTCCTGCCAGACGAATACATTGTTGAAGGATTTCAGCAAACGAGTCTAGAAATGAACGATGGCCGCAAACTGTTTGGGATGATCCAAGAAGAAACAGAACAGACAGTTAAAATGTATCTCCTAACAGGTCAGCAAATATCTGTGAAGACGAAAGATATCAGAAAAAGAAACGATGCTAAAAATTCAAGCATGCCTAGCAACTTCTCTCACACACTCAGCGCTCAAGACGTGGCAGACGTTACGGCCTGGATTATGCAGCTGAAGTAAAAATGAGATCGACAACAATGAGATCAGAGTGTTTGTTAGTATAATGCAGTTGCCTTCGCAGCTAATATTTTTGTTTCTTTTAATAGCATTAAGCTTTAAGTGCTTGGGAAAAGCACAGGAAGAATTTATCTATTTCGAAAAAGAAATCAGGCCCATCCTAAAAGAGGCCTGCTTCCATTGTCATGGAGAAGATAATGTTAAAAAGGGAGATCTGGATCTTCGCCTAGTTCGGTTAATGATTGAAGGTGGCAAATCAGGATCGGCTTTGCACCCAGAAAAGCCTGATCAGAGTCTGTTATGGAAAAATATTTCCACTGATAGAATGCCTAAAGGGGAAAACAAACTCTCGACCGAGCAAAAAGAAAAGATCCTAAAATGGATTGAACAAGGATCCAAAACAGTTAGACCCGAACCCGCAAACGTTGAAGAAGCTCGGTACACTCAGGAAGAATTAAGTCACTGGGCATTTCAACCAATCAAACGAACCAATCCACCCACAGAAGAAAACAATCCTATAGATTCATTTATTATCGCAAAACTTCAATCACATGGACTGAATATTTCAGAACCTGCACAAAGAGAAGCACTTATAAGAAGACTCAGCTATGACCTGACTGGACTCCCCCCCACGCCAGAACAAATAAAAAAATTTATTCAGGGAGGCGATGAGGCCTATGATCGGCTAGTTGAAGAACTATTATCATCACCACAGTACGGAGTTCGGTGGGCCCGGCACTGGCTAGATGTGGCCGGATTTGCAGAGACCGAAGGCGCCGATCTTCAGGATGCCAAGAGGCCGCATGCATGGCGTTACAGGGACTATGTTATTGATTCATTCAACGCAAACAAACCGATCGATCAATTCATTGTTGAACAATTGGCGGGAGACGAACTGATCAACGGATCGATTGACAAGAACAATTCTAAGCACCTTGAATTTCTCTCAGCTACGAGTTTTCTAAGAATGGCACCAGACACAACACAAAGAAATAACACTCTCGCTGAGCGTAATAATGCAATTGCCGAAACTCTTAAGATTGTGAGCCAAAGCCTGCTCGGCCTGACCATAGGCTGTGCCCAATGTCATGATCACAAATATGACCCAATCAGCATTGATGATTATTACCGTTTCAGAGCAATTTTTGATCCGGCCTTTCCATTAAACCAATGGCAGACCCCAAATTCGAGGCTCATTGATGTAACGAACCAGGAAGTAATGGAAGAGCGCGCCAAAATAGAATCTGAGGCAAAAGCACTGGAAGATAACCTAATTTCAAGGCGCAATGCTCACTGCCAAAAAATACAAGAACTGAAGCTAGAGACAGTACCTGAAGAAGAACGCGATACTACTCGGCAAGCGGTGCTGACAAAACCGGAGAACCGCAATGAAAAACAAAAAGCTCTTCTACTCAAGCATCCAAGGGTAAAACCTGTGAATTTTATCGTGGGACTACTCGTGGAATATGATGGTAAAGCATTCGCAAGATTTAAGGAAGAACAGAAAAAAATTGATGCGGTCCGTAATAAAAAACCGCCGCTCAGTCGGATCAGAGCAACTATTGAATCTAAGAACTTACAGCCAGTCAGCAGGATCTTTTTTAGAGGCAATCCTGAAAGCCCCAAAGAAGCAGTCAAGCCTTCAGAAATAATCGCCCTTAAACAACATCGTAAGGAACTCATAGTTCCGGAAAATGATGATCAAATAGTAACGACAGGAAGAAGGTTAAACTATGCTAGGCAGTTAACTGATGGGTCGCATCCAATGACTGCCAGAGTATTTGTGAACAGAATCTGGATGAATCACTTCGGAAATGGTATTGTTCGCAACAGAGGGGACTTTGGTATTGCAGGTGAAAAACCTATCCACCAAGACCTCCTCGACTGGCTCGCAAATGACTTCGTAATGCATGGATGGGATCTCAAACGGTTGCATAAAATTATTGTGTCATCAAAAACCTACAAACAGTCCTCGACCCGAAAGCCAAACATTGAAAAGATTGATCCTGACAATCATCTGTTTGGTCGAAGCAATATGAAAAGACTCGAAGCAGAAGCCATCAGAGACTCCTTACTGATGATTAGCGGAAAACTGGACCCATCAATTGGAGGGCCTTCAATTCTCGTCACTGAAAATAATGAAGGGAAACCTGTCCTGAGTAATGAAAATGGAAGGCGCAGTATTTTTGTTCAAGTCCAGAGAAGACTTCCCTTGAACATTTTAGCAACTTTTGATCAACCGGTCATGACACCAAATTGTAACAAGAGAAAACATACGACAGTAGCAACGCAAGCACTCTGGTTCATGAATGACAATGAATCACTTAAAATCTCGGAGGCATTGGCAAAATCCATAATGACTGAGTCAACGGATCTTACAAAGCAACTGAATCTGTTATTTATAAAGCTCTTTGCAAAAAAACCAACGCCAGAAGAAATCCATTCATGCATAGATTACTTCCATGCCCAATCTGAAAGATTAGCAAAACAAAATGCTGAAAAGAATCCTGATCATTTAGCCATGGCATCTCTTTGTCAGGCACTGTTTGCTTCTAACCGTTTTTTATTTGTAGATTAAAAGAATCATGGATTCCCGATACATCAGCCGAAGGCACTGGTTAAGAAAAAGTTCTTTTAGTCTGGGAAGCATTGCTTTCCCGTGGCTCCTTGGACATGAGGGGCTATTAGCTGAAAATGCAGAAACAGGACCCCTCAAACCAGAACTGAATCCAACCAGTCACGATCTTAATCCAAAGACACCTCCAGCAAATCCGAAAGCGCGAGCAATGATTTCTATGTATATGCTCGGAGGACCAAGCCAGATCGATCTATTCGATCCAAAGCCAGAACTGGTTCGGCTCAATGGCCAACAATTCCAAGGGCACCTTAAATTTGATAATGCAGCACAGGCTAGCCGTGAAATCATGGGGCCGGGATGGAAGTTCAGTCGACACGGCCAAAGCGGCATGGAAATTTCAGAGCTCCTTCCTCATCTCGGTACAATAGCCGACGAAATCACACTGATCCGGTCCATGAAAACCAGTTCAAATAATCATGTCCCATCCAATTTCGCTCTGACTACCGGAAAACCAGTGCACGGAAGGCCGGTGCTCGGCAGTTGGCTCCTCAAGGCCCTCGGAAGTGAAACACAGAATCTGCCGGCCTATGTCGCTCTGACCGATCCGAGAGGCCTGCCACAAGAAGGAAGTGAAAACTGGAGCCAGGGAAAATTACCAGCGATCTATCAAGGAACTGTGGTCCGCCCCACTGACCCGAGAATCTTTAACCTGAATGCTGCTCCGCACCTCAAAGGTATTCCTCAGAAAGCTCAGCTTGATTTTCTTGAAAATTTCAATCGCATGCACCTTCAAAAGCATCCTAATGAAACAGAACTCGAAGCCAGACTAGCCAGCTATGGCTTGGCCGCAAGAATGCAGGAAGCAGCGAAAGAAGCGTTTGATATCTCAGGTGAATCTCCTGCAATTAAAGCCATGTACGGTATCGATAATAAAAGAACATCAGATTATGGAACGCGGTGCCTGATCGCTCGCCGATTAGTTGAGCGAGGCGTGCGATTCGTCCAGATCTTTTGTGCGGGTCAGAACTGGGATCATCACGGCTCCATTAAGACTGCCCTCCCGGACCGGTGTGGTGAAATTGATCAGCCAGCCACTGCACTCATTAAAGACTTAAAGCAAAGAGGACTACTTGATAGCACAATCGTCCACTGGGGCGGTGAGATGGGTCGGCTCCCGGTCATTCAATTTCGTAATGGCCTAAATGACAGGAATACCGTTGGCAGAGATCATAATACTTACGGTTTCAGTCAATGGGTCGCTGGTGGAGGATTTCGTAAGGGATACACTCACGGTTTAACAGACGAGTTCTCTCACCATGCAATTGATGGGATCGTTAATCATTACGACTGGCTAGCTACCATACTTCACCTGTTCGGACTCAATCATAAAGAACTTAAGTTTAGAAGCGGCCCGAGAGATATAAAGCTTGTCGAAGAAAGTCATGCCAGGGTCGTGCATGAGCTACTCTCGTAGGAAAATACATATTTCCTAAATGATGCAGTGTTCCATCCGATCGGGATCTCAATAACGGCAGATCATCGAATTCTGTTCTGGCCTGATAATAATAACTACGGAAAGGTCCGGTTAAGGGAGTCCAGGTAATTGCCTCACGCGATAATAGAGAACATCGGCATTGTCAGTTAAATTAGTAAACGTCGTCCGTTTCCCTTCAGATAAAATACTGTCATCTACTTCTTCCCAATTCTTAAGATCTGTTGAAGAATCTACAGCATAGAACACACCCTCAACTGAATTCCAAGTGAAGTTAAATATCTGATCATTGGTATAATTGATCTCTATGATTTCAAATGGAATCACTGCCGGCGCATCATACGGCAATACCTGTAGGACTCGAATGTTATCGACTATGACAAAAACATCTCTAGGAGGGTCAAGCGGAACCTGAGTGGCGCGTCCAATAATCAAATTTATCGGCTCAATACCGGTACGTTTATAGTCAACCTCTAAGGTCCCTTCTAATGGGTTTCCCCCGAACCACTGATCCCTTTGATGCCAGCCACCAGAATCCGGCTCCTGCAAAACCATGAAAACCTGGTTGATTCCGGAATTAATTACTTTGAAGTCCATCCGTAGCGTTAGCCCGGCATCAATTGCCGAGTTATCATAGTTGTAAAGTGCAGCACCGTTTGCCCAGCCTCCTTCAGAAAATGTGAACTTCAGGCTCGCGTTTCCACCTCCATTGATCACTTCTTCAGGGTCTGTCGTCACTTCAATTTCAGTAAATGCACTGTTATCAGAAAATTCCCAACCCTGGGACGTCTCGTCCTCGAAATCCAACAACATTGTCTCAGCGATCCCACCGGTCCTCACCAAACGAATATTGTCAATGTAGAAAGTCACTGATTCGTTGATTGAGTTGGCGTCGTAGTTGACGTAAAAATTGAATACATAGGGCCCGGTCTGTGGAACCTGCCACGTTGATAATGGCTTCGACACTCTGAAAATCGAATCACCATCTGCAGGGGACCAATTTGTCAGTTTTTCAACTGGCTGAACCCACCCTCCGCTGCTGATCGCTAGGTGTGTTTGAAACCAATTTGGATTGGCCGGCATTTTATCGATCAGAAAGGTAACGTCATACTCCAGTAAAAAAAACTCCGGCCCAATCTTCATCGCATACTCAAGCGCAATCGACGCTCCGGTATCAATATTCCAAGATCCTCGTGCAGGTTGGTTCCAACCCTTAGCGTCCTGAGTTATCGCTAAACTATGACTACCATGGGTTACCCCAATGCTACTTTGTGCCACTGAAGAAGAAATAGTTGAGTCCGGGCTGACCGCCCATCCATCTAAAGTCTCCTCATCTTCGAAGCTAGCAAGTATCGCATCACCGTCATTGGCTGCCACATTTACGCATAGCAGTAAAGTGGAGACAACCGTCACGATTAAAAACCTCAAGAGATTAATTGATTCAATTTTTTGGTTCATTCAAATTAATTGGTATAGGCTCATTTTATTACTAAGTAAATCATCTTCAATGATATCCAAATATTAAACAAGATCGGTTCTTTTTAGCTGTTAACAAGGGACTAAGGATTCACTTAAGGGCCTCTTTTAACTGCTTTAAGCGATTCATTATCTTCTGTTCTGAATCCAAAGCAAACCATCTCATTGACCCTTCTCCGAGTGAACTTACAGAAATCTTCACATTGGTTTTTTCTTGAGCATTAGGTTTCAGAATATGCACGAAAAAGAATCCGCCAGAATCAAGTGAGGATGACCAAGTAGGCAAATAAATAAGTTCGATACTCTTATCTGAAGATGACCATATGGCAGGGTCGGCAGTGACATCAAATTGGATAGGGTTCCTTCCATTGATGAGCATCATAAACCCACCATTTTCAGGTTCAGTCTTCCAGCCAAGGCCACCCACAAAACACAAAGACATAGGTCCCTTGCCTTTCTTTATGTTAATTGGAAAATTCCATGACATCCGGATCCCTTTCTTAGTTTGGCGAATAAATGTTCTTTCAACAAAATCTCCTGAAAAATTATTCCATTCAGTTCTCTCGCCCTGTCCACTTATCATCGTAGCAGGAGTGGGTATAACCGACCCAATGCCTTCTCGGACCTTTTTTACAATCGCCTTTTCTTTCTCTGACTTAGGTTCCTTTAGCCACGAAGCAATCCGCTTAAAAGTGGCGGGCTCAAGGCTAGGGAAACGATGAAATGGTGCAGTTTCCTGATTCTCCTTCGCCCCAAAATCATTTTTAAGTAAGTCCGTTACGGCGCCTACTACAGTATCTTCTACTCCAGGCAAGTAAGGACCCGGCAATCCATAATAGACTTGTGAAAACTCAGCCTCATAACCTCCTTCTTTTAATACTCTTTTAGAAGGAATATAACCGGGCATATCATTCGACCAAGCGCTAATCCATAACCTTTTCCAATCCAGTTCACTATTCAAACGAACCGAATAATCGACCACAACTTCACCAGCAAGGAAGACCATTGCTAATCGATCACCAAATTTCCAAGACTGTATAGGGTAATCCACTTCAGAAGAAATACTGCCAGCAGAATCAAGCTCATTGAGCATTGCCTTGGCAAGTTCTCCTTGAAAGCCACCGGCACGTTTCTGAGATTCCCAATGCTTCCTCGGCAAAGGTTTCATCAAAGGCAACTTAGCGGTAGTTCCAGTCACAGAAGTAACACCCGGCAAAGGAATCATTTCTTTCTCCAATAAATTTTTTACTTCTTTAGCGATACTTGAGCCATGTTTCTTGGCATCCTCTAAACCTCCGCTCGGTTGAGGGCCAACATCTGCTCCGCAGCCTATAGTCATTAACGATACAGCAGATTTAAATTCCTTCTCAATCATCTCATTTGCATAACCAGCCCAGTCACCACCCACATGATTACGAGAACCAACGGTAGTACAATGACAGGCATAATTAGCCCATACGGCCCGAGTATTTCCTTTAATATCACGAGCGACAAGGACAGGAAGGCTATGATCGACTGGCCCTTTTGTTTGAAATCCAAAACCTGCCCATTTCCCTTCTCTTATCAGTCTTCTGTTCCCTCCAAATTGAACCATTCCTCGTGACCATTCAAGTTGCATTGGTTCTCTTTTCTTTAACGCTTCTGCAACCACTAATTCCATTTTATCAATCAAGAAATTAGTATAATTATCGATCCCTTTTTTCTGATCTGGACTAGTACGTCCGGCCCAAAGAATTGGTGCGTAGCCTCTGAGATTTGGTGCATTATGAGTATGAGTAGCAGATACAACTAAGTTTTTCTCTGGTATACCCTGTTTTAACAACCGCTTAGCAAGAAGAGACCTCAGTTTTCCTGGAACACCGCAATTATCAACAACTACAATTACAGCAGGTTCATTCTTCCCAATGACTAAACATCTAGCCCAGAGGGAAGTATCAATTCCATCAAACTCTTTTCTCCTGCCACCATATCCAGCAAGTACAACAGGTTCTCGCGGAGTCACATCGATCTTGGCTACGCCAACCTGAACATTAATTTCAGAATCAGTCTTGGCAATTATCGGCAGCTGCCATAATCCACACAAAATAATTAGGCCAAAAAGCCTCATGATTTGAATTATTTTTATTAAACTATTTTTCATAAACTACTCATTAGCGTTAAAAAAAACCGGCCCCAGTTAATACTGGGGCCGGTCCATAAGATCTATTTAGCTTAGTTAATTTTTTCTTTTAAAGATAAAAATAGCTTAGCTCTTTTTCTTTATTGCAGTAACAACGAAACGGCTCTTGGCAGAACCCATTGCTTCTGCAGCAATTTTCTTTGTTACATCACCTTTAGCACAAGAGAAAGTGACTTTCTGTGTCTTAGGTTTATCTCCTTTAGTGATAACGATGCTAGTTGCATTAAGCTTCTTTTGGAATGCCCCACGGACATACTTTTGACAGCCTGCTCATGTGACACCAGTCATCTGCACAACATATGCAGTAGTTTTCGCATCTTTATCAGCAGCAGCAACAAAGCCTAGGCTGAGAGCAAAGATGCCCATCGTAGCAATGATTAATTTTTTCATTATTAATAAGTTAAATTTGATTTTTCGATCAGTTGGAATGGATTATATACTAAAATATTTAAATTGTCACTTCAGTTTGGAAAAAATATATTTATCATCTCTTAATATTTTAGGAGATTTTGAATGAAATCTCAGGATTCTATCGATAAATAAGCACCGAACCCCTCTTCACCGTCCTGTCCCATCTCTACCAATCACCCTAACAAGTCGATCAATATTCTGATTCATTCGGCTTAAATAATCAAATTCTTCTTGAGAGCTGCCTTGTGCAATCATTTCACAAGGGCTGAAAACAACGCTGCGAATACCTAATCGTGTTTCTAGCTCTTCGATGTTCTTAGCCAAAGGTTCAGATTCCCATAACAATAAATGCATCGGCTTTTGTTTAGCATAAGACCCGATTATTTTGATCTGCTCTTCTGATAGAATCGCATCAGGGACAAGATCCAGATTCTTGATGGTCCAACTATATCTGCGTGCCAGATAATTGTAAGCAGGGTGAGAGGCGAAAGCAGGAGGCATTTCAATAGCTTTCATCCGAACATTCAATGCATCTAACCCCGCTACCAATTTTCCATGATTCTTTGTGAACTCATCACGATACTTCGGCCATCTGACACACATTGATTTAAAAATATTATGACTAGATTCTTTCGCAAGTAATGGGTCGAGCCAAGTATGACCATCGATTCCTTCGTGAGCATGCATCCCTTTAGGACCGTGACGGTGTTCAGCTATAGATTCGTAACGAATCAATTCTTCACTTGGCAACTTCACACTTTCGATGACACGTGATAGGGGAAGATTAACGCTGTCTACCCATTTTTCAAAATTTACACCATTAAGAATAATGAGACTTGCAGTCTGATACTTAAGAATTGAGTTGCTAGATGGTTGCCAATGAATGGGGTCCTCAGTGCCCGGTACCGGACACTCTACCGGGATCAAGTCCCCTGAAATAGATTTGGCAAAATATGTAGTTGGATAAAAAGTAGTAAGGATGTTTTCTTTTTTTGGTTCCGTAATCAGCAAGGAATCATGGGAAGGTGAACAACCCATTCCTGTGAAAGACAAGGAAACAAAACTCCAAAACAAAAACTTCATTGGTAAAGAAAAAACGATCTGCAAACCTTAATAAAAAGGCACTGCAGATCGTTTCGTGATCTTTATAAGATTTTCCCGATGCGCAAGGGCAAGGGAATAAACTCTTTTAGCATTTACTTGTGACTGTGCTCAGCGCCGCCTTTGCAACACTTACCATCAGATCCACAACAATTTGTTGTAGCACAAGAGCTAAATGAGAAAGCAACCATTGCAGCTGCTCCAATAAGAATTAGAAGTTTTTTCATACGATTCATAATGACAAAGACATTAGACAAATTTCAACAATTTTGCAATCAGAAAACCACTAACAAAAGTAATCTTGATTCAAAAAACTAGTTAATGCACAACTCTGATCAATTATTTTTATGCACTGACCTGCTCTAACCAATTCCGAGCAATGAGCTCGTGACCTTGAGGCAATGGGTGCACCCCATCCCAGATCCATTGTTCCGGACCTGCTAACTTGGCTGCTGCATCAAAAACTTCCTGCGTCTTAATATGGATTGCATTAAAATCTCTAGCAAGCTGAGAGACAATTTTGCCCATCTTGTTTATCTGAGCTCTACTGATATCCCACTCACCTCCCTTGTTCATCCACCATCCAGATTTAAGAACAAAGGGATCAAGAAGAACAATGCGAAGCTTTTCATTGGCCTGCCGACTCTTAGTTAAAATCTCACGATAATCCGATTCCCATTGGTCTGATAAAAAAGTCTGGCCTTTCTTTACTTTGCGGTCATTGACTCCTACCAGAATACTTAGTAGGTCCGGTTTCATGTCAATCACGTCCTTTTGCCACCGTAACTTTAAATCAGTTATGCGATTACCGCTGTGACCACGATTGAAGCATTCAAGTTTTGCCTCAGGCATATCAACGCCCAACCTTGAAGCTATGAGATATACGTAACTATGACCAAGGTAATGATTCCGATCCTTTTCATTCCTACCCCATTTCATATCTGTTATCGAATCCCCTATGAAAAGTAATCTTTCGCCCTTAGTGAATTTTGGCAGTCGATACTCATATCCGGTAACTTTAGAAGCTTTCAGATTCTCGGCAGTTGCCCTAGTCACGGCAGCAGCACCTGTGCCTATTATTGTGCTGTTTCTTATGAAATTTCTCCTGTCCAACATGGAATCATTAATGTGGTTTTTGTTTTTAATAATATCTGTTTCCTATCAAGGGAAAAGTATGTCCATTAGCAGAAAACTTTCCAGCCTTTGTTTTAAATCGTCTCACACAATCAATCGCATTATGACACAGTATCATTCATAATTAATTTTTGTGAGTTAAGAAATCAATTAAGCCCTGCCTTCTTCAAGACTTCAGAGATTTTAACAGGCAACCCTCCTCGCCTCTTACTCTCGTCGGCGGCTTCCATAAAAGCATAAATTTCAAGGGTGATATCTGGAGAAACTGGAGGCTTTCCTGTTCTAAAAAACTTAATTATCTCCCTCAACATCGGAGTATAATCGCCCCCACTTTTTTGTTCAGCAATAGCCTTGGTCCCGAAAGCAGTGACCTTATATCCCGTTCGCCCACTAGCAATACCATGAAGAGTTCCGACCTTCCCATCTTTCCAAATACCAGTTACCACGATAGTATCATCAGTTGATGTTCGGGTCACGGACTCGCACCCGGGGCCCATCACCGTGAATAGAGATTCGGTAGGGTGAATACCATACCAGAAAAGGTCAGGATGATGAGGTTCAGCCGGAGCCGGTCCGTAAGATATGGCACTCTTGAGCTGTCCAACATCCGCATTGGCGACTTCAACTACTCCGGAATACCATCTGAGAGATGAACTACTAAAACATGGTACATCCGCCTCCTTAGCCAGACGAAAGATTTCAACGGCATCTTTCAAACTTCCTGCGATTGGCTTGTCCACAAATACCGGGAGCTTTGCCTGGATGACCGGGCGAATCTGAGACAAGTGCGGTCTTCCATCAAGGCTCGTGAGAAGAATTGCATCAACGTCTTTGCATAATTTACTAATGTCATCATAGATTTTAACACCATACTTTTCGACTAGAGTCTTCGTATAGCCTTCGACTCGGGTCCGGCTTGACTCTATATCATCACTGCCTCCCTTAAAGGCGGCGATGACACGCGCTCCAGGAACATGGTTAGGACTGTCCGGTTCGTTTAATCTTGAGGTGAAGGCAATGACATGTGAGGTGTCCAGCCCAATGAGCCCCAGCCGAAGAAGCGGCTGCTCATCGATTTCCTTACCTGTGCAATGGTTGACAATGCATAGAACATAAAATGAAATAAAAGTTAATAACCGATTCATGACTCAAAGTAGTTGGGCTTCAGTAAATTTAATGAGATTAACATTTTCATCAGTTAAAAAGAAACATTAATGTCTGAATAATTCGCTATGCAATATTCACCCGGTTTGAGAACTATAGCTTTCTTTCTTATATTGAGATGGGTCGTCCTGATTTCTGCCAATGCAGAAATAATCACAACACCAGTTCCAGGGCCATGGCCATTGAAGGAAAAAGAAAATCAGCTTGGAACTTACCGCTGCTGGGTAAAAGTCCCGGACCATTGGACTAACACATCCGGCAGGGATCTCTGGGTCGAATCAGTGACTTTCACTATTGAGAAGTTAGCCGACTCTCATGAATTATGGATCAATGGGAAAAGAATCGGGGCTGCAGGTAAACTTTCTAAAGAGGAATTTAAGTCAGGATTCAAGGGAACTCACAGATACAAGGTTCCTCCAGGTCTTCTCGTTAAAGGCCATTGGAACGAAATCTATATTCGAAACTTTAGTCTTTACGACAAGAGCGGATTCTTGGGAAGCGCTCCTTCGATTCAAGGTTATTTCTTAGAATGTGTTTTTTCTGGTAACTGGGAATTCATTGGACCAGGAGAAACGGTCGAACCTAGGAAAGCGCTTTTACAAAAACCGGCGAAGGCAACTTTTGAAACATTTCTTGAAGCGAACCGAGTACTCAGTGAGGCAAAAGAACTAATGCCAGGAACTTCTCTTGGCCCCAAAGAGAGCTTCAACATGATGATCACAGATGAGGATCTGAAACTGGAACAGATTCTCACTGAACCTGAAATTTCCCAACCCACTCAACTCAGCTTTGATTCTAAGGGAAGGCTTTGGGTAGCTCAGTATAGGCAATATCCTTATCCGGCCGGACTTAAAATGATAAGCCGCGACAAATACTATCGCGGCAAATATGACAAGGATCCTTTAGTACCACCCAAAAATTATCCAGGAAGATCAAAGATCACAATTCATGAAGATACTGATGATGACGGTAAATATGATCTGCACAAAACTTTTGCCGAAGGCCTTGACCTTGCAAACTCAGTTCTGCCGGACATTGATGGCGTCTGGATAATGCACACCCCTTACCTGCTCTTCTATCCTGATAAAAATAAAGATGATGTGCCGGACAGCGATCCCGAAGTTCACCTTTCAGGTTTTGGTTTTGAAGACACGCACTCGATCGCAAATGGTCTTACCTGGGGCCCTGACGGATGGATTTATGGGGGGCAGGGAAGTACCGTAACATCACACGTTTTCAGGCCTGGAATCGATAACAAAGAAAAGGATGGAACATATCATGAAGGATGCATGGTATGGCGATACCACCCCAAAAGAAAAATCTTCGAGATTTTTGCAGAGGGGGGCGGGAACGTGTTCGGCCTTGAATTCGACTCTGATGGCAGATTGTTTTCAGGGCATAACGGCGGAGACACTAGGGGTTGGCACTATGTGCAGGGAGCTTACATGTTGAAGCAGGGACGTTCTCCGAACAAGTTCGGTCCCCCAGCAAACCCTTACGCTTTTGGCGATCTTCCTATGATGAGAGGTGGGAAAATATCAAGATTTTCGCACAATACTATTCTCTGTGAGGGAACGGCACTGCCGGCTAGGATGCAAAACAAGTTTCTGGCAGCTGATCCTTTGCACCAATACCTTGTATTGAGCGAACGCATTAAGAGAGGAGCAACTTTTGAAACCAAGGATTTGGGATTTCCTCTTCGCAGTAAGGACTTCCGGTTCAGGCCAGTATACTTAACCAATGCACCGGACGGATCCATTTATGTAGCTGACTTCTACGAACATTTTATTGCACATGGACAGCATTATCAGAGTCAGATTGATCCAAGGACCGGACGAATATATCGGTTACGCTCAAAAGAGGCAAAACTCAATCCCCTCAACGATCTGGCAAAATTAAACGCAGATCAGCTAATAAAGCATCTTGAGCACCCAAACAAATGGCATCGTCAAACTGCAGTCCGTCTCCTGGGAAAAATTAAAGAGGATGGCTTTAAGGAAAAATTAATCCACTGGGTCAATGAGAAGAAAAATAATTTAGCCCTCGGAGGCCTATGGGCCCTACATCAAAGCGGTCATCTCAATGAGGACCTTTGCGTTCAATTTTTGAAACATACTTACCCAAGCGTACGATCCTGGACGGTTCGATTCCTCGGAGACAATAAATCGATTTCAGAATCAACAGCCATTGAGCTAAGACAATTAGCAGAAAGCGAAAAGGAACTGGAAGTCTGGTCACAGATCGCATCGACGGTCCAAAGAATAGAGCCTAATAAATCTCTACCTATTTTAGGCGAACTTTTGGCAAAGGCCAGTGACCTTGAAGATCCTTATCTTCCATTAATGTACTGGTGGGCCATTGAAAAACATTGCCAGAAAGACATTAAACATGTCCTTAAACTTTTTGAAGACCATCGGATATGGTCACAACCCATGATCCAAAGAGAAATTCTTCCACGGCTCATGCGCCGATTCGCTTTAAGAGGAGGAGAAAAAAACTTTTTGACCTGTGCCGAATTGCTGGGTTTAGCAAATACAGATACACAAAGAAAAGCACTGATGGATGGGTTCGAGCAAGCATTCGAGGGTGGATCTCTTCCGAGCCTACCAGATGCATTAATCAAGGCAATTAGGGATACAGGGACAGCTTCTTTACTGTTACGTGTTCGCCAGTCGGAAGCTGATGCGATTAGAGAAGCTGCAAAGAAAATTGCCTCAAAAAAAGTTCCAATGCCTGAGCGCATAAATTATGTCAGAGCCTTTGGAGAAATCAGTGACCAATCCGTACTTGAACCGCTCCTCGGAATTATTTCTGGTCCGGTAGCGCCTCTAATTCGTAGAGCCGCAATCAATGCATGCCAGAGGTTCACTGATGATGATGTTGGAAAAACTATAATCACTTCCTACCCCCTAATGATAGCTGAGACCAGGCTAACTGCTCAGAGAGTCCTTTCCTCGAGAAAAAATTGGAGCATGGAGTGGATGAAGGCTGTGCAGGAGAACAAGATCGAAACGGCTAACACTAGCGAAGAGGCCATTGCGGGTTTGCTCCGACATCAGGATAAGAGTCTCAATGAATTAGTTGAGAAATATTTTGGAAATCAAACGGCTCAAACAAAACCAACACCGGCAATGATAGAGAAAATTCGATCAGTCATTGAGTCCGGAACAGGTAACCCTTACCGCGGAAGAGAAATCTATAAAGAAAGATGCGCGTCCTGCCATGTTCTTTTTCATGACGGAGGCAAAGTGGGCCCCGACCTCACCAGTTATCAGAGGGACGACCTTGATACTATGCTAAGAAGCATCGTTGATCCGAATGCTGAAATAAGAGAAGGCTACGAGTCAGTGCTCATTGAGACAAAGGATGGACTCCATGTGAGCGGATTTCTCACAGACAAAGGAATCTCCACTATTACCGTACGCAGTTTCGATGGGTTGGATAAAACCTTCCAAAAAACCCAGATCAAATCCATGAACCCACTCGGCAGGAGCCTGATGCCAGTGAACTTGCTAAATGGCTTGAGTGATCCTCAGTTAAGAGATTTCTTTGCTTATCTGCGATCATCCCAGCCGTTCACTGTTGATTAAGAGTACTTTCCAAAAAATGAGCCCTCATCTTCGATGGGCTCATTAATTTGATTTGATATACTAGAAGTTAATTTGTTCTATGCCTGTGATGTAGGCTCATCAGGAGCAGCTGGCGGTGCTGGATCACTTGGCGGTGCTGGATCATCAGAACCTAAAGAATCAGGTCCAAATCTATTGGCCCCGGAAGTGCCTTTAATGCAAGCCCATACCAATAGAACAAGAACACCTATAACAGTAAGAAAAATGAAAAACCAGGCTCCAGATTTATCAAGGTCATGCATTCTCCTCCAAAAAACTGCTAGTCCCGGTATGAATAAAACCAACATAGTTATAATTCCCACTCCATACCAAAACTGACATTGTTGGCTCTGTAGTTATCATAACTGGAATTTGACAATGAGCGTTCAAAGCTATAGGCAGAAAAAACCTTTAA